>Ga0268299_1000279_pt1 | contig 184144 bp, 146 predicted proteins | sample NOBtaG_FD_193484 | JGI IMG/M metagenome (GOLD analysis project Ga0268299, IMG submission 193484) | Activated sludge microbial communities from bioreactor in Nijmegen, Gelderland, Netherland - NOB reactor | ecosystem: Engineered > Bioreactor > Aerobic > Activated sludge | place: Netherlands... | reverse complement strand
AAGATGCTCTTCTCGGTGTCGGCCGGGTCGTCGACGATGTTGTGGTCGCTGACCCAGGCGACGACGAACTGGCCGGCGGCGTTCATGGCCACGGTCGGCGCGAACTGCTCGTAGTCGGCCACGGCGTTGATGCGGAACTCCCCCTCCGGCATCGCCGTCCCGTCCGCGGCGTAGCGGCGGCCGTAGATGCCGTTCCCTTCCGGGGTCGGGTCGGCGACGCCGTCGTCGTCCGGCCCCTGCCAGACGATGATGTAGTTGCCGGCCGCGTCCGTCGCGACGGCCGGGGCCGCCTGGTCGCCGGCGGCGGTCTGGTTCACCTGGAACTCGGCCGGGGTGGCCCACTGGCCGGCGGCGCGGTCGAACCGCCGGGCGAAGATGCCGGTCCCGGACCCGTCCTGCAACGCCGCCTGCCAGGCGACGACGAAGTTGCCGGCCGCGTCCGTCGCGACGGCCGGGGCGCTCTGGCTCCCCGCCGTGACAGTGTTGACCAGGAGCGTGTCGTCGTCGATGCCGTTGCCGTTCAGGTCGAGCGGGGTGCCGTCCGGACCGAAGAGGCGGGCGTAGATGCCGAAGTCGCTCCCGTCGCCGGCGTCCTCCCAGCTCTGCCAGACGACGACGTAGTTCCCGGCGGCGTCCGCGGCCGCGGCGGGAGAAATGGCATCGGGGCAGGGAGCAGAATGTGAAGATTGGTGAAGAAATGGGGGGGACGTAACAGGCATCGCCGGGTCGATGCCTTTGCGATGCGCGCCAAATCGCACAGGAGCGTGCCGCGCTTGACGCACCGCGGGCCGCCCGGGACGCGGCCGACCGGGTGGCCCCTAGCGCACCCCGGTCGTCGTCTCACGCGGCCGGGCCGGCGTGCCCCACAGGTACGACGTCCAATCCGACGCCGGCGGCGGCCGACGGCTCTCCTCGACCAGATCGACGTAGCGCCGCTCCAGGTCGTCGAAGATCGCCGTCCACGTCTGCCGCTCGGCCTTGCGCCGGGCCGCCTCGCCCATCTTCTGCCGGAGGGCGGCGTCGCCGACCAGGCGGGCGATTGTCGGGGCCAGGTCGCCGTCGCGCGGCACGAGCAGGCCGTCCGCCTCCGGCGTCACCCGCTCGTCGACCGCCTGGCAGTCGTAGCCGACGACCGGCAGGCCGCTCGCCTGGGCCTCCAGGATGACGTTGCCGAACGTCTCGCTCTGCGACGGGAAGACGAACACGTCACCCGAGGCGTACCAGCGGGCCAGATCCTGCCCGTGCCGTTCGCCGGCGAGGAGGACGTTCATCGGCCGGGCGGCCCGGAGCTGCTCGTAGATCGGCCCGTCGCCGACGAGGGCGAGCCGGACCCGGCCACGCCGCTCCGGCGGCAGGTGGCCCGACAGCCGTGCGAACGCCTGGAGCAGGGCCGGCAGGTTCTTCTCCGAGGCGATCCGGCCGACGTAGGTCAGCAGCACGTCGCCGTCGGCCAGGCCCAACTCGGCGCGAAGGGCCGGGTCGCGGTGCCGCGGATGGAACGCCTCGGCATCGACGCCGCGCGACCAGATCTCGACGCGCTGCATCCCGGCCGCCAGGAGCCGGCGGCGCGTGCCCTCGCTCGGCACGAGCGTGACACGCGTGTGGTTGTGGAACCAGCGCAGGTACGTCCCGGCGACCCAGGAGAAGATGCCGAGGCCGTAGTGGCCGAGGTACTGGTCGAAGTTGGTGTGGAAGCTCGACGCGACCGCCAGGCCGAGCATCCGGCACGCGCACAGGATCGAGAAGCCGAGCGGCCCCTCCGTCGCAATGTGGACCAGGTCGGGCGCGAAGCCGCGGAGGAGCTTGCGCATCCGCCACGGGCTGGAGATGCCGAGCCGGACCTGCGGGTAGTTCGGCAGCGGCAGGCCCTGGACCAACTCGGGGCTGCTCTTCTCATCGCGGCGCTTCGGCCGGACGACGAGCACCTCGTGGCCGCGTTGCCGGAACGCCTCGACCCACCGGCCCAGGGTCCGGGCCACGCCGTTGACCTCGGGGAGGTAGGTCTCCGTCGCCAGCGCCAGGCGCATCTTCATGGGGCCCCCGCGTCGTTCGGGGCGAGGCCGGGCCGGATCGTCGTGAACGGCCGCGGCGTCGCCCGCCCATCAGGCTAAGCGGTGCTTAGGAACGATTCGCCTCCAAATCCGAGTCGATTTCATGAGGTTTCACTTCCGTCGTGTCGGCCGCGCGGCCGAGGGCCTGCTCGACCGTCGGAACCGGCAGATTCAGGTACGCCCGGCAGGCGAGCACCCGGCCCATGAGCCAGTTGCGGAACGCCTCCCGGTCGGCGAGCAGCTCCGGCGGGATCGCCTCGGCCGGGCCGAACGCCAGCTCTATTCTACGCAGGCAATCGACCGGCTTGTCGCGGAACGGCGGCTGGCCGTTCGCCTGCGACGTCCAGCTGCCCCAGCCGCCCTCGATCCAGACGGCGACGACCCGGACGTTCGGCACCGCCCGGACGACGTGCCACAGCCCCTGGCCGAACGGGTAGAGCAGCTTCTCCTGGGTCTTGCGCAGCCGGGCCTCCGGGAAGACGAGCAGGCAGCCGCCGGCCTGGAGCACCGCGACCGCCTCTTGCAACTCCGGTGCCTCGCGGCGGAACGTCGTCGCCGGGACGCGGATCGCCCGGGTGATCGTCGCCATGACCCAGCGGATGACCGGCAGGTCGTAGAAGACGCTCGTCATCATCGGGATGACCCGGCGCGGGACGACCTTCATCACCCACATCGGGTCGAGGTAGGCGGAGTGGTTCGCGACGAGGATGACCGGCCCGTCGGCCGGGATGGCGTCCGGCCCCGGCCCGGCGACGAAGATGCGGCAGGTCCACGCCCCGCCGGTCTCCAGCAGCTGCTCGAACAGCGGCGTCAGCACCCACCAGCCGGCCAGGCCGACGAACAGGGCCGTCAGCGGCAGGAGCAGGACGAACCACGTCGGCAGCGCCGCGCCGACGAGGAACGCCGGCAGCGTCAAGCCAGCCGCGACGAGCAGGCCGTAACCCGGCACCGCCCGGACGAGGCCGACGACGAACGCGACGCCGCCGAGGCCGACCGCGATGCCGAGGGTGACTTGCATGGCGGTCGCCTCCGGGCCGAAGAGGGCGAGCAGGGCCAGGCCGACGAACAGCAGGATGCCAGCGAGCGGGATCAGGGCCGGGTTGCGCCACCCGTTGCGCTGCCAGGCGGCGAGCAGACAGCCGGCCGCCGCCCCGACGAGGAGGGCGGTCGGTTCCTGGTCGGCGACCGGCCGGAGCGCCGCGGTGCTCAGGACGACGAAGGCCAGGCCGGCGAACAGGAAGCCGCGTCCGGGCGGGGCGGCGACCGCGGCCCAGGACGGGCGGCGTTCTGGGGCCGGCTGTCCCCACGCCGACGCGACGGCCGCGATGCCGGCGAGGCCGGCCAGGGCGAGCTGGCCGGGCGGATCGACCGCCAGGCCGAGGGCCAGGCCGAGGGCGATCGTCGCCGCCGCGAGCAGGCCCGCCGTCCGCGGAAACGAGACGCGCCCTTCGCGGCAAAGGTCGGCCAACAGGAGCAGGCCGGCGACCAGGAAGACGAGCCCGCCGGTGGCGACCCATGCGACGGCGACCGGGACGGGTAGCGGAACCGGGACGGCCTGCGGCAGGGCCAGGCCGGCGACGGCGAGGACGACGAACGAGGGGAGTCGGCCCAGCAGCGGCGCGAGCAGCGGCGAGAGGACCAGCGCCGGCGCGAGCAGCAGCACCGCCGAGCCGGCCGACCCGAGCAGGTAGCTCGCGTCGGCCAGCACGCGGGCGGTCAGGGCCACGCCGAGCAAGGCGAGCCGGACTCGAACCGACGACATCGACCGTCTCCCTGAACCAGCGGGGCCTCCGGGTGGTTGCAGTGATAGCAGGCCGCCGGGAGGAAAGCTAGTTCTGGCTCCGGCGGCGTGGGCGAAACGCCGCGCTCCCCGATCGGCCCCGGCACGGTATGATGACCCGCGTGGGCTACGTCTCTCGGAGGATCGACCATGCGCCGGCTCGGCTTGCTCGCGGCTCTGCTCCTGGCCTCGTCCGTCTCGGCCCAGGATGACGGCAAACTTGTCAAGGAGACCTGGGACGCCATCTACCTCGGCGGCGCGAAGGCCGGCCACGTCCACACGACCGTTCGCGAGGTGACCCGCGACGGCAAGCCGCTCCTCGTCTCGACCCTCGACACCCTCCTCCGCCTCAAGCGCTTCGACGCGGTCGTCGCGATGGGCATGACCCAGAAGACCGACGAGACGCGCGACGGCAAGGTGCGGGCCCTCGCCCTGACGACCAAGCTCGACAAGGGCGAGGTGACCCAGACCGCCCGCGTCGAGGGCGACACCCTCGTCGTCCAGGTCCCCGGCGCGCCGGCCCCGATCCGGACGCCGTGGCAGGACGACGTCATCGGCCTGGCGAAGCAGGAATCCCTCTGGGCCGGCAAGAAGATCGAGCCCGGCCAGGAGGTGTCCTACAAGAACTACGACCCGTCGATCCGGGCCGCCGTCGCCCTGACGGCGAAGGTCGAGGACCGCGAGGACGTCGTCGTCCTGGAGGACAAGGGCACCCCGGACAGGCCGCGCGGCGAGCCGACGAAGCAGTCCCTGTGGCGCGTCCGCGTCACGGCGAAGCCGGTGACCGTCGACGGCAAGGAGATCGCCCTGCCGCCGCAGGTGCTCTGGGTGGACGACGCCGGCAAGACCCTGCGGAGCGAGAGCGACATCCCCGGGTTCGGCAAGATGGTCATGCTGCGGGTGAGCAAGGGCATCGCCCTGCTCAACGACGGGGCCCCGGCCGAGATGCCCGACCTCGGCCTGAACACCCTCGTCAAGCTGTCCAAACCCGTGCCGAAGATCCACGACGGGAAGAAGGCCGTCTACCGCATCACCGTCAAGGGCGACCCGGCCCCGCACAAGGCGTTCAGCGCAGACGCCCGCCAGTCGGCCGGCCCGGCCAAGGGCGACAAGTTCGACCTGACCGTCGAGGCGATCCGCGAGCCCCAGAAGCTCGACTTCCCGGCCCCGATTGACACGACGTACTTGCGCAGCTCGCAGATGCTCGACAGCGCCAGCGCGAAGATCACCGAGGTGGCGAACAAGGTCGCCGCCGGAGAGAAGTCGCCGTTGGCCAAGGCGCGCAAGCTGGAGGCGTGGGTCCACGACAACATGAAGCCGACGTTCGCGGTCGGCCTGGTCGAGGCGAGCCGGATCTGCCAGGACCTCAAGGGCGACTGCCGCCAGCACGCCATGCTCCTGGCGGCCCTGTGCCGGGCGGCCGGCGTCCCCGCCCGGACGGCCCAGGGGCTCGTCTACGTCGATGACCGCAAGAACGGCCCGATCCTCGGCTTCCACATGTGGACGGAGGTGTTCGTCGATGGGCAGTGGTTCGGCCTCGACGCGACGCTCGGCAAGGGGAGCATCGGCCCGGGCCACCTCAAGATCGGCGACAGCGCCTGGAAGGACGGCGAGGGCCTCGCCCCTCTCCTGACCCTCGTCCAGGTGCTCGGCCGGCTCGACATCGAGGTCGTCTCGGCGGAGTGACCAGCCCGGGCGGTCACCGATCGTCAAATCTCGATGTCCAGCTCGACGTCGAGGAAGTAGGTGTCGCCGGACGCCGGCACCGTGTCGATGGTGTCCTGCTCGCCGTCCTCGGCGTAGATGATGTCGCCGCCGCCGCCGCCGGCGATGAAGTCCTGGCCCGGGTCGCCGGAGATCGTGTCCGCCTCGGTGCCGGCCAGGAGCGTGTCGGCCCCCGTCCGGCCCAGGACGGTGTTGTTCCCCGCGCCGGCATCGACGTAGTCGTCGCCCGTGTCGCCGTCGATCAGGTCGTCGCCGGTAGCGCCGTTGATCGTGTCGTTGCCGGCCCCGCCGAAGACGCTGTCGTCGCCGTCCTCGCCGTCGGCCGCGTCGGCGTCGTCGCCGCCGTCGATGTAGTCGTCGCCGGCACCGCCCAGGAGGCTGTCGATGCCCGCCTGGCCGAAGATCTGGTCGTCGCCGTCACCGCCGGCGAGCAGGTCGGTCCCGAGCCCGCCGTCGATGCTGTCGGCACCGAGGCCGCCGACGACGCTGTCGTTCCCGTCGCCGGCGCTGAAGGCGTCGTCGCCGTCGCCGCCGTCGAGGTAGTCCGCGCCGGCCGCGGCGACGATGCTGTCGTTTCCGGCCTGGCCGAAGACGGTGTCGTTGCCGTCGCCGCTGACGAGCAGGTCGTTGCCCGCGCCGCCGTCGAGGTAGTCGATCCCCGTCCCGGCGTTGATACTGTCGTTGCCGTCGCCGCCGCTGAGGGTGTTGTCGCCCGCCCCGGCGTCGATGTAATCGTTCCCCGCCCCGGCGAAGGCGAGGTCGTTGCCGTCCCCGCCGAAGATCAGGTCGTTGGCGGCGCTGCCGACGAGGAGGTCGTTGCCGGCCTGGCCGTCGAGCGCGGCCCGGTCGGCCCCGGCGACGAGGGTGTCGTTCCCGGCCGAGCCGACGATCACCGCCTGGGCGTTCGCGTCGGCGAGATCGACCGCCTGGGTGATCCGCAGGAAGTCGGCCCCGAGGCTGACTGCCGGTCCACCGAAGAGGAAGATCTGCGTCGTGTTGGCGAGGGTCGGCGTGCCGCCGACGACGGCCACCGCGCCGGCGTTCGTCGCGACGGTGAGGTTGCCGCCGACGGCGTCGATCGTGATGGCGTTCGCGTCGGCGTCGCCGAGAACCTGGAGGATGCCCCCGAAGAACGTCGCCGTCACCGCGGGGGCCAGGCGGCTTTCGAGCCGCTCCAGGCACGGCCGGCTAAGTAGCCGCTCGACCGGCGTCTGCCAGTCCTGACCCGGACACCCAAGGACGAACCGATACAGGCGAGCGAACCAGCGGAGCATGGGCGGACCCCTACGTTGCCGAGCGGAACGGCGGGTCCGTCAAACGCCCGCCAGGAAGGATGATACCGCTTCCTGGCGTCGCGCTCTACATCTTTCCCATATTGCCCAAGCATCTCATCTTTGCGTTGGCGTCACTCACCAGGACCAGGCCGGTTGGCCGGACTCGGCGCGCATCGCGTCCATGAGCGGCCAGACGACGTCGACCTTGTCGTCGAACAGGTCGCCGATGAGCAGGTCGGTCAGCAGACCCTTCATCTCCGGGTGCTTGCGGATGAACCGGCCGAAGCTGAACCCCTCGTAGAACTCGACGACGAGGCGGCGCATCCGGTCTACCCCGCGGACGTAGTCCTGCTCCCACGCCCCGAGCGCCGCCGCCGACGTGTCCCCTTTGGTCAGGCCGTCGCACACCGCGTCGGCGGCGAGCTGGCCGGACTTCAGCGCCAGGCACACCCCCGACGAGTAGAGCGGGTCGAGGAAGGCGAATGCGTCGCCGACGAGCACCCAGCCGTCGCCGGCCGCCTTCTTCGCCCGGTAGCTGTACTCCTTCGCGGCGTAGAAGTCGGCGCAGCGCTTGCCGCCGGCGAGCAGCGGCTTCAGGCCGAGGCAACGTTCCACCTCGCGGAAGTAGATCGCCTCGAAGTCCTTCAGGCCGCTCTTGAACAGGGCGTCGTGGTCGGTCACGACGCCGACGCTGACCCGGTTGTCGTGCAGCGGGATGTACCAGAACCAGCCCTTCTTGCCTTCCGTTTGCAGGACGAGCGTCGCCCCCTCGTCCTTGCCCTCGCCGCGGAACGTGTCGGCCCAGTACGTCCAGACGGCGGCCTTCTTCAGCTTCGGGTCCCACTCGCGCAGGCCGAACTTGTTCATGACAAGTGAACTCTGCCCGCTCGCGTCGACGACGACCTTCGCCGCGACGGTCGTCTCGGTGCCGTCGGCCGACTGGACGCGGACGCCGGTCGCCCGGTCGCCGTCGAAGAGCACCTCCAGGACGCGCGTCTCCTCGTGGACGGCGACGCCGTGGTCGCGGGCGTTGTTCAGTAGCTGGTGGTCGAACTCCTGGCGGAAGACCTGCCAGGTCTGCGAGCACTCGTGCGGCTTGTTCTCCCAGAAGTAGAACGGGGCGGACAGCTTGCCGGTGTCGTTGACGAACTGGACGCTGTGCTTCTTGACGAACCGGCCGCCCTTGAGCTTGCCGAGCATGTTCAGCCGGCCGAGGACCCAGTACGTCTCGGGGATGAGCGACTCCCCGATGTGGAAGCGCGGGAAGCGCTCCCGCTCGAACAGGGCGACCTTGTGCCCCTTCTGCGCGATGAGCGTCGCGGCGGTGGACCCGGAAGGGCCACCGCCGATGACGACCACGTCGGACGAGGTTGCGATCATTTCTCCATCCCCGGGCGAAACCCACGAGATATCGGACCCGGAGGTATTAATAGACGCGTCAGCGCCAAATGCTACCCGCATCTTCGTGTGGGGCGCGGAGTTTGTGGAGCAGGCCGCGCAGCTGGGCCAGCTCCGCCTCGGACAGGTGCCCGAGTTGGCGGTTGTAGCACTCGGCGAGCGGCTCGGCGAGGTCCTTGAGCAGGTCGAGGCCGGCCTGGGTGACGCCGACCCGGACGACGCGGCGGTTCTCGGCCTGGCGCTCGCGGACGACGAGGTGGCGATGCTCGAGCTTGTCCAGGATGCGCGTGATGTCCGGGGCGCGCGAAATGAGCCGGTTCGCGATCGCCAGGGTCGGCAGCGTCGCGGGGTGCTCGGCCCGGAGCAGGCGCAGGACGTTGTACTGCTGGGCGGTCAGGTCGTACTTGTGGAAGAACTCCTCCTCCAGGGCGCGCAGCCGGTCGTAGGTGCGCCACAGGGCGAGGTAGACCTCCTGCTGTAGCGAGTCGAACCGGGGCGTCTTCTCGGGCCTGCTGTGGGTTTTTTCGACGGTGTCAGGCATGGGGATTGGGACCATTTCTGGATCGGTTAGGGAGACGCCCTCGGCCGGCCGCGACGGGTGCGCCGGGCGCGCGGGACGCCGATTCGGAACAGGGAGCGGACAGGTGACAGGGTCGGGTCATGGCCGGGGCTCCCCCCGGAGGATGTTCACGAGCGTCGCGTGCAGGGCCGGGTTCGCCGCCACGCTGTCGCCGGCGTACGGGTCGAGCGGGCCGCCGTCGCACCGGGTGACGACGCCGCCCGCCTCCAGGACGAGGGCGAACCCGCCGGCTACGTCCCACGGGTGGTTGTCGAACGCCCAGTAGCCGTCGTAGCGCCCGGCCGCCAGGTAGGCCAGGTTCAACGCCGTCGAGCCGGTCCGCCGCAGCGACCGGGCGTGGTACGAGAAGTAGCGCCACCACTCCAGCGACCGCTCCTGGCCGCGCACGTCCGGCGGGAAGCCGGTCGCCAGCAGGGCCTGGCCGAGGTCGGCCGTCGCCCCGACGCGGATCGGCCGGTCGTTCAGGGTCGCGCCGTGGCCCTTCGCCGCCGAGAACAACTCGTCGTGGCGCGGGTCGAACACGACGCCGACGAGCGGCTCGTTGTGGTGGACCAGGCCGATCGAGACGCAGTACAGCGGCACGTCGTGGACGTAATTCGTCGTGCCGTCGAGCGGATCGACGATCCACGTCGGCGGGCCGGCCGGGTCGGGCCGGCCGCTGCCGTCGTCCTCCTCGCCGAGGAACTGGTGCGTCGGGAAGCGCTCGTGCAGGTAGGCGCGGATCGCCCGCTGCGAGCCGAGGTCGGCGTCGGTGACGAGGTCGGCCCGGCCCTTCTCGCGGACCTGTATCTTGCCGCGGAAGTCTTCGAGGACGGCGGCCCCCCGGCGGGCCGCCTCGCGGGCGGCCTCCAGAAAGACGCGAAGTTCGGGTCGGGCCATGGGCATACCGATCACCTCGTCGGGGCGGACTCCTCCTCGAAGCGGACCGGGCCGTCGAAGCGCGGCACCAGGACGGTCTCGGCCGGGTAGCCGAAACCGCCCGCCGGGTTGGCCGACTTCTCCAGGCGGTAGGCGACCGTCATCGCCCCGTCCTTGACGACCGCGCGGGTGACCGTCAGCCGCTCGACGTCGGTGCGCAGGCCGACGGCGACGCAGACGGCCATCTGCTTGTTCCAGTCGATCTCCGGGACGCGCAGTTCGCGGCCGAGGAGTCGCGTCGCCGCCGCGTCGGCCCCGGTCCCGGTGACGGGGTAAAGGCTCGCAGCCTGCGTGCCGGAGCGGATGATAAAAGTCTGAACAGACTTCTGAAGGCGACGTGCCGCTGGCGGCTGCCAGGGGGAGCGGGCGAAGAGGCCGTCGCGGGTCTGCGCCCCGGCGACCTGGAGCCGTTCGATCCGGGCCGGCCAGAGGCCCTTGTCGGTCGCCTTGGCGACGAGGCGGACGCGCCGGCCGACGAACGTGCCAAGGTCGTTGACCGGTCGAGGCAGGTCCAGGTCAAAGGCTTTCGGCGGCCCGTCCCCCTCGGCGACGAGCAAACGGTAACGGCCGGGGCCGGCAACGCCAGGCAGGAACTCCAGCGGCCCTTCGTACGGTGCTTCCAGGGCCGGCGAGGCCCGGTAGGCCGCGTCGTCCGCGAACAGGATCAAAACGTCCGGATTCGGTTCAGGCACCGGAGCGAGGGCCAGGGCGAGTGCGAGGAAGGGCACCATACCCACATCATTTCTTCCGTCTGCCTACATCATTTCGCTTAACGGGAGTCAATGGGGCGTATTGTGCGCGAACGGGGGCCGGCGCACAACAGTTTGTTGAAGAAAATCTTGTCTCAAGGGTTGCCGGAGGACTCGAGTCGGCGGTGCAGGGGGCGGCGGCGGGAGAAAAACGAACCCCGCGATGAGCGTTTTCCCGCTCGGCGTCCGCTGTCGTGGGTGAACGCGCGGACCGGCCATTCGGCCGAGCGCGTCCCACGCGGAGATGCGCCATGACTCGCACCCTGGTCCCGATCGTCCTGCTAGCGTTGGCGTCGGCCGCCGTCGCGCAGGGCTTCTTCGTCCGCCGACCGGTCACACCCGCCCCGCCGGCGGTGCCGGTCTGCAAGGTGAACGTCTTCAACAACACGGCGGACGAGATCGTCTTCGTCCTGTCGTCGGCCCACGGCACCGTCCGCGCCCGGCTCGCCCCGGGCTGGGCGCACCGGGTGCCGTTCTGCCCGGACGGCAAGGTGCGCGTCCTGACGACGTTCAGCTGCCGGACCGGCGACCTCGTCTCCAGCCGGCTCGTCCAGGTCATCGACGGCAACTACTACGACGCCCTGCCGCCGCTGCCGGCACCGCCGCCGACGCCGCTCCCGCCGACGCCGCTGCCGGCCGGCGATCCGGGGGTGCGGGCCGAGCCGCCGACGGATAAGATCCAGGAATAGCCCGCCGCCCACCGCTCGCCGCGAACCGTGAACCGGAGGTCGGACATGCTGCGTTCCCTGGCCTTGCTGGCGTTCGCGCCGGCGTTCGTCGCGGTCGCCGTCGGGCAGGTGCCCGACCCGGGCCGGCCGCCGATCCCGCTGTCGGGGCCGTTCCCGCCGGCCCTCGGCAAGATCTACATCTACAACAACACGAACGAGGACGCGATCGTCGCCATCTCGTCCGCCCGCGCGACCGTCCGGTCAAACGTCGCGCCCGGCAACGCCCTGTTGAGCTACTTCGTCCCGGACGGCAAGACGCGCGTCCTGACGGCGTTCCGCACCCGGACCGGCGACCTCGTCTCCAACCGGGCGATCCGGGTCATCGACGGCAACTACTACGACGTCATCCCGGGCGTGGTCGCCCCGGCGGTGCCGGCGGTCGCCCCGGCGATCGACGAGGGGACGAAGCAGCCGGCCGTCGCGCCGAAGGCGATCCAGATGGAGGAGCGGCCCTGACCGTGGACCTGCTCCTGTTCAGCGACCTGCACGCCGCCGCCGCCGCGGCCCGCTCGCTCGTCGGGCGCGCCGCCGGCGTCGACGTCGTCGTTGGGGCGGGCGATTTCGCCAACCAGCACCGCCAGCTGGGCGTCTGCCTCGACGTGCTGCGGGCGATCGACAAGCCGACCGTCCTCGTCGCCGGCAACAACGAGACGACCGACGCCCTGGCCGACGCGGTGCGCGGCTGGCCGGCGGCGCACGTCCTGCACGGCACCGGCGTCGTGGTGAGCGGCGTGCCGTTCTTCGGCGTGGGCGGCGGCGTGCCGGTGACGCCGTTCGGGTCGTGGAGCTACGACTTCACCGAGGCCCAGGCCGAGGCGCTGCTCGCCGCCGCGCCGGCGGGGTGCGTCCTGGTGTGTCATTCGCCGCCGAAAGGGGCGGTCGATCGCGACTCGCGCGGCCGGAGCCTGGGCAGCACGGCCATCGCGGCGGCGGTCGCCCGGCTGCGGCCGCGCCTCGTCGTCTGCGGCCACGTCCACGGCAGCGGCGGCCAGGTCGAGGAACTCGGCGGCGTCCCGGTCGTCAACGCCGGTCCGGGCGGGGTCGTCTGGTCGGTGTGAGCTGTCACGCCGCCCCGGAGCCGGCGTAAGTCCTCCACCTGGGTAACCCTTCCCTGGAGGACCGGCCTCGATGTGGCGCATCCGCCGCAACCTCTACCTCGGCGACGCCTACACCGCCCGCGACCGGGCCTGCCTCGAACAGGCCGGCGTCTCGCACGTCCTGAACTGCGCCGCGGAGGTGCCGTGCTACCACCGCCGGCAGTTCCGCTACCTGCACGTCAAACTGACCGACCCGGACCCGGAGTTCCACGAGTACATCGAGCCGATCTGCCGCTTCATCCGCCGCGGCCGGCGGGCCGGCGGCGTCCTGGTCCACTGCCGGGCCGGCCTGAGCCGAAGCCCGTCGGCGATCCTGGCCTACCTCTGCTGGCGCGGCGCGACGATGGGACGGGCGCTGGAGATCCTGCGCCGCGGCACCGGCGAAACGCTCGCGGACTTCATCGAGCCAGACGCGAGCTTCCTGGAGCAGATCGAGGTCCACTTCGCCGAGCGGTGAGCCGTCCTCTCTGGACACCGCCCTCCAGAATGGCTACCCTGTCCGCACCATCCCCTCGGAGCGGACGATGACCACCTCCTGGCGATCCTGGCTCGCCTTCAGCCCGCTGGCCCTGGCGGCCTGCGTCGGGTTCGGCATCGTCGTCGGTTTGGGCGGCTACACGTTCCACTACGCCGAGGGGCTGTCGTACCTGAGCAACGACCCGCGGGCGTGCGTCAACTGCCACATCATGCGCGACCACTACGACGGCTGGCAGCACGCCAGCCACCACGCCGTCGCGACGTGCAACGACTGCCACACGCCGCACGACCTCGTCGGCAAGTACGTCAGCAAGGCCGAGAACGGCTTCTGGCACTCGAAGGGCTTCACGCTCCAGGACTTCCCCGAGCCGATCCGCATCCGGCCGCACAACGCCGCGATCTTGCAGCACAACTGCGTCGAGTGCCACGAGGGGCTCGTGAGCGAGCTGCTGCGCCGGCCGACCCCGACCGGGTTCGAGGGCCCCGGCTGCGTCCACTGTCACCCTGCCGTCGGGCACGGCCCGCCGCGCTGACCACCCCGGAGGGTACCGCCATGACCGAGCCGACCCCGACGCCCGCCCCGCGCCCGCGCTGGTACGCCTACGCCCTCGTCGTCGTCGTCACCGCCGCGGCGACGTATGTCGTCGCCGCCCTGCTGATGAACGTCTGGCAGCGCAAGGAGGAGGCGAAGCAGGTCGTCTTCAAGGTCGTCGATCTGACCGAGGACAGCATCGACCCGGCCGAGTGGGGCAAGAACTTCCCGCGCCAGTACGGCAGCTACCTGCTCACCGCCGACAACGACCGGACCCAGTACGGCAACAGCGAGGCGTTCCCGCCGTCGAAGCTGAAGGAGGACCCGCGTCTGGAGCGCATCTTCGCCGGGTACGCCTTCGCGGTCGATTTCAACCACGCCCGCGGCCACGCCCACATGCTCAAAGACCAGGACGCCACCCTGCGCGTGAAGGACTTCAAGCAGCCCGGGGCGTGCCTGCACTGCCACGCCGCCGTCCTGCCGGCGTACCGCAAGGCCGGCGACGGCGACGTGATGAAGGGCTTCGCCGCCGTCTGCGCCATGCCGCTGGGCGACGCCCGCAAGCTGGCGAACCACCCGGTGACGTGCCTGGACTGCCACGACCCGGCCGGCAACCAGCTGCGCGCGACGCGGCCCGGCTTCCTCAACGGCATCGCCGCCCTCGCCGCCAGCGAAGACCCGGTGCCGCACCTGCCAAGCGTCGAGCGCTGGCGGACCGGCGACCGCAAGACGCCCTACGACCCGAACAAGCTGGCCGGCCGGCAGGAGATGCGCTCGTTCGTCTGCGGCCAGTGCCACGTCGAGTACTCGTTCCAGGGCACCGGCAAGCTGGTGACGTACCCCTGGCACAAGGGCCTCAAGGCCGAGCAGATCGAGGCGTATTACGACGAGGTCGGCTTCACCGACTGGACGCACGCCGAGACGGGGGCGAAGGTGCTCAAGGCCCAGCACCCGGAGTTCGAGACGTGGAGCCAGGGCGTCCACGCCCGGGCCGGCGTCTCGTGCGCCGACTGCCACATGCCGTACCACCGCGAGGGGGCGATCAAGGTGAGCGACCACCAGGTGCGCAGCCCGATGGCCCAGGTGAACCACGCCTGCATGACCTGCCACCGGGCGAGCGAGGCGGAGATGAAGGCCCGCGTCGAGGTCATCCAGGCGCGGACGAAGGGGCTCATGGACCGGGCCGAGGACGCCCTCGTCGGCCTGTACGACGCCGTCCGCGAGGGCAAGAAGCAGGGCGCGACGGACGACGACCTGAAGGCGGCGTTCGCGCTGCAGCGCAAGGCGCAGTGGCGGGTCGATTTCGTCAACGCGGAGAACTCGCGCGGCTTCCACGCCCCGCAGGAGACGGCGCGCATCCTCGGCGAGGCGATCGACTACGCCTGGCAAGGGCGGGCCGCAGTGCCGCGGCGTTGAGTTTCACGTCGTCTTCGCCGTTTTATCGTCGTCTCGACCCGGCTTCGTGACGAAGCCGGGAAGGTTCCGTTAATCCCGTCCTCCTCGCCGCGCGTCCCGTTCTCGGGGCGTTGGTTTTTTGTTATTTCTGATCCCTGGCCCGACGTTTCGTCGGCGTTGGATTCGGCCGAGACGGGCCGGGGAGGAACGCATGCGCACATTCGTCCGTCCGCGCCGGTCGGCGTTCACGCTGATCGAGCTGCTCGTCGTCATCGCGATCATCGCGATCCTGATCGGCTTGCTATTGCCCGCCGTCCAGAAGGTCCGCGAGGCCGCCTTCCGGATGCAGTGCCAGAACAACATGAAACAGCTCGGCCTCGCGGCCCACAACGTCCACAGCGCGTTCGGGGCCCTGCCGCCGGGGCTGCCGCGCATCCTCCAGGCCGAGCAGCGCAACGCCCCGTACGACTACCCGTCCGGCCAGACGTCGCCGCCGGTGCCGGGGACCGGCACCCCGGCCAGCGGCGAGCCGCCGCTCTGGGTCGTCTACGGCAACAGCGGCTCGGTCCCGTACTACGGGACGCGTTGCTACGGCCCGAGCTGGCCGCTCCACATCCTGTCCGAGATCGAGCAGAACGCCCTGGCGAACCTCGTCCCGATCGTCGGCCAACTCGAGGGCGACTGGGGCGACGAGTCGAACCCGCCCGACAACTGGGACGGCCAGCCGTTCCGCCGTCCGGACCGCGACTTCCAGAGCACCCTGTCGAACAAGATCCTCAACTGCCCCGCCTCCGGGCACGACACGAACGTCCACGGCGAGGGGGTCAGCCTCCAGAACCTGATGAAGGGCAACTACGTCGGCTGCTGGGGCGGCGGCACGTTCGGCTCGTCGGCGACGTTCGGCGGCGGCGCGACCGGCGGCATCTTCGGCCTGGTCGAGGTGCCCAAGTGGCCGCTCGCGTCCCGGTTCGGCCAGGGGAAGGGGACGCGCATCGTCCAGATCACCGACGGGTCCTCCAACACCGTCATGTTCAGCGAGGTACTCCCGTTCGACCAGGTCACCCTCGGCACGAGCAGCAGCAGCCCGGCCGGCATCAACCGCGACCTGCGCGGGGCGGTCCTCTTCCCGGGTGCCGGCGGGAACATGTTCACGACGTTCACCCCGCCGAACAGCACCACCCCGGACCAGATCCTGTCCTGCGACCCGGCCATCCCGGCGGACGACCCGTTCCGGCGGGCGTGCACCCAGAACCAGGCCGACGGCAACACCTGGGCCGCCGCCCGGAGCAAGCACACCGGCGGTGTCAACGCCTGCTTCGGCGACGGCAGCGTCCGGTTCATGAGCAACACCATCAACCCGGCCGTCTGGCAGGCGATGGGCTCCAAGGCCGGCGGCGAGCCGAACGCGAGCGAGTGACCCCATGATGCAGTCCCTACGGTTCGTCTGGTGCCTCGTCCTCCTCGCCGGGTGCGGCGGCGGCGTCTCGCCGCCGGACTTCGGCGGCGAGGACGGCCGCCAGATCGCCGACCTCGTCGATCGGATGAGCGACGACAGCGACAACCTGCGCGACCTCAAGGCGATGTTCGCGACCGGGACGCCGCTGGGCAAGAAGGAACTCGCCCTCTACCCGGAGTTCACCTACAACCTGAAGGGCAGGGTCGCTGTCGCCGGCGAAGCGGCGACCGGGACGGTCGAGATCCGGTCCGGCGACGGCAAGCGCCAGGTCGAGAAGGAGTGGGCGTTCGTCAAGGAGGGCGGCACTTGGAAGATCAAGGCCGCCCCAATGCCGTGACGGCCGGTCCGGGTAGGTCCGCCTTGCCGAGGCGGACCAAACACAGGGGGAAAACTTCACTCCATTCCGTGAGGCCGACGCGGGGTGGCCCGCGGTGCCGCTCGGCAGGCGGCACCTACCCGGAGCGACTCCGACCGATCCGGTTCACTTCCCCGCGAGCTGACGCGCCTTCGTCACCAGGCCGACGAACTCCGCCCGGTGGCCGCCCGGGTCGGCCCCGACGGCGGCCCGCGCCGTCGCCGCGACCCGGTCGTAGCTCGCCGTCCCCTTGTACGGCGAGTCGCGCAGCAGCAGGCCGAATTCCGCCACCGCCGCGGCGAAGCGCAGGTCGTCGCCGGCCGCCTCCAGCGGCTCGACCGCCCCGGCGAGCGGCTGCTCCAGCAGTTTGCTCTGGTCGGAACCCGGGTTCTTGTAGCGCAGCTTGACCGTGACGAACTCCCCCTTTGCCGCCTCCGGCCCCGGGGCCCCCGGCACCTGGTACTTCAGCGGGTCGACGTCCACGTCCGGCACCGGCTTGCCGGCCGGGACGATCTCGTACAGGGCCGTCACCGTGTGGCCGGAGCCGAGGTCGCTCGCGTCGACGGCGTCGTTGTTGAAGTCCTGGTCACGCAGCACCTTGTTCTCGTAGCCGATCAGCCGGTAGCCGGCGACGCGGACCGGGTTGAACTCCAGCTGCAACTTCACGTCGTTCGCGACGGTCGTCAGCGCGCCGCCCTGCTCGACGAAGAGCTTCCGCGCCTCGTCGAGCGTGTCGATGTAGGCGAAGTGGCCGTTGCCGTGGTGGGCGAGGCGCTCCATCGTCGCGTCCTTGAGGTTGTCGCGGCCGAAGCCGAGGATCGTCAGGTAGACGCCGCTCCGGCGCTTCTCTTCGATTAGGCGGACGAGGTCGCCCTCGCTGGTGACGCCGACGTTGAAGTCGCCGTCGCTGCCGAGGACGACGCGGTTTACCCCGCCCTGGATGAAGTTGTCCGCCGCGATCCTGTACGCGAGCTGGATGCCCTGGCCGCCGTTGGTCGAGCCGCCGGCCTGGAGCCGGTCGAGCGCTGCCGCGATCTTCTCCTTCTGGTCGCCGGTCGTGCTCGGCAAGACGAGGCCGGCGCTGCCGGCATAGACGACGATCGCGACGCGATCCTGCGGCCGGAGCTGGTTGACGAGCAGCTTCAGGCTTCGGATCAGGAGAGGCAGCCGATTCGGCGGGCCCATGCTGCCGGACGTGTCGAGCAGGAAGACGAGGTTGCGTGGCGGCATCTGGTCGGGGTGGTACGCCCGGGCGGCCAGCGCGACGCGGAGCAGGTGGTGCTCGGCGTTCCACGGGCAGGCGGTCATGTTCAGGGCGAAGGCGACCGGGGGCTCGCCCTGCGGCTGCGGGTAGGCGTAGGGGAAGTAGTTGAGGAAGTCGGCGATTCGGACGGCGTCCTTCGGCGGCAGCCGGCCCTGGTTGAGCATGTCGCGGACGTTCGAGTACGACGCCGTATCGACGGCGATGCCGAGCGTGGAGCGCGGCGCGATCGCCGTGGCGAAGTACGGGTTGTCGGTGAAGTGCTTGTACGCCTCGGTGCTGGGGCCGTCCTTCGCGGGAGCGCCGTCCTTGTTCCAGGCCATCGCCATGTCCGCGGCAGGCGGCGCGGCCATTTTCATGTTGGGGGTGCCGCTGCATCCGACGAGGGCGGACAGCGGCAGGACGACGGCCAGCCGCACGGCGATTGCGCGCATGGGATTCTCCGGGGTCGAGCGGACGAAGGGACGCGGCCGCGGACGCGCGGCCAGTCGAAAGTGCGGACGGAGATACGACCCGGCGCGGGGCGGTTTATTCCCACAAATCCGGCTGACGTTGCGTCCGGCCCGGCCTCGGGCGTACCCTGTGGGGCATGTCGCCGATCCGCCACACCCGCGACGTGGCCGAGTTGGTCGCCCAGGCCCGGGAGTGTCCGGCCGCCCTGTGGCTGGCCCCGTCGCGGCGCGCCCTCGCCGAGCAGCGCCGCGCCCTGCTCGCCGGCCGGGCGGTCGTCGTCGGCCTGCACGCCGTCACGCTCGCCGACTGGGTCGAACAGGTGATCGCCGGCCACGACCCGGCCTGGCGGCCGCTGCCGCGCGCCCAGCAGCGCCTCCTGCTCGACGAGGTCGTCCAGGACGCCCACCGCGCCGGCGAGCTGCGCCACTTCCGCGCCGTCCACGAGACGCGCGGCTTCGCCGCCAACCTCCGCGACCTGATCGCCGAGTTGAAGCGCCTCGGCGTCGCGTCGGATGCGTTCGCCCGGGTGGGGAACAGCGCCAAGGACCGCGAGTGTGCCCGTCTCTACTCGCGCTACGAGGAGCGGCTGGAGCGCGAGCGGCTCGTCGATGTCGAGGGTCGGCCGCGCCTCGCGGCCCGGCTGCTGCGCGAGCGCGGCCTGCCGGCGGCGTTCGGCCGGGTGAAGGCGGCGTTCGTCGCCGGCGAGCGGACGCCGGCCGAGGACGCCGTCGTCGCCGCCCTGGCCGACGTTCTTCATTTAGCCCCGGGCTTGCCCGGGGTCTTCGTCTGCGAAAAGGCACCGCCGGCAAGCCGGCGGCTATATGAAAGCGGCTTGCGCCACCTTGGCGAGCAGCTCTTCCGCTCGCCGCGGCTGATCGAGCCGTCGCCGGACGCCGCCGGCCTGGCGTGCATCGAGGCCCCCGGCCGGCTCGGCGAAGCGCGGATGGTCCTCCGCGCCGTCAGGGACCGCCTCGACGCCGGCACGCCGCCGGACGAAATCCTCCTCGTCGTCCGCGACGTGGACGACTACGCCGACCTGCTCGTCGAGGTCGCCCGGGAGTACGCCGTCCCGCTCGACGTGGAGGGGGTCGAGGCCCTGCCGCGCGTCGGGGTCGTCGCGGCGATCCTCAAGGCCCTCCGCCTGCCGCTGGACGACTGGCCGTTCGCCGGCGTGACGGCCCTCCTCCGTAGCGGCTACCTCCGGCCGAACGTCCCGGAGGTGCTCGGCGATCCCGAAGTGATCGCCTGGAGCGAGGTGCTCCTCCGCCTGCTCGGCGAGCCGCGCGACCGGGCGGCGTACCTGCGCGCCGTCCACCGCTGGGAGACCGAGCCGCCGACCGGCCTGGAGGACGAGGCGGCCGAGGAGTCGCGCCGCCGCAAGACGCACGAGCTGGCTCGGCGCTGCGGGCCGTTCCTGCGGCGGTTCTTCGCCCTGTGGGACGTGCTGCCGACGGCCCCGCGCCGCCTCGGCGAACACCTCGACGGGCTGGGCCGTTTCCTGCACCGGCTCGGCTTCGACCGCGCCGCGACGGAGCAGCCGCGCGACCGGCTCGCGCTGACGCGCCTGCACGAGGAACTGGCCCGCTGGCGCGACCGCGGCGACGCCGTCCTCGACGCGGCGACGTTCCTGCGTCGGCTGGCCGCCCTCGCCGGCGAACTCGGCTTGCCGCGCACGCCGCGCGGCCCGGTCCGCGTCCGGCTGCTGTCGGCCGAGCTGGCCCGCGACCTGGCCGCCGACCACGTCTTCCTCCTCGGCCTCGGCGAGGGCAGCTTCCCGCGCGCGACGGCGACGCCGTTCCTCGACGAGGCCGACCGCCAGGCGTTCCGCTCCGCCGGGGTGCCGTTCCCGCTGCCGGCGGAGCAGCTTCCCGCCGAGCAGGACCTCTTCCGCCAGGTCGTCACGGGCGCGCGGCGGTCGCTGACGCTGAGCTATCTCGCCGTGGACGAACGCGGCCAGGAGCTGCTGCCCAGCTCGTTCCTCCAGGCGGCCCGGGCGTGCTTCGCCGAGGGCGCGATCCCGACGACGCGGCGGCGGATGCTCCTGGAGGCGATCGACGCCGACACGCCGCGCTCCGTCGCCGAGCTGCGCGTCCGCCTGGCCCAGCGCGGCGACGTGGCGACCGAGCCGACCCTGGCCGCCCTGCTGCCCGACGACGCCCGGGCCAACCTCGCCGACGCGACGCTCGTCGCCTACCACCGCTTCCACGTCGCCGACCACACCGCCCACGACGGCCTGCTGACGCACCCCGCCGTCCTGGCGAAGGTCGCCGAGCGATTCGGCCCCGGCCGCGTCTACAGCCCGACCGCCCTGGAGGACTACGTCGCCTGCCCGTTCAAGTTCTTCGTCAAGCACGTCCTCAAGCTCGACCCGCTCGACGCGCCGCGCGAGGAGATCGAGGTGACGCGCCGCGGCCAGGCGTTCCACCGCGCCCTGGCCCGGCTGCACCGCCGCCTCAAGGACGAGGACGTCCACTCCCCCGGCGACCGGGCCGACGAGTACCTCTCGACCGAGATCGCCGAGGCGGTGCGCGAGGACGTCGCCCGGGCCCCGAGCGCGGCGGCGCGCGAGCTCTGGCGGCTGGAGGGCGAACGGCTCCGGCGGCAGGCCGGCCGGTACGGCGCGCACTGGGGGGCGTTCCTCGGCCCGTGGCATGAGCGGTCCGTCGCGCCGCGGCCGAGCCTGTTCGAAGTCGATTTCGGCCTGCCGCCGGCCGACGGGGCGGAGCCGCAGCCGGAGCTGCGCATCGCCGCCGGCGACGTCGAGGTGCGCGTCAGCGGCCGGATCGACCGGGTCGATGAGGCCGCCCTGCCCGACGGGGCGGTCGGCTTCTGGATCATCGACTACAAGACCGGCCGGGCCGAGCACTACACCGGCAGCGACCTGGCCGAGTTCCGTCGGCTGCAACTGACCCTGTACGCGCTGGCCGTCCAGGAGGTCTTCTACCGCGACCGGGCTGCCCGGCCGCTCGGCCTGGTGTACTGGCTCGTCTCCGAGTCCGGGCCGAAGGTCGTCCTGCCGACGAGCCGGAACAAGACCCTCTGGCTGAACGAGACCCAGGCGTGGAACAAGGTGCGGGCGACGCTCGAAGCCTGGGTCGCCCGATTGGGTGAAGCCATTCGCGGCGGGGATTTCGCCCTCGCGCCGCGGTCGCGCACCTGCACGCAGACGTGCCCCTACGGACGGATGTGTCGCATCGCCTCGGCGCGATCTGTTGGGAAGGCGAATCGGTTGGCGTTGCCGGTGGTGGCGTGAGGGGCGGCCTCCCCGGGTGACGCAGCACCCGGGCTTGGAAGAGGGGTGGGGGTCTCCTTGTCTCCTTGTCTCCTTGTCTCCTTGTCGCTCTCAGAATAACCTGCACCCTACTCCCCATCCCGTCGGCGGAGACCGAACTCGTGCCCGCGTCGCTGCTGTCGATCGTCGTCCCCGTCTACAACGAGGCGGACAACATCGCCCCGTTCCTGCGCGACCTGGCGGCGGCCGTCAGCGAACCGCACGAGGTGCTCGTCGTCCACGACTTCCCCGAGGACACCACCCTGGCGGCCATCGCCGCGATGGACCCGCCGGCGGCGAACGTCCGCCTCGTCCACAACACGCTCGGCCGCGGCGTCCTCAACGCCCTGAAGGCCGGCTTCCAGGCGGCGCGAGGCGACGTCGTCCTGGTGATGATGGCCGACCGGTCCGACGAGCCGACGAGCGTCGCCGAGATGGCCCGCCGGGTGCGGGCCGGGGCCGACGTCGTCGCCGGGTCGCGCTACGTCCGCGGCGGGCGGCAGGAAGGCGGGCCGTGGCTGAAGCGGCAGCTGTCGTGGTTCGCCGGCGTGTCGCTGTACTACCTCGCCCGGCTGCCGATCCACGACGCGACGAACAACTTCCGGGCCTACAGCCGGCGCGTCGTCGAGACGGTGCCGATCGAGGGCACGTCGAGCTTCGCCCTGGCGCTGGAGCTGACGCTGAAGGCCCACTGGCGCGGCTGGCGGCTGGAGGAGGTGCCGACGACGTGGCGCGACCGGACCGCCGGGGCGTCGCGCTTCAAGCTCTGGGCCTGGATGCCGCACTACCTGCGGTGGTACCTGCGCGCCCTCGGCCGGGCGTGGTTCGGCTGGCTGCTGCCGCGTCCGCGAGAGAAATCCCCCACCCTGTCGAGATAGCCCCATGAACGAGTGGCTCGTACCCCTCATCACGCTGACCGCCCTGGAGATCGTCCTGGGCATCGACAACATCATCTTCCTGGCGATCCTCGCCGGGAAGCTGCCGAAGGAGCAACAGCGCAAGGCGCGCAACCTCGGCCTGCTCCTGGCGCTGGTGATGCGCCTCGGGCTGCTGTTCTGCATCACGCTGCTCATGGCGGCGACGCAGCCGCTGTTCTACCTGCCGGCGTGGGTGCTCGGCGACCCGGACGCCCGGGCCATCTCGACGAAGGACCTGATCCTGATCCTGGGCGGCCTGTTCCTGATCGGCAAGGCGACCTACGAGATCCACCACAAGCTCGAAGGCGACGAGCCGCACCCGGACGCGCCGGGCGGCACGGCGTCGAAGTTCTGGGTCGTCATCCTCCAGATCCTGGCGATCGACCTCGTCTTCTCGCTCGACTCGGTCATCACCGCCGTCGGCATGGTCAACCCGAGCAAGCCGGACGTCCACGCCGTCGAGGGGGCCCCGGCCGCCAAGCCGGCCGACGACCCGGCGGCGCACCGGCCGTCGCGGTCCGACCCGCACGCGACCGGGGTCTGGATCATCGTCGTCGCGATGATCATCACCTGCGCCGTCATGCTCGTCGCGGCCGGGCCGGTGAGCGACTTCGTGGCGCGGCATCCGACGCTGAAGATCCTGGCGCTGAGCTTCCTGATATTGATCGGGGTGCTACTCGTCGCGGAGGGCTTCAACCAGCACCTGAACAAGGGCTACATCTACTTCGCGATGGCGTTCTCGCTCGTGGTCGAGTTGCTCAACATGCGGCTGCGCGGCCGCAATCCCGTGGTCCTCCACGAGCCGCACCTGCCGAAGAACTGACCGGGCTCAGCCGGCGACGGCGACGGCGTTGCCGACCGCCGCCGCCCGCCGGCCGAAGACGGTCACGCCGCCGGCGCTGGCGACCGCCCCGCCGCCGGACACCGCGGCCGCCCCGCCGAAGAGGCCGGGCACCACCTTGCCGGCCGCCACGTGTTCCAGGTCGTCGTTCGTCAGTTCGCGCATGGGTCGCTCCGGGATGGGAGAGGGAAACGTTACCGACTCTACCCAAATACCCGGGACGCGACAAGTCGTGACGGGCGGGCTTTTCCCTTGTTCGTCCCGCGCTCGCGGCGTACCCTCGTACCGTCTCGATCCCTCGCGTCCGTGAACGGGGCCAACACCCATGCGCTGGCGGCTGCTCCTGCTCGCTCTCGTGCTCGTCCTGCCGGTCCTCCGCGCCGATGACGCCGACAAGAAGTTCCCCCTCGACACACCGTTGCGCATCCTGTCGGAGGATCTGTCGAACCCGGCGTACCGCGACCTCGTGCTGAAGAAGATGCTCATCACCGACCTGGCCGCCGAGTGGCAGCGCGTCGCCACGGCCGACAACGCCGACAGCTTCCTGGAGAAGCACGGCGGCAAGGACAAGGTCGCCGCCGACCCGGACCTCAAGGCGGCCTACGAACGCCGCCTCAAGATCCGCGACGACTTCCTCGCCCTGATGCGCGACGGCTACAAGCGCTACGACAAGAAGGGCCCGTTCGACCTGGGGGCGAAGATCACCCCGGAGAAGACCGTCGCGAAGCAGCCCGGCGGGGGCGGCGTCGCCCTCGCCCCGGTCCTGCCGACGCCGGACGCGGTCGGCCACTGGCCGCGCTTCCGCGGCCCGACCGGCATGGGCCTGACCGGCCTCAAGAGCCTGCCGACGAGGTGGTCCGAGAAGGACAACGTCGCCTGGCGCGTCGAGGTGCCCGGCAAGGGCAACAGCTCGCCGGTTGTCTGGGGCGACCGCGTCTTCGTCACCAGCTCGAGCCCGGACGGCAAGGTGCGGACGATGCACTGCTTCGCGCTCGCCGACGGCAAGAAGCTCTGGAGCGCCGACGCCCCGGCCGCCGAACCAGAGAAGCCGGTCCGCGACAAGAACGGCTTCGCGTCGGCGACGCCGGTCGTGGACGCCGAGCGGGTGATCGCCTTCCTCGGCTCGGTCGGCCTGGTCTGCTGGGACCACGCCGGCAAGCCGCTCTGGCACCACAACGACTTCAAGGTCGGCAACGTCCACGGCACCGGGGCGAGCCCGGTCCTGTACAAGGACACGGTCATCCTCTGGCAGGAGCAGAACCTCAACGACCCGCTCCTGCTCGCACTCGACAAGCGGACCGGCAAGGTCGTCTGGAAGAAGACGCGCCCCCGGGCGATGGGCTGGAACACGCCGTTGATCGTGAAAGTCGGCGAGCGCGACGAGCTGATCCTCCAGTGCAAGGAGCACGTCGTCGGCCTCGACCCGGCGACGGGCGACGAGCTGTGGACGATGACCGGGCCGACGATCGAGGTCATCCCGATGGTGGTGGTCGGCCCGGACCTGGCCTATTCCGTCTCGGGGCGGAACGGCCCGGTGATCGCGTTCCGGCCGGGCGGCAAGGGCGACGTGACGGGGACGCACCAGGCCTGGACGACGCAGCGCGGCGGGCCGCTCGTGCCGTCGCCGCTCTACCTCGACGGCCGGCTCTACTTCGCCAGCGACACCGGCATCGTCAACTGCCACGACGGCAAGACCGGCAAGCTGCTCTGGTCGGAGCGGCTGCCGTCGCAGTTCTCGGCGTCGCCGATCGAGGCGGGCGGGCTGCTCTACTTCCCGGGCGAGGCCGGCGTGACGTTCGTCCTGCGGGCCGGCGACAGGTTCGACCTCGTCGCGGAGAACGACCTCGGCTCGCCGATCCTGGCGTCGCCGGCGGTCGCGGGCGGGCGGCTGATCTTCCGCACGGACGGGGAGCTGGTCTGCGTCGGGAAGTGACCGTCACGCCACATAGCCGCCGGCTTGCCGGCGGTCTTCGCAACCAAGACCGCCGGCAAGCCGGCGGCTATGTGAGCTAGCGCGGCACCCGCCACACCTCCAGCGTGCCGCGGTCGATCTCCCACGCCTTGACCAACATGCCGCGCTGGATCTTCGCCTTCGCCATGTCGATGGCGATCGTGTGCCGCAGGTGCTTGCTCGTGCCGTGCTCCAGGAGGACGTACTCGACCGGCGGCTGGCTCGCCGGCACGGCCGGCAGCTTCTCGACGAAGACGCGCCCGGCGTAGTAGTGCGTCCAGGCGAACGGGTCGAAGACGTAGTCGCCGGGCTCGGTGTTGCGGGCGAGCCACTCGCCCGCCTCGCGGAAGCCGTCGCGCTCGTCGTGCAGCGGCAGCAGGGTGCGGTACGCCGCCGGGGCCGCCAGGGCCAGGACGAGCACCGCCGGCAGCCACGCCTTGCCGACCGGGGCACGCCGACCCGCTTCGATCAGGCCGGCGGCGACGAACGGCGTGAACGCCAGCAGGATCAGTGCCAGGTGTCGATCCGACAGGTACCCCAGGAACCACGCCAGGCGGAAGAGGACCAGGCCGACCACGACGCAGAGCAGGCCGAGCGTCTGCACGCCGGGCTGGCCGAGTCGGTCGCGGAACCACCACAGGGCGAGCAGGCCGAACACCCAGCCGACATGGAACGTGCCGCGGACGACCATCTTGCCGAGTTGGGCCGCCGCCCAGCCGGCGCGGTGCGACCGGTCGCCGTCGCCCTCCCACCAGCTCGCCAGGAGCGGCCCCGCCGCGCGCGGCGCGAGTCGGCTCTCCGGCTGGACGAGGTCGCTACCCAGGCGCAGGGCCGACGGCTTGAGCGTCACCTTGCCCGTCGCGGCGACGAAGACGCCGACGAAGAGCAGGCCGGCGATGGCGAGGCCGGTGCCCTGGCGCAGAACGACGCCCCACGGCTGGCGGCTACCCCGCCACACCTGTCGGCCGAGCAGGACCACGCCCGCGCAGAAGGCGACGAGCAGGCCCTCCGGCCGGACGAAGTACGCCAGGCCGCTGAAGCCGCCGACCGCGACGAACCAGCCGGCCTTGCCGGTGTCGAAGGCGCGGAACGTCGCCCACATCGCGGCCGCCGCGAAGAGCAGGAACACCGCCTCCGACAGGCCGTCGCCGAACAGCCGGCCCAGGGCCGGGAAGCACTGCAACAGCACGACCGACGCGACGGCGGTCGGCCGGTCGAACAGCCGGCGGCCGAGCAGGTAGACGGGGACGACCAGGAGCAGGCTCGCGATGCCGCTGGCGATCTGGGCGGCGAGCTGCCAGGCGACCGGCAGGTCGTCGCCGAGCCAGGGGCCGAGCGCCTTGCGGACGGCGAGCACGGCGAGCGGGAAGCCGGGGTGCTGCTGCGCCCCGGCGACGGCCTCGCGCCATCCGAACTGCTCCATCTCGTACGCGATGCGGATGAAGCCGATGCCGTCGCGGGCGAGCACCTCGGTGTGGCTGACCTGCCACATGCGCATCGCCAGGACGGCGAGCATCAGCGCGAGCACCAGGACGGCGTCGAGGCGGTCGAGCGGGCGCAAACGGGGCTCGTCCATGAGCGGCTCCCAAAGTAGCCATCACGCTCCGCGTGATGGTCTGGAAGTGTCACCCGGACGGGTCGTCGTCGTCAAGGCCGTTCGGCCTCCGCCTCCCGGGCCAGCTCCTCCAGGTTGCCCGGTGTGAAGCCGAACCACGGGGCCTGGACCAGCGGCTGGTTGAGGAAGCTCGACGCCGGGCCCGGGTCGTACGTCAGGAAGACGCCGACGTGGCCGCGGAACAGGAACAGGAACAGCGCCAGGAACAGCGCCACCCGCAGGCCGCCCCGGCCGACGAACCGCGCCGCCGACCACAAGCGGCTCGGCGCGACCGGCGTCGCCGGCGCGTCGAGGCGCAGGCCGACCACCCAGCGGCGCAGGGCGAGCGGCAGTTCGTCCGGCCGGACCTCGCCGCGGCGCAGCAGCTGGACGAGCGCCCCGCGGTAGATGCGGGCGGCGACGCCCTTGACAACGAGCAGGGCCGCCATCAGGCCGACGCACGACCAGAAGAAGTACGTCCGCAGCAGGCCGTCCAGGGCGCGGATCTCTGCCGCGGTCGGCTCGCTGCCGAGGTGGTTACCCATCGCCAGCCGGCCGACCGACTTCAGGCCTTCGAATATCGTCCCGAAGCCGAGCAGCAGCACGGCCAGGGCGATCAGCGGCACCAGACTCACGCGGATCATGCGCCGGATCAGGCGATGGTCGAGGACCGACTTCAACTCGCCGGTGACGGCCATGTGGACCTGGGCGAGCAGGGCGTACGGCAGCAGCACGGCGCAGAGCGTCAGGGCGAGGAACGTCGTCGAGGCCCCGACGAAGGACCGCTCGTAGACCTTGCCGAACGAGATCTCCCAGCCGTACTCCCAGCCGAAGAACAGCAGCAGGCAGGCCCAGCCGAGGACGAGCCAGGTGCCGACGAAGAGCTTGAGCCCCATCTGCAAGTTGACGCCGACCGACCAGACCGGCCAGAGCAGCCGGCCGAGGAAGGTGCGTGCCGTCGGCTTTTCCGACGAGCCGTCGCGCAGGAACCAGTGCGGCCGGCCCGGGACGCGCTCGCCGAGGTCGGCGCAGGCGTCGGCCAGCGGCACGACGTCGCGCCGCGGGCTCGCCAGGTACAGGCCGCGCAGCACCCGGCCGCGCACCCACCGGCCGAGCCAGCCGAGGACGAGGAAGCTCAGCGCCAGCTGCGTGCAGAAGACCGCCCCGACGGCGAACGCCCAGAGCCAGCCGAGCGCCCAGCCCGGCCAGCTGAGCAGGCCGCCGGTCGGCTTCGATGGCGTCGGCCGGACGCCGGACGCGGGACGCGATTCGAGCAGCGGAGTCGTCATGGGTGGATGGCTCCTTCGCTCAGGCGTGCTGGAAGAGGGACGGGGCCTCGGCCCGCGGCGTCGCGAAGCCCATCAGCTCGCCGATCGTCGCGGCGACGCTCGTCTGCTCGACGCGGCGCGTGAACACTTGCGGCGACCGCGGCACCCACCGCTTCGGCCCGGCGATGACGGCGAAGATCTGGTGCGAGCACTTGCTGTTGAAGTGGTGCTGGAACGGCACCGACATCGCCAGGTTGTTGTCCCGGCCGCAGTCCGGCACGATGACGAAGACGGTGTTGTCGCGGTACTCGTCGTCGGCCTGGGCGGCGTTCCACAGCTCGCGGACGCCGTCGTCGATGATCGAGACGGCCCGGGTGTAGAAGTGGGCCGGCCCCCAGTGGACGTAATCCGGGTCCTGGTAGTTGACCATGAGCAGCCGCGGCCGGAGGTGCTTCATCGCCCACAGCGACAGGGTCGTCAGCAGCCGGTCGCCGCGCGGGTTGACCAGGCCGGTCTTGCCGTAGTACGCCATCCAGCGGTCCCAGAAGCTGTCCAGCTCCGGCGACGACGCGAACGGCGTGTCGGGCGTGCGGTAGTCGTTCTCCTCCATCTTGCGGAGGTCCTTCTCCAGGTCGTCGCGTTCCTGATCGGTGAGGTCGGTGCGGGCGAGTTCCTGGCGCAGCTTGTGGACCTTGAACCGGAACAGGCTCAGCACGGTCGAGCGGTAGTTAACGCCGAAGAGGTGGTTGTTCGAGAAGGTGTAGAACTCCTCGCCGAGGCGGTCCTCGCCGTTGACGATGAGGGCCTGGTGCATCGGCACGTCGTACGTCTTGCGGAGGTACTCGAACACCGTCGGCACGACCGGGACGAACCGGTCGGAGAACGGCTTGTGCGAGACGTCCTCGTAGTGGTGGTACTTGCCGGTGACGAGGTAGAGGGTGCCCTGGCCGTGGCTGGTGTCGATGCCCGGGTCGCTGGTGATCTCGACGTTCTTGTAGACGAGGCCGTGCCGGCCGGCCAGCTCGTGGTAGATGAACGGGCAGAACGTCTTGTCCGGGTGCGAAATCGTCTCCAGCCGGCGGACGCCGCCGCCGAACCGCACCAGGACGACGAACGGCTTTTTCTCGTAAGGCTTCCGCTCGACGGGGGTATCTTCCGGGGCGAGGGAGACGGGGAAGGTCGTCTCACCGTCGGTTGACGGAGCGTGGCCGTCGGGCGTGTCACAGCCGGCCAGGCCGAGCGTTAAGGAAGCGGTGCCGAGGGCGGCGCGCCGGAGGAATCGGCGTCGGTCGAATGGCTCGAACGTGGACATGGGATTACCAGCCCTCGCGACAAGGTTCGGGTCCGCCGGAACGGGTTGATCGAGTATACTTTACGGAGGTTGGCGATGTTTCAGTTGACCCTACCGACCCGGAGACGAGCGATGGAAACGATCCGTATTCCGGAGTCGGAATTGGAGTGGAGCTACGTCGCCTCGGGCGGCCCGGGCGGCCAGAACGTGAACAAGGTCGCCAGCAAGGCGGTCCTGCGCTGGAACGTCGTCGCCAGCTTGGCGCTGCCGGAGGCGGTCAAGGCGCGCTTCCTGGCACAGCAGAAGAACCGCATCACGGTCGAGGGCGAGCTGGTGCTGTCGTCGCAGAAGACGCGCGACCAGGCCGTCAACCGGGAGGACTGCCTGGCGAAGCTCGACGAGATGATCCGCCAGGCGCAGGTCGTGCCGACGGTGCGCAAGGCGACGAAGCCGTCGAAGGGGGCGAAGCGCCGCCGGCTGGCGGACAAGAAGCACCGCTCCGGCGTGAAGGAGTCGCGGCGGTCGCTGGGGGAGTGACGATGCCCAACCACCTGAAGTTCTGCGGCTGTCGGTGCTGCCGGAGCGGGATGCACACCCGCACCGGCGGCCGGGTCGTCCGTCGGGCGGTTCGCGCGGCGCGACAGGCGACGAAGCGAAAGCTGAAGGCCGGCGAAGAACCCGCGCCGAAGGTCGGCGTCGTCTACACCGATTGACCTCCCGTCACGACTTGCCGAGGATCGCGTCGATCACCCAGCAGCCGCGGACGTGCTCCATCCCGGCACGGCAATGCTCCAGCACCTCGGTGTCGTCGCACCCGGCGTCTTCCAGTGCATCCGCCAGGATCGGCACCCGCTCGAATCCCCGGTCGTTGTCGATCGCCGTGGCCAGCTTGCCGATCGTGCCGTCGTTCCAGGCGAGCCAGAAGGGGTCGATGAGCGCCGGACGGAACGGGTTGCCGAACACTTCGTGAAACCGGCCCGTCACCGCCCTTCCCAGGAGGTTGGCTGCCTCAAGGAGGAACCCGGCAGTGGCCTGGGGCGGGGCGGGGGATTGTAATCGATCCAGGGCGGCTTGCATCTGGTGCCGCTTACTCTGGCGGCGCGGGTTGGATTGATGCCCCGTTCGGCCGAGTCGTTGAAATCGCGCGGCGCGTGTCGCGACTTCGTCCCAGCCGATGGCCCCGTCCGCGGCGCGTTCGAGGAAATCGACCAGGTCGGAGAGGTTGAGGACCTCCAGTTCGTGTGCCAGCGCCGGCAAGCGACAACTTGCCGCGAGGAACAGGTACAGCTTCCGATCCGACGCGCTCTGCTCCGCGACCCCGAGCATGTCGAGCGGGTGCCCACCGGCGAGCCATTCCTCTTCGGTCACGGTCGTCCTCCCCCGGGCGTCGCAACGCCCGGGCTTGGGGCTTCACTTCGGCGCTTCGGTGCCCGCCGCGCGTAACTTCTCCCGCGCCTGCAACACCTGCTGCACGACCGTCTCTATGTGCTCCTCGTCGACGAACGGCGACAGGATGTACGACTTCAGCGCCACGATCGGCTCGCCATAGTTCGTGTGCCGGTAGCAGTCCGTCAGCGAGATCATCACGCCGCGTCCGGCCTCCGCCTCGGCGTGGACCAGCTCGTACACCCGGCGGTTGTACTCGTTGTGCGCCAGGAGCGACTCGCGGTAGTCCGGGTCGGTGAACTCGCGCTCCGGAACGGTGAACGTGTCCACCCCCGGAGGGTAGACGCGGAAGAGCGACACGGTGCCGAAGTGGTCCCGGTTGACGACCGTCGTCGCCTCGTGGCCGTCGAGGTTCTCCTGCATCAGGTGGGCCATCTCGACCAGGTGGCCGAGCAGGGCCCGGAGGCCCGCCTTGCCGAACAGGCGCAGGTTCGCCAACGCGGCCAGGACGCCGGTGCCGGCCCGCGACGTCTCCATCGTGTACATGCCCGGCTTGTACTCGCCGTGCTGGAACAGGTACGGCATGATCTCCGCCTCGCGCCCGACGCGCAGCAGGTCGGCCCGGTCCTTCGCCAGGAATAGGCTCGAGATGTACGGCGCGAAGCCGGTCTTGTGGAAGTCGATCCCGACCGAATCCGCCCGGCCCAGATGCCGGATGTGCCGGCACGCACCGGCCAGGGCACGCAGCGTCCGCCGCCGGAAGCCGAGCGGGTTCGTCTCGATGTCGTAGTCGTTGAAGACCGACCACGCCCAGCCGATCACCGCGTCGGCGTGAACGTGCGGCACGTAGTCGAGCGAGAACTCCTTCACCAGGCCGTCGCGCAGCGCGAGGATGCCGGCCAGGTCGTCCAGGCCGAAGGCGTCCGTCGTGCCGAGCGTGGCGATGATCGCCGCGACGCGCCGGCCGCTCTTCATCGCCTCGCGCAGCTGGGCCTCCAGGTCGTCGAGGTCCATTGCGTTGTGGTCGTTCGTCGGCACGGTGCGCAGGCTCTTCAGGCCGAGGCCGAGCCAGGTCGCGATGTTGTACCGGCAGTAGTGGGCCGCGTCGGACGAGAAGACCAGCGGCGGCGGCGATGGCAGGCCGTCCTGGAGCGTGCCGGGGCAGGCCTTCTCGATGCCGAGCCGGACGCCGTAGAACGACGTGCCGGTGCCGCCGAAGGTGAACACGCCGCCGGCCTTCGCCGGGTCGTAGCCGAGCAGGTCGGAGACGAGGGCGATCGTCTCGACCTCGGCGAGGGCGACCCCCTGACTGTACTCGTCCCAGGTGAGGTTCGGGTTGTAGAGCGAGGCGAGCAGGGTGCCGATGACGCTCGGGATGGTCGGCGGCGGGACGACGTTCTGCTGCTGGCGCGGATGGCCGTAGATCGTCATGCCCTCGAAGTAGCGGACCAGCTCGGCCGTGACGGCCTCGATGGTCGAGACGTCGTCGCGCAGGCGGGTCAGTTTGGCCTTCTCGTAGTCGAGGGCGACGACGCCGCCGAGGCGCGGCAGGGACGACTTCATGTCGTCGATGCGGTCGAGGGCGCGGAGGAAGGAGTGGATCAGGTACGAGTCGTGGACGCGGTCGGAGACCGGCTGCGGAAAGGCGAGGCGCATCGTGTCGAGCGTCGCGCGGTAGGCGGCGGTGGTCATGGGGGCACCATCCCTCGGGGAAAGATAGTGCCCAGCGTAGCGGGTGGTTGGGGTCGCGTCCAGTCGGCCGGGGTAGCCACCCGGCGAGCTTTACAACCCCTTCGAAATGAGCCGAATGGCCTTGTCCGCCCGGATGGCCAGGCCCTCGTCCTTCGACTTCGTCGCCTTGAGGAGGGCCGGGATGGCGCTCCTTGCCCCGTGGCCGATCTGGCCGAGGGCGGTGGCGGCTTGCCAGTGCGCGCCGCCTTCCTCGTCCTCCATTGCGACGATTAATTCCGGGACCGCCTCCGCAGCCCGGGGGCCGATGAAGGCGAGAACCTCAGCCACTTGACGGCGAACCTCGACGTCCTTGTCTTTGAGGGCGGCCTTTAGCCGCCACACCTCACTCCAAGCCGAAGGGCCGACTTCACGGAGAGCCTTCGCCGCTGCCAAGCGTACCTCGCGGTTGGGATCGCTCAGGTTCGCCGCGAGCACGCCGATGCAGAGTTGGAGTTGGAGGGCCAGATCGGTCGCATCCTGAGATGCCTGGATGCTGACGACCGGGTTCCGGTCGGCGATCCGCTGGATAAGCGTCTTCCCCTCTGGGGGCTGCCCACAGGCGACCAGGGGCAGGACGGCAACGACGGCGACGAGAGACAGTCTCATCGTTTCCTCCTCACACAGCTTCTTCGTCGTCGGGCGGAGGCGGCTGGAAGCGGATGTAGCCTTCGGTGTTTTGCGGATCCCAGGTCGTGTTCGGCGGCTTGGTCACCGTCGTGAAGGTACCAACCTTGCTGCCGTACTTCATGATGGTGTAGTTGGTTGCCACGGCGGGCGGGATCCCGACGAATGCCACCTCCAGGGTACCCCCCATGGTCACCGTGCCGGCCACATCCAGTTGGTCGAAGGTCACGCCGATGAGGCGCGCTTTGAACCGCCCAGAGGCGCTCTGCGTATAGGCACCTTGAATCGCGAGCCGCACAGCACCGTCGCCTGCCATCTCCACGAGGCCGGAGTTCTCGACCCCCAGGGCTGCAATGATCGTCGAGTTGTTCGCCACGGCGCGGATGGTGCCGGCGGGCCCGTTTTCGACGCGGCCATTCGTCCGCAGAATGCCACCGTCGAGAATTGTCGTACCGGCAGTTTGGACATAGTCGCGGGAGAAAGAAATGTCTCCACCCACGGAGAACGTGACGGTGCCAGTGTTCGTGAACCCTACCCAGATGCTTCTAACAGCCTGGGTGATGAGCAAACTCCCGGTGTTGTTAAACTTCGCGGCGGGGAGTGGAAATGGTGTTTCATCGCGCATCACGAAGTTGGGGCCACCCTCGATCCGCATGACCAGGTTGTTGGCGAGTACCGCCCCCTGGTCCAGGGTGATGTTCCCGTTGCTCCAGAGGAGTGTGCCGTTGTTCGTAAAACTCCGAGCGACGGTCACGTCACCATTGATGAAGGCGTTGGCACCGGGAGCAATAACCGTCGAACCCGTTCCCGTCATCGAGCCGCTATCGGCAAGGAAAGTGTTGGTCGTGGTGAGCGTGCCGGTTCCGGTGAGGATGCCCTGATCGGTCAGGGTGAATCGAGCAGCGCTAACCTGGTTCACAATGGAGAGCGACCCGTTAATCAATCGGGCCTGGCCCGGACCGATGATCGAAGCCCCGTCGAGGGTATGGCCGGCTCCCACCATAACTGCCGCGAAAGTCAGGTTGCCGCCCGCGAGGTTGACCTGTCCCTTGTTGGTGGATTTTCCACCGAGAACGAGATTCCCACCCTGGACTTCGACACTCCCCACGCTGTAGAATTCGGCATCCACGAAAGAGCGACTTGTCGAAGTCTTTTCAAAAGTCCCGTTCGTGTCGCTGTAGAAAATCCCTGGGGCCTGTGGCGTCGTAGTATCGATTGTCCGGTCGCCAGGGTTTGCCGGCGTAGAGTCGATGAACCGAAGCTCGTTGAAGAAAACGGCGTTGTTGTTGAGGACGATGTTGCCATCTGTCCACTCGACTCGGCCGCTATTCTGGATGAATCGTCCATCAACCACGTGGGGATTGCTAGTCGAAATGACCAGGGTCGCTCCGGCTGAGATACGGGTGACCCCGGTGCCGGCCATCGTGCCGCCTGCACCCCAGATGCTGTTGCCACCAGCGAGGAGAGTCAGTTCACCAGCCCCGGTGACGGTACCGCCGTTCAGGTCCAAAACCGTCACCGCGAGATTCTTCGACAAGGTCAGGGTGCGCGTGAAGCCAGCGGTCGTCAGAAGCTTGGCCACCTGCTCCTGTACAAAGCCGGCATCCAGGATGGCGTCTTTGCCATTAGAAGTGGCGTCGAACTGGATCGTATCTCCGGCCAACGGAAGCGTATCTCCGCTCCAGTTAGCCGGTGTAGACATCAACTCGTTCGCTCCGCCACCGTCCCAAATGCGGACCGCCGGAGTGAGCCGCGTCTCGAGGTGTTCGAGGGTCGGTTGAGTTTGGTGTTGTTTTCGATGCGAGCCGGGCCTTCGCTTGCCGACCCCGATAAGGTCAGCCAGCCAGGCGACCAGGCGACCAGGCGAGAACCACGAAGGGCTCCTTTCCGTGGAGTGAGTATCCGCTCGACCCGTGTGAACTCAGGGCCGGAAAACTCGAGTTCGTATAGTGAGCTTATCTTCTCCACGGAGCCAGGGTCTGGCAAGCAGAATCTTGTGAAAAGTTAACGAAGCGAATCAGACCCTCACTCCCCCGGCCCGCCGTTCCGCGCCACGGCCCCGCCGCTCTGGACCGTCGCCGCGAGCCACTGCCGCTCCAACTCGGCGTAGCCGTTGACGCCGTAGTGCTTCTGGATCGCCGGCTCCCAGCCGCCGCGCTGGCCGTCGCGCAGGAACGCCGTCATCACCTGCGGCCCTTTCAGCTTCGTCAGGTAGTCGCACAGCGACACGCCCTGGGCGTAGAACGCCCCGACCGACCGCGCGTCCGGGTAATTGTCCATCGACAGGAGGTGCGACAGGCGGAAGAGCAGGCCGTCGCGGTAGTGCTTCGGCAGGTTGTCGAGGTGCTTCTGGATCCGGTCCGGCGGCTCGCTCAGCACGGCGATGCCCTCGTCGGCCCAGCGCGGCAGCGGCTTCGGCCCGAACCGCCCGGCCAGGACGATATGTGTCGTCTCGTGCGGCAGGACGCCGACCAGGGCGTTCGGGTCGTCGACGTGCAGGTCGATCCGCCGCGACAGGATGCGCTCGCCCTCGTTCTGGATGGTCGAGTGGCCGGGGATCGACGGCGACTGCTGCGTCGCCTGGGCGTAGTCGCGGCCGGTCGGGTGGAGGTAGACGTCGCACTTCGGCTGCCACGCCGGCGGGGCGTCGTTGAACCACTTGCGCGACATCGCTACCCGGGTCGCCTCGCACGTCCGGGCCGCCTTCTCGGCCGTGTCCTGCGACAGCTGATGGTACAGGCGGAAGTTCGTCGTCTCGGCGACGTTCCAGTTCCCCTGCCGGCCGAGGTGGCGCACCTCGGCCGTCGCGTCGATGGGCGGTGCCGCGCCGCCACCGCCGGCCTGGCGGTCGGCGATCTTGCGGAGGATCTCCTGGCCGAACTTGTCGAGCTTCTCCGGGGCCATCGACATCGCCTGGCGGGCGGCCTGTTCCAGTTCCTGCGGCGTGGCCCGGCTCCCCGGCTGGTTCAGCGCCGCGACGACGGCGTGCAGCTTGCAGTACGCCCACCGCTCGCGCACCGGGTCGAGGAGCTTCGGCGCGACGCTGTGGGTCAGGTCGTAGTACTTCAGCGCCATCGGATACTTCTCATCGACGAACTCGCGCTCCGCCCGGACGAGGAAGCCGCGCGCCTCCTGGAGCTGGGTGTCGTTCTCCGGGGCGAACGGGTCGGCGGCCGGCACGCCGCGGACGGCGTTCGTCGCGCCCGGCGGCGTCGTGGCGGCGGTCAGGCCGGCGGTCGTCGGCCCGGCGGGGGCCTTCTTCTCGGTGAACGGGTTCGGCACCGCCGGCGGCGCGACCGGGGCGGCCGGTGCGGCGGCGAGCGGGGCGGCCTTGCCCTGGAGTTCGAGCGTCGCGCCGGGGTCGATCTGCTTCAGCCGGCGGACGTACGACTCGGCCTCGTCCGGCTTACCGCCGTCGCGCAGCTCGCGGATCAGGCCCATGTAGGCGTCGCGCAGCGCCCGCAGGAACTCCTTGTGGCCGTCGATGATTTCGATCTTGGCTTCGAGGGCCTGGACGGCGGCGAGGTAGTGGCCGCGTTGGAGGTGTTCCCGGCCGTGCTGCAGCGCGGTCTGGACGGCGAGGAGCGTCTCGACCCGGGCCTGTTCGGGCGGGGCGGCCGGCGAGGTCAAACCGACGGCGAGCAACCCGCCCACGAGCAGGAAGGACAGGCGGAACCAGGCCATAGGCTTGCATCCTTGCAAGAGCCGAGGACGGGGGGAGCCCAGGGGCGGCGGCCGACCATCCTTGGCCGGGAGACACCGCGCCGGAGTACCCTAATCCCCCCGGGCGAAAAGAACAAGCCGGAGTGCGGCGAGCGGCGCGGCGTCAGCCCGCCGGTTGCTTTCGTCCGTCGCTGGCGCTCCGGGCTGGTCAGCGGGCTGACGCCGCGCCGCTCGCCGAGAGCCTCACTCCCCGCGCAAGATGCGTTGCAGGTGCCGCCGCACCGCCTTGAGATCGACGTCCGTCGCCACCTCCAGCCCCGGCGTCGGGTTGCGGCCCCAGCGCGTGTCGAAGACGCTCATCCCCTTCGTCAGCCCGCCGCGCAGTTCGACATCGACCGCGACGCGCCGCACCTCGAAGTGCTCCGGGTGCCCCGCCGCCACGACGCCGAGCACGTCCGGCAGATAAAGCCCCTCGACGCCGAAATGGCTCATCGCCGCGCTCAGGCCGAACGGCACCAGCTGGCGCAGGAACCGCGCCACCGGCGGGCCGTCCGGCTCCAGGCGCAACAGGTCGCTCGGGCTCAGCAGCAGCCGCCGGCCGACGTCGAGCGGCAGGAGCGTCACCGGCAACTCGCTGTGCAGCACCCGCCGGGCGGCGACCGGGTCGCAGGCGAAGTGGAACTCCGTCACCGCGCCGTGGTCGCCCGGCTCGCGCCACGCCCCGCCGACGACGACGATCCGCTCCAGCAGCAGGGCGGCGTCCGGGTCGAACTCCAGCAGTTGGCCGATCGCCGTACACGGCCCGAGCACGACCAGCGTCACCGCGTGCGGGTACTCGCGCGCCAGCTCGGCGATCAGCCGGTCGGTCGTCGGCGGCTGGTGCAGCCGGCTCACCGTCAGGTCGAGGCCGCCCAGCCCGTCCGGGCCGTGCTGGTCCCGGGCGTCGAACTCGACCTCGAGCGGCACCGCCGTCCCGAGGCGCGGGAAGCGCGGCGGGTCGAACTGCTCGACGAGCAGGTGGACGTTGCGCGTCGCCTGCTCGGCCGAGACGTTGCCGGCCGTCGCCCCGAGGCCGAGCACCTCCAGCTCCGCGTCGAACAGCGCCGCCGCGGCGGCGAACGCCCCGTCGATGCCCGGGTCGCTGACCAGGACGACTTTCCGTGCCATGCGCTCAACCCTCCGCGACGGGTCGTGATCGGGACGCGGCGATGAGCCGGTCGAGGACCGCCCCGGCCCGGCCGGTATCGACCGCCTCGGCCGCCAGGTCCACGCCGGCGAGCAGGTCCGGCACCGCGTCGGCCGCGAGGAGGGCCGCCGCGACGTTGGCCAGGACGACGCGCCGCGCCGCCCCCGGCGCGCCGTCGAGGACGCGGCGGATCACCGCCGCGCTGGCGGCCGGCCCCTCGACGCACAGCTCGTCGAGCCGGCACGGCTCCAGGCCGAAGTCGTCCGGCCCCCACTCGCGCCGCCAGGCCTGGCCGCCCTTGACCTCGAACACCTCGGTCGGCCCGGTCAGCGTCACCTCGTCGAGGCCGTCGCTGCCGTGGACGAGGAAGGCGTGCCGCGTCCGCAGCCGGGCGACCGCCGCCGCCATCGGCGCGAGCCACTCCCGCCGGCCGACGCCGAGCAACTGGTGCCCGGCCCCGGCCGGGTTCGCCAGCGGCCCCAGGCAGTTGAACAGCGTCCGGACGCCGAGCCGGCGGCGCACCGGGCCGACGTGCTTCAGCGCCGGGTGGAAGCGCGGCGCGAGGCAGAACGCCAGGCCGACCTCGGCCAGGCACCGCCGCACCCCGGCCGGGTCCTGCTCCAGCTCGACGCCGAGGTGGGCCAGCACGTCGGCGCTGCCGCTCTGGCTCGACACGGCCCGGTTGCCGTGCTTGACGACCGGGACGCCGCACGCCGCGACGACGAGGGCGGTCGCCGTGCTGATGTTGAACGTGCCGAGGCCGTCGCCGCCGGTGCCGCACGTGTCGAGCAGGTCGGCCCGGCCGGTCTCGACGCACGTCATGTACTCGCGCAGCGTCGCCGCCGCGGCGGCGAGCTCCTCGCCGGTCTCGCCCTTCATGCGCCAGGCGACGAGCAGGCCGGCCAGCTCGACGTCGCCGAGTTGGCCGGCCAGGACGCCATGTAGCACCTGGCAGACGTGCGTCGCGTCGAGGTCGCGCCGGGCGAGCAGCTCTTCCAGGGCCGGGTTGTACCACCGAGGGGCCGTGCTATCCATTCCGCGTCCTTCGAGACCGCCCGGGTCACAGGCGACGAGTCCTTGCGATGGTAACGGTTGCCGGCGGGACCGTCCAGCTTTCCGCCCCTACTGTCCATTTTCCTCTTTTTTTGTGTACGGGCGTCCAATATACTGCGGTACAGGTGAGGATTGCGCCGATGGGAACATCGGCCGGTCGTCCGTCAACCACAATGGTCGCACGCGCTCGGGTCGTCCAGGAGGGGAGCCGGCCCGTGACACAGGGGGGGCTTGCCATGCCCGATTTCAGCACGCTGACCGACAAACAGCGGTCGATCTACGACTTCATCCGCAACCTGATCGAGTCGCGCGGCTACGGGCCGACGGTGCGCGAGATTGGCGAGCACTTCGAGATCCAATCGCCCAACGGCGTCATGTGCCACCTCAAGGCGCTGGAGAAGAAGGGCTTCATCATCCGCGACCCGAACCACGCCCGGGCGATCCAGCTGGTCGATTACCGGCCGGGCGGCTTCGCTGAGTTGCCGCTCATGGGCCGCGTCGCCGCCGGTGCGCCGATCGCGGCGGTCGCGGACCTCGACGAGAAGCTCAACTTCAACGACCTGTTCGGCGGGACGGAGCACTTCGCGCTCCAGGTGCGCGGCATGTCGATGATCGACGACCACATCGACGACGGCGACTTCGTCGTCATCCGCCGCCAGGAGACGGCCACGAACGGCGAGCGCGTCGTGGCGATGATCGACAACGAGGTGACGCTGAAGCGCTTCCACCGCGAGAAGGATCGCATCCGGCTCGACCCGGCCAACGACGAGATGGACCCGATCTACGTCGATGAGACGCAGGACGTGCAGATCCTCGGCGTCCTCGTCGGCGTGCTGCGGAAGTGCTAACTTTCACCGCGAATACCACGAGATCAACCGCCCCAGTTCGCCCCCCCCCGCGAGGATGCGGAACGCCGTCCGCTGGCGGAACGACGCCAGGACGCGGTTGAACCCCACGTGGTCATCGACGACGGTCAACGCCCGGAAGGCGGCCTGCTCGCGCGGCACGTCGTCGGGGTACATCCGCGCCACCCAGAGCAGCACCGGGAACGTCGCCACCAGGGCCTGGATGCCCTCCCAGAACGGCAGCCCGAACGACGCCGGCCCGCAGAACTGGAGCGATCCCACCTTGAGCAGGTAGTAGCGCTCCAGGGCGACCTCCGCCTCGTTGGGCAGCGGCCCGCGCGGCTTCTCGACCGCCTCGAACGTCGTCTCCGGCAGCCCCTCGTGCATGCGCGGGATCGGCCCGGTGCCGCGCGTGAAGCGCCACGCCGCCCAGAGCAGGGCGAAGCGCCCCTTCGACGCCAGGCCGCGCTTCGGGCCGTGATCCTTGCGGGTGAACAGGGCGCACAGTTGCCGGAAGAGGACCCGCCCGATCCAGCCTGGGGCGGCCTCCTTCATCAGGTTCGGCACCGCCGCGTCGGCCAGGCCGGTCAACGTCGTGAGCAGATCCTTCAGCTGGCCGGGCTTCAACTCGCGTAACTTTGCCTGGCGCAGCTCCCGCACCAGGAACAGGATCATCCGCAGCCGGCGTTCGAGCGGCACGCGCCGGTCGCGCAGGACGTCGGTGAACTGGTCCACGATCAGCAACGTGTCCGGCCACGACAGGCGGAACGTCCCTTCGAGGCGCGGCGGCGGGGCGAGGGTGCCGTCCGGTTGCGGCTCGAGCTTCTCGCGGCGGGCGAGCTGGTCGGCGAAGTCTCGCAGGTCGGGCAGGTGCTCGGCGAGCTGTCGGCCGAGGCTCGCCGCGGCGGACGGGCAGGCGTAGCGGACGCCGACACGCCAGTGGTCGTAGACCGGCACGAGGACGAACGGGAAGAGCCGGCAAGGCAGCGGCTTCGTCTCGTAGCCGTGCCGCTCGTGGATGCGGCAGCGGCCCTGCTCGCCGAGGAAGACGCAGCTCCCGTCGGGGCGGTGGTTGAGGTGCGTCCGCCGCGACCACGGCCAGCCGGTCGTCCGGAACGGGGCGTAACCGCCGAGGTCCGTCTCGGCGTCCCAGCCCTGGGCCTCGATGCGCTGGCGCTCCTCGTCGGTGACGGTGACGAGGTACTCCTTGCAGCACGAGCCGGAGACGTGGCAGTCCCACGCCTGCGACACGAGCGGCAAGGTTCGGATCGGGTGCGCCATGAGGCCGAGTCGCCGTTTCGGACCGGGGAGGGGTTGGTGCCGCCGGTAGTATTGTACCAGGCGGCGCTCGCGATTTCTTCGCCCCGGCCGCGCCAGCCGCCCGGCGCGGCGAGACCGCTGCCCGCGTCGTCGCGTATGCCGGCGGAGCGGTTTGGCGGCCCGGTGCCGCTGCTGGCAGGGCCGGCCGGGTTGCGATACAGTGGGGGGGAGGAATCCCTCCGCGGCGCGGGAGGTCTGTCCATGCTTCGCACCATTGCCACCCGGCCCGGCCGGGCCGTCCTATCGGCCGTGCTCGGCGTCGTCGCCGGGGCCGTCCTCGGGGCGGCCGGCGTCTACTTCTACGGCCCGAGGAAAACCGTCGACGACGGGCCCGGCACGGACAGCTCCTCGGGCGGCACCGCCTTCGTCCAGGGCCTCGGCCGGCTCGAACCGGCCGACGGCCTCGTCCCGGTCTTCGGCAGCCCCGGCGACCGGATCGTCCGCTTCCTCGGCGACGCCGACAAGGTCGACGCCGAGGTGGGGTTGGGCCAGCGCCTCGTCGAGATGGCCGGCGACGACCTCCGCGCCCAGGAGCGGATGATCGCCTGGCAGCAGCTCGACGACGCGAAGGAGCAGCGCAGGAAGGTCGAACAGGTCGCCGAGGCGAAGCGCAAGGAGGCCGACCAGGAGATCGCCAACCTGCGGCGCAGCCAGATGGCCGAGCTGGACGGCCAGAAGTCGCGCCTCGCCGTCGCCGAGCGCCAGGTCGCGTTCGCCCGCACCCAGGTCGAGCGGTTCCGCAGCCTGACGGCCGGGAGCGTGTCCGGGTCGGACCTGCGCCAGAAGGAGCTGGAGCTGAGCAAGGCCGAGGCCGACCTGGAGGCCGGCCGGGCCGCCTTCCGCGCCGCCGAGAAAGCGTTCGAGGACGGCAAGGAACTGGCGAAGGTCAAGGGCGAGGCCGCCCGCGCCGAGAAGGAACGCGCCATCGCCGCCGTCCCGGTCGAAGTCGCCGAGAAGACGGCCAAGGCGGCCGAATTGAAGGAGCAGCTCGGCTGGATCGTCGCCCCGATCACCGGCCGGGTCGTCCGCGTCCAGGCCGTCGCCGGCGAGACGACGACCCAGGTCAAGCCGATCCTCCAGCTCGCCGGCCTCGCCGAGCAACTCGTCGTCCGGGTCGAGATCCCCGAGGGCGAGGTCGCCAAGGTGCGGGCCGCCCTCGGCAAGGACAAGCCGCCGCTCCCGGTCAAGATCACGAGCCGGACGGTCAAGGGTCTGACCCTGACGGGGGAGTTGCGCTCGGCGGACAAGGTCGCCCGGGCGATCACGCGCAACTCGGTCGTCGATCTGGCCCCGTCGGCCGGCAGCGACCGGCGCGTCGTCGAGGCGGTCGTCGACGTGACGGAGACCGACCCTGACAAGCTCGCCCGGGCCCGGGCCCTGCTCGGCCTGCAGGTCGACGCGGAGATCACCGTCCCCGAGCCGTCGAAGAAGCCATGACGAGCCTCGGCCTCGCCCTGACCATGCTCCGGCACCAAAAGGGGCGGACCGTCCTGTACCTGGTCGGCGTCCTCGGGGCGGCGCTGCTGCTGTTTTTGCAGCTCGGCTTCCTCGGCTCGCTGAGCGTGACGGCGACGCAGTTCACCGACGCGTTCCGGTTCGACCTGGCGATCGTGTCGAAGGACTACCTCTACTTCAACAACCCGGGCCGCATCCCGCGCGAGCGGCTCGGCGAGGCGGCCGGCCACCCGGCCGTCGCCGAGGCGATCCCGATCCAGCTCGGCACGCTGCGCTGGCCGACGAAGCGTCCGACGCGCGCCGCGTCGGATTACATCCTGGTCCTGGCGACGGAGCCGGCCCAGGTCGAGAAGTTGTTCCAGGAGCGCGGCACGAGCGGCGGCCCGATCTTCGGCCCGGGCGGCAGCGCCGCGGCGGCGCGGGCCCTCGCCCGGCACGGCGACGTGCTGCTGGACCGGTCGAGCAGGCCGGAGTACGGCACCGTACCCGCTGAGGGGGCCAGCCGCTGGGCAACGGTGATCGGCCCGCTCGAGAACGCCGAGAAGGTGCGCGTCGTCGGCGGCGTCGAGATCGGCACCGGCTTCGCCGCCAACGCCCTGCTCCTTTCCAGCCTGGAGACGCTCGACGCGCTGCAGGATCCGCGCCGCCTGCTGACGACGACGGTCAATCTCGGCCTGCTCCAGTTGAAGGACCCGGCGACCGCCGCGCGGGTGAAGAAGGAACTGGAGCGCCGCCTGCCGGCCGACGTCTACCTGTTCACACGCGACGAGCTGGCGGGCCACGAGCGGGACCACTGGACGAAGAACCTGCCGGTCGGGCGGTTCTTCGTCGTCGGCGTCTTCGTCGCGTTCGGGGTCGGGGTGCTGTTCATCTACCAGATGATGGTCGGCGACATCCGCAAGCACCAGGCCCAGTACGCGACGCTGAAGGCCCTCGGCTACGGCAACGGCTACCTGACCAGGGTCGTCCTGTGGCAGGGCTTGCTGCTCGGCCTTGCCGGCTTCGTGCCGGCGGTCCTCGTCGCCTACGGCCTGTTCGCCGCGATCCGGTCCGCCGCCCGGATCGCCCTGTTCCTGACGCCGGGCCTGATGCTGTTGGTCTTCGTCACGACGCTGGCTATCTGCCTGCTGTCGAGCCTGTTCGCCCTGCGCAAGGTGTACGAGGCGGCCCCGGCGGACCTGTTCTGAGGGCGGTTATGGCGCGCGTCCCCCTGGCGTGGTGCAACCTGACCGGCGACCGCGGCAAGTTCCTGCTCGCCGTCCTGGCGGTCGCCATCGCCGTCACGCTCCTGTTCGTCCAGCTCGGGTTCTACAACGCCCTGATGGACAGCGCCGTCCGGCTGATCGAGGCCCTGAACGCCGACCTGATCCTCGTCCACCAGGGGCGCGAGTACGTCTCCTACCCGGAGGGGTTCCCGCGCCAGGTGCTCGACAAGGTCCGCCCGACGCCGGGCGTCGCCTCGGTCCACGCCCTGACGATGGACGTGACGCTGACGCGCCTGCTCGACCCGGACCGGGCCGAACCGACCCGGCCAAGGACCAACGCCGCCCCGGCCCCGGGCGAGCGCCTCATCCGCGTCCTGGCCGTCGATCCGGAGGAGGAGATCCTCCGCGTGCCGGAACTCGCCCTGCGCGGGAAGGCGTCGCAGGTGGCGAAGCTCCGCCTGCCTGGCCAGGCGCTGTTCGATTGGGAGAGCCGGCCCGAGTTCGGCCTGCGCGCCGCCTGGGAGCGGAACGACAAGCAGCCGTTCGAGACGGAGCTGGCCGGCCGGCGCATCCGCCTGGCCGGCACGTTCGTCCTCGGCCGCGACTTCATGGCCGAGGGGAACCTCCTCGTCTCGGAGGAGACGTTCCGCGACTACCTCCGCGCCCCGTTCCCGTTCCTGGCGGAGAACGTCGACCTCGGCCTCGTCCGCCTCGCTCGCCGCGACGGCCGGCCGGCCGAGCCGGTCCAGGTCGTCCAGGACCGGATCAACCAGGCCCTCGACGCCGACAAGGTCCCGGTCCGGGCCTACACGCTACCGGAGCTGATGGAGAAGGAGCAGACGTTCTGGCTGAACAGCACCCCGGTCGGCCAGGTGTTCTACGTCGGGCTGGTCATGGGGTTCGTCGTCGGGGCGATCATCTGTTACCAGATCCTGTCCAGCGGCGTCGCCGACCGCCTGCCGGAGTACGCCACCCTGCGGGCGATCGGCTACTCGAACCGCTACCTCGGGGCGGTCGTCCTCCAGGAGGCGCTCATCCTCGCCGCGGTCGGCTTCCTGCCGGGGCTCGGCCTGGCCTGGGGCGTCTACCAGCTCCTCGAACTGTGGACCGGCCTGCCGCTGCGCTTCACGCCGTGGCGGGTGTTCCTCGTCTTCCTGGTGAGCGTCGGCATGTGCGTCGCGGCCGCCCTGCTCGCGGTGCGCGAGGCGCAGCGGGTCGACCCGGCGGAGGTGTTTTGACATGCCGCGCGTCCTCGGCGACAACGAGCCGCTCCTGTGGGTCCACGGCGTCGATCACACGTTCGGCTCCGGCCCGAGCGCGAACCAGGTCCTGTTCAACATCGACCTGGAGGTCCTCCCCGGCGAACTGGTCATCCTCGCCGGCATCTCCGGCTGCGGCAAGACGACGCTCCTCACCCTCATTGGCGGCTTGCGCACCCTCCAGAAGAAGGATATCGGCATCTGGAACGACCGCCGCGGGGCGTACGACACGCTCTTCGGCATGACGGAAAAAGACCTCGTCCGGCTGCGGCAGCGGATCGGGTTCATCTTCCAGCGGCACAACCTGTTCGACTCGCTGTCGGCGGCCCAGAACGTGCGCATGTCGCAGGAGCTGCACGACGACGACACCGACCGCTACGCCCGGCTCGCGGCCGCGGTGCGGGCGCTGGGCCTCGACCCGGCGCAGCGGTCGCAGCCGCTGCCGGAGGGCGTCACCGACGCCGCCCTGGACGCCGTCCTCGCCCTCGGCGGCAAGGTGCAGCCGGCGGCGCTCGTCCTGCCGCTCGACGCCGACGGCGGGCTGGAGGCGTTGCTGGAACGCCACGGCTGGCGGCTCGACCCGGCCCGCCTGCCGCTGCCGCGGCCGCTCGACCCGGCCGTCCTCGGCCGGCTCCGCAAGCGCGGCTTCGCCTTCCCCGGCGACGGGACGCTCACCCTGCCGACCGACCCCCAGGAGAGCGACTGGCTCGCCCTGCACGACCTCGGCCTGCGCTTCGGCGGGCGGCGCTTGCCGCTGCTGGGCGAGCCGGGGCTGGACGACCTGCTCCAGGCCGGGGCGACGCGCGAGGGGACGCGCCTGCTCCTGCCCGCGCCGCCGGAACGCCGCGTCGAGGAGCTGCTCGCCGAGGTCGGCCTGCGCTCGACGGAGCACAGCCTCCACCTGCCGCCCGGACCGCTCGCCGAGCCGGTGTTCAACCTGCTGGAGCAACTCCGCCTGCCGTTCCACCAGGGGGCGCTCGCCCTACCGCCCGGCACCGAGGACGACCTCGTCCCGCGCCTGCTCGCGCTGCGCTTCCTGCCGGACGGCTCGCGCCTGCGCATCGACCCGCGCGGCGGCATCTTCGCGATCCGCCTGTTGCAGCAGATCGGCGTCCCGGTCGAACGCACCGTCGACGACGACGGCGTGCCGACCTACGCCGTGCCGCTGCGTAACCCGCCGCCCGGGGCGGTCGAGGGCCTCGTCGCCCTCTGGCCGCGCCTGACGAGCCGGTCCCGGGCGCGCGACCTCGTCCACGCCAAGCCGGCGAAGCTGTCCGGCGGCCAGCGCCAGCGCGTCGCCATCAGCCGGGCGCTCATCAACGACCCGCTCCTGATCCTCGCCGACGAGCCGACCGCCGCCCTCGACCCGGAGCGCAAGCTCCAGGTCATCCAACTGCTGAAGGCGCGCGCCCTGCTGCACGGCACGACGAGCCTCGTCGTCACCCACGACGAGAACATCATGCGCCGGGCGGACCGCATCGTGACCATGGTCCAGGGCCGGATCGCGTCGAACGTCGTCGTCGCCGAGGAGGCGTTCGTCTACGAGGCGCTGCGCAAGTCGCCGCTGTTCGCCGCCCTGCCGACGGAGGCGCAACTCGCCCTGACGGCGGAGCTGCTGCTCGGCGTCCACCCGGAGCAGGAGGTGGGCGCGGCGGTCCGCAAGCGCTGCCCGTGGTTCGAGGAGCACGCCCCCGGGACGGATATCGTCCGCGAGGGCGACCCGGGCGGCCGGGCGTACCTGATCCGGCGCGGGGTGGTGCGCGTGCTGCGCGGCGGGGAGGAGGTCGTCACCCTCAAGGCGGGCGACATCTTCGGCGACCAGGCCATCCTCGCCCTGAAGCCGCGTAACGCGACCGTCCGGGCGGCCGACGACGGCCCGGTCGAGACGTATTCGATCACGGAGAAGCGCTTCGCCGTCTACCGGGCGCAGGCCCTGCCGCTGATCAACCGGGTTCTGGGGGTTTACGGCCCGCCGGGGACGCCGCTCGTCGAGCCGTTCGACGTCGATGACGGCGCGGCCGACGGCACGGACGACGGCACGAACGCCGGCGGGAACCGCCCCGCCGGCGGTCCGTGAGCCGGCGGCGCGACCGGCACGACGACCGGCGGCGGGGGCGGCGGGGCTTCCACGACCGGGGCGGCGAGGGTGCCCTGGAGCTTGCACAGCTCGATGCGGGCCAGCTCCCAGTCGATCGCGGCCTGGATCATCTCCGCCTCGGCCCGCCACACCTCGAGGCGCACCGCGCCGAGGTCGGCCTCGTTGGCCATCTCCTGGTCGGCCTTCTCCTGGACGGACGCGAGGCGCTGCCGCTGGATCTCCCAGCGGTGCCGCGTCTGGATCGCGTCCTGGTACTTGAGCTGGATCAGTTCGACCTGGCGGTGGACGTCGAGGCGGATCTGCCGCTCGCGAAGAGCGCGGAGCTGCTGGAGCTGCTTGCGAACGTCGCTCACGTCCGGGTCGTTGCCCTGGCCGTTGTTCAGGACGCGCAGCGCCATCTCGAGCAGCGTCTTGAGCTGCATCGGTCCCAGGAGCGGGCTGATCGTCGTCATCCAGCGCTGGACGACCGGCAGCGTCCGGCCGTCGAGTTCCTGCTCCAGCAGGCGGAGCAGGCGCAGGTCGGGCCGGGTCTGGCACGCGACGGCGAAGGCGGCGGCCGGGTCGATCGCCTCGGGGTGGACCGTGAGTGGCGTCGTCGGCTGGAACGCCGGCGGGACGGCCTTGTCGGTCCCGGTCAGGAGCGCGAGCTGGTCCTGGATCTGCTCCAGGCCGGCGCGGAGGGTCAGCTCGTCGGAGTGGAGCTTGCTCAGCTTCAGGGCGAGGTCGTCCCGGTCGCGCGGGGCCTTCAGCTCGCGGGCGATCGCCTCGTCGAGGCGGGCGAGCTGGGCCTGGAACTCGTCCTTGCCCAGGGCGAGGAGGCGGCACTTCTCCAGGGCGGCGGCCAGCTTCCAGTACAGTTCGAGGGCGGCGGCGACGTTCTGGTTGCGCAACTCCTCGACGGCGAGTTCGCGCACCCGGGCGAGCAGGTCGCGGCGGGCCTTGCCGCCCCGGTTCCAGTCGAGCCAGTGGGCCGGGGGGGCGGTGTCCTTGCCGGCCTCCATGACCGGGGCGAGCGGGGTGTGCTGGCCGGCGAGGTGGCGGACCTCCTCGACCCGGACCGGCTTCGGGTAGCGCGGCCGGGGCGGCGGCTCGGCAGGGAGCCACCCCGCCAGGAGCAGCCCCAGCGCCGCGATCGCGAGACGGCCCCCCGCCGTGCGCATCGACTGCCCCCCCCTCCAAGGTGCCCCGGACGCCGGTCCGGAGACGACGCACCCGGGGGTTGTATCGGTCGCACCGGCGGGGTGACTTCCCCATTTCCTCGTCGGAATCGGTGCATCCGCACGGCGCGGGGTCTTGTAGGTCGGGTTGAGGTCGGCGTCAAGCCGACCGAAGCCCGACGGTGCGGCGCTCTCCCCGGCAGTCGGGCCTCGAAGACTCGACCCGACCTACAAGACCCGGCGGAATTGACTCGCCCTCCCGAACGGGTAGAGTGGGTAAGATCGGACCCGAACGGAGGCCAGTCCATGGCGCAGCAACCGACGCACCCGACCTCGCCGGCCGTGGCCGGGGGCGGCGTGACGCTCCACGCCCGCGGCCAGGGCGTCGATGAACTGCTGCACGTCCCGGCCGGGGCGGCCCGCGTCCTGGGCAGCGTCCGCGGCGAGGCGGACTTCAAGGTCCGCGACCCGCAGATCTCGCGCCGCCACGTCGAGCTGACCGTCCTCGCCGACGGCGGCCTGATCGTTCGCCGTCTGGCCGACGCGCTCAACCGCGTCTACCTCCTCGGCCCGGACCGCGTCTTCCACGACCAGCACCTCGACCCGTTCCGGGTCGGACCCGGCCAGACGTTCGCGATCGGGTCGACGTACTTCACCGTCCAGGAGGCGGGCGCGTCGGCGACGCCGGCCGACCCGCAGCCGACGATGAGCGTGTCGATCTCGCCGCGCGAGGCGCGCGAGGAGCTGCTCGCCTCGTCGGACCACCGCCTGCGGGCGGCGCAGATGCTCCTGGAGCGGCTCACCCAGGCGACGACGGCCGAGGCGATGCTGCGCGAGGCGGTCCAGGTCCTGCGGGCGAACCTGCACACGAGCCAGCGCGTCGCCGTCGTCCGGCTCGACGGCGACCGGGTCGGCGTCGTGACCGAGCTCGGCAGCCCGCACGTCCACCTCAGCGCCCGGCTGGTGACCGAGTCGCTCCAGACGGCGAACGCCGTCTTCTACGAGTGGCAGCCGACGGCTGCCCCGGCGACGAGCGTGTCGGTGGTGAGCCAGCCGACGTGGGGGGCGTGCCTGAGCCTCGGCCAGCGCGGCCTGTGCCTCTACGTCGGCGGCGGCCTGGCCGGCTCGCGCCAGGCCGGCAACGAGTGGCAGGGGGTGCTGCGCTTCCTGGAGTTCGTCGGCAGCCTGCTCCGCACGGCGCTCCAGTCGCTGGGGCACCGCTTGCGCCAGGAGCGGACGCAGGGCTTCCTGCCGCGGCGCATCCGCGACCGGGTGCTCGGCCGGCCGGAGGAGGAGTGGGAGGCGTGGTTCGCGCCGCGCGTCTGCGACCTGACCGTCATGTTCTGCGACATCGTCGGCTTCTGCCAGCTGGCGGCCGACCAGGCGGACGACCCGCTCCCGTTCTGGGAGGTGATCCGCGAGGCGCTCAGCGTCATGACGGAGCGCATCCACGACGACGGCGGCGTGGTGATCGACTTCCAGGGCGACGCCGTCCTGGCCGTCTGGGGCTGGCCGCGCGCCGACGACGACGCCCGCCGGCGGCAGGCAGCCCAGGCGGCCCACGCGGCGTTGCGCATCCAGCAGCAGTTCTCCGACCCGGCCCTCCAGCGGAAGATGGGCGAGTTACGGACCGGGACGGCGCTGCGCTGCGGCGTCGCCCTGGCGTCGGGGCCCGGCGTGGTCGGCTTCCTCGGCAACGACGAGCTCGGCGGCATCGACGCGTTCGGCCACGTCGTCAACCGGGCGGCCCGCGTCCAGGCCCTGACGCGCCGCTTCCAGACGCCGATCCTGACCGACCAGGCGACGGCGGACCTGCTCCTGCCGGACCCGCCGCCGTGGTGCCGGGTCGGCGCGCTGCTGCGCGTCGCGCTGACCGGCCTTCGCGGCAGCCCGGAGCTGGTCCACGAGGTGCAATCGGCCGAGGTCGGCCACGACGCCCGGGGCCACTTCGACCCGGCGGCGTGGCCGGAGCTGCGCCGGCTGTTCGAGGCCGGGGCGTGGGACCGGCTGCGCGGCCCGCTCGGCGAAGTGGCAGACCCGGTCGGCTTCCGCCGCTTCGTGCGCGACTTCCTCGCCCACCACGACTACGCCGCCCCGGCGGACTGGAACGGCATCTTCGCCCAGGGCCGCGGCGCGTGAGCGTCAGCGCCCCGGCGCGCCGCCGCGCTTGCCGAACATCGTCTTCGGGGCGTCCTCTCGCGTCTTGTACAGGTCGTCCTGGTTGAGGACGGCGTCCGGGTAGATCAGCCGCGGCGACTGGTAGCGGGCCTCGTCCGGCGGCGGCCGCAGTTCCTCCGGCTGGCGCGGCGGCCGCGGCTCGCGCGTCAGCGAACAGCCGGCCGAGCCGAGCAGCAGCAACAGCCCCAGGAACGTAGCCGTCCCGAGACGGATCATGGCCCACCCCCTTCGCAACGAGTGGCGTGTCAATACCGACCGGGCCGTCCCGGGTCAAGTGCGTTGCGGCCCGGGCTGGGCCGTCGTAGAATCCCCTCGGTCCGGACAGATCGTCACTCTCCGAGGAGCACCCCGATGCGACTGACGCGGCGCGACTTCCTTCACTCGACCCTGGCGGCGACGGCCGGCGGCCTCGTCCTCCCAACGCTGGCCACCGCCGACGAGAAGGCCCCCCTATACAAGATCTCGCTGGCGCAGTGGTCGCTCCACAACGCCTTCTTCGGCAACAAGCTCAACGCGATGGACTTCGCCCCCATCGCCAAGAAGGACTTCGGCATCGACGGCGTCGAGTACGTCAACCAGTTCTACAAGGGCAAGGCCGAGGACATGGCCACCCTCAAGGAGCTGAAGCAGAAGGCCGACGACAACGGCGTCACCAGCATCCTGATCATGTGCGACGGCGAGGGGCAATTGGGCGACCCGAACGAGGCCGGCCGCAAGAAGGCGGTCGAGAACCACTACAAGTGGGTCAACGCGGCGAAGTTCCTCGGCTGCCACTCGATCCGCGTCAACGCCCAGAGCGGCGGCACGTACGAGGAGCAGCTCGAGCGGGCGGCGGACGGCCTGGCGAAGCTGACCGAGTATGCCGCGAAGCAGGACGTCAACGTCATCGTCGAGAACCACGGCGGCCTGTCGTCCAACGGCGAGTGGCTCGCGGCGGTGATGAAGAAGGTGAACAACCCGCGCTGCGGCACCCTGCCGGACTTCGGCAACTTCAACCTCGGCGACGGCAAGAGCTACGACCGCTACAAGGGCGTCGCCGAGCTGATGCCGTTCGCGAAGGGCGTCTCGGCCAAGTCGCACGACTTCGACGACATGGGAAACGAGACGGCGACCGACTACCGCAAGATGCTCAAGATCGTCCTCGACGCCGGCTACAAGGGCTGGGTCGGCGTCGAGTACGAGGGCCGCAAGCTCACCGAGCCGGAGGGCATCCGCGCGACGAAGAAGCTGCTGGAGAAGGTCCGCGAGGAGCTGGCCCGGCGGTAGGGATCGACAACCAGCCCGGAGCGCGAGCGACGGGCGTTATGGCTTCGTCGCCAGCTGTCGCGCCTGCCCTTCGAGGAACCCCCGCACGTCGGCGTGGTCGGGGTACTCGACGTAGCCGCAGTGGCGCATCTCGTCCAGGGCGCGGTCGAGCGGCCAGCCCTGGCGTTCCATCCGGCAGACGGCGCAGTAGATGCCGGTGCGGTGGATGCCGGCGAAGCAGTGGATCAGGACCGGGTGGTGCCGCGGGTCGGCGAGGATGGCCCGCAGCTGGCGGAGGTTCGCCATCGACGGCGCTTCCGCCTCGCCGGGGCCGGCCTGCCAGCCCTTGACCGGGAAGCCGTAGAAGTAGAGCCCGGCCTGCGACCGGCACCAGTGCTCCTCGTCGCGGACGAACTTCGGCGCGTCCGGGCCGCCCTCGCGCAGCGAGATGACGGTCCGGATGCCGTAGTCGTGGACGGCGCGCTTCAGGCCGAGCAGGTCCATCTGGCCGCTGCGGTAGAGCACGCCCGGCTCGACGACGCGGAAGTTGCGCTGGCTCTCGGTCTGCAACGTCGCGAAGACGAGCGGCACGGCGAAGACGGCGGCGACGAACACCACCCGCGAAAGGAATAGCAGCATCCCTGCTCCTTGTCTCCCTGTCTCCCTGTCTCCCTGTCTCCCTGTCTCTCTTACCGCGTCGGCCCGGCCGGCGGAAGGGCAACTTCGCGCGTCGGCGGCTTGGCCGGCAGGCCGGCGAGGCGGCGGCGCAGCCAGCGGGCCAGGCGCAGCAGCCACCAGTCCGGGACGTTCGGCGGCCGGGCCGTGCTCAGGTTCGGCCGATAGACGAGCAGGAGCAGGAACGGCAGGAACCACAGGACGTAGACGCCGCCGCGGTCGCTGTACCAGAACTGGATGCCGATCAGGACGGCGGCGCTGAGGGCCAGCAGGTGGGCGAGGTTCTTCGGCGCGGGCCAGAACAGCGTCACGACGACGACCGTGACGAAGAGGATGAACACCGGCAGGCGGTACGCCCAGTGGACGCCGTCCCAGGCGCTGGGCGTCCCGGCCGGCGGGGCCTGCCACGGCTGCCAGTGCGCCAGCATCCAGCTCGCGTCCAGCCCGCTCGGCAGGGCCCCGGTCAGCCAGACGACCAGGGCGACGACGCCGAAGCAGAGCCCGGCCGTGCCGACCAGGGCGAGCAGGAATCGCCACGCGCCCCGGGCGTAGTAGAAGCTGAACCAGAGCGGGATGAGGAACACCGGAAACAGGGCGCTGCCGACCGCCAGGCCGACGAGGCTGCCGGCGACGATCGGCCGGCGGTAGAAGACGACCGCCCAGACGAGCAGGGCCATCGGCCAGGCGTGGTCCCAGCGCGAGAAGCCCGTCCCGCCGGACGGCAGCAAGATGAACGTGTACGGCAAGAGGAGGTAGAACAGGGCCGCCGCCACGCCGCCCGGGGCGTCGTTGAAGTGGCGCGTCCCGACGACGGCCAGGGCGATGACGATCGCCAGGTGGCACAGCAGGGCCAGGCCGCGCTCGACGCCGAGGCCGATCCGGGCGTCGTCGACCGCCCGGTCGGTCTGGCTGCGGACGATCTTCTCGACCGGGCCCTTGACGACGTCGTCGAGCGGCGACGGGGCGAGGGTCTCCGGCCGGGGTGCCGCCGGCCGGCACGCGACGGCAACCAGGCCGGCGTACAGGGCGACGGCGAGGAAGATCATCCCGCCGAGGCTCAGGTTCGGGGCGAGGGCCGGCCGGCGTTCCAGGGTCAGATCGACCAGGCACCGGGCGAAGAAGTAGCCCGCCGCGGCGAGCAGGCCGACGTAGCCCCAGCGGTTCGCGCCGTCCGATTCGAGCAGGAGCAGGAAGCCGGGCATGAACAGGAAGAGCGTCAGCACGTCGAGGTTGCGGACGCAGAACAGGCGCGAGAACTTGACGAACAGGGCGACCGCCAGGAGCGCCGTCGAGTAGAACCAGGTCGTGGCGTTCGGCAGTTGCAGTTCCAGGAAGATCTCGCCCTGAGCGATCATCGCGCGTCCTCGCCGCTCGGACCGATGGTGTGATTGTACGGCAACGGCCCGGGCCGGCTCACCCGGGAAATCGGCGGGCGGTCGATTTTCCTGGCCGGGCGGGAGCGGTACAATCCGAAGCGAGGCCGTCCGGAACCCGCCGACGAGGCCGCCATGCCGCTGCCGTTGATCTGCACCTGTGGGGCCCGCTTCCAGGTGGACGAGACCTTCGCCGAGCGCGAGGTCGTCTGCCCGGAGTGCCGCACCCACCTGCACGCCCCGCCGGCCGGCGACCCGGTCGTACGCGTGAGCAAGCTCGCCCTGCTCAGCTTCGTCCTCGCCCTGGTCGGGGCGTTCACCGTCGTCGGCACCGCCCTGGCGGCCGTGGTCGGCCTGGCGGCCTGTGCCCGCATCCTCGGCAACCCGCACCGGGCCGGCCTGCCGTACGCCGTCGCCGGCGTCGTCCTCGGCGTCGCGCTGACGGCCCTGACCCTGGCGGCCCTGTCCGGCGACTACCTGCGCGGCCTGCGGACGTTCTACCGCGAGGCGCTCCTGGCCGACCAACTCGAACCGACCGCCGACCTGGAGATTCGCCGCAGCGACAAGGGGTTCATGATCCGTCGGCCGGACGCCGCCTGGGGCGTCGCGAGGGGGAACAAGATCGACGACGACTTCGTCGGTGCCCTTCGCGTCAACCGGACGCCGGAGGTGCTCCTCGTCCAGCCGGCCCTGGCGCTGTTCGTCGATGTCCGGCGGGACACGATCCCGGCCGACGTCCAGTTGTGGTCGGTCCAGAACGCCTACTTCGACCGGCTGCGCAAGAAGCCGGAACCCCCGGACGATCCGTGGGGGCGGCGCTGGGATCCCCGCTGGGGGGGCGGCCCGAAGGATGCCGGCCCCCAGTGGCAGCCGGAGGACGCCGAGGAGGCGTTCGACCCGAGCCGGCCCGCCCCGCTGGCGGTCGAGTCGGTCTGGCAGGGGAACGAAGCGGCCCTGACCGTCCTGAACGAGAAGGGGAAAGCCCCGGCCAGCGCGGCCGGCAAGGAGGTCGCCGCCGAGGTGACGTTCGCCAACAAGCGGACCTGGAAGCTGCTCGTGCGCTTCTACCGCGTCGGCGACGTGACCTACGTCGTCCGCGGCTACGCCCAGGCGGCCAACTTCGCCGCCGGCGAGGGGGAGCTGCGCCGCGTCCTCGACTCGTTCCGCGTCGTGCCGTGATTCTTTTCCCCCCGCCGAGGCCCACCATGCCGACCCGACCGGCCGTGCTGTTGCTGCCCCTGCTGATCGTCCCCCTCGCCGCCGACGACTGGCCGGCGTGGCGCGGCCCGACCGGCCAGGGCCAGAGCGCCGAGAAGGATCTGCCGTTGACCTGGGACGGCAAGACCGGCAAGAACGTCCTCTGGAAGGTGCCGCTCCTGCCGGACAAGGCCCGCCCGGACCAGAACCAGTCGAGCCCGATCGCCCACGGCGGCCGGGTCTGGGTCGCTGTCTCGTACTGGCCCGACGGCGTCGAGCCGAAGGGGAACGCCCCGGAGCATCACGTCCGCTGCCACCAGGCCGACGACGGCAAGCTCGTCTGGGACGCGACGGTGCCGCCGGGGCCGTGGAAGCTGACCGACCTGCGCGGCGGCTACACCGCCCCGACGCCGGCGACCGACGGCACGCGCGTCTTCGTCGCGTTCGGCTCGGCGGTCCTGGCCGCCCTCGACCGCGACGGCAAGGTCGCCTGGCGGCAGGAACTCGTCCCGCACGACTTCGACGTGGCGATGGCCGTCAGCCCGGTCGTCGTCGGCGAGCTGGTACTGCTCGTGTGCGACTTCACCGACGCGAAGAAGTCGCGCCTGCTGGCGTTCGACCGGGCGACCGGCGAGAAGAAGTGGGAGCGGTCGCGGGCCGGCCACGGCTTCTGCCATAGCACGCCGACCCCGGCGACGGTCGCCGGCAAGCCGCTGCTCCTCGTCGCCGGGGCGAAGGCGCTGGAGGGCCTCGACCCGGCGACCGGTGAGACGCTCTGGACGGCGGATGCCGCCGGGGACACCGTGTCGCCTGTCCTCGGCGGCGGGGTGGTCTACCTCGACAGCGGCCGGGGCAGCAAGGGCGTGGCGATCGACCCGACCGGCACCGGCAACGTCACGAAGACGCACACGCGCTGGACGGTGGCGAGCGTGCCGCAGGGGTTCTCTTCGCCGGTGGTCGTCGGCGAGCACCTCTATCGGCTGCACAGCCCGGGGACGCTCACCTGCCGCAAGCTGAGCGACGGCGAGGTCGTCTACCAGGAGCGCCTGACGGGGGCCGCGACGGCGAGCAGCCCGATCGCGACCGCCGACGGCCGGATCTACTGTGCCAGCGCCGGCAAGTCGTTCGTCGTCCAGTCCGGGCCGACGTTCAAGCTCCTGGCGACGAGCGACCTCGACGACGCGAGCCAGGCGTCGCCGGCGGTGGCGGACGGCCGGCTGTTCCTCAAGGGCTCGAAGTGGCTCTGGTGCGTCGGGGCGAAGGAATGAGCCCGACCGTCCTCGACCACCTCGGCCGGACGCCACTGGTGCGTCTGGCCCGGCTCGACGCCGGCCTGGCGGTGCCGGTCCTGGCGAAGTGCGACCACCTCAACCCGGGCGGCTCGGTCAAGGACCGCATCGCCAAGGCGATCCTCGACGACGCCGAGTCGCGCGGCGTGTTGTGTCCCGGCGCGACGCTGATCGAGGCGACGGCCGGCAACACCGGGGTCGGCCTCGCCCTCGTCGCGGCGGTGCGCGGCTACCGGCTCGTCTGCGTCCTGCCGGAGAAGATGTCGGTCGATAAGCGCGTCGCCCTGGCGGCGCTCGGGGCGCGGGTCATCGTCACCGACAACGCCCCGCCGGACGACCCGCGCAACTTCCAGAACGTCGCCCGCCGGCTCGCCGTCGAGAACGGCTGGTTCGCGGTCGAGCAGTTCACCAACCCGGCGAACCCGCGCGTCCACGAGGAGACGACCGGGCCGGAGGTGCTCGCCCAGGCCGGCACGATCGGCGCGTTCGTCGCCGGAGCGGGCACCGGCGGCACGCTGACCGGCGTCGGGCGGTATCTCAAGCGGCACGTCCCCGGTGTGCGGATCGTCCTGGCCGACCCGGTCGGCTCGCGGCTGGCGCACCGCGTCGATCCGCGTCACCCCGACCACGACGCCGCGTACAAGGTCGAGGGCATCGGCGGCAGCGTCGTCCCGGCGAACCTCGACCTGGCAGTAATCGACGCGGCCGAGCGCGTCAGCGACGAGGAGAGCTTCGCCACGACGGCCCGGCTGTGGCGCGAGGAGGGCCTGCTCGTCGGCGGCTCGTCCGGGACGGCGGTCACGGCGGCGCTGCGCGTCGCGGCTCGCGGCGGCCTGGCCGGTCCGGTAGTCGTGATGCTGGCCGACTCGTGGGACCGGTACTACGCCCAGCCCTGGCTGCGCGAGTTGGCCGGGGCGTCTTCGTAGGGTGGTTACTTCAATCCCACCCGTATCGCCTCGATCTGCTCCGCCCGCCGCGCCGGCGGGGCTGCGAGGTCGATCTCCGCCGGCGTCAGCACCCGGCCGAGGAGCCGCTCCAGCGACAGGACGGCGAACGCCCGCACGGTCGGGTTCGGGTCGTTCAGCGACCGCAGCGCCGTCGCCCGCTCGGCGTGCCCTACCGGGAGGCGCGTGTAGGCGTCCGTCGCGGCGAGGCGCACGCTGCCGGCCGGGTGGGCCAGCCACGCCGGGCCGGCCGGCTCGTCGCGATTCGGCACGGCGAGGCCGCGCAGGTCGCGGCCCCAGCCGCGGTGCAATTCGTCGAGCGTCCATCCGACCGACTTGTCCAGGTGGCACAGATTGCAGGCGTTGAGCGAGCCGGCCGTCACCATATTCGCCTCGACCGGCGGCGAGATCTTGTGTGTGTGGACGACGGCTTCCAGGCCGTGGCTGACGCGCGGCATGTGACAGTCGAGGCAATCGACGGCCCCGACGGCATGTCGGCTGTGGGCGGCCGCCTGGTCCGGGCTGGCGTAGCGCGGGTGGCAATTCGTGCAGGCGTCGAGGTGCGCCGCCAGCGTCGGCCCGCCGGACGGCGGGCCGGCGACGTGCGGGTCGTGGCAGTTGACGCAACTGATCTTGGACAGGCACGACCCGGCGGCGAGGTCCTTCGACTCGGCCGAGTTGCGGATCGCCGCGCCGTTCGGGTGGTGCTCGACCGTCGCCGAGTGGCACTGGGCGCACAGGCTCCGGCTCGTCGCCGGGTTGGCCCGCTCGCCGGTGTACGGCCGGGTCGGCTCCGTCGCCGCGACGCGGACGTGCGGGTTCGCCGGGTGGAAGGCGATCTTCTTCTCCCGCGCGGCGTGCTCCCGGCCGCCGAGGTGGCAGCTCTCGCAGCTGATCCCGACCGTGACGAGATCCTTGACCGGGTCGATCCGGTCTGCGACGGCGGCGAAGTCGTCCTCGTTCGGATCGACCGGGACGCGCGACGCCAGGAGCGAACGCAGGGCCCCGAACTGGCCCTCGACCCGGGCGTCCCACAGGCCGTTGAGCCGGGGGCGGTAGAGCCGGTACGCCTCGGGGTAGGTGTTGTGGCAGTGCAGGCAGCTCTTCGAGAGCGTCACGAAGCTGGGCGGCCGGTCGACGCCGCGGATCGAAGGGAAACCGTCACGGAGCGTCTCGGCGTTGTCGTCGGCGACGTCGAAGTCGTCGACCGGCAGCCAGCGCTTCAGGCGGAACCAGTAGCCGAACGGCAGCTTGTGCTCGGTGGTGTAGACCCCGTCGCCGGCGGACTCCGGCCCGGCGGTCTGCACGCCGATGTAGAACTGCATCGCCTTCGAGCCGACCGTGCGCGTCACCTTGTAGTGCGTCGCCGGCCGGGCGGGTGACTCGACCTCCATCACGTAATCGCCGCCGCGCCTCGCGAACGTGACCGTCGCGCCGTCGCGCACCTTCCAGACGTGGTCGGCGAAGTCGCCCTTGACGGCGGCCGGGCTGACGAGCTGGTTCATGAACCGGTGCGGGTGCGACGACCAGTTGCGGTGCTGGGTCGGGTGGCACTCGCGGCAGGCGGCCGGGCCGACGTAGTCTTCGGGGAGGATGTTGCTGTAGTCGTCGTCCGGGGCGGCGACGAACGGCCCCGGGCCGAACGGCCGATCGCCGTCCGGCTCGAACCAGCCGAGGTGCCGGGCGAGGACGTACAGGCCGACGCCGAAGAGCACGACCAAGACGAGGGCGGGAGCGAGGTACTTGCGCGACATGGGCACTCCGCGACGCGACGAGGCAACCTTCCTGCGAATCCTAGCGAATAGGGCGGTGTCCGGCTGGCCTACCGCCGGCGCTCGGCGGGCGGTATAGTCGCCCGAGTTCCGGCACGGACGTGGGAGGGCAGGCGAGATGCGACGGATCGCGATCCTGAACCAGAAGGGCGGCGTGGGCAAGACGACGACGACGGTCAACCTGGCGGCCGCCCTCGCCCAGGCCGGCCGGCGCGTCTGCGTCCTCGACCTCGACCCGCAGGCCCACGCCACGTCGCACCTCGGCCTCGAACCCGACGGCAAGGCCGGCTCGATGTACGACGTCCTGGTCAACTCGCGCCCCCTGGCCGACGTCCGCCGGCAGGTCGAAGACAACCTCTGGGTGTGCGGCTCCGACATCGACCTCGCCGCGGCCGAGGTCGAGCTGGCCGGCGTCGTCGGCCGCGAGGTCATCCTGCGCGACCTGCTCCAGGCCGAGGGCGAGGCGTTCGACTTCGTCTTCATGGACTGCGGTCCGTCGCTCGGCGTGCTGACGCTGAACGCCCTCGCCGCCGCGACGGAGGTGTTCATCCCGCTGCAGCCGCACTTCCTCGCCCTGCACGGCATGAGCAAGCTGTTCGAGACGACGGCCCTCGTCGCCCGGCGGATCAACCCCGGCCTGAAGGTGACCGGCATCGTGCCGACGCTGTACGAGCCGACGACGAAGCTCGCCCAGGAAGTGCTGCGCGACCTGGCCGGCTTCCTGGAGAAGAGCCGCGGCGGCACCGCGCCGTGGAGCCAGGCGCGCATCTTCGCGACGAAGATCCGGCGGAACATCAAGCTGGCGGAATGCCCGAGCTTCGGCCGGTCGATCTTCGCGTACGCGCCGACGAGCAACGGCGCGCAGGACTACGCCGCCCTGGCCCGCGAGGTGCTCGGCGAGGACGCGGCCGAGGTCGTCTCGGCGAAGGTCGAGATCGCGACGGCGGAGCCGACGGTGGAACGGCAGGTCGCCCTGGAGCCGACGGCGAGCTGACGCGGTAGAATGGCGGGCGGAGGTGGTCATGGCCAAGATCAGCATCGCCAGCCCGCATGAACACGTCCCGATCGACCGTGGCCGGATGCGCGAGATCGTCCGTGCCGTCCTCGACGGCGAGGGCGTCGCGGACTACGAGATCTCGCTCGCGTTCGTGGACAACCAGACGATCCACACGCTCAACAAGCGCTACCTCGACCACGACGAGCCGACCGACGTGCTGAGCATCCCGTACAGCGGCCCCGGGGCGAAGAAGCTGGAAGGCGAACTGGTCCTCGGCGTCGAGGTGGCCCAGGAGGTGGCGCGCGAACGTGGCCATGACGTGCAGGCGGAGCTGGCCCTGTACGTCATCCACGGCCTGCTGCACCTGTGCGGCCACGACGACCACGACGACGATGACCGCCGGCGGATGCGTGAGGCCGAGCGGCGTTACCTGCAAGCGCTGGGCCTGCCCGACATCGCGGAAACCCCGTAGTTTGGAGCCCGGAGCGCAAGCAAGGGTTCTTGCTGCGAAGGCCCTTGCTTGCGCTGCGGGCTCCTAAAGCAGCGAGGCCAGCGCCCGCCCGAGCGTCCGCACCCGGCCCGGGTCGAGGTCGCCGGTCAGGTCCACCCGCCGGCGGTACGCGGGGTGGTCACTTCCCGACAGCGCCCCGTACAGGAAGCGCACGCCCAGCTCCTTCTCCAGCGACCGGACCAGCCAGCGCACCGACTCGACCGAGCAGTCCGTCGGCAGGCCGTCCGACAGGACGACGACCAGCTTCCGCCGTCGCGGCGATTCGAGGTGGTGCCGCCGCAGGTAGTCCAGCGCCCCGGCCTCGTTCGTCTTGCCGGCGGCGACGAGCGAGCCGAGCGTGTGCTCGTCCGGGCCGCCGCACGGGTGGACGTCCTGGTTGTAGCCGAGGAAGACCGCCTCGACCTGGGCGCAGTCGCGCAGGCACTCCGCCAGCAGGGCGGCGACGCGCTGGGCTCGCCCCAGGCGGTCGTCGGTCTGCATCGACGCCGAGGTGTCGATCAGGACGCCGACGAGCACGTCGCGGTGCAGGTCGGTCTCGGTGAGGCGCTGGTCGGCGAAGAGGCGCGTCTCGCCGTAGGCGAGGTGCTTCGTCAGGCCGCTGCCGAGCAGCCGCCGGCCGACCATGAGCCGCTCCTCCGGCTGCTTGTCCATCTCGAGCACGCTCAGGTACGGCCGGAGGACGGTCGCCAAAGCCCGGACGACGCGGTGCAGCTGCTCGTTCTTCGCGAGGTGGCGGCGCGGGGAGACGACGTGTCGGGGCGGCGGGAAGTCGCGCACGTCGGTCTCGTTGCGCGCATCGGACGGCTGCCCGCCCTCGGGCGCGGGCCGGTCTGGCGGCGGGGAGGCCCGCTTCTCGGCCAGCTCGGCGCGGACTTCGGCGAGGAGCTTGTCCAGGCCGCTCGTCAGGCCCTGGAGGCTGTCTTCGGGCGACCAGTTCGGCAGGCGCTCGGCGGCGAGCTGCTCGGCGAAGTCGGCCGGGGCCGGGCCGCGCGGCGTCAGGGGCCGCTGGGTCGGCGTCGGCCGGGGCCGCGGCTGCGGCTTACGCGGCGGGACCGGCGGCGGCTTGCGGGACGGCGAAGGCGGCGGGTTCCACTTCGCCGGCTTGCGGTTCGACCGCTTCGGCGACTTCGGCGTCCGGCCGACGTTCGCGTCCTTGCGGACGAGGCCGACCTTCGGCACCTTCCACGACTGCTTCTGCTTCCGGTTCGCCCGGCGCAGCAGACGCGGCGCGGTTGTCACCGGTCGTGGGCCACCGCGGCGCTTTACCGGCACGAGCGGTTCCGGCACGACGCGCGGCGGCTCCGGCGGCGGAGCCACCACCTGGGGAGGGAGCGGGTCGCCCTCCGGGTTCGCCGGCGGCGGCACCGCCTGCGGCGGGGGCGGGTCGTCCTGCACCGCGAGCAGGCGGACCTTCTTTCGCTTCGTCTCCCGCGCCGCCTTGGTCGCGGCGCGGGCCGAGCCCCACTCGCCCGGGATGGCGACGACGACGACCGCCCCGTCCTTCGACCGCTCGAACTCGACCCGGATGCTCCCGAAGTCCGCTTCGGGGAACAGCACCTTGTACACCTCGACCGCGAGGGCGTGGACCTCGAACACCGTCAGCGTCTTGAAATCCTTCGGGATCAGGCCGACCGCCTCGCGCAGCCACGGCTCCGTCAGCGTCGCCAGCGGCAGCTTGTTCGCGAAGACGGCGTAGAAGGCGTACAGCCGGGTGAACGGCAGCTCGGCGAAGATCGCGCCGGACTGGATCGCCGCGAACGGCTTGACCGGGTCGTCGTACACCTTGAGGAGCCGGCGGGCCGCCAGGTCGGCGATCGCCGCGTCGGCGTCCGGCTTGCCGGCGCGCGTCAGGAACTCGCGCAGGTCGCGCAGCGGGATCTGGCGCGTGTGGAAGTCGAGCCGGTTGAACCACGCCTGCCATTCCGGCTTCGTGTCGCGCAGGACGCGCTCCAACTGCTGGTCGAGGAGGATGTTGAACACCTCGAAGAAGCCGGCCGCGAGCGTGACGTGCTTGCGCATCAGCCGGCAGAGCCGGCGGTAGTCGCCGTCGCGCAGATGGAGCAGGAGGTGGCCCAGTTCGTGGACGATGAGCGCCTTGTAGTAGTCGAGCAGGTGCGCCGGCTGGTGTTCGAGCAGGACCGTGCTGAGGTAGACCTTGCGGTCGGTCCGGTACGCCTTGTGGATCGGGACGTAGCCGAGCGGGGCTCCCTGCGATGCGTCGAACGCCAGTTCGACCTTGCGGCCCAGGACGAACTGCGACAGCTCGTCGCCGGCGAGGACGACCTCGCGGACTTGCTCCTTCATTTTGGCCGGGTCGACCTTCGCCCAGTTTTCCTCCTTCTCGAGGATCCAGTACTCGAGCAGGAACTTGCGCTCCTCCAGCGCCTTGATTCGGCGTTCGAGCCTCTCCAGGACGCGCGTCAGGTGGCGGATCGCCCGGGCCCAGTTGCCGCGGACGTCGCCGAGCCGGCGGTGGTCCGCGACGCGGACCGGCCACTCCCACGCCCCGGGCAGGGCGGCGACGTCGATCACGATCAAGTCCCTGCTCCGGGCCTCGGTCAGCCGGCGCTCGAAGTCGGCGAGGTAGGCGGCGTACTCGTCCCGGGTGCGCGTCAGCCGGTCGCGCGCGTCGCGCATTCGGTACAGGGCCGACGCCATGTCGCGCGCCTTCGACCGCGCCCCGGACAGGTCCACCGAGAACGTCATGCCGGCCCCTCCTCGTCGAGGGCGGCCTCGTTCAGCAGCACGTTCCGCTCGATGATCTGGTACGCCGTGTGGGCCTCGCTGCCGGCCTCCTCGATCGAGCCGGTGACGCGGTTGCAGAACGACGTCTTCAGGATCGCGAGCAGGTCGTCGCGCGTCAGGCGGCGTTGCAGCGTCGGGTAGCTCAGGAACAGGCACGCCTCGTCCGTCGCGCGCATCGACAGGTCGGTCGCGATCGCCTCGTCGCGGCGGATGAGGTTCGCGATTCGCACGACCTTGCGTACGAGCTTCGGCCGGACCATGTCGTACCGGGCGAGGAGGATGCGGGCCTCGACCTCCTCGGGCGGGTAGTCGATCTTCAGCACGGCGAAGCGGTCGAGCTGGGCCAGGTCGAGCTTGTACGTCCCGGTGAACTGCTTGCCGGCGTTGACGGCCGCGATCCACTGGACGTTGTCCGGGATCGGCACGTACTGGTTCTGGCGCGGGTCGAAGATGCGCCGCGTCGAGTCGATCGCGCTCATGATGCCGTTGAGTGCATAGCCGCGGCAGCGGTTGAGTTCGTCGAGGAAGATCAGGAACCGGTCGAGCGGCCGTTCGTTCGCGGCGTAGATCGCCCTGAGCACCTCCGTCGGCACCCACTCGGTCTTCGCCCGACCCTGGTCATCGACGAGCAGTTGCAGCGAGCCGACGAAGTCGGCCGGCTCGAAGCAGACGGAGCAGTTGAAGAAGACGTATTCCATGCCGAGCGACCGGGCCAGTTCCCGGCTGATCGTCGTCTTGCCGGTGCCCTGCGGCCCCTCCAGGAGGATCGACCGGCCGCTGCACAGGAGGATCTCGAACTGGCGCAGCAGGACCGGCTCGACGTAGACGCCGGCGCTGAGGTCGAAGTCGGCCAGGCCGAGGAACTCGACGTGGACCGCCTCGTCGGCCACCGACGCGACCTTGACCTTGACGCGCTGCCCCGGCAGGACGCGCCGGTCGGCGCAGAGGATCGGCCAGGTACACGTCGCGCCGTTGACGTTGCGCGCGACGAGACGCGGCTTCTGGCCCTCCTCGCGGTGGGTCCAGAAGACGGTCTCGAAGACGTAGCCGGGTTGCAGCTTATCCATGGTTCACTCGCGTCGGGGAGATCGCCGCGACCAAGGCGGTCTGAGGTCGTGGCTTACGGCCCTCCGCCACGGGCCGTCCGGAACGCGAGGCTGTCTGCCCGCGGGCACCGTCGGGGTTGCGCCTCCGACGGAAAGCGCCGCTTCCGGGCCGGCGTACATTATGCCGGCCGTTTTCGCCCTGCGGAAGCGGGTGCAGGTCCCTTTATCCCCCGTGCCCATCTCGCTGTGTCACTGGGCGAAACAGGAAGTGGCCATGGCGGCAGGACTCGGGCTTGAGCATGGCCGCCTCCTTTCTGTGGATGGAACCGCCGGTCGGTCCGTCGTGTGGCCGCCGTTCCGGGGGAGGAAAGGCGTTGTCAGGCCATGAGGGCCGCGGCCACGGACCGGCGCGGAGGGCTGGGGTGTTCAGGGCGCTCGGTGTACGCACCAGAAATACGCGGGGGCGGGGCGGGCGTGACAGGAGGCCCCCCAGTACGCCTCACAAGCCCGGGTGCGGCGGCACCCGGGGGCCCGGTCCCCCCAGGCGTTGCAACGCCTGGGCTTGGGGGCCTACCATGACGGGGGTTCGACACCCACTGACGGGAGGCCGCCGCCATGCCGATGGAACGCGCCGAGGCGCTGGTGCTGCGCTGCACGGACTGGAGCGAGACGAGCCGGATCGCGACGCTCTGGACGCGCGAGCGCGGCAAGGTGCGCGCCCTGGCCAAGGGCGGCCGACGGCTGCGGTCGTCGTTCGAGAATGCCCTTGATTTGCTGACGCACTGCGGTATCGTCCTCCTCCACAAACCGACCGGCGGGCTCGACCTGGTGACCGAGGCGCGCGTCCTCGGGGTCTTCCCGCGGCTGCGGGCCGACCTGCTCGCCTACTACGGCGGCTGCTACGTCGCCGAGCTGCTCGCCGACGGGACGGAGGAACTCGACCCGCATCCGGCCCTGTTCGACGCGGCGATCGCGACGCTGCGGGGCCTCGGCGACGGCTGGCCGGTCGGCCAGCGGCTCGCCCGGTTCGAGATGACCTGGCTGCGCGAGTTGGGCGTCCAGCCGGTCCTGGAGGGCTGTGCCGGATGCGGCGACGAGATCGACCTCGGCGACCTGGCGTTCAGCTGCGCCGCCGGCGGGCTCGTCTGCCCGAGCTGCCGGCCGGCGGTCCGCGAGCGGCGGCCGCTGACCGAGGCGGCGTGGCAGGCGCTGTGCGCAGCGGGCGAGGACGGCCCGGTCTGGGGCGAGGCGGTGCGGCGCGAGGTGCGGGCGGTGCTGGAGCAATACGTCTGCTACCACCTCGGCCGACGGCCACGGTCGCTGGCGTTTCTGCAACGGCCGGGGCAGGGGGGAGAGGGGCCAACGTCATGAGGACGACCTATCGCGACCTGGCGACCTGCGCCGCGGCGGTCCTGTTCCTGGCCGGTTGTAACTCGACCGCGCCGTGGGCGGAGGGCACCGTCCGCGGCAAGGCGGCGGCCGAGTACGGCTCGGACGACTCCGTCGCCCAGAACCGCACGATCTGGGAGCACATGAAGTTCTGGGACCGGGTCAGCCTCTCCAGCGTCGCGGTCGAGCCGCCGAGCGACTCGTTCACGCTCCGGGCCGACGGCCTCAAGCCGGCCGCGGTCGCCACGCCCGGGACGTACAGCGGCCTGCTGGCCGGGGCGCAGGAGCTGTTCCGCCAGGGCCGCCACGGCGAGGCGGGGCGGATCTTCCGCTTCCTGGCCGACCGGGAGCGCATCCCGCAGAACATCGCCGAGGAGGCGCGCTTCTACCAGGCGGAGTGCTACCGCCTGGAGGGCCACTACCCCTACGCCGCCGACACGTACGTCGCCCTGCTGAACAAGTTCCCCTCGACGCCGTACCGCGAGCAGGCCGTCCAGCACCTGTACGACATCGCGAACTTCTGGCTCGACGACACGCGCGAGCGGATGGTCGAGGTCCGCGAGTGGCGCGAGGGGAAGCGCTGGTTCGTCAGCCCGCGCTTCTTCAGCTTCGAGAACACGAAGCCGTTCATGGACCGGGAGGGCCACGCCCTGCAAAAGCTGGAGCAGGTGCGCCTCAACGACATCAACGGCCCGCTCGCCGACAAGGCCCTGTTCCTGTGCGGCAGCGTCATGTACTTCAACGAGAACTACCGCGAGGCGGACTACTACTTCACCCAGATCCACGAGCGCCACCCGAACAGCCCGCTCGCCGCCCAGGCGATCGAGCTGGCGATCGTCTCGAAGCACATGGGCACCGGCGGCTCGGATTACGACGGCCGGAAGGCCGCCGAGGCGCGCAAGCTGATCGACTCCGCCCTGACGAACTACCCCGAGCTGGCCGAGAAGCGCGAGGCGCTCGAACGCCAGCGGGCGTTCATCACGCTGCAGCAGGCCGAGAAGGACTTCAAGCAGGCGGACTTCTATCACCGCCAGGGCAAGCTCGGGGCGGCGTACTTCTACTTCGAGCTGGTCCAGGCGACGTACAAGGGGACGCCGTACGCCGACAAGGCGGCCGAGCGGAGCCAGGAGATCCAGGCGGAGGCCGCCCGGCGCGGCATCGCCCTGGCCGGCCCGGCGGCGACGCCGACGGCGGGCCCCGCGCCGGAGGCGACGCCCGGCGTCGAGCAGGCTCCGCCGCCGCGACGGAACTAGAACAAACTGGCGCGGCGAGCCGGGGGCTGCCTTTCAGAAAAGCCCCCGGAGGTCCGGCTTCCGTGACAGAAAGGTGCCCTCCGGGGGCTCACGCCCCCGGCTCGCCGGGAGAACAGCCATGACCCGACTGACCCTGCTCGTGGCGGCCCTCCTGGCGTGTAGCTGCGCCGGGGACGGCCACCTCTGCCTGCTCGGCTACACGACCCAGCCGAACTACGACACGAACATCCGGACGATCTACCTGCCGATCTTCGAGAACATCACCTACTACCGCGGCATGGAGTTCGACCTGCACAAGGCGTTGCAGAACGCGATCCACACCCGGACGCCGTACCGGATCACGTCGAACCGGGCCGGGGCCGACACGGAGCTGACCGGCAAGATCGTCAACTTCCTGCGCGGCGTGCCGCTCATCAACCCGAACAACAGCCCGCGCTCGATCGAGACGACGCTGACGGTCGAGTTGGTCTGGACCGACCTGCGCACCGGCGAGGTGCTGTCGCGGCGGCAGCGCCGGCCGGGCGAGCCGGTGCCGCTCGACCTGCCGCCGCCGGGGGCCGGCTCCATCCTGCCCGGCGTCGCGGTGCCGACCGCCCCGGTGTCGCCGACGCCGTTCGTCCAGGACGCCGCCCCGGAAGCCGGCGGCCCGGCGATCGACCCGCGGCCGCCCCTACCGCCCGGCCCGGCCGTGCCGATCCTCATCAACGCGACGACGACGTACCACCCCGAGCTGGCCGAATCGCTGACGACCGGCCAGGTGCGGACGATCGACAAGATGGCGGTCCAGATCACGAACATGATGCAGTCCCCGTGGTAACGGCAGGGCCGTCCCGATGCGCTGGCAGCTCCGCGACCGCACCCTCGACCTCGCCCCGCGCGCCCTCGTCATGGGCATCGTCAACGTCACCCCGGACAGCTTCTCCGACGGCGGCCGGTTCTTCGACCCCGCCGCGGCCGTCGAACACGGCCTACGCCTGGCGGACGAGGGGGCCGACCTGCTCGACGTCGGCGGCGAATCGTCCCGGCCCGGGGCGACGCCGGTCCCGCTCGACGAGGAACTCGACCGCGTCGTCCCCGTCGTCCGCGAGCTGGCCCGCCGCACCGCCGTGCCGATCTCGGTCGATACCGTCAAGGCCGAGGTCGCCCGGCAGTGCCTCGCCGAGGGGGCCCAGGTCATCAACGACATCACCGCCCTGGGCGGCGACCCGGACATGGCCGAGGTGTGTCGGGCGGCCGACGCCGGCGTCGTGTTGATGCACATGCAGGGGACGCCCCAGACGATGCAGCTCGCCCCGACGTACGCCGACGTGGTCGGCGAGGTGCGCGCCGCGCTGGAGGTCGCCTTGAAGCGGGCGACCGGAGCGGGTATAGCTGCGTCTCGCCTGGTGCTCGACCCCGGCCTCGGCTTCGGCAAGACGGTCGAGCACAACCTGGACCTGCTCGCGAATCTGGGCCGACTGGCCGACCTCGGCCGGCCGCTCTTGCTCGGCGTGTCGCGAAAGGGCATCCTCGGCGTCGTCACCGGCCGGCCGCGCGACGAACGCCTGGCCTCTTCGCTCGCCGCGGCGGCCTACGCCCTGGCGCACGGCGGCGTCCGCATCGTCCGCGTCCACGACGTGGCGGCGACGTTCGACCTGGTCCGGATCTACGCCGCCCTCGACGCCTGGCGGGCCACCCCTGCGGCCCAACCGATCTAACCCTCAGCCCCGGAGCCGCCCTTGAACGACCGGCTCGCCGTCCTGTACGACGCCCTGACGTTCCGCGACGCGGTCGAGATCGCCCTGCTCGCCGTCGCGGTCTACGTCGCGCTGCGCTTCCTCGGCCGGACGCGCGGGGCCGGCGTCGTGCGCGGCCTGGGCCTGATCGTCCTCGGCCTGTTCCTCGTCGCCCAGGTCGTCGTCACCAGCTTCGACCTGGCCGTCCTCGGCCGGGTGCTCGACTCCCTGCTGACGACGGTCACCCTCGCCCTGCTGTTCATCTTCCAGCCGGAGTTGCGGCGTGGGCTGATGGTCCTCGGCCGGTCGCGGCTACTACGCTTCCTGATCGAGGATTCGCCCCACCCGCCGATGGCGGAGCAACTCGCCGACGCGGCGGTCGCCCTGTCGCGCGAGCAGATCGGGGCCCTGATCGCCCTGGAGCGCGAGACGACCCTCGACGCCTACATCGAGACCGGCGACCCGATCGACGCGGCGGTGTCGCCGCTGCTGATCCGGTCGGTGTTCAACAAGCACAGCCCGCTCCACGACGGGGCGATGATACTGTCCGGCGGCCGGATCGCCGCCGCGGCGTGCCAACTGCCGCTCGGCCAGCCGCCGGAGAACGTCGACGGCCACCTCGGCATGCGCCACCGGGCCGGCCTCGCCCTGAGCGAGGAGACGGACGCCATCCTGATCGTCGTCAGCGAGGAGACCGGCCGGATCTCCCTCGCGGTCGGCGGCCGGCTGGAGCCGGTCCCGCGCGACAAGCTCCTCGCCCGGCTGACGGCGCTGCTCGTCGGCCGGCCCGCCCCGACGGAGCCGCCCGCCGAGGAGAAACGCCAGGCGGCATAACCGGCCCGGAGCGCGAGCGACGGAAGGAGACGCCCGTCGCTCGCGCTCCGGGCCGGTAGGAGGATCTCATGCTCGACCGTCTCTTCTCGCTCGTCGTCGCGGTGACGCTCGGCCTGCTCGTCTGGGTCTACGCGCGCAGCCGCGACCAGGAGATCCTCGACAACATCCCCGTCCCGGTGACGGTCACCTCGACGCCGGCCCTCGCGGAGCAGTACGCCCTCGAGGTGTCCGGCACGCCCCAGGTGCTCGTCTCGTTCAGCGGTTCGCCGCAGCGCATCCGCGAGCTGCGCGGCGTCCTGCAGCGCAACGAGTTGCAGGTGACCTTGACGGCGGCCGTCCCGCCGGAGCGGCAGAACGAGCCGCGCGTCGCCGACACGCTCGTCGTTACGGCGAGCGACATCCCGGCCCCGCCCGGCGTCAAGCCGATGGTCGTCGAGGGGCGTAACCGCGTCCCGGTCGTCCTGCACCGCCTCGTCGAGCGGCGGCTGCCGGTCCGGTTCGAGGCCGGGGCCGACGACGCGACGGCCCAGGTGATCCTCGAGCCGGCGACCGTGACGGTGCGCGGCCCGCAGGAGGTGCTTGATCGGGCGAAGTTCGTCCCGACCGAGCCGGCCCCGCTGCCGGTCCGGCCGACCGGGGCGTCGCCGACCGCGCCGGCGATCGGCCGGGTCGCCGTCGAACAGACGCTGGAGGGCCGATCCGTCGAGGTGACGCCGAACCGCGTCACGGTCAAGGTCTACAGCCAGCCGCGCAAGCGCTACGACCTGGTCGACGTGCCGATCCACTTCCTCTGCCCGGGCAACTTCCAGCTGCGCCCGCAGTTCCTCGACGAGCGGGCCGGCCGGGTGGCGCTGAAGCTGCTCGGCCCGGTCAAGGACGAGCCGCCGAAGGTGTACGCCTTCCTCGACCTGACGAAGGGGACGTTCCGCAGCGGGCTGAATCACGAGCCGCTCCAGCTACAATTACCGAAGGACTTCACCCTGCTACAGGAGCCGCCGCGCGTCATCGCGTTCGAGCTGCTGCCGGCCGACTTCGTCCCGCGCAACATGAACCCGCTGCCGACGCCGTAGGGAGCGCACCGATGACCGCCGAGCCCGCCCGCTACGCCGTGTCGCTCGCCCGCCAGGCCCGGGCCGCGGCCGGGCCGCTCGCCACGGCACCGACCGCCGCCAAGAACGCCTGGCTGCTCCGCGCCGCCGACCTGCTCCGGCAGCGACAGGCCGAGGTGCTCGCCGCCAACGCCGAGGACCTGGCCGACAACCCGGAGCTGACCGGGGCGCTGCGCGACCGGCTGACGCTGACGCCGGCCCGGCTCGACGCCGCGGCGGAGGGGTTGCGCCAGGTCGCCGACCTGCCCGACCCGGTCGGCGAGATCCGCGAGCGGCGCGTCCGGCCGAACGGCCTGGAGGTGCGCAAAGTGGGTGTGGCGCTCGGCGTGCTGCTGTTCATCTACGAGTCGCGGCCGAACGTCACCCTCGACGCGGCGGCTCTGAGCGTCAAGGCCGGCAACGCGATCCTGCTGCGCGGCGGCCGCGAGGCGCGCCGCTCGAACGCCGCCCTGGCCGGCCTGCTGCGGGTCGCGCTCGGCGAGGTCGGCCTGCCGGGCGACGCGGTCCAGCTCGTCGAGAACCCGGACCGGGCCGTCGTCGGCGAGCTGCTCCGGCTGAGCGACCTGATCGATCTCGTCATCCCGCGCGGCGGCGAGGGGCTCATCCGTCGCGTCGCGGCCGAGGCGACGATGCCGGTCCTGAAGCACTACCAGGGCAACTGCCACGTCTACGTCCACGCCAGCGCCGACCCGGACATGGCCGAGCGCATCGTCGTCAACGCCAAGACGCAGCGGCCCGGCGTCTGCAACGCCGCGGAGAGCCTTCTCGTCGATGCGGCCGTCGCGCCGGCGCTGCTGCCGCGCCTGGCGAGGGCGTTACTCGAGAAAGGTGTTGAACTTCGCGGCTGCCCGGTTACGCTGGGGCTGGTGCCGGCGGCTCGCCCGGCGACCGAGGACGACTTCGCGGCGGAATATCTCGACCTGGTGATGTCGGTGAAGGTGGTGGCGGGGCTCGACGAGGCGATCGGCCACATCGCCCGGTACGGCTCGCGACACACCGACGCGATCGTCGCGCGAGACGCGGCGGCGACGGCGCGGTTTATTGCCGAGGTGGATTCGTCCGCGGTGGTGGTCAACGCCAGCACGCGGTTCAACGACGGCTTCGAGCTGGGCCTCGGCGCGGAGATCGGCATCAGCACCGACAAATTCCACGCCCGGGGGCCGTGCGGGTTGCTAGAATTGACTAGTTATAAGTACGTCGTCCACGGCGATGGTCAGGTCCGCGGCTAGGGCGCGGAGCCAACGGGACGGAGTGTGTCGCGATGCTCGTGATCCTGGCCTTGTTGGTGGTCGCGATGGCCGCCACCATCGTCCTGATGGCGCGGCATCTCTACCTGCGCCCCTACGAGCAGGATCCGCTCTCGCCGGTGACCCGTCAGCACATCGAACTCCTCCAGGGCGGCCAGTTGAGCGAGTCGGCCGTCGAGACGGTCAAGGCCCGCTACCGCGACCTGCTCGAACGCGGCGAGGTCGACACGGTCGAGAACAGCATCCGGCCCGGCGTCCAGTTCGTCGTCCAGGTGCGGGCCCTGACCGAACTCGGCACCGACGACGCCGGCCGCATCCTCGAACGGCAGCTCCAGCGCCGGCTCACCGACAACCAGATCGAGCAGTTCTGGTACTGGATCGACCTGGCGAGCGGCCTGCGGAGCCTGAACCGGGCCCAGAGCCTGCCGCACCTGCTGCGCTGTGCCGAGGCGGCCGGCGACATGCCGCTGGGGCACTTCTTCGCCGCCGAGACGGTCTGCTTCCTCGGCTTCGCCGGCTACCTGCGCCAGCCGGAGACGCCGCTCGGCCGGGCTGCCCTGCGCGTGCTGCACCGGACCCTGGAGGGCCTCCGCCGCGAGGTGCCGCCGACCGTCGTCCTCGAAGGCCGGCTCGGCGAACTGGTCGAAAGCCTGTGGGACCACCGCCCGGACACGGTCGATCCGCTCGTGGTGCGCATCTTCCGCGAGGCGATCCGTCTGTTAAGGCGGACGGGCCACCTGGAGGCGATGCTCGGCGAGGGGGCCGAGCAGGAGGCGCTGCACTGGCAGTTCTCGCGCCTGGCCGCACTCGAGGCGTCGCTGCAAGAATACCTCGACGAGGCCCCGGCCGGGCTGTGCCGCCTGCTCGGTCGGCTGCCGGCCGACGAACACCGCGACGTGCTGCTCGCCCTGGCCGACCTGCGGGCCGAGGCTGCCTCGGTCGTCCTGCCGCTGGTGCGCCGGCCAGGCTACCCCGAGGTCGAGGCGGCCCTGGAGGTGCTCACCTGGTCGAAGGACCCGGCGGTCGGTCCGGCCCTGTGCGCCTGGGTCGGCGAGCGCGTCCCGCTGCAGCGCCGCGCCCTGGCCCGCCGCAAGAGCGAGCCGCCGCGTCGGCCGTCGGTGCCAGCCGACGTGCCGTACCGGGCGATCCTCCGGGCGCTGCGCGGCCATGCGTCGGTCGGCACGGAGGAGGTGCTGTTGCTCGCGGCGCGCGACTGGGACCCGATCTACCGCCAGGCGGCCGTGTCGTCGCTCGGCTGGTGGGAACCGTTACGACGGCTAGAGGTGCTGCTGGCGCTCCAGGACGCGCGGCGCGACCTGAACCCCGAGGTGCGCCACGCGGCGAAGGCGGCCCTGGCCCGCCTCGGCGAGCGGCACACGCTGCAGTGGTTCCGCCAGACGCTGCACAGCGACGACCCGCACTACGTCCACCAGGCGATCGCCGCGATCGCCAGCGAGGGCCTCTTCCTGCTCTGGCCGGACCTCGACCGCCTCGCCGAGAGCGACAGCGGCGACGTGGCCTACCACGCGCGCGAGTCGCTCGAACGGCTGTGCGAGGATCTCGGGCGGTAACGTCGGAGCCGGCATGGACCTGGAACCCGCCTTCCTGCAGGACATCCACGAGCACCCCGCCGACCCGGCCCCGTGGCTCATCCTGGCCGACTGGTTGCACGACCGCGGCGACCCGCGCGCCGAGCTGGTGCGCGCCGTCGTCGCGCTGCGGGGCGAGTCGTCGGGCGACGCCCCCCGGCTGGAGCGCCAGGTGCAGCAACTCCTGGCGGCCGGGGTTCGGCCGATCGTGCCGACGCTTGTCAACTCGGTCGGCCTGGAGCTGGCCCTCATCCCGGCGGGGGAGTTCTTGATGGGCTCGCCGCCGGACGAGGTCGGCCGGTTCGAGGACGAGGGACCGCACCACAAGGTGCGCCTCACGAGCGCCTACTACCTCGGCGTCTACCCGGTGACGCAGGCGGAGTACCAGGCCGTCGTCGGGACGAACCCGTCGCTGTTCCACGCCGGCCACCGCGGCGGGCCACGCCACCCGGTCGATGGCGTCACCTGGGACGACGCGGTGCGCTTCTGCCAGCTGCTGTCGCGCCGCCCCGAGGAGCGCGACGCCCGGCGCACGTACCGCCTGCCGACGGAGGCGGAGTGGGAGTACGCCTGCCGGGCCGGCACGACGACGCCGTTCCAGTTCGGCAAGGTCGCGTCGTCGGACCACGCGAACTTCGACGGGACGCACCCCTACGGCGGGGCGGCGAAGGGGAAGTACCTGCAACAGACGACGCCGGTCGGGAACTACCTGCCGAACGGCTGGGGCCTGTACGACACGCACGGCAACGTGCGCGAGTGGTGCCGGGACTGGTACGGCCCGGAGTACTACGCCGAGTCGCCGACGAGCGACCCGACCGGGCCGACCGACGGCGACGGCCGGGTGCAGCGCGGCGGTTCGTGGGGCAGCTTCTCGTGGGGCTGCCGGTCGGCGTTCCGGCTGAGCATCGAGCCGGACCGGGCCGGGGCGGTCAGCGGGTTCCGGGTGCTGATGCGCGTGGGGTGACGGCGTTATGTCAGTGCATCCGCCCCGGGCGTTGCAACGCCCGGGCTTGCGCGGTTGAGATGATTCCGCGTGGGCCGTTCCGATCCACCCCGCCGCCTGGTATACTCCCCCGCGTCATGCAAACACCCCGGGAGAACCCCATGTACCCCGCGACGTTCCTCGCGTCGGCCGCCGTCGTCCTGCTAACCTGCCTCGCCCTGCCGGCGGCCGACTGGCCCGCCCCCGACAAGCTCCCCGTCCGCGACGCGATGCCCGACCCGCTCGTCTTCCTCTCCGGCGAGAAGGTGACGACCAGGGAGCAGTGGGCGAAACGCCGCGACGAGCTGAAGGCCCTCTTCCAGCACTACATGTACGGCACCTTCCCCCAGGCGGTGCCGACCACGGCGAAGGTTCTCCACACCAACGACAGGTACCTCGACGGCAAGGCGACGCTGCGCGAGGTCGAGCTGTCGTTCGGCCCGCCGGCGTGCCCGAAGGTGCGCCTGCTCGTCGTCGTGCCGAACGACCGCAAGGGGCCGGTGCCGTGCTTCGTCGGGCCGAACTTCGGCGGCAACCACGCCCTCGTCACCGACCCGAAGGTGATGGTGCCGCCCGGCTGGATGTACCCCAACCGGGTCGGCGTCAAGGACAACAAGGCGACCGAGGACGGCCGCGGCAAGGAGGTCGACTCGTGGGCGATCGACCAGACGGTCGCCCGCGGCTACGGCGTCGCGACGTTCTACGCCGGCGACGCCGCCCCGGACAAGGCCGACCTGTGGAAGGACGGCATCCGGCCGCACTTCCTCGCCCCGGGCGTCGAGAAGCCCGGCCCGAGCGACTGGGCGACGATCACCGCCTGGGCGTACGCCGTCTCGCGGGCGGTCGATTACCTCAGCGGTGAGAAGGATATCGACGGCAAGCGGCTCATCGCGGTGGGGCATTCGCGCCTCGGCAAGACGGTCCTGCTCGCGGCGGCGTTCGACGACCGGATCGCGATGGCGATCCCGAACCAGGCCGGCTGCGGCGGCACGGCCCCGAGCCGCGGCACGGCCGGCGAGGCGGGCAAGTACGAGACGGTCGCCCGGATCAACACCAGCTTCCCGCACTGGTTCAACGACACCTTCAAGCAGTTCAACGACGACCCGAGGCGGCTGCCGTTCGACCAGAACGGCCTGGTGGCGTTGTGCGCGCCGCGGCCGGTGCTGTTCACGAACGCGACGGAGGACCTGTGGGCGAACCCGGCCGGCCAGTTCGAGGTGCTCAAGGCGGCGGACGGCGTCTACCGCCTCCTCGGCGTCGAGGGCCTGGAGGCGAAGGCGATGCCGGAGGTGGACAAGCTGGTGTCGAGCCGGCTTGGGTATTACATCCGACCGGGCAAGCACGCGATGACGCGCGGCGACTGGAAGGTGTACCTCGACTTCGCGGACAAGCAGTTGGCGAAGTAGCCCACCGAAGGTTTCCCATGCCCGATGAAGCCGACCTGGTCGAGGTGTTCCTGGACGACGTGGTCGCCCACCCGGCCGACCCGGGGGTGTGGCTCATCCTCGCCGACTGGCTCGCCGACCGCGACGACCCGCGCAGCGAGCTGGTGCGGCTGTCCTGGCAGCTGCGCCACGAGCCCGGCCATCCGGACTTCTCCCGCCGGCAGGGGCGCGTCCAGGGGCTGCTCGCCGGCGGGATGGTGCCCGTCGTGCCGCGCCGCACCCTCGCCGGCCACGCGTTCGTCTGGGTGCCGCCGGGCTCGTTCCTCATGGGCAGCCCGGCCGAGGAAGCCCAGCGCGACCCCGGCGAGACGCAGCGCCGGGTTCCGATCGCGGCCGGGTTCTGGATGGGCGTCCACCCCGTCACCCAGGGGCAGTGGCTCGCCGTAATGGGCGACACCCCGAGCGCCTACTCGCGCACCGGCCCGCCGGACCGCGCGGCCGACGTCGCCGACGTGGCCGACGCCGACCTGGAGCGGTTCCCGGTCGAGTCCGTTACCTGGGACGGCGTTCGCGAGTTCTGCGCCCGGCTCGGCCGACGGATCGGCCAGGCGGTCCGCCTGCCGACCGAGGCGGAGTGGGAGTACGCCTGCCGGGCCGGCACGACGACGGCCTTCTCGTTCGGCGACGACCCGCACGGGCACGACGCGTTCGCCCGCTTCTCCGAGACGGGCCAGCCTTACGACTCGCGCCCGGACGTCGTCGGCCGGCGCAAGCCGAACGCCTTCGGCCTGCACGACATGCACGGCAACATCTGCGAGTGGTGCGACAACGGGAACCCCCCGGTGCCGTACGCCGGGTTCCCGACGCGCGGCGGGACGTTCCACTTCGTCTGGTGTGTCTGCCGGTCGGCGGCGAGGGCGTTACGGCAGCCGCCCGGGGCGTGCGACACCGGGTTTCGCGTCTGCTTCACCCCGGCGTGACGACATTGCCCGGGGGGCGCGGCTTTGGTAGAGTCCGCCGCAGGCCCGACGGCAGGAGGGGGCAATGGCGACGAAGGCGAAGCCGCGGTTCGACAACCTGGAGGAGATCATCGAGGCGCTGGATAACATCCCGGCCCGGCGCATCCGCAGCAACCCGCCGCCGGGCAAGGCGACGGAGAAGGACTGGGAACGGCTGCACGAGAAAGGCGACCGGCTCTTTGAACTCGTAGACGGAACCCTCGTGGAGAAAACGATGGGAGCCGGCGAAGCCTTCCTGGCCGCGGAGTTGATCTTTCAACTGCGGACGTTCCTCCAAACGCACAAGCTCGGCGCGCTCTTCGCTCCGGACGGTGCGATGAAGCTCCTCGCCGGCCTGATCCGGATGCCGGACGTCGCCTTCGTGCGCTGGGGTCGGTTTCCCACCCCGGGGAAGGTGCCGCGGGTCGCGGTGCTCGACCTGGCCCCGGACCTGGCCGTCGAGATCCTCAGCGAGAGCAACACGCGCGGCGAGATGGAGCGGAAGCGGAAGGAGTACTTCCTGGCCGGCGTGATCCGCGTCTGGATCGTCGATCCGGCGGCGCGCACGGTCGAGGTCTATTCCGACCCGGAGGCCCACGCCACGTTCCAGGTGACGGACACCCTCACCGACGAGGCCGTCCTGCCCGGGTTCGAACTGCCGTTGGCGGCCCTGTTCGCCGAACTGGAGACGGCCGCGAAGCCGAAGGCCAAGCGCCGCAAGAAGTGACCGCCGTCACGCCAGCGGGCTCCAGTGCTTCGGCCGGACGCGCCGCAGCAAGGGCGGCAACAGCTGGCCGCCGAACCAACCGCCGGTCGTGCAGAGCGCGACCGTGGCGAAGAACAGCACCACCCCCTCCTGCACGGACGAGTTGTAGCGCGGCAGCAGCGCCAGGGCGAGCGACGCCAAGACGCCGACGACGAGGCCCTGCTTGAAGCCGTTCGGCGTGTTCGCCCCGGCGACCGCCCCGCCGAAGAGCAGCAGCAGGATCTTGATCTCCCAGGTGATGATCCGGTCCTGGAGGTACGACTCGGTCGCCAGCCGGCCGCGGCTCGCCTCGAGCATCCCGTCGAACAGCGCCGCGGCCGACACCGCCCCGACGACGGCGACCAGGGCCCCGACCGAGACGCGCCACCACTGGATCGGGCCGTGCAGCAGCTTGCGGAGCGGCGTGCGCGAGCGGCGGCCCTGGCCCTGGTCGCGGTTGGGCAGGACGTCGGGAGCCGGTCGCCAGACCAGGCTGCCGACCCAGCCGCCGACGACGCCGACCGCCGCCTGGATGAGCGGCTGGCCGAAGACGGCCAGGTCGCCGGACGCCGTCCCCGGCACGAGCGGGAACGCGGCGCAGATGACGCCGTTCGCGACGCCGACGAGCAGGCCGTGGAAGAAGCCGAACCCGTCCGTGCTGCCGGCCAGGGCCGCCCCGGCGAGCAGCGCCAGGCCCTGGATCGCCTGCCAGAAGGCGACCCCCGCCAGCGAGGTGTGGAACGCCTCGACCCCGTCCGGGGTGAGCGTCGCCAGGAGAATCCCGGTGGCAAAGTAGCGCGCCGCGTGGAACAATCCCTGGGCGAGGAGGACGCCGACGACGACCCGGCCGAGGATCGACTGCATCCAGCGCCCGACGAAGCCGGGCGGGCGGTGCGGTGCCCCGGGCAGGAGCTGCTGGCCGCACAACGGGCAGGCCAGCGCCTCGGCTCGCGGCTGGTTGCAGTTCGGACAGTACATCGCCATGCGCGGCGTCCCCGGCGCGGACTCGGGCGACCCTCCCCCGGTTGGGATCGCTCAAGTATAGGCCGCATTTTTCGTCCCGGCGTCGATTCATGAGGAACTCGCAATGTCCCGCTTCCTGCTGGCGATCGATCAGGGAACCACGAGTAGCCGGGCCCAGGTCTACGACGCGGCCGGCCGCGTCGTCGGCACCGCGTCGGCCGAGATCCCGCAGCACTACCCGAAGCCGGGCTGGGTCGAGCACGACCCGGACGCGATCTGGGCCAGCGTCCGCGAGACGGTCCCCGCCGCCCTGCGCCTCGCCGGCATCGACGGCAAGCAGCTCGCCGGCATCGGCGTCACGAACCAGCGCGAGACGGTCGTCCTCTGGGAGCGGGCCACCGGCAAGCCGCTCGGCCGGGCCATCGTCTGGCAGGACCGCCGCACGGCCGACTTCTGCCGGGCGCGGCAGGCCGACGAGCCGACCCTGCGGGCGAAGACCGGCCTCGTCCTCGACCCGTACTTCTCGGCGACCAAGCTCGCCTGGATGCTCGACCAGGACGCCGCCTGGCGCGCGCGGGCCGACGCCGGCCAGCTCGCCGCCGGGACGATTGACACCTTCCTGCTCGCCCGCCTGACCGGGCTGCGCGTCCACGCCACCGACCGGAGCAACGCCTCGCGGACGCTGCTCCTCGGCCTGACGACCGGGGCGTGGGACGCCGACCTGTGCAAGTACTTCAACATCCCCCAGGCGCTCCTGCCGGAGGTAAAGCCGAGCGCGGCGGACTACGGCGTGACGGCCGGCCTGGACTTCCTGCCGGACGGCGTACCGATCGCCGGCGTGGCGGGCGACCAGCAGGCGGCCCTGTTCGGGCAGTGCGCCTTCGCGCCGGGCGAGGCGAAGTGCACCTACGGCACCGGGGCGTTCTTCTTGCAGCACCTCGGGACGGACGCCCGGCTGTCGGAACACCGCCTGCTCACGTCGTTGGCGGCGACCGGGCCGGGGCCGCTCGAGTACGTCATGGAGGGGAGCGTCTTCATCGCCGGGGCGGCGGTGCAGTGGCTGCGCGACGGGCTGCGGCTGCTGACCAGCGCCAGCGCCGTGGAGAAGCTCGCCCGGGAGGCGGACCCGGAGCAGCCGGTGATCTTCGTGCCGGGGTTCGTCGGGCTGGGGGCCCCGCACTGGGTGCCCGACGCGCGCGGGGTGCTGTTCGGCCTGACGCGCGGCACGACGGCGGCCGAGCTGGGCAAGGCGACGCTGGAGGGGGTCGCGTTCCAGGTCGCCGACCTGGTCGAGGCGGCCGGCCAGGACGCCGGCCGGCCGCTGTCCGCCCTGCGCGTCGATGGCGGCATGGCGCAGAACGCCCTGTTCTTGCAGCGGCAGGCGGACATCCTCGGCCTGCCGGTGTTGCAGGCGGCCCACAGCGAGGCGACCGCGCGCGGGGCGGCCATGCTCGCCGGGCTGAAGGTCGGCGTATGGCCCGATCTCGCCGCGCTGCGGGCGCTGCCGGCCGGGGTGAAGGAGTTCACCCCGACGTGGTCGGCCGAGGAGCGGGCCGCCCGGGTGAAGACGTGGAAGCGCGCCGTCCAGGCGGTGATCCGCTTCTACGGCGAGGGGTGACGCTGGAGCGGAGCGGTTCGTCAGAGCCGCGCACGCAGCTCGCCGTCAGGCGAGCGGAGTAAGCAATTGCTGGACTGCGCCACAAGCCTTTGGCCGCTTACTCCGCTCGAAGACTCGCTGCGTGCGCGGCTCCGAAAGAGACCGGATCGTGAAGGCCGACGAGAGCCCCAGGAGCCCCCATGACCGCCGCCCCGAGACCGGACGACGCCGAGGTCGCCGCCCTGCGCGCCGTCGTCGAGGGCACGGCCCACGACACCGGCGAGGCGTTCTTCCGGTCGCTCGTCCGCCACCTCGCCGCGGCGCTCGGCGTCCGCTACGCCCTCGTCGCCGAGTTCGCCGGGCCGCTGCGGGCCCGCAGCCTGGCCTACTGGTGGCGCGACCGCCACCTCGACCCGGTCGAGTGGGACCTGGCCGGCACGCCGTGCGAGGAGGTCGTCCAGGGCCTGCTGTGCCACCACCCCAGCGGCGTCAAGGACCGCTTCCGCGACGACCGGCCGCTCGTCGAGTGGGGCGTCGAGAGCTACCTCGGCGTGCCGCTGCGCGACGCCCACGGCGGCCACCTCGGCCACCTCGCCGTCTTCGACGACCGGCCGATGCCGGCCGACCCGCGCCGGCTGTACACGTTCCACCTCTTCGCCGCCCGGGCGGCCGCCGAGCTGGAGCGCCTCCGCCTGGAGCAGCGCCTCGTCGAGAGCGGCGAGCAGTACCGCGACCTGTACGACGAGGCCCCGATCGCCTACGTCCACGAGGACCTCCAGTCGCGCTTCCTCCGCGCGAACCGGGCGGCGCTGCGCATCCTCGGCCTGACGCCGGAGGAGGCCCCCGGCTTCGTCGGCCTGTCGCTCGTGCCGGACACGCCGGAGGCCCAGCGGCGGGCGCGCGAGGCGTTCGCGGCGATCGGCCGCGGCACCGACACGGACGGCGTGCTGCTCGAGCTGCGCCGCAAGGACGACGGCCGGCCGGTCTGGATCCGGTGGTGGTCGCGGCCCGACCCGGGCGGCACGTTCACGCGCACCATGTTCCTCGACGTGACCGCCCAGGTGCTCGCCGAGCAGGAGCAGGCCCGGCTCCGCCAGCAGAACGACTACCTGTGCGAGGAGATCCTCGCCCACCACAACTTCGACGAGATCATCGGCCGGAGCCCCGTCCTGGCGGCCGTCCTCGACCACGTCGCGCGCGTCGCCCCGACCGACGCGACGGTTCTCATCACCGGCGAGACCGGCACCGGCAAGGAACTGGTCGCCCGGGCGATCCACGCGCGCAGCCGGCGTAAAGACCGGCCGCTGATCAAGATCAACTGCGCCGCCCTGCCGGCCGGCCTGGTCGAGAGCGAGCTGTTCGGCCACGAGAAGGGGGCGTTCACCGGGGCGGTCGCCCGCCGCGTCGGCCGGTTCGAGCTGGCCCACGGCGGGACGCTCTTCCTCGACGAGGTCGGCGAGCTGCCGGCCGACGCCCAGGCGAAGCTGCTGCGCGTCCTCCAGGAGCGCGAGTTCGAGCGCGTCGGCGGCGGGGTCGCCATCCCGGCCGACGTGCGCGTCCTGGCGGCGACGAACCGCGACCTGCTCGCCGCCGTCCGCGACAAGGCGTTCCGCGACGACCTCTACTACCGGCTGAGCGTCTTCCCGGTCCACCTGCCGCCGCTGCGCGACCGGCCGGACGACATCCCGCTCCTGGTCCGGTGCCTGGTCGAGAAGTTCGCCGCCCGGCTCGGCCGACGCATCGAGCGCGTCGGCGACGATTCGCTGCGGCGGCTGCGGGCGTACCCGTGGCCGGGCAACGTCCGCGAGCTGGAGAACGTCCTGGAGCGGGCGGTCATCCTCGCCATCGGCCCGGTGCTCGACGTCGGGGCCGACGTGCTGCCCGGCGTGCCGGACGCCCCGGCCGACTCCCTCGAAGAGACGGAGCGGCGGCACATCCTCGCCACGCTTGAACGCACCGGCTGGGTGATCGACGGCCCGCGCGGCGCGGCGAAGCTCCTCGGCCTCCATCCGAACACGCTCCGCAGCCGGATGAAGAAACTGGACATTCGCCGCCCCGGCCACGACGGGTCGTGACGCGCCACGACCCGTCGTGAGCCCCGCCGGCCGGTCGCGGCACAGCCGTTCGATTCCCTTCGCCGCTAACCCTTACCTCACGTCTGGTTGTGGCACGTCATCGTCGCCGTCGCCACGGCGGCACGACGTTCGCTTTTGCACCCCTCCATTCTCGAACCGAACCGGAGGGGACATGTTCTCGACCACGCGGACCGACGGCCTCATCTTCGACGAGACGGACCTGCTCGCCCGGCTGCGGGCCGGCGACCCGGACGCCCGGGAGGCGTTCGTCCGCCGGCACGCCGGGCGGATGCTGTCCGTCGCGCGGCGCATCCTCCGCGACGAGGACGACAGCGCCGACGCGGTCCAGGACGCCTTCCTGGCGGCGTTCCGTTCCCTGGACGCCTTCGCCGGCCAGTCGGCCGTCGGCACCTGGCTGCACCGCATCCTGGTCAACGCCTGCCTGGAGCGCCTGCGCCGGGCAGCGCGTCGGCCGGTCGTCGCCCTCGACGAGCCGCCGCTCGCCGGGCCGGGCGACGACCCGCTGGAACGCGACGAGATCCGCGCCCAGGTCCGGGCCGGCATCGACCGCCTGCCCGACGACTACCGCACGATCCTGATCCTGCGCGACATCGAGGAATACGACACCGACGAGACGGCCGCCGCGCTGGGCATCAGCCGCGGGGCGGTCAAGACGCGCCTCCACCGCGCCCGCCAGGCCCTGCGCACCGTGCTGGAGCCGATCCTCGGCGACAATCCGCTGTAACCGCTGTGTCACCCCGCCATCGAAGCGAGCAACCCGAACGCGATTCGGACCCACAACCCCGGAGTAAGTGACATGACCTCGACGTTTCGCCTCCTCGTCGCCGGCGTGCTGGCGACCCTGGCCCTCGCCGGCAGCGCCTCGGCGGCCGGCTACGTCTACACGATCGACAACGACCCGATGAAGAACGGCGTCGCCGTCTACGAGCGCATGGCGGACGGCTCGCTCCAGGCGGTGGCCGGCTCGCCGTTCGCGGCCGGAGGCAAGGGCCTGACCGGCGGCGACATCGACGAGCAGGGCGCGATCCGCGTCGCCGGCGAGTTCGTCCTCGCCGTCAACCCAGGCAGCGACACGGTCGCCGTCCTTCGCAAGGGCCCCGGCGGCAAGCTCATGCCGGTCGCGGGGTCGCCGTTCCCGTCCGGCGGTTCGACGCCGCTGAGCCTGACCGTCCACGGCGACCTCGTCTACGTCGCGAATCAGGCCGCCCCGTTCGCGAAGCCGGAGGGCGCGCCGAACCTGATGGGCTTCCGCCTGGCGAAGGACGGCAAGCTGTCACCGATCGCCGGCTCGAAGATGGCGTTCCCGGCCGGCCACGGCCCGGCCCAGGTCGAGTTCAGCCCGGACGGCAAGCTCGTCGCCGTGACGAGCGGCTTCCAGGGCGAGACGACCAGCCGCGTCCACGCCTACAAGGTCATGGCCGACGGCACGCTCAAGGAAGGCCCCGGCTCGCCGATCGCGCCGAAGGGTGCGTCCGGCACCGTCGGCTACTCGTGGAGCCCGGAGAGCAACCGCCTCTACGTGTCGAACTTCCGCGGCAGCGCCGTGACGGTGTTCGACGTCGACCGCGAGACGGCCGGCATCCGGCAGTGCGGCGAGGCGTACCCGGACAACGAGCAGGCGGCGTGCTGGACGGCGATCTCGCCGGACGGCAAGACGCTCTACGTCGCGAACTTCGTCAGCAACTCGGTCAGCGCGTACAAGGTGCAGCCGGACGGCAAGCTGACCCTGCTCGGCACGGCGAAGCGGCGCGGGGCCCCGACCGGCCCGGACACGAAGGACGTCGAGGTGAGCCGGGACGGCAAGTACCTCTACGCGGTCGGCTCCGGGGCGAAGCAGATCACCGTCTTCGCGATCGGCGCGGACGGGATGGTGACCGAACTGCCGGAGGGCAAGTCGCCGATGAAGGTGACCACCGGCCAGAACATCACCGGCCTGGCGACGGACTGATAAGACAGCAAGAGAGTGGAACCACGAAAGACACGAAACACACGAAAGAAGACAAAATAAAAGATGGTCTTTGTCTTCTTTCGTGTGTTTCGTGTCTTTCGTGGTTCTTCCTCTTCTCTGCGGCGCGGCTCCGCCGACTCTGTCGCTTCACCATCGCTTCAGGTCCGATCCGGTTAGCTGGCTCCTGGCGAAATCGCCGCGGTTCCACGTCCCGCGGCGACGCCTCCCGGGGGAGCCATGTCCGAATCCCGGAACGGTCCCATCGACCTGCGCAAGCTCCTGGAACGGCACCGCCCCCGCCTGCTGCGCTGGGCCGAGGCGCGCCTCGGCCGCGCCCTCCGGACGAAGGTCGATCCGGCCGACCTCGTCCAGGAGGCGCTGCTGAAGGCCCTTCGCGACCTGCCGTACTTCCACGGCGTGACGGAGGCCGCCCTCCGCGTCTGGCTCGGCCGCATCCTCGCGACGACCCTCGCCACGGCGGTCCGCCGCTACCGCGCCCAGCGCCGCGCCGTCGGTCGGGAATGTCCCCTCCCCGACGAGCCGACCCTGATCGACAAGGGCCGGCCGGCCGGCGACGAGGCCGCCCGGCGCGAACTGGCCGTCTGCCTCGCCGCCGCCCTGGCGGCGCTGCCGGCCTCCTACCGCGCCGTCCTCCGGCTGCGCTATGACGAGGGGCTCACCTTCCCCGAGATCGCCCGCCGGTTGCGGCGCACCCTGGACAGCGTCAAGAAGGCCTGGACGCGGGCCGTCGCCCGGCTGCGCGAAAAACTCGACCGGGCGGGGCACGATCCGGGGCCGTTCCGCAGCTAGGTCGTGGGAGGTTCCTCCCGCCCGTCCGCCCGCCCGGTTCGCCACGTCGTTCCCGCATTTTCTGGAGGTGAGGTCATGCTACTGTCCTGGCTCCGCCGGCTGGCGGCTCCGCAACGGTCGGCCCGCACGGCCCGGCTCGAACTCGAGGCGCTGGAGGAACGCGCCCTGCTTTCGTCGGACGTCATCCTCGAATGGAACGCCGTCCTGCTCCAGGCGAACGCGACCGATAGCGGCCTGGCCGCCCCGCAGCAGGGCGGGCCGGTCCTGTCCGCCCGGGCCTTCGCCATCGTCAGCGCCGCGGCCTACGACGCCTACAACTCCGTCGAGCAGATCGGCGACCCGTACCTCGTGATGGCCCCGAACGCGACCGGGGCGGACAGCGACGCCGCCGTCGCCCAGGCGGCCCACGACGCCCTCGTCGCCCTGTTCCCGGCCCAGAAGGCGACGTTCGACCGCGCCCTCGCCGCGACGCTGCGACGCACTCCGGACGGCCGAGCCGAGACGCTCGGCCGCCAGGTCGGGGCGGCCGTCGCGCGGCAGATTCTCGCCGCCCGTACAGGTGACGGCTCGTCGTCAATCGGCACGCCGGCGTACCAGCCGAACGGCGAGCCCGGCTTCCACGACGTCGATCCGCTCCACCCGCAGCAGGGCTTCTACGGCACCAACGCCGGCGACGTGACCCCGTTCACGATCGACAACCTGGAGGCGTTCGCCGCCCCGGCCCTCGACGACGGCACTCCGGAGGGCCGGCTCGCGTTCCTCCAGAGCGAGGCGTACACCGACGCGTACGACGAGATCCTCGCCCTCGGCAGTGACGGCGTCTCGGCACCGACCGAGCGCACCGCCGAGCAGACCGAGATCGGCATCTTCTGGGGCTACGACGGCCGACCCGGCCTCGGCACGCCGCCACGGCTGTACAACCAGATCGTCCGCACGATCGCGATGCAGGAGGGCAACACCGAGGCGGAGAACGCGCGCCTGTTCGCGCTGGTGAACCTCGCCATGGCCGACGCTGGCATCGTCGCCTGGGAGGACAAGTACGACAACGCCTTCTGGCGGCCGGTCCTCGGCGTCCGCGGCGGCGAGGACGACGGCAACCCGGACACGGCCGGCGACGCGGACTGGGTGCCGCTCGGCGCGCCGGCGAGCAACCCGCGCCCCGGGGAGACGGACTTCACGCCGCCGTTCCCGGCGTACACGTCCGGCCACGCCACCTTCGGGGCGGCGACGTTCCAGATCCTGTCGCGCTTCTACGGCACGGACGACATCTCCTTCCGCTTCACGTCCGACGAGTTCAACGGCCGGACGCGCGACGCCGACGGCACGATCCGGCCGCGCGTCACCCGGACGTTCGACAGCCTGACCGACGCCAAGGTCGAGAACGCCGAGAGCCGGATCTACCTCGGCGTCCACTGGCGCTTCGACGCCACCGGCGGCATCCAGACCGGCGACGCCGTCGCCGACTACGTCTACGAGAACTTCCTCGGCGCGGCCGGCCGGTACCGCAGCATCGACGGCACCGGCAACAACCTCGCCAATCCCGAGTGGGGCAGCGCCGGCCAGCAGCTGCTTCGCGTCGCCCCGGCCGAGTACGGCGACGGCGTCTCGACCCCGGCCGGGGCCGACCGGCCCAGCGCGCGAGAGATCAGCAACCTCGTCTCCGCCCACAGCGACGAGGCGACGCCGAACGACCGCGGCACGACGGCGTACATCTACATCTGGGGCCAGTTCCTCGACCACGACCTCGACCTGACCCGGACCGCCACGCCGCGCGAGTCGTTCCCGATCGACGTGCCGGCCGGCGACCCGTTCTTCGACCCGGACGGCACCGGGACGCAGACGCTGCCGTTCAATCGCTCCGTCTACGACGCCTCGACCGGCACCGACGCGAGCAACCCGCGCCAGCAGCTCAACCAGATCACCGCCTGGATCGACGGGTCGATGATCTACGGCTCCGACGCGACGACGGCGACGAGCCTGCGCACCTTCACCGGCGGCCTGCTCAAGACGAGTGACGGCGACCTGCCACCGACCGACGCGGCGGGCAACTTCCTCGCCGGCGACATCCGCGCCAACGAGAACGTCGAGCTGACGTCGATGCACGCCCTGTTCGTCCGCGAGCACAACCGCCTCGCCGCCCAGTACGCGGCCCAGGATCCGTCCCTGACCGACGAGGAGCTGTACCAGAAGGCGCGGGCGACCGTCATCGCCGAGATCCAGGTCGTCACCTACAACGAGTGGCTGCCGGCCCTGCTCGGATCGAACGCCCTCGACGCCTACCGCGGCTATGACCCGACGGTGAACCCGGGCATCGCGAACGAGTTCTCGACGGCGGCGTTCCGGCTGCACACGACGATCAACGACGACGTCGAGTTCTTCGACAACGACGGCCGGCCGGTCACGTTCAGCTACGTCAACGACGCCGGCGAGACGGTCACCGTCGAGGGGGAGGTCGCCCTGAGCGACGCGTTCTTCAACCCGGACCTGCTCCGCGGCAGTGGCGTCGATACCATCCTCAAGTACGCCGCCTCGACGCACTCGGAGGAGTTCGACACCCAGATCGTGGACAGCCTGCGGAACTTCCTCGTCACCCGGCCGGTCGGCGGCGTCGATCTCGCGGCGTTGAACATCCAGCGCGGCCGGGACCACGGCCTGGCCGACTACAACACCGTCCGGGCGGCGTACGGCCTGCCGCGGGTGACGAGCTTCGCACAGATCACGTCCGACCTGGACCTCCAGGCGGCGCTGGAGGAGGCGTACGGCACCGTCGATAACATCGACCTGTGGGTCGGCGCGATGGCGGAGGACCACGTCCGCGGCGGCTCGACCGGGCCGCTCGTCAAGGCGATCCTCGCCGACCAGTTCGAGCGCCTGCGCGACGGCGACCGGTTCTGGTACCAGCGCGTCTTCTCGGGCCGGGAACTGGCACAGCTCGAGCGGACGACGCTGTCCGACATCATCGAGCGGAACACCGGCGTCGAGGGGCTCCAGGAGGACGTCTTCTTCTTCAAGGCTGAGGTGCGCGGCCAGGTGTTCGACGACCGCAACGGCGACGGGGCGCAGGGCCGCAGCGAGCGCGGCCTGGCCGGCGTCGCGGTCGAGCTGGTCAACGACGAGGGCGAGGTGATCGCCACGACGCGGACCGGCCGGGACGGGACGTACCGGTTCGACCAGTTCCGCGAGACTGGCGACTACCAGGTGCGCGTCGTCGTGCCGGCCGGACGGGCGGCGACGACCGAGGCGACGCGCGACGTGCTCGTCTCGACCGGCGACCAGGTCGTCCGCGGCGTGGACTTCGGCGTGCGGCAACTCGGCGCGGCCCCGGCCGGCAGGGAACGCCCGGAAGGGGGCCCGGCCGCGACCCGGCGGTGATGGTCGCCGACCGGAAGGCGGACGGCTCGCCGGTTCTCAAATCGAGCGGAATGTTGTTGCGGCGCGCGGGCGGCGGCCATTAATTTATCTCCCGTTGTGGATCGGTATCCCATCCCCACGGGAGTGGACTTCATGTCGTGGCTCGATCAGAAGCTGAATCACATCCTGGACGGCTACCGCGGCGTCCCGTTCACGTTCATCGACTGGGACGGGGCCCGCCGTCCGGTCGGCACGGGCCAGCCGCACTTCGCGATCCACTTCCGGACGCGCGACGCCCTCATCCGCTCCGTCGCCGAGGGGACCCTCCTCGGCGTCGGCGAGGCGTACATGCGCGGCGACGTCGTCATCCCCGAGGGCGACCTCGAGGACGCCCTCGCCGCGCTGAACCACATCTACCGGAGCCTGCCGAAGCCGACGATGTGGCAGCGCTGGCTGGCCGGGCTGTGGGCCCGCACGCTGCCGAAGCAGAAGATGGACATCGAGCACCACTACGGCCTCGGCGACGACTTCTACCGCTTCTACCTCGACAAGGGCCTGCAGTACTCCTGCGCCTACTTCCGGACGCGGGACGACTCGCTCGACCTGGCCCAGGAGCAGAAGATCGCCCACACGATCGCGAAGCTCAACCTCCGCCCCGGGCAGCGCCTGCTCGACATCGGCTGCGGCTGGGGCCACCTGATGATGCACGCCGCGAGCAAGTACGGCGTCGAGTGCCTCGGCATCACCCTGTGCGACAACCAGGCGGCGTACATCCGCAAGCAGGCGGCGGAGCGCGGCCTGCCGATCGAGGTCCGGGTGATGAACTACCTCGAGCTGCCCGACGACGTGAAGTGGGAGCGGATCGTCTCGGTCGGCATGATGTGCCACGTCGGCTACAAGCACGCCGACCGGTACTTCGACAAGGTCAAGTCGCTCCTGGCCCCGGGGGCGGTCTGCCTGCTGCACTGCATCAACCAGATGAAGGAACACCCCGTCAGCGAGCCGTTCACGAGCAAGTACATCTTCCCCGGGTTCTGGTTCTTCTCCCTGGAGGGCATGACCCGCCGGGCGGCCGACCGGGAGCTGATCGTCATGGACGTCGAGAACCTGCGCAAGCACTACGAGATGACGACGCACCACTGGCGGGTGAACTTCCTCCGCAACTGGGACGCGATCAAGGCGAAGATGGGCTTCAGCGAGACGTTCATGCGGGGGTGGGAGTTCTACCTCGCCACGGTCGTCGCCGGGTTCCGGACGGGGGAGCTCACCCTGACGCAGATGGTCCTGTCCAACGGCGTCAACGACGACTACCCGCTGACGCGCGAGTTCCTCTACGCCGACCGGGACGCCCCGGTCCCCGAGGGGGTGCCGGTCGGGTAGCCGGCCGCCCTCAGATGTTGCCGTACTCCAGCTGCCGCTTCACCCACGGGATGACGACGTCGAGGATCTTGTCCAAGGGCGTCGTCGCCCGGAAGCCGAGCACGCGCTCGGCCTTCGCCACGTCCGGCACGCGCCGCTGCACGTCGTAGGGGAACGGCGCGTCCGACGTGTAGCGGAACGGCACGCCGGGGCGGAGCTTCGCCCAGATGCGCTCGGCCAGGTCGAGCACGGTCGTGCTCTCGGCCGTGCTGAGGTTGAAGTCCTCGTTGATTGCCTCGGGCCGCTCGATCGCCAGGCGCATGCCGTGGGCCAGGTCGCCGCCGTAGGTGTAGTGGCGCACCTGGCCGCCGTCGCCGAGCAGGTGGAGCGGGTCCTGGCCGCGCAGCACCTTCTGGATCAGGTCCGGCACGACGTGGCTCATCGCCAGCTTGACGTTGCCGGACAGGACCTCCTTCTCCGTCTTCGCCCGCCGCTCGCCGATGCCGACGCAGTTGAATGGCCGCAGGATCGTGTACGGCAGCTTGTACTGCTCCCACGCCCCCTGGGCATAGTATTCCGTCGCCAGCTTCTGGAAGCCGTAGGTGGAGAACGGCGGCGGACACGCCCGCTCGTGGCCTTCCGGCGTCGGCCAGGCGGTCGCGTTCTCGAACACCATCGACGAGCTGACGACGTTGATCTTCTTGAGCGTCCCGGCCTGGAACGCCCGGATGCTCGCGTCGAAGATCGCCCCGGTCAGGCGCTCGTTCTCGGCGAGCAGGTCGTAGGCGAAGGCGTGGAAGTAGCTGATGCCGCCGATCATCGCCGCCCCGGCGACGACCTGGTCGACGCCGCCGGCGAGCAGGTCGGCCAGCAGGCCGACGTCCTTCGCGTCGCCCTCGACGAAGGTGTAGTTCGGGTGCGCCCGCGACGCCTGCTCGATCGGGCCGTACTTGGAGAAGTTGTCCACGCCGACGACGTGGTGCCCCGCCTGGAGCAGCTCCTCGACAAGGTAGCCGCCGATGAACCCGGCCGAACCGGTGACCAAAATCTTCATGCGTGCCTCGGCTCCGGGACCGGCGTCGCCTCCGTCGGGACGCCCGGCCGGATCGTGTTCGTGATGTCGATGACCGGCTGGCGGTACGCCCGGCCGCGGTACTCGTCGTGCGGCGTGGCGACGATGAGCAGGTCGGCCTCGGCCAGGACGCGCTCCAGCGGCACGAGGTCCGCGTCCGGCACGTGCGGGTCGGTGCAGAGGACGTGCTTGCACTCGAGCAGGAGCACCTTGCGGAGCTTGTACGACAGCGAGCTGCGCGGGTCGTCGCTGTTCGGCTTGAACGCCATGCCGAGGACGCCGACGGTCATCTCGCTGAGCGGGTAGCCGCGCTTCAGGTGGAGGACGACCTGGTACGGCAGGCCCTCGTTGACCATCATCGCCGCCTGGCCGAGGACGAACGAGCCGTGGTTGAACGCCCCGAGTTGCATCGTGTCCTTGAGCAGGCACGGCCCGGCGGCGAAGCCCGGCCGGGCGAGCGACGCCATGCGCGGGTAGTCCTCGCGCAGGGCGGCGTGGATCTTGTGGAAATCGGCCTCGAACGCCTGGGCCATCATCCAGAACTGGTTCGCGATCGCGAAGTTGATGTAGCGGTAGGCGTTGCAGAAGAGCTTCGCCAGCTCGGCCTCGATGGGGCGGAGTCGGAGCACCTTCGGCGTGATGAGCCGGAAGAGGGCCTCGGCCCGCTCGGTGGCGGAGACGCTTGTCCCGGCGACGAGCTGCGGCAGCTGCTCCAGCTCCTTGAGGCTCTGGCCCTGGACGATGCGCTCGGGGCAGTACGCCAGATCGACGTCGCCCCGGCCGCGCTGTTCGAGCTGGCGGGCGAGGCGGTCGGTCGTGCCGGGGAAGACGGTGCTGCGGAGGACGAGCAGCTGGCCGGGCCGGACCTTGTCGAGCAGGTCGTTCATCGAGCGGTCGAAGGCGACGACGCTCGGGTCGAGGTACTCGTCGACCGGCGTGCCGATCGTGACGATGACGGCGGCGGCGTCTTCGAGGACGCGGGCGTCGGTCGTCGCGCGGAGGAGGCCGCTCTGGACCATGTGCGGCAGCAGGTCGGCGGCGTCGTCCTCGTCGAAGGGCATCTCGCCGCGCTGGACCATGGCGACGCGCTCGGGGCTGGTGTCGAGCAGGTCGACCTGGTGGCCCTTGCGGGCGAAGGCGAGGCCGAGCGGCAGGCCGACGTGGCCGCAGCCGCCGACGATGACGAGGGGGCCGTAGTGGAGGTCGGACTCGGGCCGCGAGGGGGTCATGGGGAGCCTTCCGGGTGCGGGGTGACATCTCGGTTTTAGTCGGACCCGGGGGGAGAGTCAACCGACCGGCGGCTTTCTGGCGAGCCGGGGGCGTGAGCCCCCGGAGGTCTGTGTCGGTCAGCGAAGTCGGAGAAGCCGCGCACGATTCTCGCCGCGAGGGCGTAGCTTCCGTGGGTGCGGCCGGATTATGCTGGAACGCCGCACCCCGGCAGGAGCACGCCCGATGACGCCGCGCGACCTCTGGAGCGAGTGGGCCGAGCCGTTCGACCTGTTCGTCAGCTACGCCCGCGCCGACAACGCCACCGGCACGGTCACCGCCCTCGTCGAAGCGGTCGAGGCGGAGTTTGCGGCCGTCGCCCCCGGCGAGCCGCTCCGGGTCTTCTTCGACAAGGACGCCATCCGCGACATGCAGGACTGGCAGGAGCGCCTCCGCCAGGGCCTACGGCAGTCGAAGGTCATGCTCGCGATCCTCTCGCCGGCCTACTTCGCCAGCGAGTGGTGCCGGCGCGAGTGGGAGGAGTACGTCCTCGTCGAGGCGGCCCGGACCTACCCGGGCGAGGCGCTCGCGCCGATCTTCGCCGTCGCTCCGGGCGACCTGGCACCGACCCTGCCACCGGCGGCGCGGGAGTGGTGGGACCACGTTACCGGACGGAACGCCGTCGTCGAGATTCACCCCTTCTGGTCGGGCGGCCCGGCGGCGCTGCGGGACGAGGCGGTCCGCCGGCGGCTCGGTCGGCTGGTGGGCAACCTGCGCGACCGGGTCGAGCACGGCCGGGTACTGGCCCGGGTGCCGCGCAACATACGCGGCCGGAACGCCAGCTTCGTCGGCCGGGAGAAGGAACTCACCGCCCTGCGGACGACCCTGAGCCGGTTCGAGATGGCCGGCGTCTGCGCGGTCAACGGCGTCGGCGGCGTCGGCAAGAGTTCCCTGGCCCGCGAGTACGCCCACCGCTACCGCCGCGAGTACCTCGGCGGCCAGTTCGAGATCGACCTGTCCACGACGGACAGCGTTCGCGGCGTGCAGTCGCAACTGGTCGGCCTGGCCCGCGACTACCTGGGTGCCGACATCCCGCCGCCCCTGCCCGAGGACGAACAGGCCCGCCGGGCGAAGGCCGCCTTCGAGGCCCTGCCGCCGGGGCGGACGGCCCTGCTCATCCTCGACAACCTCAACGAGGACGCCCTCGCCCTGGTCGGCCGGGCCAACCGCGACGCGTACCCGTCGCTGGAGAAGGTCCACCTGCTCGTCACGACGCGGGCCGAGCCGCGCTCGCTCGGCGGCGTGGCGACGGTGTCGCTGGACGTGCTGACGCCGGCCGAGGCGCTCGACCTGCTCGGCCGCCACCGGCCGTTCGACCACGACCCGGCCGACCCGGACTACCTACGGGCCCGGGACGGAACGTTCCCGGCGACGGAGCTAACCGACGGCCCGCCGGTCGGGTGGAAGACCGCCCTGGCGATCGCCGAGCGGCTCGGCCGACACACGCTCGCCGTCACGCTGGTGGCCGCGTATCTGGGCAGCTACCCCGACCTGGCTTACGACCGCTTCGCGGCCGACCTGGACGAGCACGGCCTCGGCCTGGCCCTCGACGCGGCCGGTAGCGACGAGCGGGTGCGCAACCTGGTGCAACACCCCGAGACGCTGATCGGGCCGCTGTTCGAGCGCTCGGTGGCCCGGCTGAGTCCGCTGGCGCTCCGGGTGCTGGAGTACGCCGCGTTCCTGCCGCCGGACCTGGTGCCGCTCGCCTGGCTGAAGCGGCTGGCGGAGCAGGACGCCGACCTGGCCGACGCCCTGATGCGAAAGCCGTTCCAGCCGCCGCCGTGGGAGGAGACGCTGCGGACGCTCGACGGCCTGCGCCACCTCCAGGACGAGCCGTTCGCCCGGATGCACCGCGTCGTCCAGGAGGTGATCCGCCGGCGGATAACAGAGGCCGATCGCGCCGCTCGGGCGGCGCGGGTGATGACGTTCGTTGAGGATCGCGTGCGGTGCAACGCGGACGATGCCATGCGGTTCGACGATGTGCGTGCAATTGCGGCCGCGGAAGAGTGGGCCTGGGGAAACGCGAATCAGGACCACCCCCTGGTCGGGAATACGGCCCTCTGCCTTGTAAACCATCTGATGGAACTGGGCCGGCTGAGGGCGGCGCTGCGGATGGTTCGCCTGGCCGAACGGATCGTAACGCAGGTCGCTCGGACCGACCCGGCCTCGGCAGAGAAGCGACGCAACCTGGCGATCGTGTTCGATCGCCTCGGCGACGTGAGCAGGGCGACGGGGGACCTGGCGGCCGCCCGGGACTACTTCGACCAGGGGCACGCCATCGTCCGGGACCTTGCCGCCGCCGATCCGGACTCGGCGGGGAAGCGGTACGACCTGTCGTTCTCGTTCGAGCGCCTCGGGGAAGTTAGCGTCACGGCGGGGAACCTGGCGGCCGCCCGGAAGTACTTCAAGCAGATGCTCGCCCTACGGCGCGAGCTCGCCGCCGCCGACCCGGCCTCGGAAGAACTGCAGCGCTCCCTGTCGTTCTCGCTCCACCACCTCGGGAGAGTTAGCGTCATGGCGGGGAACCTGGCGGCCGCCCGGAAGTGCTTCGAGGAGGGGCTCGCCATCGCCCGGGACCTCGCCGCCGCCGACCCGGCCTCGGCAATGAAGCAGCGCGACCTGGCGCTCTCGCTCCTCCGGCTTGGCGACGTAAGCGTGGAGGCGCGGAACCTGGCGGCCGCCCGGAAGTGCTTCGAGGAGGGGCACGCCATCGCCCGGAGCCTCGCCGCCGCCGACCCGGCCTCGGCAATGAAGCAGCGCGACCTGACGGTCTCACTCGAACGCCTCGGCGACGTGAGCAGGGCGGAGGGGAACCTGGCGGCTGCCCGGACCCACTTCGAGGAGGGGCTCGCCATCGCCCGGGACCTCGCCGCCGCCGACCCGGCCTCGGCGCAGAACCGGGGCGACCTGGCGCTCTCGCTCCTCCGGCTTGGCGACGTGAGCAGGGCGGAGGAAAACCTGGAGGCCGCCCGGGAGTATTTCGAGGAAGGGCTCGCCATCGCTCGGGACCTCGCCGCCGCCGACCCGGCCTCGGCGCAGAAGCGGCGCGACCTGGCGCTCTTGCTCCTCCGGCTTGGCGACGTGAGCAGGGCGGAGCGGAACCTGAGGGCTGCCCGGGAGTATCTCGAGGATAACCTCGTCATTGCCCAGGACCTCGCCGACGCCGACCCCGCCTCGGCAGAGAAGCGGCGCGACCTGGCGATTGCGTTCAACATGCTCGGCAACGTGAGCGCCGAGGCAGGGGATCTGGAGGCCGCCAAGGGCCACTTTGCACTGGGGTTCATCATCGCCCAGGGCCTCGCCGCCGCCGACCCGGCCTCGGCACAGAAGCGGCGGGATCTGGGAGTGTCCCACGATCACCTCGCCCGGCTCGAAGAACGCCTGGGCAACCGTGCCGCGGCTCGGGAACACCTCGCCAGGTTGGTGGCGATCTGGGGCCGACTCCACGAGGAGGGCCGGTTACCCCACCCGGACGATCAGCGCTTGCTGGCGACTCACCGGCAGTGGCTAGCCGAATGGGATGCCGGTTGATCGAACACGTGTCGGAAATCCGCCGCCGCGCCGTGGGATCGTCAGCGGAGCCGGCTCGCCCCCGGCCGGGAATCGAGTAGGAGTGCCGATGTCCAGCCCCGTGCCGTCGCCGCCGTCGCTCGTCCTGTTCTCCCTCACCGCCCGGCGCAAGCTGCGCCAGCGGACCACCCGCGCCGCCGCCACCAACCCGGACGCCCTCATCACAGCCATGACCGAAATCGAATGCACCCTGCAGGACGTCTTCCCGCCCGGCGGGGCGGCCGTCGTTCAGGACGTCTACGCCAGCTATCGGCCCCGGCCCGGCGAGTACATCCTACTCGTCGAACTCACCCGCTCCGGCGCGTCCGACGGCGTCTCCGTCGTCAAGCTCGGACCGGCCGACCGGCTCTGTCGCGAACTCGCCGGCTGGGAGGCGTGCCGGCCCGACGGCCTCCGGCACGACCTCGTCCTGACCGGGCTCGAGCCGCGCTACCACCCGACGACGAACGAACTGATCGCCCTCGTCTACGCCGACGCGGAGCAGTTCCTCGGCGTCGATCTGACCCTGAGCCTGGAGGCGGCCCTGCTCGACAGCGTCCGCCTCGGCGTCCCGACGCCCGAGTCGGTCGGCGACGTGCTGTTCTACCTCTACGAGCGCCTCGGCCTCCTCCTCTACCGCAACGCCTACGCCGACGACCCGACGAACCCGGCCGTGCCGTTCGCGCCGGGCCGGCTCGACCGCCGCCTGGCCGACAACCTCGCCGCCTGCGCCGCCCGGTCCGGCCCGGTCTTCGACACGCGGGCCGACGCGAACTCGATCGCCCACGACGCCGGCCTCGGCGGCCAGTTCCTCGACCCGTACCGCTTCGCCCGCCAGACGGTCGCCCACCCAACCGAGCAGGTGCCGCGCCTGCTGCGCGGCTACGCCCACGGCGACCTGCACGGCCGGAACGTCCTCGTCGGCCGGGTCGGCGACCGCGTCCTCTGGCCGACCGTGTTCGACTACGGCGACATGGGCACCGACAACCTGATCGGCTGGGACTTCGTCAAGATGGAGACCGAGTTCAAGCTGCGCGCCTACCCGGACCTGTTCCCAGGGCCGCGGCACGGCTTCGTCGCCGGGGTGGTCCGGTTCGAGCACGAGGTCCACGCCCTGACCGAGGAGCACCGCAACGCCGACACCTGGCCGGCCGCCCCGGCGGGCAGGACGCCGGCCGACCGGCTCCGCTGGCTCCTGCTGGCCATCCGCAAACACGCCGGCCAGCACCTGTCGTATCTGAACCGGTCGCGTGAGTGGCTCGCCGAGTACTACTTCCTCCTGGCGATCTACGGCCTCAACGGCGTGCGCTTCGAGAACCTGACCGACCGGCAGCGGCTGGCCGGCTACCTGTCCGCCGGCTGCGCCGCCAGCCGGTACGAATACGACCGGGCCCCGATCGGAGGTGCGTGATGCCGGTGCCGACGTTCCAGGACGTCCTCAAGCAGGCGACCGCCTGGCGGACGGAGAACACGCCCGACGCGCTGGAGCGCGCCCGGCTCCTGCTCTTCGAGGGCGTCGAGGAGTACCCCGAGTCGCTGCCGCTGGGCGACGAGTTGGTCCTCGTCCTGAAGCAGCAGAAGAACTACGACGCGGCGATCGACCTGTTGCGCGTGCTGGAGCGCCGCTTCAAGCACGTCGGCGAGGAGACGCTCTGCCGGTGGGGCAGCCTGCTCAAGGCCCGGGCGAACCGGGCCCTGGCCGCCGGCGGCACCGGCGAGGCGCTCAACGACTTCGCCGAGTCGGAGCGCTACTACGGCCGGGCGTACGAGGAGCACCACACGTTCTACCCGCGCATCAACGAGCTGACGGTGCGGCTGGTGCGGGCCGGGCTGACGAAGGAGATCGGCCAGGCCCAGCAAGCGACCGGCCTCCTCGCCGACGTCGAGGAGCGGGCGGCGGAGCTGCTCGCCGACGCGGCGGCCTGGCAGCCGCGCAAGCCGGACGACGCCATCTGGAGCGCCGCGAGCCGGGGCGAGGCGTGCGTGCTGCTGCGCCGCTGGCCGGCGGCCGAGGCGGCCTACGGCGAGGCGATCCGCCTCGCGGCCGGGCGGAAGTTCTACCACGAGTGCATGCGCGACCAGCTCGTCGGCGTGATCGTGCCGGCGTTCGACCGGCTCGGCCTGGCGATCGAGGGCCGGCTCGCCGACCCGGCGGCGTTCTTCGCCCTGCCGGGGGCGTAGCTCCAGGCGAGCCGGGAGCGTCAGCCCCCGGAGGACACCCCTCTGTCACCGAAAAGGGCCCTCCGGGGGCTGACGCCCCCGGCTCGCCTGGGCCGATGCCTCTCGTATCTTATCTGGGAGAAGACGACCCCGACCGCCACGAGCCGAGCCATGTCGCGCAAGAGCCAGCCGCCGAAGCCGCCGCCCGTCGATCTGGACCCGCTCCTGGCGTCCCGGCCGTGGGTCTGGGTCGTCCTCGGCTTCTGCGTCCTGGCGGTGGCGTTCTTCCTCTACGGCGCGTACCTCGCCGCGGACGACCTGCGCTACGGCGGCGAGTTCTACCTCTGGGCGCGGCTCGGGGACAACCTCCTCCGGGCCGCGATCGCCGCGGGGCTGATTTATTGCCTGGTCCGCTACCTGCGGGCGCTCGGCAACGGCTCGCCCGGCACCGACGTCGCCGCGGTCCACCGGGCCGTCGCCGCCTGGTGGACGGTCCTCGCCGTCGGCCTGCTCGTCTACATGGCCTACTTCCTGTGGTCGCTGGCGATGCAGGCCGAGGCACGTCGGTTCGACCGGGGCGAGGTGCGAGAGGTCCGCGACCACCGAGGGCAGAACCATGTCGCGTAAGGGACAACCGCCGAAGCCGTCCCCGTCCGGCGGGATCGACCCGCTCCTGGCGTCCTGGCCGTGGGCCTGGGTCGTCCTCTTCTTCTGCGTCGTCCTCGCGCTGCTCTCCCTCGTCGGCGTCTTCGTCCAGGCGAACCGGCCGGGTGGTGCCGTCGCCGTCGTCGATTACCTCCTCCGGGCGGCGATCGGCGCGGCGCTCGCATCGTGCATCGGCCGCTACCTGCGGGCCCTGAGCCGGGCCAAGCCGGACGACCGGACCGACGTCCACCGGGCGATCGCGACGTGGTGGATGGCCGTCGGCGTGAGCCTGCTCGTCTACGCGGTCTACTTCCTCTGGGCCGCCTCGACGCGCCCGGGCGTGGCGGATTCGCTACGATAACCGCACGTCCGGTCCCGTCGCGTCACTTCCCGGGGAGTCCCGTCGTGTTCCAGTCCTTCTCGCGCAGTTTCCACCTCGCCCTGTCGAGCTGGCGCGTCCTGTGGCAGGACAAGCAACTCGTCCTGTTCCCGATCCTGAGCGGCCTGGCGTCCACCCTCGTCGTCGTGTCGTTCCTCCTGCCGACGATCGCCCTGGTCAACGCCGGCGGCCTCGCCGACCCGGAGACGGGCCAGGTCTACTGGTACGCCTACGTCCTCGGCTTCGCGTTCTACTTCGTCAGCTACTTCGTCGTCATCTTCTTCAACGCGGCCCTCATCTTCTGCGCCCTGATGCGCTTCCGCGGCGAGCAGCCGACCCTCGCCGCCGGCCTGGCCGCCGCCGGGTCGCGTCTGCCGGCGATCCTGTCGTGGGCGTTCGTCTCGGCGACGGTCGGCGTCCTGCTCCAGGTGATCGAGAGCACGAGCGACAAGGTCGGCCAGATCGTCTCGAACGTCCTCGGCCTGGCGTGGACGATGCTGACGTACTTCGTCGTGCCGGTCCTCGTCGTCGATAACGTCGGCCCGATCGACGCGGTCAAGCGCTCGGTCGGCCTGCTGCGCAAGTCGTGGGGCGAGGGCCTCGTCGGCAACGCCGGTCTCGGGCTGTTCACGCTGCTGCTCATGCTGCCGGCGTTCCTGCTGATCGCGGGCGGCGTCTACCTGCTCGGCGCGACGGAGGCCCCGTGGATGGTCGGCGTGTCGGTCGCGTCGCTGGGGCTGATCGCGTTCCTGCTCGCGGCGGCCGTGGCGTCGGCGTTGGGGACGGTGTTCCAGGCGGCGCTGTATCGCTATGCCGTCGGCCAGGAGGTGCCGGCCGGGTTCCAGCGGATCGATCTGGAGGGGGCGTTCCGCCCTGCGAAAGCGGCCGCGTGACTTCGGCCCGGCGGGGTTGCTACAATATCAGCACCAATCCCAGGAGGTCCCATGCCGTTACCTCCGTCGTTGCTCCAGTTCGCCGAACAGCACGGCTGCTTCACCGGCTGTTACGGCTGCCAGTCGAACGTCCAGACGTTCCTCGACCCGAACCAGCCGCCGGTCCGGCTCGTCGTCGTCTCGTGCCAGGACTGCCTCGCCCGGGTCGGCGCGACGAGCGCGATCCTGCCGCCCGGCGTCGATAGCTACGCCCTGGCCGACCTGCTCACGCAGCACGTCCGCAACCGGCGCGGGTACACGCTCTCGGTCGCCGGCTACCACACCAACGGCCCCGGCTTCTGGTTCAGCGCCGTCTACTGGGCCGGGCCGCGCCTGTTCCTGCTCAACGGCGAGCGGTCGCGCAACCTCGGCACCGACCTCGACCTGCTCCTGCTCGCGTTCCGCCACAAGGTGCTCGCCGTGCCCGACCCGGGCATGCTCCAGGCGGCGGCCTTCGCCGTCCAGGACGTGTTCATCGACCCGGCGAAGCCGCCGCTGAACGTGACGACGAAGCAGGCCCTGTTCCAGTCGGGGGCGGTCGCGTCGCAGCCGTCCAAGGGCTGGCAGCGGCTGACGTTGGCCGAGTACCAGCCGACCCCGGCCGGCCTCCCGGCGAAGAAGTCGGCCGCGAAGCCGCTCAAGGCCGGCGACCGCTGCCCGGCCTGCGGGGCGGAGGTGCGCCAGCGGTCGCTGCTGAATCGGACGTTCGTCGGCTGTTTGTGCTGACGGATGCGCCCGGGGTTGGGGAACCTAAAACGGCGGAGCCCCCTCGCTGATCCAGCGGCGGATCGTCGCGATCTCGTCGGCCGGCAGCTGGTCGTTCGGCGGCATCCGCCGTTCCGCCTTCGGGTGGGTCAGCAGCTGGAACAGCTCCGACTCCTCCGGCCGACCGGGGATCACGACCCGGCTCTCGTGGACGAGCAGGCGGTGGTGTAGGATCTTGATGCCGCCCTCCTCCACGTCGTACTTGTGGCACTCGTAGCAACGCTTGACGAAGATGCCGCGCACCGCGACGGCCAGGGGCGGGTACGTCACGACCGGCGGCGTCGGCCGGTCGCCCTCCGGCGGGAAGGGCGGCGCGCCCCCGGCGATCCATTCGCGCAGGACGGCCAGTTCCGCCTCGGCGAGGCGCGGCCGCTCGCGCTCGAACTTCTCCGGCGGCATCGACCCGTCGGCGATGCGACGCAGCAGGCGCGACTTGTAGAGCCGGCCGGGGACGACGAAGTCCCGGCCCGGCGCGACCAGCACGTCGTGGTCGAGGATGTCGAAATCCTCCTTCGCCGGGCCGGCGTGGTCGTGGCACTCGACGCAGTTGCGGTGCAGGATCTCCCACGCCAGGCCGGCCTGCTCGACCGCCCGTTGTCGCAGCCGGCGGTCCTCCTGGACCTCGGCCAGCCAGCCGACCAGCGGGATCGCCGCCAGGACGACGACCAGGCCGGCGACGGCCGTCTCCAGCGGGTGGCGGCGCACCCACTTCCACGCCGTGCCGAATGCGCCGACCGGCCGGGCGACGGTCGGCCTGCCGGCGAGGAACCGGCCCAGGTCGTCGGCGAGGGCGGCGGCCGAGGCGTAGCGGCGGCCGGGCTCCTTCTCCAGGCACTTCAGGCAGATCGCCTCCAGGTCGCGCGGCAGGCCGGGCACCAGCTTCGACGGCGCGACCGGGTCGCGCGACGTGACCAGCCGCAGCGTGTCCATCGCGCTCGCCCCCTCGAACGGCGGCCGGCGCGTCAGCATCTCGTAGAGGATCGCCCCCAGGGCGTAGACGTCGGTCCACGGGCCGATCGCCTCGCCCTCGGCCTGCTCCGGAGCCATGTACGCCGGGGTGCCGAGGATCTCGCCGGTCTGGGTGTGGCCGGTGTCGTCGTCGAGGCGCTTCGCCAGGCCGAAGTCGGCGATCTTCGGCGTGCCATCGGCGGCGAGGAGGACGTTGGCCGGCTTCAGGTCGCGGTGGACGACGCCGCGGCCGTGGGCCGCCTCGGCCGCCCGGGCGAGCGTCTCGACGAATTCGGCCGCCTCGCTCGGCGACGGCGTGGCGCGGTCGAGGCACTCGGCGAGCGTCTCGCCGACGACGAGTTCCATCGAGTAGAACGGCCGGCCGCTCGCCTCGCCGACCTCGAAGATCTGCAACACGTTCGGGTGCTGCAAGCGGGCGGCCGCCTCGGCCTCGGTGCGGAACCGGGCGATGTGCTTCGGGCTGAGGCGCGGCCCGGAGAGCATCTTCAGGGCGACCGTCCTGCCGAGGTCGAGCTGGACCGCCTCGTAGACGATGCCCATGCCGCCCTCGCCGACGACGCGGATGAGGCGGTAGCCGGGCACGTCCGGCAGGCGCTCCGTCGCCGGCGGGACGAGGTCGGGGGCGGGCAGCGTTTTGCGCGGGTCGTGTGGCCGGACGCCGAGGACGCCCTCCATCGCCTCGACGGCGCGGATGCGGCGGCGCAGGTCGTCGGCCAGGTCAGGCGCGTCGGCACACAGCACGTCGGCCGTCAGCGACCGGCCGGCGGCGCGGGCGACCTCCCAGCGGTGCATCAGTTCGTCGAGCCGTTCGGTCCGGGACATGCCGGCCCCTCCTCGTCGCCGGGCCGCCAGACGCGGTGCAGCCGGCACAGGGCGTCGTGCCAGCGCCGCTGCACCGTCCGGACCGACACGCCGAGCAGCCCGGCCGCCTCGGCCTGCGACAGCCCCTGGTAGAAGAGCAGGTCGACCACCCCGCGCTCCTCGTCGGGCAGCCGGCCGATCTCCTCGTGCAGCTCGCCCCACTGGGCCAGCGAAGCCGGCTCCTGGCGGGCGTCGATCGGCTCGACGCCGGCGGCGTGGCTGTCGTGGTGGGCCCCGATGCCTTCGGGGCCGTAGTAGCGCCGGGCGAGGTCGATCAGCTCGCGGCGAATCTGCAACGCGGCCAGGGCGAGCAGCTCGCGCGTCGTGTTCGGCTTGACGCTCCGCAGGGCGTTGACGAGGCGGACGAGGGCGCTCTGGAGGACGTCGTCCGTCTCGGCCCAGCGGCGGACGCGCGGGTAGTCGCCGAGCATGCGTCGGGTGAGGCGCTCGAGCCGGTCGCAGCAGTGGCGGAGCAGGGCGTCGAGGGCCGCCTCGTCGCCGGTGGCGGCCCGGCGCAGGAGGACCTGCGTCGCAGTGTCGGGTTGGTCGGAGTCGGTCATGGGCACCGAGCGGCGGGTGAATCGGGTTCCCTGCCGGTACTATACCCTCCCGCTGCGCCGAACAGAAGAGATTCACCACAGAGGACACAGAGAAGACTGAAGACAGAAAGCAGGGTGGGGCCTCGGTGGGTTCCGGCCCCCACCCTCGTGGCCCGGTCGCCGGAGGAGGGAAACAGAGGATGCAGAGGAAGGACCGATCCGGGGTTCCGCCCACTCTGGCGAGGGCTCTCTGTCGCCTCTGTTTCCCTCCCTGATTTTGTCTTCTGTCTTCGGTCTTCTCTGTGTCCTCTGTGCCTCTGTGGTGAATCCGTCTTTCGGTCTGTTATCATGCCGGCATGGCCAGCCTGACCCCGCAACAGCATCGGGCAGTCGAGACGCGCGGCGTGTCCGTCGTCCTGTCGTCCGGGGCCGGCTGCGGCAAGACGCACGTCCTGACGGCGCGCTACCTGTCCCACCTCGTCGCCGGCGAGGCCGAGGTCGGCCAGCTCGTCGCGATCACGTTCACCGAGCGGGCCGCCCGCCAGATGCGCGGCCGCATCCGCCAGGCATTGACCGCCCGGCTGCGAGACGCCCCGGAGGACGAGGAAGAGACGTGGGCCCGCCACCTGCGCGGCCTGGAGTCGGCACCGATCTGCACGATCCACTCCTTCTGCGGCAACCTCCTCCGCCAGCACGCGGTGGAGGCCGGCCTCGACCCGCGCTTCGACGTCCTGGAGGAAGTCCTCGCCGTCAACGTCCGCACCGACGCCCTCCAGGCGGCGTTGCAGAAGCTCCTGACCGGCGACGGCCCGGCGTCGGACGACCTGCGCCGCCTCATCGACCACTACGGCTGGCAGGCCGTCGTCAGCGGCGTCGATGGGTTGATGTCCGCGTTCGACCGTCGGGAATGGCGGCCGTGGCTGGAGCGGTCGGCCGAGGAGATCGCCGCCGCGTGGCGCGACCACGCGCGCGAGTTCACCCGGTCGCGGTATCTGCCGTTCCTGCTGCGCTCGCGGCCAAAGATCGTCCGGGCGATGCGGCTGCTCGACGCCCACCCGACGACGCACGCCGAGATGGCGGGTCGGGTACAGACGCTGCGCGAGCGCCTGCCGCGCCTCGGCGACGAGGGCGACCTGGCCGGCGCGATCGACGAGTTGTGCAAGGCCGGCTCCGTCGGCCGGATCGGCGCGAAGGCCTGGCCCGACGCCGACATCTACGAGGCGATCAAGGACGCCCTGGAGAAGCTCCGCGACGAGTTGAAGGGCCTGCCGGAGAAAGTGCCGACCGCCGATGAGGCCAACCTGGAAGACGCCGTCGCGATGGGGCAGCGCCTCGGCCGGGTCGTCGCGGCGGTGCACGGCGAGTACTCCGCCCGCAAGCTCGCCGCCGGGGTGGTCGATTTCCAGGACCTGCTCCTGGCGTCGCGCGACCTGCTCGCCGACAACGTCACCGTCCGGCAGCGGCAGCAGGAGCGCTACCGCTTCCTCCTCATCGACGAGTTGCAGGACACCGACCCGGTCCAGATGGAGATCGTCGAGCACCTCGCCGGGGCGCTCTTGTCGCACGGCAAGGTGTTCGCCGTCGGCGACGCGAGCCAGTCGATCTACCGCTTCCGCGGGGCGGACGTCCACCTCTTCCGCCGGCTGCGCGAGCGGGTGCCGCCGGACGGCCGCCAGGAGCTGACGCTCAACTTCCGCAGCCAGCCGGCGATCCTCGACTTCACCAACCGCCTCGTCGGCGACCGGTTGGAGGGCTATGAGCCGCTCGTCGCCCACCGGCCGCAGGTGAGCCCGGGGCCGTGCGTCGAGTTCCTCTGGAGCGAGCAGCCGGCCCGCGGCGAGGTCGATCCGGACGACCCGGACTCGCTCGGCGGAGTCGCGGCCGGGCGGCGCAACGAGGCGGAATGGATCTCCCGTCGCGTCGCGGCGATGGTTCAGGGGGAGGATCTCGTCGCCGATCACTCCCCTCGCCCCCGCTTCGGGGGAGAGGGGTCGGGGGTGAGGGGGACGCCGCCTGACCCCGACAGCCCCCACCCCCCTCACCCCAACCCCTCTCCCCCCGCAAAGCCGGGGGGAGAGGGGCTAATGCGCCGCGTCCGCCCCGGCGACGTGGTGCTCCTGTTCCGCGCGATGACCCACGTCGCGACGTACGAGGCGGCCCTGCGCCGCTACGGCCTCGACTACTACCTCGTCGGCGGCCGGGCGTTCTTCGCCCAGCAGGAGATCTACGACCTGCTCCACCTCCTCCAGGCCCTGGAGAACCCGCACGACGGCGTCGCGCTGGCCGGCCTGCTCCGCTCGCCGTTCTGCTGCCTCAGCGACGAGGCCCTCTTCGTCCTCGCCGCCCACCCCGACGGCCTGTGGGCAGGTGTCAACGCCACGTCACTGGAAACCGACCTGCCGCCGTCCCAGGTCGAGGCGGTGCGGCGGGCGCGGCGGTATCTGCGCGCCTGGCGGGCGGAGAAGGACCGCGTCCCGCTGGCGGCCTTGATCCAGCGGGCGATCGACGACTCGGCCTACGACGCGGCGCTGCAGCGCGAGCAACTCGGCGACCGGAAGCTCGCCAACCTGTGGAAGCTGATCGACCTCGCCCGGACGTTCGACCGGTCCGGCCTGTTCGGCCTGGCGGAGTTCATCGCCCGCCTGAACGACTTCTGCCGGACCGGGGCCCGCGAGGAACAGGCGGCCACCCAGCCGGAGAACGCCGACGTCGTCCGGCTCATGACCATCCACCAGGCGAAGGGGCTCGAGTTCCCGGTCGTCTTTCTGCCGGACCTGTCCCGGGTCGATCGGCCGCGTTCGGGCGACCTCGGCCAGTGGGGCCCGGGCCTCGGCCTGGTCGTCCGCCCCGGCGACGAGGAGGGCCGCGAGCTGGCGTCCCTCGGCTGGCGGCTCCGGAACGCCGCCGACGAAATGGAGGACTGGGCCGAGGAGCTGCGCGTCCTGTACGTCGGCTGTACCCGGGCGATGGACTACCTCGTCCTGTCCGGCTCCCGGCCGGCCGACGCCCTGCCGAACGCCCCGTGGCTGCTCACCCTCGCCGATGCGTTCGACCTCGACTCCGGCGTCGGCCGGGTGCCCGGCGGCCCGGCGGTGCGCGTCTTCACGCCGACGTTCCCGCCGCCGGAGGTGCCGCCGCTGCCGCCGCGACCGCCCCGGCCGCTGGAGCCGGTGGCGGTCCTGCGTCAGGCCGTCGAACCCCGGCCGGCCCCGCGTCGCGGCCTCGCCCCGATGAGCGTCGCCGAGCTGGCCGGGGCGATGTCCGAGGGCGAATTGCTCGCCGCGACGCCGCTGCCGCCGGAGGCGGTCGCCTTGCAGTTCGAGGCCGAGGACGGCTCCGACCGGCACGACTGGGCGAGGACGCGTCCGGCCGAGCCGGTCGAGGCGGCGTTGCGCGACGCCCTCGCCCGGTGGGACTTCCGCGAGCCGGACGGCTGGCGCGCCGCGCTGTGGGTCGAGAACCGCGCCCTGCGGCCGGGCCTGGAGCTGATGCTCGACGGCGTCGCCCGGTCGCCGCTGCGGGCCGAGCTGGCCGCGGCACGCGACCTGCGCCGCGACGTGCCGTATTCGCTCGACCTGTCCGACGGCGAACCCTTGCCGGCCGTCGAGGGTCTAATGGATGTCCTCTGGCAGGACGCGTCGAAGGGCTGGCACCTGCTCTTCTGGAACGTGCCGCCGCGGAGCGAGTCCGAGGCGTGGGCGGCGCTGCACGTCGCCTGGATGCTCGGCGTCGAGGTGGCGTCCCGGGCCGACCTGCCTCTGAAGTCGGTCCGCGTCTTCCGCCTGGCGGAGGGCCACCTGGCGCAGCGCCGGCCGCCGACGGCGAAGGCCCGGGCGGCGTTCGTCGAGCAGGTCCGGACGACGCTGCGGCGACAGCGCGACCGCTTCCTCCAGTAACCGATCCCCATTCCACCCGTCGCGAGGTTCTCTCCCATGCCCCGGCTCAACCAGATCAACGCCCTCGTCACCGGCCGGAAGTCCGAGGTCGAGAAGGCGATCACCGACCTGTACAAACTCATCCAGAAGGACGGCCTTTTCGTCGGCTTCGACCGGACGTACAAGCCGAACGACGAGGAGCAGGGCGAACGCCTGCCGGCCGAGTCGCAGAAGGTCCAGCAGAAGACCGCCAGCCTGATCGACCAGGCCCGGGCGAAGTGGACCGAGCTGTGGGACCTCACCCTGACCCAAGACGTCGGCAACCAGCAGGCCCGGGCGGACGTCGTCGTCGATGGCGTCGCGATCCTCAAGAACGTCCCGGTCACGAACCTCCTCTTTTTGGAGAAGCAGGTCAACGACCTGGAGACGTTCATCTCGAAGCTGCCGACGCCGGACCCGGCCGAGGAGTGGACGCACGACCCGGCGATCGGGCTGCTCCGCAGCAAGCCGGCCCAGTCGATCCGGACGAAGAAGGAGCCGACGCGCTTCGTCAAGGCGGAGCCGACGAAGGAGCACCCGGCCCAGGTCGAGATCCTGTACATCGACACGCCGGTCGGCGTCTGGCAGAAGGTGCTCTACTCCGGCTGCATCCCGGCCGACGAGAAGAACGCCATGCTCGAGCGCGTCCGCAAGCTCAAGGACGCGATCAAGACCGCCCGCGAGCAGGCGAACCTCGCCGAGGTCGAGCGGCAGAAGTGCGGCGAGGCGTTGCTCAACTTCGTCTTCGGCCGATAGAATGACGATGCGTGCAGGCTCAGGCTGAGGTTCAGGCTCGATCCGTGGCGTCCCTCCAGTGCAGGTGCGAACCCTGCCTCCCCCATTCCCGAACGCGGGGGGAGTAGCCCAACCAGCAGAGGCAAGGGCGGCACACCCCAGGCTCAGGTTCTCACGCAAGGCTGAGGACGCGCGTCGCTTGCCCAATCGAGGTCCTTGTCCGACAACCGGAAGTACGGGTGCGAATCCCGTCCCCCTCGCTTATCGTTCGAGCCACCTTCGAGGGGGTGGTACAACAGCAGTACGCCGGATATCAGGCTGAGGCAAGGATGATTGGCTTACCGTGGGCATGAGCTCAAGTCGCGGCGCGGTTAACTTCTTCGGGAGTTGACACCCCACCCCGGGCGATAGGCTACACTCGCCCGGGGACTTTTTTTGGAGGCGTTTACGGCGCGCCCTCGCCGACCGGCGGCAGGTCGTGCAGGCCGCGCAGGCCGTACAGTTGCAGGAACTTCTTCGTCGTCCCGTACAGCACCGGCCGGCCGAGCGACGTGTCGCGGCCGGCGATCCGCACCAGGCCGCGCTCCATCAGCTGCCGCAGCACGTCGCCGCTCTGCACGCCGCGGATGCTCTCCACATCGGCCCGCGCGATCGGCTGCCGGTACGCCACGATCGTCAGCGTCTCGCGCGCCGCGGCGCTCAGCTTCGCCTCCTGGTCGGAGCCCTTGCGCAGCCGGGCGAGCCACGGGTGGAACTCCGGCCGGGTCAACAGCTGGAAGCCGCCGGCGACCTCCTCGATCTGGAACGCCGAGCCGTCGGCGGCGTAGAGGGCCTGGAGCCGGTCGAGCAGCTCGCGCACGGTGGCGGCGTCCTCGACGTCGGCCGCGGCGGCGAGGCGGCGCAGGGTGAGCGGCTCGTCGGCGGCGAAGAGGGCCGCCTCGACGCGCGCCAGCTCCGGCGTCCGGCCGAGCGGATCGTCGGCCGGGCCGGTTTCGGTCGGCCACCAGCCGGGGCGTCGCCACGGCCGGCGGGCCGGTGGCGCGAGCCGGGCGAGGGTCGTCGCCGGGGCGAGCGGATGGCGGCGAGCGGGACGCATGGCGGCTCCTTGCCTGGATCGGGAAGACTGATAGAGTAACGCCCGCACGGGTCGCGTCGCAAGCCCCACCGGAGAGGTCCGCGACCCCGGCCCAGCCCGCAGGGGTAGCGACATGGTCGATCTCGACGCTACCCCGGGCCTGTTCTTCCTCGTCGCCCTCCTCTTCCCGGTCCTCGGCTGCCTCCTCCTGCTGCTCGGCGCGCTGCTGCGCGCGGTGCTGCAGCCGTACACGGAGAAGTCGGCCGGCTGGGTCGCCGAGTACGCGAAGCCGCTCTACCGCGGCCTGGGCGGCGACCAGCCCGCGTTCGGGGCCGGCGTCGTCGGGACGATGATGGCCGGCCTGGCCCTCCTGTTCGGCCTGCTCGCAATGGGGCTCTATTTCGAGCGGGCCGCCGCCCAGCAGGAGTACGAGCGCGACGCCGAGCGCGGCCTGGTCGCCATCGAGCGCCGCCTGGCCGTCACGCCGTCGTACCGCAAGGCCGAGGTGCGCAAGGAGCTGGCCGCCGCCCTGGCGAAGCGCGACAAGGCGCGGCAGGCGTACCACGACGGCTGGAACGTCCGCGCCGACTGGCTGCGCGTCGGCCCCGCTTACCAGCCCGGAGCGCCAGCGACGGGGCAGGTCGTGACGGTCCCCCTCGGCTTGCGCATCGACGGCCTGTCGGCGACGCTGTTCGTCCTCGTCGCACTGCTCGCCGTCCTCGTCCACGTCTACTCGATGGCGTCCCTCGCCGACGAGACGGAGGAGGTCGAAGATCCCGAGGTGCCGGCCGAATTCGGCGGCCTGAAGCGGCGCGGCCGGTTCGCGCTCTACTTCCTCTACCTCGGCCTGACGACCGTCGCGGCGCTGCACCTCGTCGTGGCCGACAACCTCGTCCAGTTCTTCGTCTCGTGGGCGCTGCTCGGCGTGCTGGCGTCGCTGCTGGTCGGCTTCCGCCACGAGCGGCCGGCCGACACGGAGGCGGCCCGGCGGACGTTCCTGCTCCACGCCGGCGGCGACGCGGCGTTCGTCGTCGGCGTCGCGGTCCTGTGGGCCGCCGTCGGCACGGTCGGCTTCGTCGATCTCGAACGCCGGCTGCGCGCCCCGCTGGAGGACAATCGCGGCTTGGTGACGCCGGGCGGTCACTTCGTCCACGTCGAGCCGGCCGACGAGCCGGGCCGCGTCCGCGTCGTCGAGCCGGGGCAGACCGATGAGCGCATCCTGCTCCTGGCTGCCGGGGCGACGGTGCCCCGGCCGGGCGAGGAAGTCGCCGACGCGACCGTCTCGACGTGGACGCTCGCCCTGGCGGGCCTGTGCCTGGTCGTCGCCGCCCTGGCGAAGTGCGGACAGGTGCCGTTCCAGGGCTGGCTCGCCGACGTGAAGGCCGCCCCGATGTCCGTCGCTACGCTGCTCCAGACGGTGACGCTCGTCCTGGCCGGCGTCTACCTGCTGGGGCGGATCTACCCCATACTGACGCCGGGCGTCCTGGTCGTCGTCGCGTACCTCGGCCTGGCCGGCCTCATCTTCGGGGCGGTCGTCGCGCTGCTGGTCGTCGATCTGCGGCAGATCCTGGCGTATTCGACGCTGAGCCAGGTCGGCCTGATGCTGCTCGGCCTCGGCGTCGGCGGCTGGTCGGCCGGGCTGTTCCACCTGACGACGCACGCCCTCTACAAGGGCTGCCTCCTGCTCGGCGTCGGCTGCGTCCTGGCGGCGACGGCCGGCGAGGCGAACCTGCGCCGCCTCGGCTGCCTCTCGCTCAAGATGCCGCTCGTCGCGTCGGCGACCCTCCTCGCGACGCTGACCATGGCCGGCATGCCGTTCTTGGCGTACTGGTACTCGTCCGACGCGGTCCTGAACCAGGCGTTCGGCTACGTCCTCGTCCAGCCGTGGCACGCCCTGCTGTTCGTCGGGCCGCTCGTCGTCGCCGGCGTGACGGCGTTCACGCTGTTCCGGATGTGGATCCTGACGTTCCAGGGCCTGCCGCGCGAGCCGGAGCCGTTCCTGCGGGCGGACGAGCCGGCCGCGTCGATGACGTTCCCGCTCCTGGTCCTGGCGGTGCTGTCGGTCACGGTCGCGTGGGGGATGCCGCCGTGGGACCCGAACGCCAGCTGGCTGGAGGACCGCCTCGCGACCGCCCAGCCGATGAGCGTCCAGGCCGACTTCGGCACGGTGCCGGAGCAGGGCGAGGTCTGGCACGGCGGGGCGGTCAAGCCGCCGGCGTCGAGCGAGCGGCTGCTCGCCCACCACTACGGCACCTGGTCGATGCTGCTGGCGCTGCTGTCGTGCGCCGCGGGCGTCTACCTGGCGTATCGCTGGTACGCGCCGAAGGAGCCGCTCATGGAGCCGGAGCTGTTCGCGGCGCTCGGCATCCCGATGCCCGGGACGGAGCCGGTGCCCCTGCCGACGCCGCAGGCGGTGCCCCGGCCGCGCATCTGGTACGAAGAAGAGGAGGAGGTCGCCCTGCTCGTGCCGCCGGCCCCGGCCGCCCCGCCACCACCGACGCGCGTGCCTCCGCCGATCCCGATCGGCGAGCCGACGCCGCTGGGGCTGTTCGTCGCCGGCGGGCTCGGACTCGAACGGCTGTATCGGCACCTGTTCGTCCGCCCGGCGGCTTGGCTGGGCAGCGGGCTGGCGTGGGTCGATGACGCGCTGCTGGCCGGGTTCTTCCAGCGCCTGGCGGCGGCGGTCGTCGCTCTGGGCCGGGCGCAGTTCCGGCTCGACAAGCAGGTCGATGCCGCCGTCGATGCCGGCGGCCGGTCGGTCGGACTGCTGGCCGGCTGGCTCCGGGCGGCGGAGGCGGGCCGGCTCGGGGCGTACCTGGTCGGGGTGGCCGTCGTGGCGGCGGCGGTCGGGGTGGCGGTGTTCTACCTCGGCGGGTGAAAGCGATCCGAGCCGGAAGCGTCAGCGACGGTCTTCACCACCCGTCGCTGACGCTTCCGGCTCGGAGGAAAGGTGCCCTTGAGAGTGTGCGATGCTTGAAACGCTGCAGCTCGACCTGGTCTGGATGACGCTGCTCATCTTCCTGCCGGCGATCTTCGCCCTGACGTTGCTCGCCTTCCCGGGCGGCCGGGACGACTACCTCCGCTGGTGGGCCCTGACCGGCACCGCCGCCACGCTCGGCGTTGCCCTCTCGGTCGGCGTCCTCTACGACGCCCAGGTGCTCGAACGGCTCGGCGTCACCCAGGACCGCGCCTTCCGCGAGCGGGCCAGCCTCGCCACCCGCGCCGCCGAGATCGACCTCGAACCGTCGGCCCACACCCCGCCAGGTGTCGATCCGATCGTCAACCCGGCCCGGTCGGCCGACTGGGTCGCCCGCCGGCCATGGGTGCCGAAGTTCGGCATCTCGTACTTCGTCGGCGTCGACGGCATCGGCCTCGGCTTCGTACTGCTGACGGCCGGGCTGTTCTTCTTCGCCGTCCTGGCGAGCTGGGGCGTGACGAAGTTCGTCCGCGGCTACCTCGCCCTGCTCCTGCTGCTGGAGACCGGCCTGCTCGGCGTCTTCCTCGCGCTGGACCTGTTCCTCTTCTACGCCTTCTGGGCGGCGGTCCTGCTGCCGGTCTACTTCCTGATCGGCGTCTGGGGCGGCCCGGAGCGCGTCGCGGCGGCGTTCAAGACGACGGCGTTCCTCCTCGTCGGGGCGGTGCTCCTGCTCCTGGCGATCGTCGGCCTGTCGATGACGAACGTCCGCGACTTCGTCCACCCCGGCGTCGTCGAGGCGGCGGCCCGCGACCTGGCGAAGGACGACCTCTCCGACGACCCGGTGCCGACAAAACTGGAGCGCGCCCGCGAGCGCGTCGCCGTTCGCACCTTCGACCTGACGACGCTCCAGCTCGCCGGCCGGGCGGCCCTGCGACACCTGCGCGGCGAGCCGGTGACCGGCGTGCCGGCGGTCGCCGTCGCGGAGGAGCGCCTCGCCGCCGCGAAGAAGGACAGCCCCGACGCGGTGCCGGTCCTGGAGGCAGCCCTGGCCGAGGCGAAGGCCGGCCTGGCGAAGCGCCTCGCCGAGGAGCCGTTCTTCCAGGCGTGGTACCAGTACACGCTCTTCGGCCTCCTCTTCGTCGCGTTCGGCATCGTGCTGCCGGTCGTGCCGCTGCACACCTGGCTGCCGGCCGCCCAGGTCGAGGCCCCAACGCCGGTGGCGATGATCCTGGCCGGCGTCCTGGTCAAGCTCGGCGGCTTCGGCCTGCTGCGTGTCGCGTATCCGGTCTGCCCCTGGCCGGCGGAGACGCTGGCGTGGTGGCTCGGCCTGCTCGGCGTCGTCGGCGTCGTCTACGGCGCGCTGGCGTGCCTGGGCCAGCAGGACCTCAAGAAGCTCGTCGCGTACCACAGCGTGAGCGTGTCGGGCTACGTCCTGCTCGGCCTGTCGGCGTGGACGACGGCAGACAAGGCAGGGTCGTGGGCCTGGGCGGCGAATGGGGCCGTCTTCCTGATGCTGGCGCACGGCTTCAGCGTCGCGGTGCTGGTCTACCTGGCCGGGGCGGTCGCCGAGCGGGTCAAGCACCGGCGCATCGACCTGATGGGCGGCCTGGCGGAGCCGATGCCGACGACGGCCGGGCTGGGGGCGTTCGCGTTCTTCGCGGCGATGGGCGTGCCGGGGCTGTGCGGCTTCGTCGGCCTGTTCATGGTCGTCGTCGGGGCGTGGGCGTTCTGTTGGGCGCTGTCGCTGGCGGCGATCCTCGCCCTGGTCGTCTCGGCCGGGACGCTCCTGTGGACGTGGCAGCGCGTCTTCCTCGGCGTCAACAAGCAGCACAAGGACGCGAAGGACGTAACGCCGCTGGAGCTGTTCGTCGGCGTCGGCCTCATCGTCGTCTGCCTGCTGCTCGGCCTGTGGCCGATGCTGCTGCTCGACTGGACCGAGCCGAGCGTCACCGGCCTGATCGACACGCTCGTCCGCAACCCGGGTTGACGCGAGGGACGCCCGATGCCGTTCGATCTCGACGCCCTGCTGCCGGAGTGCCTCCTCGCCGTCGGCGTCGTCCTGGCGCTGGTTGGCGGGCGGTATGCCGGCTGGCTGGTCCTGTTCGTCTCGGCCGGTGCTGCCGCGCTCGCCGGCTGGCAGTGGGCGGTGCCGGCGGACCGGTCGCTGTTCGACGGCCTGCTCGCGCTCGACGGCCTGGCCCGGTTCGGTCGGCTGTTCCTGGTCGTGGCGGCGACGCTGACGTGCCTGCTGGCGCTGCTGACCGGCCTGGACCGCCGGCCGTTAGCGGCGCTGCTGGCGGCGGCGCTCGGGCTGATGCTGGTGACGGCCTCTGGTCACTGGCAGGTGGCCGTCGCGGCGGCGGCCGTGGCGGTCGCGGCCGGCTGTTTCCTGCTCGACGGGGCCCCGGAGTGGGCCGGCTTTCTCAGCGTGGCGGTGCCGGCGGCGGTCGTGATCGCCCTGGCGCGGTTCGCGTCGCCCTTGCCGGTCCTGGCGGCCGTTGCGATCTTGCTCGCGACAGTGGGGAACCTCACCGCGTTCCGCGAGCCGAACGCCCAGCGCCTGCTCGGCTTCGCGACGCTCGGCCAGGTCGCCCTACTCGCGATGGCCGTCGCCACCCGCACGGCCGACGGCCTGGCGGCGGCGCAGGTGGGGCTCGTCGCCCTCGGCGTCGCGAACCTCGGCGCGTTCGGCGTGCTGGCGTTCGTCCGCCGGGCGGTCGGCTCGACCGACCTGCGCGACCTGCGCGGCCTGATCCGTCGGGCCCCGGCCCTGGCCGTCCTGCTGACGCTCTTCCTGCTCAGCCTGCTCGGCGCGCCGCCGTTCGTCGGCTGGTTCGCCAAGGCGCAGCTCCTCGGGGCGCTGGCCGACGCGACGCGGACCCACCCGGAGCAGGCCGGCTGGATGTCCGCCCTGGTGATCGCCGCCGTGGTGAACTTCGTCCTGGCGGCGGTCGCGTACCTCGGCCTGGTGCGGACGCTCATCCTCGAACAGCGAGCGGAAGACCTGGAGGAGGCCGAGCCGCAGGCCGTCGCCGAGCCGGCCGCGGCGCTGGCGTACGCCGGCGTGCTCGTCGTCGGACTGGTGCTGTTCCTCGGCGAGCCGGGGGCGTCAGCCCCCGGAGGACACGTTTCGATCGCCGCCACGGACCTCCGAGGGCTGACGCCCCCGGCTCGCCAGGAGTGACGGATGCTGATCGACACGCACGCCCACCTCGACGACGACCAGTTCGCCAGCGACGTCCCCGCCGTCCTGGAGCGCGCCCGCGCCGCCGGCGTCGAGCGCATCGTCGCCGTCGCGACGACGCGGGCCTCGACCGTCGCCGTCCTCGACCTGGCGCGGCGCTACCCGGCCCTGCACCCGACGGCGGGCATCCACCCCAACCACGTCGCCCAGGCCGAGCCGGGCGACTGGGACGCCATCGCCGAGCTGGCCCTCCTTCCCGAGGTCGTCGGCATCGGCGAGACCGGCCTCGACCGCCACTGGGACTACACGCCGTTCCCGATGCAGCAGGAGTCGCTCGCCCGCCACCTGGCCCTGAGCCGGCGGACCGGCAAGCCGATCATCCTGCACTGCCGCGAGGCGGACGCCGACCTCTTGCCGATGCTCCGCGACGACTTCGACCGGCACGGCCCGCTCGTCGGCGTCATGCATTCGTTCGTCGGCGACAAGGCGATGGCCGAGGCGTGCCTGGCGATGGGGCTGTATTTGTCGTTCGCCGGAATGCTCACGTACAAGAACGCGGCCGGCCTGCGCGAGACGGCGGCGACGGTGCCGTACAACCGGCTGCTCGTCGAGACGGACGCGCCGTACCTCGCCCCCGTGCCGAAGCGTGGCCAGCGGAACGAGCCGGCCCACGTCGCCTACACGGCGGCGGTCCTCGCCGGCCTGCACGGCGTCACGCCGGAGGAGATGGCCCGCCAGACCAGCGCCAGCGCCCGGGCCCTGTTCCGTATACTGTGACGGGTACGACTCCACCACGAGGGGATCGCCATGCACGCGCCGCTACGCCGGATCGCCGTCTTGTTGCTGGCCGGCCTCGTCCTCGGCCTCGGTTCCGCCGGGCTGGCGTCCGGCCAGGGCAAGGACAAGGCCGCGACGAAGGACGACAAGGGGAAGGACGTCCCGCGCGACAACAAGGTCAACGTCGACCTCGACCACATCTTCAAGGGCGGCATCAACCGCAACGGCGACCTGTACGGCATCCACCACTACCCCAGCGCGCCGAAGGAGATGACCGTCGACGGCAAGAAGTGCAAGGTCGAGTTCTTCTTCCAGGACAAGGGCGGCCCGCAGGAGGTGACGACGGCCCGGATCGAGGTGCGCGACGCCGAGACGAAGGAAGTGCTGCGCAAGAAGTTCTCGACGCTCTACCCGGCCGGCTGGAGCAAGGACCAGGTCGAGAAGGCGGTGCGCGAGGCGTACCAGCACGCGCAGGATAAGGACAACGTCGAGGACGACGGCAAGTGGGGCGGCCAGTGCGGGGCCGGCTTCCGCATCGAGGGCTACGTGACGCGCGACAAGAAGACGATCATCACCGCGTTCCCGATCTTTATGAGGAAGTGAGGCGGCCATGCTCCCGGTGCGACTGATCCTGAGCGCGACGAGCCAGTTGGGCGCGGAGCCGACGAGCGAGGAGCCGGCGGCGAAGGCGCTGGCGCGCTTCCTCAACGGCGATCTGGCCGGCTCGGCGAAGCACTGCCAGGCCCTGCTCGACGGCGGGTCGGCGGTGCTGGCCGGCAAGCAGGGCGACTTCACCCTCGGCGGCAACGCCTACGCGGTGACGATCACCAGCAAGACGACCGAGTTGCGGGCGCTGTCGGTCAAGGAGCCGGCCGTCACGGTGCCGACGACGGAGTTCGTCGAGCTGGTGGCGCAGTGGCTGGGGCTGCTCGACCGGCCGGTGGTGACCTGAATCGCCGAGCCCGCGGCGCAAGCAAGGGTCTTCGATTGGAAGACCCTTGCTTGCGCCGCGGGCTCCGGTTCTATTTCGCGGGCGGCTCGATGCCGAAGTCGCGGATCGTAAAAATCGGCCGGTACTCGTACTTCGCGGCCAGGATCTCCCTCGCCCCCTCCAGCCGATCGACGATGCACACCACCGCCGCCACCGTCGCGCCGGCCTTCTCGACCTCCTCGATCGCCTGGATGAGCGAGCCTCCCGTCGTCAGCACGTCGTCGACGACCGCGACGCGCGCGTTCGGCGGCAGCACCCCCTCGATCCGCTCCTGGCTGCCGTGGCCCTTCGCCTGCTTGCGGACGAAGAAGCCCTCCATCTCCCTGCCGTGGGCATGGTAGGCCAGCACCGCCGCCGTCGCCATCGGGATCGCGCCGACCTCCAAACCGCCGATCGCCTGGACGTTCAGGTCGTGCGTCCGGGCGTAGATCGCCTCGCCGAGGAGGGCGACCGCCTCGCTGTGGAAGAGGGCCTTCTTGCTGTTGATGTAGTACGTGCTCGTCTTGCCCGACGCGAGCGTGAACTGGCCGAACGCCATCGCCCGGGCGCGGAACACGTCCAGGAGCCGTTGATCCGGGTGAGCTGCCATGTGCGGTCATCCCATCAAGAGGAGTGGAACCACGAAATACACGAAATACACGAAAGAAGACAAATGACGTTCTTTGCTTTGTCTTCTTTCGTGTATTTCGTGTATTTCGTGGTGCATTCTATTCAGCGCTGGAACGTCGCGTCCGGCAGGCCGACGTTCAGGGCGACGTCGAGGAAGCTGAACTGCTCCGCCAACTCGCTCGGCCCGCCGGCCGACGCCGGCCAGTCGTAGTTCTCGACGCGCATCGGCAGCGACGTGCGCTGGTCGAACCAGACGACGCTGCGGTAGAACAGGAGCCCGTCAGCCCGGACCGGGTGGGTCGCCTCGACGCGGAGGCCCGGCCGGCCGGCGAACTCGCCGACGTCGATCCGCACGTCAGTCACGCCGAGGCGCTGCTCCAGCTCCCAGCCGGCGGCGAAGCGCTCGATCAGGTAGCCGATCCCCGCCTCGGTGATGCTGTACTTGCTCGCGCCCTTCGCCCGCGGCGAGTTCGGGTCGAGCGACACGAAGCCGACCAGGCCGAGGGCCCCGGCCCCGCGGGCGCGCAGCTTGCCGTTGTTCTTGCCGTCGACGTAGCACGCCACCTGGCCGGCCTGGCTCCGCGGCTGCTGCCAGGTCAGTTCGACGCAGTACGGCGCGGTGCGCGCCTTGAGCTGGATGACGTTCTCCGGCGTGAGCTGGCCGTCGATGCGTTCCTGCTTGATAAAGGTGCAGGTGTAGTCGCGCACGGCGGCGAAGGCGCGGCGGGCGTCGCGGATGAGGCGGAGCGGCTCCTCCATCGACCGGGTGTTGACCGGCTGGGCGGCCGTCGTCGGCGTCTCCGGGGCGACGAACGGCTCGGCCGCCTGGGCCCACGGTAGTCCGAGACCGGGGGCCAGGGCGGTCAGGCAGATCGCCAGCAGGAGCAGTTGTGCCGGCCGGGACCGGGCTTGCGGACGTTGCCGGATCAGCCAGACCGTGTCGTCCTTCTTCCGCCGGTGCCAGAAACTCATGGTGGCCCTCCATCGCGGGAGCGGAATTCCACCCTCTTCATCGGCCGGGCCGACGTGCGGCGCTCACGGCCGGCCGGCCATTTCGCCGCTCACCCCGTTTCGCTACAACAACCGAATGGACGGACCGTCGCCGCCTGCCTGGCCTTCCCGCCTTTTCCGACCGTCATGAGGACCGCCGTGCCGTCGCTGCAAATCCACACGATCGTCTCCTACCCGTTCGAGGAGAACACCTACCTCGCCTGGCGCGACGGCTCGTCGTCGGCCCTGGTGATCGACCCGGGCCTCGACCCGGAGGCGATCCTGACGTTCCTGTCCGAGCAGGGCCTGACGCCGGCCGCGATCCTGTGTACGCACGGCCACGCCGATCACATCGCCGGCAACGGCGCGGTCAAGGCGGCCTACCCGGACGTGCCGCTGCTCATCGGCCGGGGCGATGCGGCGATGCTGTCCGACCCGGACCTGAACCTGAGCGGGCCGTTCGGCTTCCCGCTGACAAGCCCGCCGGCCGACCGCCTGCTCGACGACGGCGACGTGGTCGAGTACGGCGGGATCTCGATCGAGGTGCGCGACCTGCCGGGCCACTCGCCGGGGCACGTCGTGTTTCTGGTGCGAGACGGCGACGGCATCGCCTTCGGCGGCGATACGCTGATGCGCGGGGCGGTCGGCCGGGGCGACTTCCCGGGCGGCGACTTCGCCCAGCTGCTGGCCGGCATCCGGAACGTGTTGTTTACGATGCCGCTCGGGGCGGTGGTTTACCCCGGCCACGGCCCGGTGACGACGGTCGGCCACGAGAAGGCGACGAACCCGTTCTTGACGTGAAAACGAAAAAACCGCCGGCAAGCCGGCGGCTATGTGGGGTTGGGAGGACGCTCAGTCGATGACCCGCTTGAGCTGGTCGGCGAGCCGCTCCAGGTCGCGGGCCAGGTCGTCCAGGTTGCGGTCGCGGAGCTGGCGGGCCAGGCGGAGGAAGTCGTCGGTCACCCCTTCGAGCTGGCGGGCGACGATCCGGGCGTCGAAGAACCGGCCGACCTGGAGGAAGAACTGCAGGTCGCTCGCCAGGCGGTTGATCGTCCGCAGGCCCTCGACCACCTCGAACAGCTCCCGCTGCCGCAGGTCGAACCGGCCCTGGAAGGCGGCGTTCAGGCCGCGCTGCGACAGCTGCCGGATGTCGTTGGCCAGCTCGCGGGCCGCGAAGACGTTGAAGCCCGGGTTGCCGAAGCCCTGATTGCCGAAGCCCTGGTTGCCGCCGAAGCCCTGGTTGCCGCCGATGCCGATGCCGATGTTGACGCCGGGCTTCGGCTGGATCTGGATGCCGATCTGGGCCTGGGCGGTCGCCGACGCGGCGAGCAGGGCGACGCAAGCCAGGGCGGCGGCAACGGTGCGGACAGTACGAGTCGTCATGGGAAGAACTCCTTCGCGGGGTGGGGTGGGGTGGGGTGGGATCGAGAAGGCGAGTTTCGCGGTTCGCTTCTTGTCCTTCTCGCTAGCAAATACCGCCCCGGAACGGATTGTGACTGCGGTTCGGCGTTTTTTTCGGCGTCGTGCCGTCCCCCTCCAAAAACGCCCCAAGCCCGGGCGTTGCAACGCCCGGGTCTCGGGGAAGTCACCGCGTCCGACGGTCAGTCGATCACATCCTTGAGCCGGTCGGCGAGCCGCTCCAGGTCGCGCGCCAGATCCTCCAGCTCCCGGCTGTTCAGGGCCCGGGCCCGGTCGCGGAGGTTGTCGGTCGCATCGTCGAGCTGGCGGGCGATCGCCAGGGCCTGGGCCTTGATGTTGCCGTTGTTCTGGAGCAGGGCGAGCAAGGCGTTGGCCCGGCCGGTCAGGAAGCGGAAGACGTTGACGATCTCGGTCTGGGTCGGGCCGGGCAGGTTGAAGCGGTTCTGGAGGCCGTCCTGGAAGCCGCGGTTGGTGAGGGCCTTGAACTGGTTGATCAGGTCGCGGGCCTGGACGACGTTGAACCCGGCGGTGTCGTTGCTCGCCCCGGGGCCGGTCGGGATGCCGACCCCGCCGCTGCCGACGCCCTTGCCGGCCTGGATGACGTTCTTTCCCTTGCCTTGGCCGTGCGCCTCCGGCGTCAGCGGCGACAGGCCGGCCACGGCCAGGCAAACGACGGCGGAAACGATCAGGGAGCGGACGCTGCGAATCGTCATGGTGGGATCTCCTGCGGGGAGGCCGGTGGACGGCCTCGTGGGTGGGTGGGATCTACTGGCGGGGAGGTGGAAGGAGGCGTGGTTCGCGTCGCTCGCGGCTCTCCTTCCACTCGCAAATACGGGCCGACGTCGCGGCGTGACACGTGGATTTCCGCGAATTCGGAGAAGATGCGTCGGCCCGGCGCTTTACCCCGGGCGGTGGATCGGGTAGTGTCGTCGGCGTCCGAACCCTTTACGGAGGGGGCATGTGTACGCCGCGGCGCGGCCTGGGCCTGGGCTTCGAGGATGCCGTGCGCGCCTTCCGCGGCGTGGGGCCGATCGCCGTCACCGACGCCGCGCTCGACGCGTTCCTCCTCGCGACGACCGACCTCGACTTCCCTCCGGCCGAACGCATGCGCCGGCTAGCGATCGCCCTGGAGCACGCCCGCTTCGTCAACGGCTGGGCCGACCTGCGGGCGATCTACCACGCCGCCCTTCGCCTCGATCCAGGCTCGGCCGCGGGGCACCACTCCCTGGCGCTGTCCGCGTCGTGGTATTACGAGGACCACCGCCTGCCACGCGACGAGTGCGTCGCGATCGCCGGCGAGGCGGAGGCCGCCCTGGCGGAGGCGGAGCGGCTGTTGCCCGGCAGCAGCCAGATCGCCTACGCCTTCGGCCTGCTCTGGTACGACCACCCGGCTCGCGGCGACGACCCGCCGGCGTATCGGACGCGGGCCCTCGCCCGGTTCGCGGAGGCGGTCGCCCTCGACGCGACGAACGTGATGGCCCAGTTGTACCTCGCCCACTGCCACCACGACGCCGAGGACTGGCCGGCGGCGATCGCGGCGTACGAGGGCGTCGATTTGGCCCGCCTCACGGCGGAGCGGCCGGCGTGGCGCGCGGTCAAGTGCCGGGAGCAACTCGCCGCCTGCCACGCCGCGGCCGGCCACCGGGACGAGGCGCGGCGGCGGTTCCTCGAATGGCTCAGCGACGCCGAGACGTGGGACGACGAGGCGCTCGAGGACCGCGTCGTCAACGTCGATGAGCTGGTCTGGGCGGTGACACGTCACCTGCACGACCGGCACGTCAAGGACCGGGTCCGCGCCCTGGTCGTGCGGCTCGGGCTGCGGGAGCGCTACCGTTCGCTCTTCCTGTGAGGGTTCGGATGGTCGCCATCACCTCCTTCACGGTCCCGGGCGGTCCGGGGCCGAACCAGGACGCCTACCTCGTCGAAGCCCACCCGGCCGACGCGGCGGTCTGGCTGTGCGTCCTCGCCGACGGCCAGGGTGGCCAGCGCGGCGGCGGCGAGGCGGCCCGGCTCGCCTGCCGGGTGGCGATGGACGTCCTGCTCGCCGCTCGGCCGAAGGCGCTGGCGGTGGCGTCGGCGTGGGCCGATGTCCTGCACGCCGCCGACCGCGCCGTCGAGGCCGACGCCGAGGCGGGGTACACCACCCTGGTCGCGTTCGCCCTGGTCGGCGACTTCCTGATCGGCGCGTCGAACGGCGACAGCGCCGTCCTCGTCGTCACGGACGGCCGGGCGACGGAGACCACCGCCCAGCAACGCAAGAATCCGCCGGTCGGCTCCGGCGGGGCGGCGGTCGTGCCGTTCGGGGCGGCGTTGACCCGGCCGTGGTCCGTCCTGGCGATGTCGGATGGTGTGTGGAAGTACGCCGGCTGGGACGGGCTGGTCGAGGCCGCGACGACGTGGCGCGGCGAGGAACTGCTCGCGCGGTTACAGGCGGCGGTCCGGTCGCCCGGGACGGGGAGCTTCCCGGACGACTTCACGGCGGTTCTGTTCGAGGGGGCGGATTGATGCTATTCTGGACGCGGTGATCCGCGCGGAGGTGGGCCATGAATGCGACCGGGGTGGTACATTCCGATCCGGCGATCCTTAGCGGCACGCCGGTCTTCGTCGGGACGCGCGTCCCGGTGCGGACCCTGCTCGACTACCTGGAAGCGGGCGAGCCGCTGGAGGCGTTCCTGGAGGATTTCCCGAGCGTCTCGCGGGAGCGGGCCATCGCCGCGCTGCGGCTCGCGGGGCAACTCCTGGTGGGTCATGCGCGTCCTGCTTGACGGAGTGCGTCCCGCGCCGGTTGCGAGCCGCGCTGCCCGGCCACGACGTCAGCACGGTCCACGAGATGGGCTGGTCCGGGAAGACGAACGGCGAGTTGCTTCAACTCGCGGTCGGGCAGGGATTCGAGGTGCTGCTCACCGTCGATCACAACCTCCCCCACCAGCAGACCGTCGCGGTCGCGGGGATTGCGGTGCTGGTCCTGGTCGCCCTGACGAATCGCCTGGCCGACCTGTTGCCGCTCGCGCCGCACGCCCTGACGGCCCTGGCCTCGATCCAGCCAGGCGAGGTCGTGGAGGTCGGGCTGTGATCCTGTCACCTCTTGAACGGGCAGTGATTTTCGAGTGCCTTCGGGCGACCATCGACGGGGATTTCATCCACGAGACCGAGTTCCGAATCGTGTTCAACCGCCCGCGAGACGCCCTCCGGCCACTTCTGGAACGAGCCCCCCAAATTGACTTGTCGGACAACCGCACGATCTGGCTGCTGATGATGCTTCTGACCCATCTCGACTCCGCCACGAACCGAGCGGATTGGGCGGATTGGATCTCGGTCGATCCGGCCGTCGTGGCCGCTGTCAGCGACCGGCTGTATGCGATGCTCCCTCCTTTGGAGTACGCCGAGTTAACAGTAATCGGCCCCGTCGAGATCGACCGCCGGTTCTACCGCCTCATCGACTATCGACAGGTGAATGGCGGGTACGGGACGACGAGCCAGGTGTGGGACGGAAAACGGTGGGTGGATAACCTCGACGGTCCCGGCTGTCCGGCAATTCGCGGAACGCCGCCAGCCAGTAACGAAGCCCTCGCCCAGGCCGGCGTCGATGTCAGCCCGTTGCCACCGGGATACGACCCAGGGGAAGACGGGCGCGTGCCCGAAGATCAGTAATCGGTCACCGCCGCGTCATCGGCGTCGCCAGGTCCATCCCCTGGGCGGCCTGCCACGCCTCGACCGTGCCGATCGGCAGCCAGAACCCCGCCCGCACCACCGAAACCGGCTCCTTCGCCGCCAGGGCCGTCACGTAGTCGGTGATCTCGTACTCGCCCCGCGCCGACACGCCGATCTCCGTCTCGAAGACGTGCCCCGGGAAGACGTATGCCCCCGTGTTCGCCAGCTGGGTGCCGTCGAGCGGCGGCTTCTCGACGAGCTTCTCCAGCGTGCCGTCCGCGTTCTGGAACGCGATGCCGAACTTGCGCGGCTCATCGACCGGGGCGCACAGCACGCCGGCCGGCTTCTCGGCGAGCGTCGCCATGTCGGCCGCACCGAACAGGTCGTCGCCGTTGAGGACCAGGAACCGGTCCGAGCGCAGGTATTGCCGGCACGAGCGCAGGGCGTCGCCGGTGCCGCGCGGCTCGGCCTGGCGGACGGCCTGCCACTGGGCGAAGTGCGGCTGCCCGGCCAGGTACGCCTCGATCTGCTCGGCGAGGTAGTTGACGACGACCAGGACGCGGTCGACGCCGCGGGGCAGGGCGGACAGGGTCCAGTCGAGGATCGGCCGGCCCTGCAACGGCAGGAGCGGCTTCGGCGTCGTGAGCGTGTGCGGCCGCAGGCGGGTGCCGAGGCCGGCGGCGAGGATGATCGCGTCCATGAGCGTCCCTCCGATCGGGGCGGACTTTCCTTGTCGTCGCGTTTTACCCGGCCGGCCGGCTTTGGATCAAGTCCGGCCTTTGCCGCCGACGATGATTCCACCAGCCCCGCCTGACCTTCTTCCTGTGCCGGGCCTGCTGATTTCGCCGAGGGCGTCCTCGCGCCAGGCTTCCGGAATCAGGGACGATTCTCCGCACGAGGATGGATTCCGATGCGCCACTGGCTCCCCCGGTTGGTTCTCTTCCTCGCGGCCGGTTCGCTCCTCGTGACGACCGGCTGCAAGTCCAGCGGTTTCGGCCACCACCAAAAGCCGCCGATCTACGTCGGCAACTGCGACTGCGCCCCGTACAACCCGCTCGACCCGTACGGCCGTTGCTCCGGCACCGGCGTCGTCGGGACCGCCCCGTGCGCGCCGGGTTGCGCCTCCGGCTGCGCCGGGAAGTAGACGTCACCGCGACCGCTGCCGCCGGGACCGTCGCGGTTCCGGCGGCTGCGGCTCGACGAACGCCACCGGCGGCAGCGCCTGGAACTCGGCCAGCTTGCGCGTGTTCGTGTCGGCGGCCAGGTCGAGGAACTTCTGCTGGCTGCGCACCTTCGCCTGCCCCTCGGCCGGCACCACTCGCCGGTACTGGCCGTTCGGCAGCAGTTCGCGCGCCTTGACGTTGTCCGCCAGGGTGATCGCCAGCACCTCGTCGATCATCCGCTTCTTCAGATCCGGCTGCTCGACCGGGAAGACGACCTCGACGCGCCGCGTCAGGTTGCGGTCCATCCAGTCCGCCGAGCCGACGTAGACCTGCGGGTCGCCGTTGTTGCCGAAGTAGAAGATCCGGCTGTGCTCCAGGAAGCGGTCCACGATCGACACGACGCGGATGTTCTCGCTGTAGCCGGGCAGGCCCGGCCGCAGGTTGCAGATGCCGCGGCAGACGATGTCGATCTTCACGCCGGCCTGGCTCGCCCGGTACAGCGCCTGGGTCACGCTCGGCTCCAGGACGCCGTTCACCTTGGCGACGATCCGCCCCTCCTTGCCCGCCACGGCGAACTGCCGCTCCTGCTCGATCTTCTCGACCATGAACGGCAGCATCCGCCCCGGGGCGACGACCAGCTTCCGATACTGCGGCAGTTCGCAGTACCCGGTCAGGTAGTTGAACAACGCCGACACGTCGTCGCAGACGTCCGGGTTGCAGGTGAACAGGCCGAGGTCGGTGTAGATGCGGGCCGTCGTCGGGTTGTAGTTCCCGGTCGCCAGGTGGACGTAGCGGCGTAGGCCGTCGTCCTCGCGCCGGACGACGAGCGACACCTTGCAGTGCGTCTTGAGGTTGACGAACCCGAACACGACGTGGACGCCGGCCTTCTCCAGCTGCTGGGCCCAGTGGATGTTGCGCTCCTCGTCCATGCGCGCCTTCAACTCCAGGACGGCGGTCACCTGCTTGCCGTTGTCGGCCGCCCGGGCCAGGGCGCGCACGATCGGCGAGTCGCTGCTCGTCCGGTAGAGCGTCTGCTTGATCGCCAGGACGCGGTCGTCGACGGCGGCCGCCTCGACGAAATCGACGACGTGGCCGAACGCCTCGTAGGGGTGGTGCATGAGGATGTCGCGCGACCGGATCGCGGCCCACATGCTCGGCGCGATGGCGAACTCGGCGACCTGCTGCGGCAGGAAGCCCGGGTCGCGCAGCTGCGGGTAGCCCGGCACGCCATACAGCTGGAACAGGCTCGTCAGGTCGAGCAGCCCCGGGCAGGCGTGGACGTCGCCCGGGTCGAGGTCGAGGGCGGCGGTCAGGAACTGGACCAGCTGCGGCTGGGCGGTCGATTCGACCTGGATGCGGACCGCCGCCCCGCGGCGGCGCTTGCGCACCTCCTCCTCGATCGTCTTGAGCAGGTCCTCGACCTCCTCGTCGTCGATCTCGAAGTCGCTGTTGCGCGTGACGCGGAACAGGGCGTCGTGCTCGTGCTTCATGCCGGGGAACAGCTCGCCGAGGTGGAGGCGGATGACCGTCTCCAGCGTCGTGAAGACGTGCTTGCCCGGCTCGCCCGGCAGCGGGACGAAGCGCGGCAGGACGGCCGGCACCTGGACGACGGCGAACAGCTGCTCCTGGTCGCTGGGCCGTTCGAGGATGACGGCGAGGTTGAGCGACTTGTTCATCAGGTGCGGGAACGGGTGGCCCGGGTCGATCGCCAGCGGCGTCAACACCGGGAAGACCTGCCGCTGGAAGAACGTCTTCAGGTGCTGCCGCTCGGCGTCGGTCAGGTCGGCCAGCCCGCGCAGGACGATCCCCTCGCGGTCGAGTGACGGCAGGATGTCGCCGAGCAGGACGCCGTACGCCTCGCTCATCAGCTGGCGGACGGTCTGGTCGATTTGCTCGACCTGGCTGACGACCGGGGTGCGGTCCGCCCCGGAGCCGAAGGCGATGCCGGCCTGGAGCTTTTGTTGGAGGCCGGCGACGCGGACCATATAGAACTCGTCGAGGTTGCTCTCGAAGATGGCGACGAACTTGAGCCGTTCGAGGAGGGGGACCGTCGGGTCGTGGGCCTCCTCCAGGACGCGCCGGTTGAACTCGAGCCAGCTCAGCTCGCGGTTGATGTAGAGCGCCGGGTCGTCGAGCGGCAGGCCCTGGGGCGGCATCGGCAGATCCATAACGGCTCCTCCCTCGTCCGGGCATTGTACCACCCGCTCCCAAGCCCAGCGATTGCAATCGCTGGGGGTGGCTGCCCCGGAATCGACTTGGCAACCCCCCGTTCCGCAGTTAGGCTGGGGGGGATGAGGCGTTCTTCACGGAAGGGGGCGCCCGAACGAGCGTCGCACCCCGGCCCTGGCTCCCTCTCCCTTTTTTCACGGCCAACCAATCCGGGACGTGGCGGTCTTCGTCGTACCAGGTGACGGAATGAGCCGACCAGCCAGCACAGTCTGTGTTCCGCCGGCCGCACCCGTGGCGATGGAGCCGACCAACCCGGGCGAGATGTTGCTGCGCACGTTCAACGACCTGCGCGACGAACTCGTCAGCACGCTCTGGTACCTCCTGGGCAATCAGGAGGACGCGCAGGACGCCGCCCAGGAGGCGTTCTTGCGGTGTTGGCGTACCCAGGACGGCCTGTCCGGCGTACAGAACGTCCGGGCGTGGATCTTCCGCGTCGCGCTCAACGTCGCCAAGGACGTGCAACGCAGCGCCTGGCGGCGGCGGGTCAAACCCCTGGTCGGAGGCGAGTTGATGCCGCTGGTCGCACCGACCTCCCCCACGGACGGCGTCGAGGAACAGGAGTCCCTCGACCGGCTGCGCGAGGCGCTGCGGGGCCTGCGCGCCGAGGAGCGCGAGGTGTTCCTGCTCCGCCAGAACGGCGAGCTGACCTACGAGCAGATCGCCGAGGTCTTCGACCGGCCGGTCGGCACGGTCAAGACGCAGATGCGTGCCGCGCTCCAGAAGCTCCGCAAGGTGTTGTCCCCCGGTGAGTGACCCCGCCGGTGCCCCCGACCGGCTACCTGCTGTGAACCCGACCGCCCCCGGCCCCTCCCGGCCGGGCCGCGTGGAGTCGAGAACCATGGACCGCTGCCGACACTGCCAGGCGCAGCTGCTCGACCACCTGTACGACCTGCTCGACGAGGCGGACCAGGCCCTCCTGGACGCCCACCTGAGCGGGTGCGTCGCGTGCCGGCACGCCCTGGACCTCGCCCGCCAGCAGCAGCACCTCTTCGCCGCCGCCGCCCGGTTCGACGGCGTCGCCGCCCCCTTTGAAGCCCCGGCCGTGGTGCCGCTGGGCGAGCCGCTGGAGCAGCCGGCCGTCCTGCCGCTGCCGTACCGCAAGCCGGCGGTCGGCTGGCGGCCGTGGGTCGCCGCCGCCGCGGCGCTGCTCGTCCTGGCCGGCGTCGGCCTCTGGGTCCGCCACGACCACGCCGCCGCGCGCGACGCCGTCGCCGACAACCGCGCCGCCCGCGCCGACCGCGCCGCCGAGTTGGCCTCCCTCGAGAAGCGCGAGGAGGAAGTCGCCGAACACCAGGGGCGCGAGCTGGATCGCCTCGCCGAGCGGGCGACGCGCGACGAGCTGACCGTCCAGGCGACCGGGCCGCAGGTCCTCGCCGGTAAGCTGACCGCCCCGTTCCGGGTCGAGACGCGCGACGCCCGGGGCGAGGAGATCGCGGCCAACGTCTGGGCCGAGCTGCGGACCGCCGACGGCAACGAGACGCCGGCCCTGGTGCGGGCCACCGGCGACGGCAAGAGCTTCCGCATCGAGAGCGGCCTCGATCTGCCGCCGGGCGAGTACAAGTTGCTCGTCTACGCCGAGCGGCCGGGCGGGGCCCCCGTCACGTTGCCGGTCCCGGTCGAGATCGCCGCCGCCGACCCGGTGACCTATCTGACGACGGACCGCCCGCTCTACCAGGCCGGCAAGGACGTCGTCCACTACCGGTCGCTGACGCTCGACCGCCGCACCCTGGAGCCGTACGGCGAGGGGCTCGACCTGGAGTACGTCCTCCGCTCGCCGGACGGCCGGGAGGAGGTGCTCGCGCGCGGCCCGGACCGGCTGCGCGAGGCCGAGTCGAAGGAGGCCCTGGTTCGCGGGCCGGACGGCCAGGAGTTGCGCGGCGTCGGGGCGGGGGCGTTCGCCCTGTCGGCGAGCCAGGCCGGCGGCGAGTACAGCCTGGTCGTCCGCGAGCGGGCCGGCCGATTCGCCGAGACGCGGGCGCGGTTCCTGGTGGCCCGGCCGACGAACCTGCGCCTCGACGCCGGGCCGCTGTGGGGCAAGGCGGTCTACCGGCCCGGCGAGGCGATCGACGTCTCGGGCCGGCTCGTCGGCGCGAACGGCGCGCCGTTGCGCGGCAAGGCTGTCGCGGTTCGACTGAGCGTGGACGGCCGCGAGCAGCCGGCCGGCCAGGTCGTCGCGACCGACGCGGAGGGCAAGCTGCACGTCCAGGGCCGGGTGCCGGCCCACGCGACGACGGCGGCGGTGCTGTTCCGCGTCGAGGACGGCGCGACGGTCGAGGAGATCCAGGCCCCGGTGCCGCTCTTCCTGGCCGGGGCGGCGGTCGAGTTCTTCCCCGAGGGCGGCGACCTCGTCGCCGGGCTGGAGGGCCGCGTCTACTTCCAGGCGCGCGACCGGCGCGGCCGGCCGATCGCGCTGGAGGGCGTCCTGCTGGAGAACGACCAGCCGACGACGGTGAAGGTCAAGACGGCCGAGGTGCCCGAGGTCGGCGCGGCGAGCGGGCTGGGCAGCTTCCGCTTCACGCCGAAGGCCGGGGCCCGCTACCGCGTCCGGGTCGAGAAGCCGGCCGAGGTCGGCAAGTTCAACCTGCCGCCGGTCCGGCCCGACGGCGTCGTGCTGACGGTCGCCGACCCGGTCGTCGAGGCCGGCCAGGCGCTGACGGTCCGCGTCGCCTCGACGACGAACCGGCCGGTGCGGGTGGCCCTCTCGTGCCGGGGCGAGGTGTTAGACGTTCAGCCGTTGCCGGCGGGGCAGGGCACGGTCACGTTCGCGACGACGGCGGCGCGCGGCGTCTGTCGCGTGACCGCCTACGAGGAGCAGACGGTCCTCGGCCACGACGCCCCGGGGCCGCTCCTGGCGGCGGGGCTCGCCCTGCGGGCCGACGGCCCGTTCGCGGCGGCGACGCTGCTCCTGGCCGGGTCGTGGGACCACTTGGAGATGGTGCCCCGGGCCGAGCGGCTGGCGTTCTGCAAGCCGCGCGAGCGGCTCGACCTGGAGGCGCGCACCGAGCGCGGGGCCCAGAACGGCCAGCTCGCCAAGGTGACGCTCCAGGCGAAGGACGAGAAGCGCCGCGCTGTGCCGGCCGTCGCCCAGGTCGGCGTCGTCGATCAGCTCGCCCTGGCCGAGGCGGACGACCGCTTCACGCGGAGCCTGCCGGCTCACGCCTGGCTGGCGGCCGAGCTGCCGTCGCCGGATCTTCTGGAGCGGGCGGACGCCTTGCTGCTGCCGGCGTCGGCGTCGCGGCAAGCGCTCGACCTCGTCCTGGCGACGCAGGGCTGGCGGCGCTTCGACGGCGCGGGCGAGTCGGGCGACGCCGACCGGCTCGTCACCGTCCAGGGGCGGCGGATGCCGGACTACCCCGCCCTGGCCCGCGAGCGGGCCGCCCTGCTAAAGACGACCGGCGAACAGCGGGCGATCCTCGCCGGTCGGCAGGCCGAGGCACGGGCGGCGCTGGCCAGCCTGACCGCCGACCCGACCGCCGCGACGGCAGCCCTTCGCCTGGCCTGGTACGAGGAGCAGGGCCCCCGGCTACAACAGGGCTTCCTCCTCGGCCTGGGCGGGTTGCTCGTCGTCGTCCTCGTCGTCGCCCTGGTCCGGCTGACGCGGGCGGAACTGGAGCGGGCCCGGCCGTATCTCGGCCTGGCCGGCGCGACGGCCGCCGTGCTGGTCGTCGCACTGTTGACGCCGGGCCTGGCGCGCCTCGACGGCGAGCCGTCCGCCACGCCGTCGGCCGAGAAGGCGGTCGGCCAGATGGAGTTGGCGGCGAACCGCCCGGCGGAGGCGGCCCGGCCGGCCAGCGTCTGGGTGGTCGATCCGCTGCGCGACCTCGCGGCGAAGAAGGCCGCCGGCCTGGGGGGCGGCTTCGGTCGTGGGGCGGCCGATCCGCGCGGGGGAGCCTTCGGGAGCGACGCCCCGAGCGCCCCGCCGCACGCCTTCCTGGAGCGCAAGCAGGACCGGGCGGACCTCAAGGCCCGCGCCCCGGCCGAGGCCCTGGAGCCGAACAAGGCCGTCCCGTCCGCGCCGGCCCCGGCGGCGACCATGCTCGCCAAGCCGGAGACGGACAAGGCCGGTGCCGACGACGCGACGGCCCGGTTCCGTCGCCACCTGCTGGAGGAGCTGGGCAAGGAGGAAGGGGCCAAGCTCGGCCAGCAGGCGCTCCGGCCGGGCGGCCCGTCCGACGAGGCGGAGGGATCGCAGCGCAAGCGGCCGCTCGTCGTGCGGACGTTCGCCAACCTGCGCGACCGCGCCGACAACGCCAGCCGCGGCCGGCCGCCGGTCGTCTTCTGGCACCCGGTCCTCGTCCTGCCCGGGGCCGGGGCGACGGTCGAGTTCCAGCTCGGCGGCCCGGCGGCGCAGTACCGGCTCGACGTCCAGGCCCACAGCCTCGACGGCCGGCTCGGCACCTTGCGGCAGGAGCTGTCCGAGAAGTAGTCGTCCGCGCACCTTCCATAGCCCCCGGCTTGCCGGGGGTGCCTTTCGTTTTGGACCGCTGCGAAGACCCCGGGCAAGCCCGGGGCTAATTGAAGACGGCCGCCCGCCCAACGTCTACCTCCTTGGCACCGGCGCGCAGCGCCGGTATACTGCCCGGACACCCGCCGTCCGCGTCCTGCCGAGGGGCCGATGAGAACGCTCGCGCTGCTCCTGTCCCTGCCCCTGGCCCTCTTCGCCGCCGACTGGCCGCAGTGGCAGGGCCCCAACCGCGACAACATCAACCCCGAGAAGGGCCTCGTCGCGACCTTCCCCGCCGGCGGGCCGAAGCAGCTCTGGCTCGCCACCGACTGCGGCGTCGGCTTCTCCAGCCCGACGACCGTCGGCGACCGGCTCTACCTCCTCGGCACCGCCGGCACCGACGAGGTGATCCACTGCCTCGACGTCAAGACCGGCAAGGCCGCCTGGCCGAGGCCGACCGTCCTCGGGCCGATCCGTGACGACAAGCGCGGCGAGGGGCCGCGCGGCAGCGTGACCATCGACGGCGCGCTCGTCTACGGCATGGGCGGCAAGGGCAACCTCGTCTGCGCCGAGGCGGCGACGGGCAAGGTCGTCTGGGCCAAGCACCTGGAGAACGACCTCGGCGGCAAGGTGCCCACCTGGGGCTACAGTGAGTCGCCCCTGATCGACGGCGACCTCGTGATCTGCACGCCGGGCGGCAAGAACGGCACCCTCGCGGCGCTCGACAAGAAGACCGGCAAGGTCGCCTGGCGCAGCGCCGACCTGACCGACGCGACGGGGTATTCGTCGCCGGTCGTCGCCACGGTCGGCGGCACGCGGATGTATGTGCAGCTGACGGCCGGCGGCGTGGCCGGCGTCGCGGCGAAGACGGGCAAGCTCCTGTGGAAGGAGAAGGTCGCCGTCAACAACATCGCCATGATCCCGACGCCGCTCGTCCACGACGGCCACGTCTACGTCACGTCGGACTACGGCTCCGGCTGCGCCCTGGTCAAGCTCGACGCGACCGCCGACGGCGTGACGTCGAAGGTCGTCTACGAGAACAAGGTGATGCAGAACCACCACGGCGGGTTCGTCCTGCTCGACGGCCACGTCTACGGCGCGTCCGGCAACACGAACACCGGCCGGCCGAGCTGGGTCTGCCAGGACGTCAAGACCGGCAAGGAGGTCTGGGCCGCCCTCGGCATGGGCGAGTTCGGCTCGCTGACCGTCGCCGACGGCAAGCTGTTCCTGTACGGCCAGGACACCGGCGTGCTCGCCCTGGTCGCGCCGTCGCCGGCCGGCTACAAGGAGTTGGGCCGGTTCGTGATCCCGGCCCAGAGCAAGCTGCAGCGCCAGCAGGGCAAGATCTGGACCCACCCGGTCGTCGCCAACGGCCGGCTCTACCTGCGCGACCTCGACCTGCTCTACTGCTTCGACGTGTCGGCGAAATGACCCGTCCCGCCCCCGCGAGGAGAAGGCTCATGCGACGGACCGTGATGGCGGCGATCCTGACGGCGATGCTCCTGGGCACGCTGCCGGCGGCCGACTGGCCGCAGTGGCGCGGCCCGAAGCGTGACGGCCACAGCGGCGAGGTCGGCGTCAAGGACAAGCTCACCGCCAAGGGCGGGCCGAAGCTCGCCTGGACGTTCAAGGACGCCGGCCGCGGCAACGCCACGCCGTCGGTCGTCGGCGACCGGGTCTACGTCCTCGGCGAGCGCAAGGGCAAGGAGTACGTCATCGCCATCGACGCCAAGGCCGGCAAGGAGCTGTGGGCGGCCGAGATGAGCCCGACCTGGGACGAGAAGGGCACGACGCCGTTCTCGTTCACCGTCGGCCCGAACTGCGGCCCGGCGGTCGAGGGCGACCGCCTCTACGCCGTCAGCAGCCGGGGCACGCTCGTCTGCGTCGACACGGCCAAGGGCGACGTCGTCTGGAAGAAGGACCTCGTCGGCGACCCGAAGGACCCGAAGGCGGTCGTCACGACGTCCGGCGGCGGCGAGGAGGTCTACGGCTACGGCTTCTCGTGGTCGCCGCTCATCGACGGCGACAAGCTCATCATCACGCCCGGCGGCAAGCTCGGCCTGTTCGCCGCCCTGGACAAGAAGACCGGCAAGGAGATCTGGCGCGGCACCGACGTGACGGAGGACGCGACGTACGCCTCGCCGGTCGTCGCCGAGATCGGCGGCGTCCGGCAGTACATCACCGGGACGCAGTTCGGCCCGGTCGCCGTCGATGCGAAGACGGGCAAGATGCTCTGGTTCCCGAAGCTGGAGGACGAGATCGGCGACATGGTCTGCCCGACGCCGATCGTCATGGGCGACACGGTGCTATTCTCGTCGACGAAGTACGGCACGTCGGCGACGAAGGTCGAGAAGGTCGGCGACAACTTCAAGACGAAGGCGGCGTACAAGCTCGTCAAGGGCCTGGCCAACTCGCACGGCGAGATCGTCCTCGTCGACGGCCACATCTACGGCGCGCACGAGGAGCGCGACTGGAAGTGCGTCGAGGCGGCGACCGGCAAGGTGAAGTGGTCGACGCAGGACCCGACCGTCGGGCCGATCCTGGCCGTGGACGGCGTGCTGGTGATGCAGCCGGAACGCGGCGAGGAGGTCGTCGTCGCGGCGGCCGACCCGGCGGCGTTCAAGGAGCTGAACCGTTGGAAGCTGCCCGAGGCGTCGAAGCAGCGCAAGCCGAGCGGCCGGCTGTGGTGCCCGCCGATCGCCGCGGCGGGCAAGCTCTTCGTCCGCGATCAGGAGCTGCTGTTCGCGTACGAGATCAAGTAACTCGCTGGTTAGTCGCGGAAACGCGCACCAGCCCGGAGCGCAAGCGACGGATCGGAAACGCCCGTCGCTTGCGCTCCGGGCTGGTTGGCGGGCGCGAATGAAGGGTCGAGCCATGCCGGAACCCGCCGACCTGCAACGGCTGCTCGACCTCCTGCCCGCGAACGGCTTCTACTCCCGCCGCCTCGTCGCGGCCGGGCTCAAACCCGGCCGACTCCGCTACCCCGACGACTGGCACCGCCTGCCGCTGACGACCAAGGCCGACCTCGTCGCCGACCAGGCGGCGCATCCGCCGTTCGGCTCGATCCACAGCCTGCCCATCGACCGCTACAGCCGGTTCCACCAGACGTCCGGCACGACCGGCCGGCCACTCCGCTGGCTCGACACGCCCCAGAGCTGGTCCGCCCTGCTCGACTGCTGGCAGGCGGTCTACGACCACGCCGGCGTCCGGCCGGACGACCGGCTGTTCTTCGCGTTCTCGTTCGGGCCGTTCCTCGGCTTCTGGACCGCGTTCGAGGCCGGCTGCCGCATGGGGGCGCTCTGCCTGCCCGGCGGCGGCATGGGCACGACCGCCCGGCTCCGCTTCCTGCTCGACAACGCCGTCACCGTCGTCCTCTGCACGCCGACGTACGCGCTGCACCTGGCCGAGGTCGCCCAGCGCGAAGGCCTCGACCTGGCCGGCTCGGCGGTGCGCGCCGTCATCGTCGCCGGCGAGCCGGGCGGCAACATCCCGGCGACGCGCGCCCGGATCGAGGCCGGCTGGGGGGCGCGCGTCTTCGACCATCACGGCATGACGGAGACCGGCCCGGTCACCGCCGAGCCGGCGGCCGCGCCCGGCGGCCTGCACGTCCTCGACCGCTGGTACCTGGCCGAGGTGCTCGACCCGACCACGCTCCAGCCGGTGCCGCCGGGCGAGATCGGCGAACTGGTCCTGACGAACGTGCATCGCCTCGGCAGCCCGCTGGTGCGCTACCGGACCGGCGACCAGGTGCGCGTCGATCCGACGCCGGGGGCGGACCTCGGCATCGGGCCGCGCCTCATCGGCGGCATCCTCGGCCGGGCCGACGACATGATCGTCCTGCGCGGCAACAACGTCTACCCGTCGCGCATCCAGGCGATCCTGCACCGCTTCCCGGAGGTGGCCGAGTTCCGCATCGCCGTCGAGGACCAGGAGAGCCTGGCCGTGCTGCGCATCGACGTCGAACTAACCGGCGACGACGACGTCACGCCGCGCATCGACCAGGCGATCCGCGACGAGCTGCTCTTCCGAGCGGTCGTGCGGCGCGTCGAGCCGGGGACGCTGCCGCGGTTCGAGATGAAGGCCCAGCGCGTCAGCCGGGGCTGAGGCGGCCGGTTCCGGTGCAACCCGCGACCGGCGTCGGGGGTTGATCCTGGGACAGGACGACCCCACCCCGAACCCGCACAGGGACGCATGAACGAGCCGACCCTCCCGCCACGCCTCCGCGACCTCCTCTCCCGCGCGGTCGCCGCCGACGCCTCCGACGTCCACCTCATCGCCGGCTACCCGCCGGTCTTCCGCGTCCACGGCGACCTGGTCGAGCAGCCGGAGCCGGCGTTGATCGCCGAGGAAGCCGAGGCCCTGCTCGGCTCCCTCTGCCCGCCGGAGGGCCGCGACCGTCTGGCCCAGGAGAGGAGCTACGACGGCTCGTTCGGCCTGCTGCTCGACGGCACCTTCGCCCGGTTCCGGCTCAACCTCTTCCACGCCGGCAGCCAGCTCGCGGCGTGCTTGCGCGTCGTGCCGACGACGATCCCGAACTTCGAGTGGCTCGGCCTGTCGCCGGACCTGGCCCATCGGCTCGCGTTCCAGAACGACGGCCTGGTGATCGTCACCGGGGCCACCGGCTCCGGCAAGACGACGACCCTGGCGGCGCTGGTCCAGCTCCTCAACCGGACGGGCGGCTTCCGGATCATCACCGTCGAGGAGCCGGTCGAGTACCTGTTCCCGCGGAGCCCGGACTCGGTCGTCACGCAGCGCGAGGTCGGCCGCGACGTGCCGACGTTCGCCGACGGGCTGAAGTCCGGCCTGCGCCAGGACCCGGACGTCATCCTCGTCGGCGAGATCCGCGACCGGGAGACGGCCCAGATGGCATTGAGCGCCGCCGAGACGGGCCACCTCGTCTTCACGACGCTGCACACGCGCGACGCGAAAGGGGCGGTCAGCCGGTTCGCCGACCTGTTCCCGCAGGACGTGCAGCGCGACATCCGCTACCAGCTGGCGTCGAGCCTGCGGGCGGTCGTGTCGCAGCGGCTGCTGCCCGGCCCGGAGCGCGGCACGAAGCGGAGCCTCGCCCTGGAGGTGATGTGGAACACGAACCCGATCGCCAGCGCGATCCGGCAAGGGAAGCTGGAGAGCATCGACAACTACCTGCTGACCGGCCGGGAGGAGGGCATGGTCAGCCTGGACGAGTCGCTGCGGCTGCTCATGCGGGCGGGGAAGATCACGCGCGAGGTCGCCGAGCAGAACGCGCGCGACCCGGGCGTGCTCAATCGGTAGCCGCGGCGGTGTGCGGCCCCGGCGCGGCCGGAGGTGCGGCTGTGTCCGGTCCGCACACGGCGAGGGGTCACGGGTTCCGGCCCTTCGCCAGCGGTTCGACAAGGATCAAGGTCCCCTCCTTCAGCACGCGGAGGAAGGCGGGGTCCGGCTTCTGACCGTGGGCCGACAGCAAGACGGTCAGGCCGGGCTTCAGGCGGTTCAGGGCCTCGGCGGGGGGCAGCTCCTTTCCGTCGGCGGTCCAGGTACGGGCGTCCTTCAGGGAGAGCTGTCGCGTCGTGACGTCGACGATCACGCGGGGCTCCCGCTGCGTTTCCACCACGAGGGAGCGCGTCTCCAGGTAGGCGACGGTGCCGTCCTCCGGATCGACGCCGGAGACGACCACGAACCGGGGCGGGGCCGTCGTCGGGGAAGGGACCGCCGGGTCCGCTGCCGCGCAGATCGGGGGGAACGCCAGAACGAGGAGGAACGCGGCCCATCGCCGTGCGAGGTCGGGGGTCGGCCGGTGCATGGGAATCTCCGTCGGGGGTGGCAGGCGGCACGCCGCCGCTCGGGTCGATTGCCTAACCAAGCATGCCTAACCAAGCAAAGAGCGCGCCGAGGCCGCGCCGGATCCGGCGCGGACAATCCGGCCGTCCGGCGCGGGATTTGTATCCTCCGCCTTCATCCCATCCGTCACGTTGTCAGGGTGGGCGAGGATCGGTCGGGAGGTGCGGACCATGAGCGGTTACCGTTGGCTGGTGTTTCCGTTGGCCTGCTGCCTGGCAGCGGGCGGGGCGGTATCGACCCTGTTCGGGCGACCGGGAGAGGAGAAAGACGCCCCGCCCGCCCGGTACGAGACGTTCCGGGACCCGTCGATCCAGCGGGCGTTCACCGCCCAGGTGCCGGCCGGGTGGAAGGTGTCGGGCGGGGCGCGACAGCCGCGCCTGCTGACGACGGTCTTCGCCGTCGAGGCGACCTCCCCGGACGGGCAGGCGGTGTTGAGCCTCCGGGTGAACGACGCCCCGGCGGCGCACCTCGACGGGCCGGTCCCCTGGCCGCTTCCGCCCGACAGCACCCACGTCCCGATCACCGGCGTCGGCATGGTGCCGATCGTGCGGTATCGGGCCGGGGCGGAGTTCGTCACCGCGTCGGAACTGCCCGCTCTGCGCCGGGAGGACCTGCGCTTCGAGGCGGTCCGCGCCTGGCCGGGCTTGGCCCGCGGAGCGGCCCCGATGCCGCCGTTCGCCCGGGCGGACGCGGGGGAGGTGGCCTACTCGTACCGGCGCGACGGCAAGCCGATCCGGGGCGGGGCGCTGGCCGTCACGCGGATGATGGCCGGCCAGCCCGGGGTGCCGAAGCTCTGGCACTGCCTCCTCCTCGCCGTCTACGAGGCCGCGCCCGAGCGGGAGAAGGAAACCCGGGGCCATCTGGTCCGCCTCGCGAGCACGTTCCGGCTCGACCCGGACTGGGTCGCCGGCCAGGAGGCCGTCCAGCGGCGGAGCCTCGACGCGGTCATGAGCGCCGGGCGTCATACCGCCCAGGTGATCAGCGATGTGTACTGGCGTCGCCAGGCGGCCTACGACGGGATCTTCCAGGCCGACGCGGACGTCCGGCGCGGGATCGTCCAGCTGCGAGACCCGCGGACCGGCGAGGAGTACACGATGGACAACAAGTCGCTGTACTACTGGATCCGCCGCAACGGCGAGCGGGTCGGCACCGACGACCGGGACCCGCCGGGCCCGGACGCCGAGCCGTTGATCATCCTCGACGTCCGCCAGAAGTAGCCACCGCGGCGGCCGGGGGGCACCGGGGCACCGAAAACACGGGAGGGACCAGGCCATGTTCGACTGGCAAGTCTATTTGTGGTGCGCGGCCGGGATCGTCATCAGCGTTTTGCTGCCGGTCCTGTGGGCGTTCGTCACCCGGTCGTTGCGGCCGACGCTCGGCCCGGGGGGCGGTGTGGTCGTGGCGTGGGGCGTGTTCTGGCAGGCCGTCAAGCCGTACGTCGCCCTTGGGGCGGCCTCCCTGCTGACCGCCGTCCTGATCGTGACGCTGGCCGGCGACTCGCTGAAGGATTACCGGGCGGCTTTGCTGGCGGGGTATGCCTGGGATTCCACCCTGCAGAAATTCCTCGGCCGCGGCCCGGAACGGATGCCGGCCGGGGGGTGACCGGGCCGGGGCGGGTGGCCGAGGGGGCGGGCTTCCTACAATGAGCGGTGGCACCGTAGGATCCGTGCCATCCAGGAAGCGAACGATGACCCAGCGCGAACCGGCCCGTGAACACCTCGCCGCCCTGGCCGGCCACCTGGCCGACCGGCGCGACGCCATCCTCCAGGCGTGGTCGGCGGCGGTCGAGGCCGACCCGGCCCTGGCGACGGCGTCGAGCCTATCGCGCGCCCAGTTCCACGACCACATCCCGGCCGTCCTCGACGCCTTCGAGGCCCGGCTGCGCGCGGCGGCCCACCCGGACGACGCCAAGGCCGAGGACGAGGCGGCCGCCCACGGTCGGCAGCGCTGGCAGCAGGGCTACCACCTGCGCGAGGTCGCCCGCGAGTGGGGCCACCTCCACCTCGTCGTCCTCGACGAGGTCGAGCGCTACGCCGTCTCCCGGCCGGACGCCGAGCCGGCCGCGATGGCGACGGCCCGCCGCGCGCTGGCCGTGCTGTGCGCTGACGGTGTCAGCGAGAGCAGCGCCGCCTACTACGACCTGCGCAAGGCCGAGGCGGCCGGCAACGCCCGCGACCTGGAGCAGGCCCTCGCCGAGGTCCAGGAGGCGGAACGCCGCGCCGGCGAGGTGTGGCGCGAGGTGGCCCACGACCTGCGCGGCAACCTCGGCGTCGTCCGCAACGCGACGTTCGTCCTCGGCCAGGAGGGCCTGCCGGAGAGCGCCCGGGCGAACTCGACCGCCCTGCTGCAGCGCAGCGTCGCGTCGCTGCACGCCCTGCTGGAGGACGTCCTCCACCTCGCCCGGCTCCAGGCCGGCCAGGATCCGCGCCGCCTGGCGGAGTTCGATGCCGCCGCCGAGCTGGCCGACCTGGCGGAGTGCCTCCGGCCGCTCGCCCAGGAACGCGGCCTGACCCTGACCGCCGACGGGCCGGCCCCGTTCCCGGTCGAGGGCGACCCGGTCAAGATCCGCCGCGTCGCCCAGAACCTGCTGCTAAACGCCCTGAAGTACACGCCGTCGGGGGGCGTCACCCTGGCCTGGGGCGACAGTCGCTCGAACGACCCGAAGCGGTGGATGATCACCGTCGCCGATACCGGGCCGGGGATGCCGACCGGGTCGGCCGCCCCGCTGAAGCGGGCCCTGGAACACGCGACCGAGACGGCCCAGGAGGTCGATCCGGCCGCCGCCCCGGCCGCGCCGCCGCCCGCCTCGGCCGCGCCGACGCCGCCCCGGCCGGGCCATCCTGAGCGCGGCGAGGGCGTCGGCCTGTCGATCGTCAAGCGCCTGTGCGAGGTGCTCGACGCCGCCATCGAACTGGAGAGCGAGCCCGGCGTCGGCACGACGTTCCGCATCGTCCTGCCGCGCGCCTACGACAAGCCGTCGGTGAAGTGACTCACGACCAGCGGAGCAGCAGGTCGATCGCCCAGCAGCCCCGGACGTGCCGCCCTGGGCTGCGCAAGTGCCCCAGCAGGGCCGGCTCGGCGCAGCCGGCCTCCTCCAGGGCGTCGGCCAGGATCGGGCCGTCGACGAATCGCCGCTCGTCGTAGATCGACCGGGCCATCTCGACGACGAGGCCGTCCCGCCAGGCGAGCCATTCCGCGGCGACCGTCACCGGGCGGAACGGGTTGCCGAACACGTCGTACAGCGTCGCCCGATACGGAAACGGCTCGCGCAGCCAGCTGGGTAACGACACCGCGGTGTCGAGGTGGAGCAGTTCGCACACCGCCGCCACGAGGCCGACCGCCGGGTCGTCGTCGCCGAAGGTCGGGTGGGTGGCGATCTCGTTCTGGAACTGGTACTCGGCGAGCACGTCGTAGGTGCCGATGCGCACCCGCTCCAGGTCGGCCGCGTTCAGGCGGCCCTCGGCGAAGTCCTCCGCGGCGGCGACCGCCCGGAGCAGCCGCGCGTCGCCGGGCAGGTCCGGGACGCCCCGCACGCAGGCGCAGGCGAACAGGCGCAGCCGACGCTCGCTGCCGACCTGGCGGAGGAACTGGACCAGCTGCTCGCGGCGCGGGCCGGCCGGCACCTCGCGCGGCGGCAGGTCGAGCCACTGCCGCTCGGTGTAGATCCAGTCGGCCATGGTCAGCCCCCCGGCAGGATGCGCACCCGCCGGCCCTCGACGCCGAGCCGGCCGGCCGCGAAGAGGCGGATCGCCTCGGGGTACGCCTCGCACTCCGCGGCGAAGACGCGCGCCGCCAGGGCGTCCGGCGTGTCGTCGTCCTCGACCGGCACCGCCCGCTGGAGGATGATCGGGCCGTGGTCGTACTCGTTGTCGGCGAAGTGGACCGTGCAGCCGGTCAGCTTCACCCCCGACGCCAGGACCGCCTCGTGGACGTGCCGGCCGTGCATGCCCTGGCCGCAGAACGCCGGGATGAGGGCCGGGTGGATGTTCATCACGCGGTGGGCGAAGTCGTCCGGGATCGGCACCAGTTGCAGGAATCCCGCCATCACGACGAGGTCGGCCTTCGCCTGCCGGCAGACGCCGAAGATGCGCTCGCCGAACGCCTCGCGGCTGGGGCACGCCTTGCGCTCGACCGTCTCGACGAGCGGCACGCCGGCGGCGCGGGCGCGGTCGAGGCCGCGCACGCCGGGCTTGCTGGAGACGACGGCGGCGACGTCGAAGCCGCGGTCGAGCAGGTTCTGGAGCGTCGTGCCGGAGCCGCTGAGCAGGACGGCCAGTCGTGGCGACATTCGAGTGACTCCCGGCAGATGCGTCTTGGCGAGCGTGGGGCGTGAGCCCCATGAGAGCTGGCCCGGCGCTAGTGCGTCCCGGATCTCATGGCGCTCACGCCCCACGCTCGCCAAGACGCGCCCCACGTTCACCAAGCGCCATTCGCGCGAACGTCGCTGCCGGGGGGCACTGTCAGGCTATAAGATAGCAAGGATCATCCGGCTTCGTCGCGGGGGAACCTCATGCCGTTCGAGAAGGTGGACAAGCAGGTCGATTTCGCCGCCCAGGAGAAGGAGATCCTCGCGTTCTGGACACGGGCCGGCATCTTCGCCAAGCGGCGGGCGATGAACGCGAACGGGCCGCGCTGGTCCTTCCTCGACGGGCCGATCACCGCGAACAACCCGATGGGCGTCCACCACGCCTGGGGCCGGACGTACAAGGACGCCTTCCAGCGCTACCACGCCATGCGCGGCTGCCACCAGCGCTACCAGAACGGCTTCGACTGCCAGGGCCTCTGGGTCGAGGTCGAGGTCGAGAAGGAACTCAAGCTCAAGAGCAAGCGCGACATCGAGAACCTCGTCCCCGGCGACGTCTTCGCCAGCATCGACCGGTTCGTCCGCCTGTGCAAGGAGCGGGTCGATACGTTCGCCCGCATCCAGACGCGTCAGTCGATCCGCCTCGGCTACTGGATGGACTGGGACGACCCGGACGACGACGCGGCGTGGGCCCTGCCGCCGGACGAGCGCCGGTCGTACTTCACGATGTCGGAGGAGAACAACTACACGATCTGGGCCTTCCTCAAGAAGTGCGCCGACCGCGGCCTCGTCTACCGCGGCTACGACGCGATGCCGTGGTGCCCGCGCTGCTCGGTCGGCCTGAGCCAGATGGAGATGGCCGAGGGCTACCACATGGTCGCCCACCGGGCCGTCTTCGTCCGCCTCCCCCTGCGCGGCCGGCCGAACGAGAACCTCCTCGTCTGGACCACGACGCCGTGGACCCTCTCCAGCAACGTCGGGGCGGCGGTCAACCCGGCGCTGACCTACCTCAAGGTCGAGCAGAAGGGCCAGGTCTACTACGTCGCAAAGGGGGCGTTCACCGCCGGGCGCAAGGAGGAGGACTACCGCACCCGCGACAAGGGCACCTGGGTCGACGGCGTGCCGAAGCTCAAACCGGTCGAGCAGCACTTCAAGGAAAAGGGGCCCTATCAGGTCGTCGGCGAGGTGAAGGGGGCCGACATGCTCGGCTGGGCCTACGACGGGCCCTACGACCATCTCGAAGCCCAGTCGGCCCCGGCCGGCTACCCGGCCGAGACCGCGCGGGTCGTCCTCCAGCAGAAGTGGGCCCCGGAGAAGGGGGCGAAGGAGCTGCACCGCGTCATCGCCTGGGAGGGCGTCGGCGAGACGGAGGGCACCGGCATCGTCCACATCGCGCCGGGCTGCGGTAAGGACGACTTTAACCTCGGCAAGGAGAACGGCCTGCCGCCGGTCGCGCCGCTGGACGACTTCGGCTGCTTCCTGCCCGGCTTCGGCCCGCTCGCCGGCAAGTCGGCGGTCGATCACGCGACGGCGGACTGGATCCTGAACGACCTCCAGGAGCGCGGCCTGCTCGTCGCGGTCGAGAAGTACCCGCACAGCTACCCGCACTGCTGGCGCTGCAAGACCGAGCTGCTCTTCCGCCTCGTCGATGAGTGGTTCATCAACATGGGGCCGCAGCGGACCGAGGAGGGCTACCGCGGCGAGATCATGAAGGTCGTCGAGGACAAGGACGTAAAATTCCTGCCCGAGTCGGTCAACGGCAAGTCGCTCGAGTACGACTGGCTGTACAACATGGGCGACTGGATGATCTCGAAGAAGCGCTTCTGGGGCCTCGCCCTGCCGATCTGGGTGGACGAGGAGACCGGCGACTTCGAGGTGATCGGCTCGCGCGAGGAGCTGAAGGAGCGGGCGGTCGAGGGCTGGGACGACTTCGCCGGCCACACGCCGCACCGGCCGTGGATCGACAAGGTCAAGATCAAGAACCCGAAGACGGGCAACCTCATGTCGCGCATCGGCGACGTGGGCAACCCGTGGCTCGACGCCGGCATCGTCGCCCTGAGCACGATGCACTACAACACCGACCGCGCCGAGTGGGAGAAGTGGTACCCGGCCGACCTGATCACCGAGGCGCTCAAGGGCCAGTTCCGCAACTGGTTCTACGCCCTGCTGGCGATGAGCACGATGATGGTCGGCCGGCCGCCGTTCCGGAACCTGCTCGGCCACGGCCTCGTCCGCGACCAGAACGGCGACGAGATGCACAAGTCGCGCGGCAACGCCATCCCGTTCGACGCGGCGGCTGAGCACGGCTACACGACGGCGGTCCGGCTGCTCAAGGCGAACGAGAAGGACGCCGACGCCCTCAAGGCCGTCGGCGACGCGGACGGCGGCCGGAACGTCCGCGTCGAGGAGGTGGTGCGCGACGGCCAGGTGCTCAAGGCCGTCGTCGCCGACTACCCGGCGATGGGCGCGGACCTCATGCGCTGGATGTACTGCCGGACGAACCCGGCGTCGAACATCAACTTCGGCCCCCGGCCGGCGAACGCCCTCCGGGCGTCGTTCCTGCTCAAGCTGTGGAACAGCTACTCGTTCCTGTGCGAGTACGCCCGGCTCGACGGCTTCGACCCGGCCGCGCCGCCGGTGCCGCTGGAGCGGCGGCCCGAGATCGACCGCTGGATCCTGTCCGACCTGCAGAAGTTGATCCAGGCGGCCCGCGAGGCGTTCGATAAGTACAACCTGATGGCCTTCTGCCTGGAGGCGGAGAAGTTCGTCGACGCGAAGCTGAGCAACTGGTACATCCGCGTCAACCGCTCGCGCTACTGGAAGGGCGCGGCCGGCGAGGACAAGCAGGCCGCGTACCAGACGCTGCACACGGTGATGGTCACCCTGGCGAAGCTCTTCGCCCCGATCGTGCCGTTCCTGAGCGAGGTGATGTACCGCAACCTCGTGCCGCTGGACGGCAACCCGGAGAGCGTCCACCTCTGCGACTACCCCCAGGCGGACCCGGCCCTGATCGACGAGGCGCTGTCCGAGGACATGAACGCCGTCCTCGACCTGACGACGCTCGGCTCGGCCGCCCGCAACGCGGCGAAGATCAAGGTGCGCCAGCCGCTGGCCGAGTTGAAGGTGCAACCCGGCAGTGAGGCCGAGGCCCGGGCGGTGACCCGCTTCCAGGGCCTGATCCGCGACGAGCTGAACATCCGCAACGTGACGCTCCACGACCCGTCTGCCGGGCCGCTGCTGTCGGTGACGATCAAGGCCAACCTCAAGACGCTCGGCCCGAAGGCGGGGGCGAACCTGCAGGCCGTCAAGAAGGCGATCGAGGCCGGCGGTGCGGAGGTGCTCGACCTGCTCGCTGGCAAGGTCGAGACGCTGACGATCGAGGGCGTCGAGGTGACGCGCGACGACGCGACGGCGACGCCGGCCGCCCCGGCCGGCTGGGTCGGCGTCGTCGCCGGGACGACGCAGGCGATGCTCGACACGCGGATCACGCCGGAACTGGCCCGGGCCGGCAACGCCCGCGACATCGTCCGTCTGGTGCAGCAGCTCCGCAAGGACGCCGGCCTGGAGATGAGCGACCGGATCGAGCTGTACCTCGGCACCCCGTCGCCGGAACTCCAGGCGGCCATCGACGAGCACCGCGAGGCGATCGCCGCCGAGACGCTCGCGACGAAGTGGGCGACCGCCCCGCTCCCGGCCGAGGTGTGCGAGACGGTCGATAAGCAGCCGCTGACGATCGCCCTGCGCAAGGTGTGAGTTGTCCGCCGGGGCGGTCCACGGTTATAACGACGACAGGCGAGCGTGTCCGTCAGAGCCGCGCACGCAGCGAGCGCCAGCGAGCGAAGTAAGCGGTCGCCGGCTTGTGGTTCCGGGCGGTGACCGCTTACTCCGCTCGAAGACTCGCTGCGTGCGCGGCTCCGAAAGACGCCCACCAGGAGTAATGGAGACGACGATGACGTTGCAGGCGATTCGCGACAAGGTGTATGCCGGCGAGCGGCTCACGTTCGAGGACGGCCTCGCCCTCGAAGAGACGAACGACATCCTCGCGCTGGGCGAGCTGGCGAACTTCGTCCGCGAGAAGAAGAACGGCAACTTCGCCTACTACAACGTCAACACGCACCTCAACCCGACCAACGTCTGCGTCTACCGCTGCACGTTCTGCGCCTTCCGCGCCGACCTCAAGAGCGAGCGCGGCTACGTCATGACCGACGACGAGATCCTCGCCCGGGCGGCCGAGGCCGAGCGCCGCGGCGCGACCGAGCTGCACATCGTCGGCGGCCTGCACCACAAGAAGCCCTACGAGTGGTACCTGAACATCGTCCGCATCGTCCACCAGGCCCACCCCCGTCTGCACCTCAAGGCGTACACCGCCGTCGAATGGGACTGGTTCGCCCGGCTGACCGGCCGGCCGTACGCCGACATCCTGGCCGAGTTCAAGGACGCCGGCCTCGGCAGCCTGCCCGGCGGCGGGGCGGAGATCTTCCATTCCGACGTGCGCGACAAGATCTGCGAGCACAAGGCCGACCCGGACGAGTGGCTGCGCATCCACCGCGAGGCGCACAAGCTCGGCCTCCGCTCCAACGCGACGATGCTCTACGGCCACATCGAGAAGCCGGAGCACCGCATCGACCACCTGCTCCGGCTGCGTAGCTTGCAGGACGAGACGTTCGGCTTCCAGACGTTCATTCCCCTGGCGTTCCACCCGGACAACACCCGGCTGTCGGACATCCCGAAGCCGAGCGTGCTGATGGACCTGCGGACGATGGCGATCAGCCGGTTGATGCTGGACAACTTCCCGCACATCAAGGCGTACTGGGTCATGCTCGGTATCAAGACGGCCCAGGTGGCCCTGAGCTGGGGCGCGGACGACATCGACGGCACGGTCGTCCACGAGAAGATCTACCACGACGCCGGCAGCGACTCGCCGCAGGAACTGACCGTCGCCGAGCTGCGCCGCCTGATCGAGGAGGCCGGCCGGGTGCCGGTCGAGCGCGACACGCTCTACAACGCCGTCGTCCGCTCGCCGGAGCAGTGGGAGACCGGCTCGCCCCTGCGGGTGCAGTTGCAGATGGCCCCGTGAACCGACGTCACGCGCCCTCGGCGACGGCGGCGTCGTGCCGGCGGATGGCGGTCCGGGCGAGCAGGAACAGCAGCCAGCCCAGCACGAGCAGGGCCACGACCAGGACGCCGTCCAGCAGGAGCGGGTATCGCTCGGTGACCGGCAGCAATTCCGGCGGGGGCGGCACGTAGGCCGGGTTCTCGTCCCGGCTCCCCGGGGTCGGGGCCGACAGCCCGTCGAGGACGGCCGGCACCGTGGCGGCGAAGTCGTAGTTCGGGGCCTCCGCCGACGGGTTGCCGACGAACAGCCGCAGCGGCTCGGCGGCGTTGGCCGGCTTGCGGAAGACCAGCAGGCGGGACGGGGCGGCGTAGGTCGCCCGCGTCAGGCGCAGCGGCTCGTTGCGCGAATCGACGACGACGAGCTTGAGGCGGTGGGCGGCCGTCTCGGGGAACTCCACGACGACCGCCTCGCCGGCCTGGCGGCTCAGGGTGCCGCTGGTCAGCGGCTGGCCCGGCCGGCCCGGCTCGTACGCCTCCAGGCGGAACCGCCGCTCGAACTGGGGCTGGTCGACGTCGAGCGTCAGCCGCGAGACCGGCACGTTCGCGTCGCCGAGGTTGAGCACCCAGGCGGAGGCCGGCTCGGAGTAGCTGTCGCGCACCGGGTCGCGGTACTCGATCGCCGCCTCGCCCTGGTTCCACCGGCCCGGCTCATTGACACTGAACAGGACGCCGACCCCGCACAGGGTGGCGGTCGATTTGTCGATCCGGTCCGGCTTCAGGGTGACGCGCAGGTAGCGCTGCCGACTCGCCGGGTAGGGGAAGTTCGTCGTGCGGATGGCCTGGCCGCCGGCGCTAAGGCGGACGACCTCGGCCTTGTCGAGGATCGTGCCCCAGCCCTCGCCGTCGGCGCTGCCCTCGAGCACGAGCGGCCGGCCGTAGGACGTGGCGGCCACGTCCACGGCCAGCTCGTTGTGCTCCGGCGGCGAGGCCCCCAGGTCGAGGCTCAGCTGCTCGCTCCCGTCGGGCAGCGTCTGCCGGCCGAACGGCCGGGCCTTCACCTCCCGGCGCACCTGGCGTTCCCGCTGGACGCGGAGGGCGTACGGGATCGGCTCGCCGTTCCCGTCCGTCAGGCGCAGGTCTTGCAGGCCCGGCCGGGCCTTGCCGAAGACGGCCGGGGTCAGCTCCACGGCGGCCAGGCCGGCGTCGGCCGGCGTCGGCACGGTCAGCTGGTACCGCCACTGGCGCAGGTCCTCGCGGACGGCCCCCTCGGCGGCGAACAGCGGCAGCGAGAACAGTAGCCCGAGCGCCCCCAGGGTGCCCGACGCGACGGTCGCCTTCTTCACGATCGCACCTCCGGCGTGGGCTCGGCCCGGGCACCGGCGGCGCGGTGGGCCGACTCCAGACGCTGATACACCCAGGCGGCCGCCCCCATGACGACGGCCAGGACGAAGAACGCCACGGCGCGCGAGACCCCGGCCAGGGCCGCGCTGTCCCACAGCAGCGCCTTGACCATCGCCAGGCCGAACAGCCCCAGGGCCGCCGTCCGCAGCAGGCGGCTGTCGCGCCAGAAGCCGACCGCCAGGACCAGGGCGGCGTACAGCGCCCAGAGGATGGTCAGGGACATCCCGGCCAGGCTGAACGAGTCGTAGCTCGACCAGGCGTTGCGCAGCTCGAGCAGGCGGACGAAGCGCGTCACGTCGGTGCTGAGGACGACCAGCCCGAGCAGGAGCCCGGCCAGGACGGCGACGAGCCAGACGGTCCGCTCCGCCCCCGGGCGCGGCGGTAGCATCGTCCGGGCGAGGTAGGCGGCGGCGAGCAGGCAGGCGGTGACGAGGACGCCCGGGAAGGCGTACCGGTTGAACACCGGCCAGAGGAACTCGCCTTGATGCAGCCAGCCCGCCGGCGAGAGCGGGTCGGGCTCGTGGTACGCCGGGTACGGGGACGCCCACAGCCCGCCGAACAGCACCTGCACGACCGCGAGCAGCAGCAAGGCGCTGCCCAGGGCCCGGATCGGGCCGTAGCGGACGCGGAGGCCGTACCACCACAGGCCGAGGCCCTGCACCGCCCAGGCGACGCCGATCCAGCCCGCCTCCAGCCGCAGCGCGAAGGCGACCGCCAGGAAGCTGAAGCCGACGGCGACCAGGGCCAGCTGGAGCGGCGCGTCGGCCGGCTCGCGCAGCTGGACGACGCGCGACTGGACGGCGTAGGCGATGGCGGCCGCGACGGCGAAGGTCGGCAGCCAGGGGCCGAGGTCGTCGTACAGGAAGGCGGTGCCGGCCGCGGCGAGGAAGGCCGCGTTGAGGACGAGGTCGACGATCCGGACCGCCCCGGCCGGCCGGCGGCGCAGGACCGGCAGCAGGACGTCGTGCCCGGTGTGCAGCAGGAAGACGGCCGCCTGGAAGAGGAGCACGGCCGTCAGCTTCTCGGGGTGGTAGTTCGCGTTGGCCCAGCCCCAGAAGAGGGCCTGCACGCCGACGAGCGTCAGCGGGGCGAGCGTCCGCCAGCCCCGGGCCAGGGCGACGGCCAACATGCCGGCGTCGAGCAGGGCCAGGTAGACGAAGAAGGCGACATACGGGTCGCGGTCGCTGGACAGGAGCAGCGGGGCGACCAGGCCGCCGACGAGGGCCAGGACGGCGATGCCGCGCGCCGGGTAGGCGATGGCCAGGCCGGCCGTCAGGGCGACGATGAGGGCGAGGTAGATCCCCGCGCGGTCCGTCGGCAGCAGGTCGTAGTAGCCGAAGCTGGCGAACGCCGACAGGTAGAGGATGGCCACCCCGGCGGCGGAGAGCATCTGGGCGAAGAGCCACGCCCCGCGGCGGTGGACGGCGTAGCCGACGGCGCAGAGCCCGGCCCCGCCGAGGACGCCGAGGCTGACCTGGCCGAACGGCCCGATCAGGCCGTTCTGGAAGGCGACCTGCAGGAAGTAGGCCGCGGCGAGGAGGAGCAGGCCGACGGCCGCCCAGCCGAGGAACCGGCCGCCGAACCAGCGCTCCAGGTGGGCCTCGCCGGGCGACGGGGTCGCCGTGGGCTCGGCCGGCGGCGGCACGGTCTCGGCCGTCGCGACCGGCGTGGGGCGGCTCGACTCGACGAGCGGCGCGGGCGTCGGCGAACCGGAACGGAGCCGGGCGATCTCGGCCTCCAGGGCGACGACGCGGCGGCGCAGGTCGCGGCCGCGCCACCAGCCGACCAGGCCGAGGATCGGCCCGCCGACGAAGACGAACAGGACGGCGAGCCAGAACGCGACGAGCAGGATGACGCCGAGGACGTAGAGCAGGAACATGGGCACCCCCGGCCGCGAGGAGATGCGGGCATCGCGGCCGGGGGATAGCCTACCACCAGGCCGTCGGCCGATCCAACGAGAAACCGGGGGGCGCGGCTCGTTTTCTACCAGGCCTGAAGCCGCGAGCCGAGGCGCGCCCGCAGGGCGTCCATCGGCGGCATCGGGTTGCCGAAGCTGCCGTAGAAGTACAGCCGCCGCAGCCGCGGCAGCACCGCCGCGTCGGCCAGCACGTCGGCCAGCCGCGCGGCCACGTCCGGCAGGTAGTGGAAGCCGAGCGTCAGGTCGGTCACGTTCGCCAGGCCCGGCGACCGGATCACGCGCTCGGCCACGTCCGGCGACAGGCGCGGGTTGAAGTCGCCGGTCGGCTGGTCGTACTCGCCGCAGAACGACAGCTTCAGCCGGCCGAGCCGGTCGAGGCGGGGTAGGGCGAGGAACCCGGCCGCGTCGTCGTCGGTGATGAGGATGACGCCCTCCAGGTGGCGCAGCCGACCCGGCGGCGTCGCCGGCGCGAACGACGACGGCCAGAATCGGCCGTGGTAGTCGTCCGTCGCCTCGAACGACTCCAGGCGGGCCGTCCCCGGCCAGGCGGCCAGGGCGGCGAGCACCCGGCCGTCGCACGCCTCGTGCAGTTTCAGCGTCGCCAGCTTCGGCATCGCCTTGCCGCGGAACAGCGTCCGGATGCCCTCCGTCCGGCCGGCGTAGACCTCGTACTGCGAGTCGCCGCTAATCGACAGCTCGCGCACGTCGCGCAACCAGTTCGCCTTCCGCATCGCGGTGAACACCTCGGGGCCGGGGTTGTGGCAGCGGATCGTCAGTCGCCGTGGCGGCGGTGCGTGGGCGATCAACTCCAGCCACGCCTGGCGGTCCGGGGTCATGTCGCGGTCGAGGTCGTCGGCGCAGTTCACGGTCAGGTTCCGCACCCGTGTAGCCATCGCCGACCGGGCGTAGGCCGGCAGCCGGTCGGCCCCGACCGCCAGTGTCGTTACGTTCGCCAGCGTCGCGCTCTGGTAGAGGGCCGCCCAGTCGGCCGGCCCGGCGGCGTCGGCGGTCAGGGCGACCGACCGCAGCCCGCCGAACGCCGCGTCGGTGGCGACCTGGCGGAAGCCGGGGCGCGTCAGCCCGGTGCCGACGAGGGCGAGCGACCGGAGCGACCTGGCGAAGGTCGCCTGCGCCAGGGTAGTCGCCAGCCACTTCCGTGAGATGCGGTCGTCGTGGTCGCGCTCGACGCTCAGGTCGAGGTGGCGGAGCGTTCGGAGGTGGGCCGCCCCGCAGAACGCGGCGAACGACTTCGGGTCGATGCCGTCGCCGCCGGAGCCGGGGGCACCGTCGTAGTTGAACTCTCTGGTCGGGGCGAACCGCCTCAGGCGGGTGACGCGCGGGTTCCCGGCGATGGCCGTCATCCAGACGCCGACCGGCGTCGTCTCCAGGAAGTCGGCCGGCTCGATGGCGCAGTCGCGGACGAAGAGAAACGCCGGGCGGGCGACCACCTCGCGCACCGTGTCGGCGTCGAGCACGACGCCGTCGTCGTTGACGAGTTCGACCCGGCCGACCGGCTCGCGGCGGAACAGATCCTCGCCATGGCGGAGGAACGTCGTCGCCGTCATGCGGACGGCGTGCAGGAAGCCGCGGCGGAACTCCCAGGTCAGGAGCCGGTCGGCCCACTCGCCGAGCCAGTCGGCCTCGTGGCGGCCGAGCAGCTCGTCGGCCCGGTCGAGGAAGTCCGCCCGCGCCGCGGTGCCGGCGCGCTTCGTCGCGGCGGCGCACGCCGCCCGGACGTAGGCGGCCCGGTCGGCGTCGCCGTGGTCGTCGAGCCAGTCGGCGAAGACGAGCCGGTGCGTGTCGTCGCCGGGCTGGTCGGCGATCGCGGTCACGAACGATTCGCGCGTCGTCATGGTCGGGCCCCTCGGTCAGTAGGTCGCGATGAGCCGGCCGCCGAACCGGGCGCGCAAAGCGGGCAGCGCCGCCGGGGCGCGGACCCGGCTGTCGTACAAGGTCAGGCGGTGCAAGCGCGGCAGCACCTCCGGGTCGGTCAGCAGGGCGGTCAGGTGGTCGGTGAACCCGTCCGGGCAAGCGAACTCCAGGCTTGCCTGTGTCACGTTCACCAGGCGCTCGGAGCGGAGGAGCGCCTCGGCCGTCCGGGCGGTCAGTAGGGGGCCATTGACGTTGGGCAGGTCGGTCCAGAACCTCACGCCGAGTTGGGCGAGCCGCTCCAGCCGTGGCAGCGCGAGGAACCGCTCCGCGTCGGCTTCGGTGCTCAGGACCAGGCCCTCGAGCCGCCGGAGGTGGTCGGGCGGGTGGGTCGGGTCGAACCTGCGCGGGTACAGCCGGCCGAATCCCTCGTCGGTCAGCGCCAGCGACTCCAGCCGCGCGAGGCCCCGCCAGGCGGCGAGGCGGGCGAACAGGGCAACGTCGGGCACCTGGTGCAGGGTCAACGCGGTCAACCGCGGCATTACTCCCGGTCGGAAGAGCCGCGCGAGGTAGCTCTGCGAGTCGTCGTACTCGGCGTCGTTGTAGATCGCCATTTCGCGAAGTTCGCGGAGCCAGCCCTCGCGGCGCATGGTGGCGAACGCTTCCGGTCCCGGATTACACCCCTCCAGGACGAGCCGGCGCGGCGGCGGGGCGGCGTCGATCAGGTCGTCCCAACCTTCCGCCACGCCGCCGTCGGCCCGGATCGTCAGGTCGCGGACGCGCCGGGCCATCGCCGACCGGGCGTAGTCCGCCACCCGCTCGGCCCCGACGACGACGCGGGTCACCCGCGTCAGCGTCGCGCTGGTCCACAGCGCCTGCCAGGCCGACCGATCGATCGGCTGGCCGTCCAGCTCCAGTGCGCGGAGGCCGCCGAACGCCGGGTCGGTCGCGATCCCGCGGACGACGGCTGCGCCGACGCCGCATCCGACGAGCTTCAGCGCCCGCAGCCGGCCGGCGAAGGACGCCCGAACCAGGTAGTAGAGCAGCCACGGCCGCGACGGGTGCTCGCCGCGGCGGTCGAAGCTCAGGTCGAGACGGCGGAGGCGACGGAGGTGCCCCGCCCGGCAGAACGCGGCGAACGCGGTCTCGTCCAGCCCGTCGTCGCCGGGGCCGTGATTGAACACGCCGACCGGGCCGAAGCGCGTCAGGCGGACGTGCCGGTTCGCGGCCAGCGCGGCGAGCCAGGCGTCGAGCGGCGTGCGCTGCCCGAACCGGGCCGCCACGACGGCGCAATCGCGCACCGAGCCGAACGCCGGGTGGGCGACCACCTCGCGGACGATGTCCGCCGCCAGGGGTTGGTGGTCGTCGTCGACCAGTTCGACGCGGCGGACCGGCTCGCGACGGAAGATCTCACCGCCGTGGCGGAGAAACGTCGTCGCCGTCAGGCGGACGCGGTCGAGGAAGCCGAGACGGAAGTCCCAATCGACGAGCCGGTCGCGCCAGTCGCCGAGCCAGTCGGCCTCGTGACGGGCGAGGAGGTCGTCGGCCCGGTCGAGCAGGTCGGCCCGCCGACGGCTCCCCGGCCGCGCCTTCTCGGCGGCGTGGGCCGCCCGGACGAACGCGGCCCGGTCCGCCTCGCCGTGGTCGTCGAGCCAGTCGGCGAAGACGAGGCGCGTCGCGGCGTCGCCGGGGCGGTCGGCCACGGCGGCGACCAGGGATTCGCGCGGCGTCATCGGTGCGGGCTCCCGTCGCGGGCGAGGTCCGGTGGGCAGTCGGCATCATCGTCCGCGAAGGCGGGGCCGTCAACGCCCGTAGGGGCCTTTTGGAGTGCGGCGATTCATCGCCGCTTTGGTCTTCGTCTTCCTTTTGCCTTCGTTTTTCCGTCGGGATTGGCCTGGTCCCATCGCACGAGCCCGGGGTGGAATGGGAGGTTGGGTCGGGGGCGGTCCCCGGTGTGAAACGCACCCCCGGAGGCGCGCGAACCGTTGGCGGCCTTGGCGGACCTGGCGGACCTGTCGCTCATCGTCCGTGATTGTCGCTCTTGGCGGAGTGAGACAGTCCAGGCGGCGACGGGGAGCCGCAGTCCAAAAAGTGAGAAAAGACGAAGGCCAAAACAAAGCGGCGATGAATCGCCGCACTCCAAAAGGAGCCAGGAGGGGTCAATGCGCGAACGTGACGTACCGCCCGAACCGGGCCGTCAGCGCCGCCTCGGCGTCGGCGGGGATCGCGTTCTCGGGCAGGGCCAGGTTCGTGACCGTCCGCAGGTGCGGCGAGCGGGCCAACGCTTCCGCCCCCGCCCGGCCGATGCCGTTGCCGGCCAGGTAGAGCCGCCATGTCCCCGCCAGGTTCGGCGACGCCGCCAGGGCCGCCACGCCGTCGTCGCCCAGCTCGCACCAGTACAGGCTCAGCGTCCCGAGCCGCCTCAGGTGCGGCGACTCGGCGATCGCCCGCGCCCCGTCCGGGCCGGCCCGGCCGCTGCCGAACGAGAAGTGGACCAGGCCGCCCAGCCGTTCGCAGCCGGCGACCGCCCGGATGCCGCGCGCCGTGATGACGTCGCCGCCCAGCGACAGCGTCGTCAGCTCCGGCATATCGACGTGGCGGACGAACGCCTCGACGCCGGCGTCGTCGATCCGGTGCAGGGACAGGTGCAGCGTCCGCAGCCGACGCAGGTGCGGCGACCGGGCCAGGGCCGTCACGCCGGGGGTGCCGATCCGGCTCGACCCAAGCGACAAGTGGCGCAGGCCGGCCAGGGCCGGGCACTTCGCGATCGCCTCGGCCGCCGCGTCGCCCATGCCGGTCGAGTCGAGGTCGAGGCGTTCCAGCCGGCCGAGGTGCGGGCTGCGAAGCAGGTCGCGGCTGACCGCCGGGGCCAGCTCGGCGTTCCAGCGCAAGGTGAGAGTGCGCAGCCGGGCCAGCTCCGGCCGTGCGGCCAGGGCTTGAACGTCGTCGGGCGTCAGCCGCGCGCCGGACAGGTCGAGGTCGGTCAGACCTGGGCGGCGGACCGAGTCGAGCAGCCGGCCCACCAGGCCGGCCGCGACCGGACTGAACGGCAGCGCCAGCCGGGTCAGGGCCGGCAGGTGCAGGGTGGCCAGCAACTCGCCCAGGTCGCCGTGGAGCGGCGTGCTTTGCAAGTTCAGCACGCGCAGCCGCGACCGGAAGGCGGCCCGCTCCAGGAGCGTCGCCAGCCCGGGCGCGTCCGTCTCGCCGAAGTTGCCGAAGAAGGAATCGACCCCGGCCAGGAGCGGCCCTTCGGCCAGCCGGCGGGCGTCGTCAAGGCTGAGCGAGACGTGCGACAGGCCGAAGTCGCGCAGGGCGGGCAGGCTGTGTCGCGCCAGGCGGGACAGCGCCCCAGTCGGTATGCCCTCGTTGAGCCAGAGGCGCGTCAGGCCCGGCGGGAAGACCGGCCGGTCGAACGCCTTTCCAGACCCCCACGGGCCATGGACGCTGAGCTGCCGGATCGGCCTCGCCGACCACAGATCCGGGCCGTGGGCCGCCAGGTCGGCATGGCTGACCCGCTCGACCTGCTCGACGAAGCCGCGATGGAAGATCGGCTCGCCGGCCCAGCCCGGGACGACGTCGTACCACTCGGCGTGGGCCGCGAACAGGGCCTGCTCCCGGCGCTGCAACTCGTGGCGGGCCGGGTCGTCCTCGGCGAGGCTTGCGAGGGCGATCTGGACGCGGATGAACTCGGCGCGGTCGGGGTCGCCGTGGTCGTCGAGCCAGTCGGCGTAGATGAGGCGCGGCGCAACGTCGCCCGGGTGGGCGACGATGTCGTCGAGGAAGGCGCGGTCGAGGGCGGCCGGCATGGGACGCGCTCAGGGTTTCGGCGGCGGCAAGGCGGCGAGGACGCGGGCCGGCACGTCGTCGTACTTCTTCAGGACGACGAGCCGTTCCAGTTCCTGGGCCAGCTCACGCGCCCGGTCGGCGTCGAAGCCGGCTTTCGCCAGGGCCGGGCCGACCCGGACCTGGACGGTGCCCGGCTTGGCCGCGACGAGGACGTACAGGCCGTGCGTGCCGAGCAGGCGGGCCCGCTCGTCGGCGGCCGGCTCCGTCGGCGGCTCGGGCAGCGTCTCGATGAACACCTGCCCGGCCGGCTGGCGGCCGAGCGTGTCGATGCGTCGCTCGGCCGCGTGCAGGGCCTGCGGCGTGAACAGGCCGGCGACGTCGAGGACGCCGCTGGCCAGGGCCGGCTCGGCGGCCTGCTTGCGCAACCGGTCGAGGGTGACGGTCAGCCGTTTGACGCGGGCCTCCGCGTCCTTGTCCGCCTGCTTCAGGTCGGCCGACTCCTGGCGGACGGCGACCGCCAGGGCTTCGAGCTGCTTCCGGCCGGCCGGGCCGAGGTCGAGCAGGGCCTGGCCGGCGTCGAGGGCGAGGAGCCCGTCCGTCTCGACGACCTCGCGGAGCAGGTCCGGCACGCCCGGCATCTCGGCCCCGATCCGGCCGAGCGTCAGCAGGGCGGCCCGCTTCTCGACCGGGCCGTCCGCCTGGCGGTAGCGCTCGATCACCAGCGGCGTCGCGTCGCGGGCGGCGCAACCGAGCCGGCCCAGGGCCTGCAACATCCGCAGGCGCTCTTCGTCGCTGGTGCCGTGCCGCAGGGCCTGCGCCAGCACCGGCACGACCGACTCGCGCACCTTGGCCGGGGCCTGGGCGACGATCTTCGTCCGGAAGTCCTGCAACTGGCGCAGCCGACGCACGTCCGGCTCGGGGCCCGCCTTCGCCATCTCCATGTGCAGGGCGGGCGTCGGGGCCATCAGCCGGGTCTGGTGGCCGCGCTCGGCGAAGTCGTTCGTGTTCGGGACGTTCAGGGCGAGCTGATAGACGCCGGCGAGCTGGTTCGCCGCCCGGACCGTCTCCGGGGCGTTCGGGCCGGCGTTGTCGCGGCGGATGTTGTACGCCTGCTCGTACTTCTCGCCGGCCCAGGCGAGCTGGCCCTGGTCCTTGAGGCAGTTGCCGAAGTGCTCCAGGCTCTGGGCGTAGCGCGGGTGATACTCCAGGCCGGCGGACCGCGCGACGTTGAAGTACGCCTGCTCGAAGTAGGCCCCGTTGACCGGCTGGTCGGCTTGCTGCTGCTCGCTGAGGCGGCGGTCGAGGACGTCGAGCGGCTTCAGCGACGCGACGGCGACCGAGTCGGCCGGGAGGTTCGTGCGGGCCGGCTGACCGGCCGCCATCGCGACGTTCGCGACGCCGGGGGCGTCCGTCGGCGGGCTGGCGAATTGGAACACGGCCCAGCCGAGGCCGACCAGCACGCAAGCGGCGGCGGCCAGGGCGATCTCGTGGCGGAACCGGCTGAAGAAGCCGCGCTGCCGGCGCGGCTGGAACGGCAGGACGGCCGGCTCGTCCGGATCGGCGGCCGGCGATGCCATCGGGGCCGACGCGGCGATCGGCCGGTGCGGCTCCGGGGCCAGCAGCGGGGCCGGCACCACCGGGGCGGGCACCTCGTCCGGCTCGAAGTCGGCCAGGACGTCGCGCACCAACTCGGTCAGGCGGGCCAGCTCCGGGTGCGAGGCGATCTCCGCCTCGACGCGCGCCCGTTCGCCGGCATCGACCTCGTCGGCCAGGTAACGGCCCAGGGTCGAGCTATCGACGCTGCCCCACGCCTCGCGTTGCTTGTCGCGCTGGGCCCGCAGTTCTTGCGCGGCCTCGGCCCAGGACGCGGCGGCGTCCCGCTCGGGTTCCCGGTCGCTCGAAGCAAAGGGTCGGGGGGCAAAGTCGCTCATGCCAAGCCATCCCGTGCGAGTTTGTAACGAGATTGCGACGTCCCGGTTACAGACCGTCGGCCGCGTCGTCGCGTGCAAAAAAATGTTACGCGAAAAAAAAAGCCCGGGTCAAGGGCCCCGGGCGTGGCTGGACGATGGTTGTTCGGATGGCGGTTACTTCTCTGTGATCTGGCACTCCGGCAGGGCCTTCTTCAGGGCGGCGAACCCCTTCGCGGTCGCCTTCGTCTCGCGGGCGGTGACTTGGGTGAGCTTCTTCAGGCCGTGGAGTTCCTTCAGGCCGTCGTCGGTGACGGCGGTGTTGCTGATGTCGAGCGTCGTCAGACCGGCGTGGCCGGCGACGAGCTTCATCGACGCGTCCTTGATCTGCGGCCCGGAGACGAACAGGGCCTCCAACTTGAGCGGGGCCAGTTCCTTCAGGCCGTCGTCGGTCACCGACGTGCCGGTCAGGTAGAGCATGGTGATCTTCTTGTTGCCGGCGACGAGGGCCTTGAGGCCCGGGTCGGTGACCTTGGTGCCGGACAGGCCGACCGCCGTCAGGCCCTTGCACGCTGCCAGGTCGGCCATGCCGGCGTTGGTGACCTTGGTCAGGGCCAGTTCGATGACTTCGAGTTTCGGCAGGTTCTGCAGGTGCTTCAGGCCGGCGTCGGTCACGGCGGTCTGCGTCAGGATGAGGACCTTGAGTTCCTTGACGTTGCCGAGCGTCTTGACGCCGTCGTCGCCGACGGCGGTGCCGGACAGGTCGAGCGACTGCAGCGCCGTCAGCGGCGACAGGTTGACCAGGCCGGCGTCCGTGACCTGGGTGCCGGCGACGTTGAGGTTCATCAGGTCGGTGAGGGTGGCGATCGCCTTGAGGTCGACGTCGCCGATCTTGGCGTCCTTCAGCTCGACCATGAGGATCGGCTTGTTCTTGTCCTTGTCGTTGCGGTAGACCTTGCCGCCGATCTTCTCGATCGCGACGGCGACCTTCTCCTGGGCCGGGTCGGCCGCCCCGGCGACGAGGGCGGCCAGGGCGACCACCAGGGGCGAGCAAAGCGCGGCGCGCAGCATGGTCGGACACCTCCTCCGGGGACGGAACCTCCCCGGCGTCATTGTCCCCATCCCGCCCGGCGCGTCAAGGCGGAGTCGGCGGGGTCACTTCACCGCCTTGAGCTCCTCGGGGGCGAGCAGGGTGAAGAACAATCCGTGGGGCCCCTCGCCGTTGGTGATCTTGACCAGGACGCGGTTGACGCCCTTCGCGACCGGCACCTCGACGGTGTACTGGCCCGGCGTCGCCGAGGCGTGGTCGCGGCTGGTGTGGACGAGCTTACCGTTGACCCAGACCTTGACCGCGTCGTCGGCCCCGAGCAGGAGCGTCGCCTTCTGCTCGACGGCCGACTCGAACTGCGCCGTCAGGCACGACGTGACGTCGCCACTCGCCGGGGCGAAGAACGCCTGCAGGTCCACGTAGCCCGTCGAGCCGGGCCGTACCGTCTTCCAGCCGACCTGGCCGGCCTTGCCGGGGTAGGTCGCCGCCAGGTCGATCTTCTCTTCGGGCGGTAGCACCTTGTCGAGGCCGGCGTCGCCGGCCCCGTTGGCGAACGGGCCGACGATATGCCACGCCTCGGGGCTGTACGCCGCCGTGCGGAGCGTGTGCAGGTACGCGACCATGTCCACGAGGTCGTCGGCGGTCAGGTGGACGACGACGTCCTCCGGCATGAGCGACTTCGGGCTCTTCTCGCGCGACTCGATCTCCTTCTTGAGGACCTTCGTGTCCTTGCCGTTCGCGTCGCGGATCACGACGTGCTCCGGCGTCTCCTCGACGAGCAGGCCGGTCAGGGCGACGCCCTGCTTGTTCTCGACGACCCAGTTGACGTACTGGTCGGCGACGGCCTTGCTCGGCTGGAGGATCGACTCGAACAGGTTCTCCAGGCTGCCCTTCTTGCCGATCATCGTGAGGTCGGGACCAACCAGCCCGCCGATGCCGCGGACGGTGTGGCACTTCAGGCACTGCGTGTCGCCCTTGAGGCTGTCGGCCATGAGCTTCTTGCCGCGCTCGACGTCGCCCTTGCGCTGGGCGAGGGCGGCGATCGGCGGCAGGTTCTTCAGGTCGAGCTTGCCCGGCAGCGGGAAGGCGACGAGGGCCTTGTTGCGCAGGTCCTGGTACGGCGTGTTGCGCAGGAGCTTGCCGGCGTCGCCCTTGATGGCCTCGGGCAGCTTGCCCGCCGCGGCCTGGTCGAGCAGCCAGACGGTGCCCGGCCGGGTGGCGACGAGCGCCTCCAGGGCGGCTTGTTGCCGCGGGGCGGCGTCGCCCTGGAGCCACTCCTGGAGCGTGGCGAGCGCCTCCTTGCCCTGCGGCGTGTCGCCGCGCGGGCCGACGAGCTTGCCGACCGACGCGGCGACGGCGGTCAGGAACGGCCCGTCGAGGTCCTTGAGCGACCGCAGGGCCGCCAGCGACTCGCGGCCGGGCAGCTCGCCCAGGACGGCGATCGCGGCGAGGCGGGCGGCCGGGTTCGCCTTCGCGTCGGCGATCTTCGCCACGTCGGCCGTCAGGCGGACGAGGCCGCCCGCGCCGATGATGTGGACGGCGTCTTTGTGCCGGGCCGGGTCGCGGAGCAGCTCCTGAACCGCGTCGGTCAGGGCCTGCTCGCCGCGGAGGGCCTGCCACTTGCCGGGCAGGAACTGGCGCAGGTTGGCGACGACCTTGTCGCGCATCTCGGCCGGCGTGTCGGCCCGGCGCAGAAGGACGAGCAGCGCCTTGCCGGCGTCCTTGTCGTCGCTGGCGGCGAGGATGTCGATGATGCGCCCGCGGCGGGCGGCCGGCGTGGTGGCGTCGGCGAGCACCTTCTCCAGCTTCGGCAGGACGTGGGCCGGCCGCAGTTCCCAGACGAGTTCGAGGGCCTTGTCGTCCAGTTCGGGGAAGTGCTTCTCGAAGTCGGTCAGGATCGCCTGCCGCCGATCCGGCTCGGTCGGCTGGCCGACGGCGATGCCGATCGCGTTGAGGTAGAAGCGGTCCTTGCCGTCGTAGCGCTTCGCCAGCTCCCAGATGAGCTCCTTCGCCTTCTCGGCCGGGAAGCGGCGCAAGAGGACGAGGAACTCGCGGCGCACCGCCGGCGACGGGTCCTCGACCAGTCGCTCGGTCGTGCCGAGGAAGATCTCCGACGGCCGTTTCTCGAAGTAATCGAGGCAGACGCGCAGGAACAGCTCGCGGAAGCCCTCGCCGTGCTTCGGGTCGAGGGCGCTGACCAGGGACGCGAGGGCGAGGCGGTGGCCCTGCTTGCCGAGGACGGCCGCCATCCAGTAGGCGCGAGCCATGAGCGGGCCGTTCTTGCTCTGCATCGCCACCTCGAGGACGCGGTACGCCGCGTCGCGGTCCATCTCCTGGAGCCGCTTCTGGGCCATGACGCGGACCGTCTGGTTCGGCGACCCGAGCGCCGCCAGGACGCCCTCCGGCTTGGCCAGGTCGTGCGTCGGGTTGGCGACCTTGTGACCCTTCGGGGCCAGGCGGTAGATCCGGCCGCGCGTCGTGTCGCCCATGCCGTGGCCGCCGACGCCGGGGTCGTACCAGTCCGCGACGTAGACGCTGCCGTCCGGGCCGACGCAGACGTCCGAAGGCCGGAACCAGTTGTCCGTGCTCTGGACGAGGTTCTCCGCGTCCACGCCGTAGCTCGCCCCGTCGCGCTTGAGCATGTAGCTGCGCACGTGGCGCGGCCCGGCATCGACGTGGAGCGGGAAGCCGCGGTACTTCTCGGGCAGGAGGTCGCCCTCGTAGATGCACATGCCGCACGGCGAGCCGAACCCGGTGCGGAGGATCTTGTGGACGACGCCGGGCTGCTCCTCGTGCCAGTGGCTCTGGCCCGGGCCGCGCGGGTGGTAGCCGTAGTTGCCGCCGGGCATCACGTGGCAGATGCGCGTCTGCTGGTTGCCGTCGTCGTCGTTGTCGGAGAGGAAGACGGTGCCGTAGCTATCGACGGCGCACTCGTACTGGTTGCGGAAGTTGTGGGCGAGGAGGGTGAGGTTGTTCCCCTCCATGTCGCAGCGCCAGACGGTGCCGGCCCGGCAGTCGGTGTTGTTCGAGTTGAAGACCGTCTTGTCGCCGGTGCCCTTGAGGTTGCGGACGCCCTGGTCGCCGACGACGAAGTAGAGGCGGTAGTCCGGCCCGACGACGATGCTGTGGACGCCGTGGTCGTGGTCGATGCCGCCGAAGCCGGTGAGGAACTTGCGCGGCGGGCCGTCGGCCTTGAGGTCGCCGTCCTTGTCGTCGAAGAGCCAGATGTCCGGCGACTGGCTGACGAAGACTTTCCGCCCCGGCCCGACTGGGTCTTTCACGACGCAGAGGCCGAGCGGGGCGAGGACTTCCGGCCCCTGGTAGAAGACGTGGGCCTTGTCGGCCCGGCCTGCGTTCCTGGTGTCTTCGAGGACGAGGATGCGGTCGCCCTCAGCCCGGCGGAGGGGGACGTTGCGGAGCTTGCAGCGGTAGTTGATCGACTCGGAGACCCAGACCCGGCCGGCGTCGTCGACGTCCATGCACGTCGGGTTGACGAACATCGGTTCGCTGGCCCAGAGGGTCATCTCCAGGCCGCCGGAGACGGTGAACGTCTTGACGGCGGCGTCGGGGCCGACCTGGCCGAGGGCCGGGGCGGCGAGCAGGAACAGGGCCGGCAGCCAGAGGAGAGAACGGCGGGACATCGCGGCGGGACTCCGGTGGCGGGGAGGGTGGTTCGCGTCGTCTGAGTATAGAGGGGCCGCGCGGCGCGTGCCAGGAGTTTTCGTCCCCCAGAAGGCCGACAAGCCCGGGCGTGGCAACGCCCGGGGCACCGGACGAATCCGGAGCCCGGTCGTTCGGGTACAATCCCCTACCGGGGCCCTCCCGGCCCCGTCACCGATTATCGTTCGGAGGAACCGCCATGTCGCGTCGCACTTGGCTCGGTCTCGTCCCGCTCCTCGCCGTCGGCTGCCTCCCCGTCATCGAGCCGCTGTCCGACCCGGACAAGGCCGAGCCGGACAAGCGCCTCCTCGGCCGCTGGCAGCAGGCCAACTCCACCGGCGTCACCGAGGTCGATCAGCCGGCCGTCGAGGGCAACCCGAAAGGCCTGATGCGCGCCGTCTACGACGGCAAGGCCGACGACCCGGCCAACGCCTTCTGGTTCGTCACCTCGACCGTCGGCAAACACGCCTACATGACCGTCTTCGTCGAGCCGGTGGGCGACCTCAAGTTCCCTGATTTCCGCAAGCCCGGGGCCTACGCCGAATACGCCAAGCGTAAGGAGCGGCGGTACTTCATCTTCCGCTACACCGTGGACGGCGACACGTTCGTCGGCGACGGCGGCGGGAAGACGGCCGTCGAGAAGGCGCTCAACGCCGCCGGCCTGACGACCAACCGCGACGGCGTCTTCCCGACCCCGGCCGGCTGGCTGGCGAAGTACCTGGCCGAGAAGGACCCGGACGCCATCTACGACGGCACGAACAAGCAGGAATACCGCCGCGTAAGGAAATAACCCGCCCGGTGAACGGTCCGCCGCTCTCGCCAACCCCTGGCCGGGCCGCTATAAAACAAGGCGCGGGCGACGGTCCGGCACGACGAGAAGGGCACGCCACCAATGATCCAGGTCCAGAACCTGACGAAATACTTCGGCCCGATCATGGCCGTCGATAACGTCTCCTTCGACGTCGAGGACGGCGAACTCGTTGGCCTGCTCGGCAACAACGGCGCGGGCAAGACGACGATCATGCGCATGCTGACGACCTACCTGCCCGCGACGCGCGGCGTCGCCAGGGTCGGCGGCTTCGACGTCATGAACGACTCGATGGAGGTCCGCCGCCGGATCGGCTACCTGCCGGAGAGCATCCCGCTCTACAACGAGATGCGCGTCGAGGAGTACCTCAACTACCGGGCCCGCCTCAAGGGCGTCGATCGCAAGACGCGGCCGGGCCGGGTGTCCGAGGTGCTGAGCAAGTGCCGCATCCGCGAGGTGAGCCGCCGGCTGCTCGGCACCCTGTCCAAGGGCTACCGCCAGCGCGTCGGCCTGGCCGACGCCCTGATCGGCCACCCACCGCTGCTCATCCTCGACGAGCCGACCGACGGCCTCGACCCGGAGCAGAAGTACGAGACGCTCGCCATGCTGCGGGATCTCAGCGGCAAGCAGACCGTCCTGCTCTCGTCGCACATGCTCGCCGAGGTCGAGTCGATCGTCCAGCGCGTCCTCATCATGCGGCGGGGCAACCTCGCCTTCGCCCGCAAGATGTCCGAGCTGGAGAGCGAGGACTCGATCGTCATGGAGGTGCGCGGCCCGCAGGACAAGGTGCTGCCGGTCCTCAAGGCGACCGAGGGCGTCGAGTCGGTCGTGTCGCAGCCCCTGGGCGACGGCCTGTTCGCCTACACGCTGCGGACGGCCCGGGCGGCCGACCTGCGCGAGAAGCTCTTCGCCCGCGTCGTCGAGAACGGCTGGACGCTGCGGCGGCTCGACGTGCGGCGGCGGAGCTTGCAGGACCGCTGGAACGAGATCAACAGCTACGCCGACGTGGCCGCCCGCAAGCCGGCCGAGCCGGCCTCGGCCAGCCAGCACGTGACGCGATAACGGGGACACCGATGGCGAGCAAGTCGATCACCGAGCACCAGCGCGACGACCGGCCGGACTGGCGCGCCGACCGGGAGGAACTCGCGCCGTCCGTCATGGCCCAGGACGAGCCGACCGTCCCGCGCGTCATGGGCATGGTCGGGGCGGCCCTGCTCATCTTCGGCGGCACGATCCTGCTGCTCGGCCTGTTCAACTTCAAGTCGATGCTCGGCCCCGGCTGGGTCGCCCTCGCCCTGGCCGTCGGCCTGGCGAACCTCCTCTTCCACGCCGCCTACGACGCCGACGTCCAGTTCCGCCGCATGTACATGGGCTTCGGCCTGATGCTCCTCCTCGCCGGCGGCGTCCTCTGCCTCGGCAACTGGCTGCAGCACTACTTCTACGAGGCGGAGACGAAGGCCGTCCGCGACCTGTTCACCCCCGGCGTCGGCTGCCTCGTCCTCGCCGTGCTGTTCCTGCTGGCGACCCTCCGCCACGAGAGCCAGGCCGACGTCTTCCAGCGCGTGACCCTCATCCTGCTCGGCGTCGGCGTCGTGGCGGCGCTCGTCGGCTTCGGCATGGGCATCGCCCGGACGGAATGGCTCACCCCGTACGGCGTCGTCCTGCCGCTGGTCGGCCTGTTCTACCTCGTCGCGTTCGTCGGCTCCCGCGGCACGAGCGACGACCTGGCCTACACGACCGGCTGGGGCATCGGCCTGGCCGGCCTCGTCGTCGTCGCCGTCGCGGTCGTCCGGTCCCTGTCGGCGGTCGTCTACAACGCCTACCGCGGCGAGGCCCCCGCCGCCCAGGAGTACTTCATCCCGTTCGGCGTCCTGATGATCCTGTTCGGCGGCGTCTACCTCCTGGCGAGCTTCCTGCTCTGCTCGGAGGGGCTGCTCGTCGTCCTCATCCGCCGCGAGCTGGGGGCGTTCTTCTTCTCGCCGATCTTCTACATCGTCTTGCTGGCGTTCACCGTCGCCCACTGGCTGGCGTTCGACCGGGCCCTGCTCGGCATCGCCCGCGGCCAGGGCCTCGTCCTCGAGCCGGTCGTCGCCCGGTTCATCCTCGACTGGCCGGCCGTCTTCTGCAACGTGTTCATCGTCCCGGCCCTGACGATGCGGCTGCTGAGCGAAGAGCAGCGCAGCGGCACGCTGGAGGTGCTGCTGACCGCCCCGGTCGGCGAGTTCTCCGTCGTGATGAGCAAGTTCCTCGCCGGCCTGATGATGTACACGCTGATCTGGCTGCCGTTCGGCGTCCTGCTCATCGCCCTGCGGCTGATGGGCGGCAGCGACTTCGACTACCGGCCGCTGTTGAGCTTCGGCGTCGTGGTCGTCGTGACCGGGGCCGGCTTCATCGCGATGGGCCTGCTCTTCTCGAGCTTGACGCGCGACCAGATCGCCAGCGGCGTGCTGACCTTCGCGGCGATGCTGACCCTGACGTTGATCTTCCTGATGCAGGGGGCGGCCGGGCCGTGGTGGGGGACGCTCCTCAAGCACATGTCCTACATCGACCTGTGGATCGAGTCGCTCAACGGCAAGCTCGTGCCGCGCGACCTGATGTTCCCCCTGTCGCTGTGCGTCTTCTGCCTGTTCCTGACGACGAAGGTCCTCGAAGCCCGCAAGTGGAAGTGAGCCATGTCGAATCAGACCCCGACGACGCCGACCGGCATCCCGGCCTGGCTGCTCCGCGTGCGCGGCGTGGCCGGCCTCGTGCTGCTGGCGCTGGCGCTGGCGTTCGCCGCCGTGCTGCTCTACCTGCTCTATTCGCAGGGGAGCGTCGCCCTGGGCCGGCCGGTCTTCTTCTGGTCGCTGACGCTCGCCGTCGTGTCGCTGATCGTCGGCGTGATGATCGTCGTCGGCCAGGACCGGAGCGACCCGGCCGCGTTGGAGGCGTACCGGCTCCAGGTGATGACCTGGGGCGGCGTCGCCGGCCTGGCGACGGCCCTGCTCGGCCTGGCCCTGCCGTTCACGGCCGACTACGCCGAGGTGTTCGCCGGCGGCCTGGAGAAGTGGCGTGAGAACGCCTGGGGCCTCGTCTGGACCGGCCTGGCGTTCGTCTCCGGCCTGGTGCTCCTGTTCGTCTCGCTCAACCTCGCCCGCGGCGTCGAGCGGTCCAGCGGCCTGATGCGCCGCCTGCTGTACGGCTACAACGTCATCCTGAGTAGCGTCCTGCTCCTGCTCATCCTCCTGCTGATCAACGTCCTCGCCTACGTCCGGCTCCGGCCGTTCGACGTCATGGGCCGGACGATCGACATGACCTCGTCGGGCATCTTCTCGATCAGCGACGCGACGAAGGCCCAGCTCCGCGCCCTGACCGAGCCGGTCCACGTCACGGTCCTGCTCGAAGGGAACGAGCTGGCCCAGGAGATGGACAACCTCCTCCAGACGATGGCGTCCTACTCGCCGAACTTCCACTACAAGTCGCTCGACACGCACCGCAACCGCAAGGAGATCGAGGAACTCGTCCAGAAGTACACCCTCACCGAGCCGCTCGGCGTCCTGGTCGTCTACGGCTCGGCGGGGACGGACCACCAGTTCATCGACCTCGACCAGCTCATCCCGGACGCGGCGCGCGACCCGTCCAACCGGGCGGCCCGGTTCAGCTTCGCCGGCGAGAACGCCCTGCTCAACGCGCTGCGCTTCCTCGCCGACGGCAAGACGAAGCCGAAGCTGTACGTCCTGCAGGGGCACGGCGAACTGGAGCTGGACCAGAACGACCCGCGCTCGAAGGACCGGCCGGACGTCGGCTTCGGCGTCATGCGCGAGGCGCTGGAGAAGCGCGGCTTCGAGGTCAAGGCGCTGACGTTCGAGGGCGACAAGCCGGAGGTGCCGGCCGAGGCGGACATCGTCGTCATCCCCGGCCCGACGCAGCCGATCCCGCAGAAGCAGCTCGACGCCCTGCTCGCCTACGCGCAGGGGACCGGCCGCGAGAAGAAGGGCAAGCTCATCCTCCTGGGCGACGTCCTCGCCGACGGGGCGAAGTTCCGCGCGACCGGCATCGAGACGCTGGCGGCGAGCTTCAAGGTCAACTTCCGCGACGAGCGGCTGCTCGCCCTGGAGGGGCCGCTCGGGCCGACGGGGCAGGCCGACCCGCTCCTGCTCGGCGTCGGGCCGATCCGGATCCAGGGCCGGACGCTGACGCCGGGCAACCACCCGATCTCGACGGCGTACTACGACCCGACGAACCGGACGCCGTTCCGGTTCTACAACGCCCGCCTCGTCGAGGCGGCCGACCAGAACCCGGCCGCCCCGGGCGGCGTCGTCGTCGAGCCGATCCTCTTCCCGTGGGTCGGCGAGGGCATCTGGACGGAGAGCGACCTGACGAAGAACCCCGAGGCGCTGGCGGCCGACTTCAAGAAGAACATCGCCGAGTTCCGCAAGGTCGTCAAGCAGACGTTCGTCCCGGTGGCGTTCGCCGTCTCGGAGGAGGGGCCGGCCGCCGGGCCGCACACGCGGAACACGGTGCCGCGGATGGTCGTCTTCGGCGACGCGACGTGGGCGTCGAACTTCGGGATCGAGCGGCTGCGCAAGGACCACGCCGACCTGTTCGTCAGCTGCGTCAACTGGCTGCGCGACAAGCCGACGGTCGTCAAGTTGGCCGACCCGAAGGAGCGGAAGGAATACACGCTGAACCTGAGCAGCGAGGCGGAGTTCTGGAACCTGGCCCTCATCCCCGGGGCGCTGCTCGTCCTGGCGACGATCGCCCTGGGGCTGGGCGTCTGGGTCGTCCGCCGGCGGTGATACAGGAAGCCCCTCGCCCCTGGCTTTGCGGGGGCGAGGGGGTGAGGGGAACAGGAAGCAATGCAAAATACTGAATGCAAAATGCAAAATGCAAAATTGAAGAGAGGCGACGGGGGGTGTCCGCCACCCGCCACGGCCCGTCTTCCATTTTGACTTTTGCATTTTGCATTCAGTATTTTGCATTCAGTATTTTGCATTGCTTCCTGTTCCCCCTCTCCCCGGCCCACTCCCCCGAGGCGGGGGAGAGGGAGCAAGAGGAACCAACGGGGCACGTGGGATCATCCACACGGGGCGACCATGAGCTTCAAGACGACCTACTGGCTGTTCGGCATCCTGTTCCTCCTCGTCGCCGTCTTCGGCCTGGCGCTCTACCTCGACCCGCTGCCGGTCGATCTCGACGCGTTCGTCTTCCCCAGCGCCCAGGACAAGAAGAACCCGGTCAACCGGGACAAGGTCGCCCGCGTCGTCGTCCAGCAGAACAAGCCGAAGGCCGAGAAGTTCACCCTGGAACGCCACCCCGAACAGGCCCGCTGGGTCGTCAAGAAGGGCGACGCCACCTACGACGCGGCCGGCAACCTCGTCGAGCAGTTCGCCGACGACGTCATCAAGGCGCAGCGCGCCTCGAAGGAACCGCTGAGCGGGCCGGCTAACTACGGCCTCGACGAGCCGACGGCCGCCGTCACGATCGAGCTGACCGACGGCCGGACGCTCCTGCTCAAGGTCGGCGACTCGACCTCCGGCAAGGCGAACGCCTTCACCTACGTCCAGTCGTCGGACCGGCCGAACATCCTCGCCGTCAAGAAGGCCGACCTGGAGAAGGTCGCCCGGCCGGACACCTACTTCCGCGAGCGCGACCTGCTCGCCGGCTCGGCGATGACCGTACAGTCGGTCGGCCTCAGCCACACCGCCGAGGGCGCGGCCAAGGAGCCGGCCGTCCAGCTCGTCAAGAAGGCGGACCGCTGGGCGTTCGAACTGCCGTTCCAGGGCGACGCCGACAACCTCTCGACCGACCTCAAGGTCGAGGCCGGCCAGCCGCCGGCCAACATGAGCGCCATCCTCGACCAGATCACCAAGCTGCGCGTCGACTATACCGACGAGAAGACGAACGACTTCGTCGCCAGCGGCGTGACCGACTGGGCGAAGTACGGCCTGAACAAGGAAGGCGACCTGCTGACGATCGACGTCACCCGCACCGAGCAGCGCAACCCGACCCTGCCGAAGGAGGAGGGCGAGGGGACGTCCGCCCCGAAGACCTTGACCAGCAAGCAGGGCCTCGTCGTCGCCGTCGGCAAGAAGGTCGACGACAAGACCGACAAGTACTACGCCCGCAAGGTCGGCGAGAACGTCGTCGTCATGGTGCCGGCCGGGCCGATCAACGCGCTGCTAGAACTACTCAAGAAGCCGGACGCCGCCCGAGACCGCCACCTGCTGACGCTCGACAGCGAGCGGCGCGTGCCGAACGCGATCAAGCTCGAAGGCGGCGGCAGCGACATCGAGTTCTACAAGCGCGACAAGCTCGCCCCGTGGCAGATGTACCGCGGCGCGGAGACGAAGCCGGCCGCCCTGGACGAGAACGTCGTCAAGGGCGTCCTGTCGCTGCTCGGCCAGGACAAGATGATCGAGGGCTTCCCGCCGGCGAGCCCGACGCGCGACGCCGACCTCGGCCTGGACAAGCCGAGCCTCGTCGCCTCGTTCTGGGTGGACGGCATCGCCGAGGAGAAGAAGGACGAGAAGAAAGACGACAAGAAGGACGGCAAGGAAGAGCCGAAGCCCGACCCGACCGCGAAGCCGAAGCTCAAGAGCCCGGACAAGCCGACGGCGAAGCTGACGTTCGGCAAGGTGAACAAGGACAAGAAGACGGTCTACGTCAAGCGCGAGATCCCCGACGAGCCGGCCGCGGTCTTCGAGGTGAAGCAGGTCCTGTTCGACCGGCTCAGCGAAGGGCCACTGGCGTACCTCGACCGGAAGTTGCCGCAGTTCCGCGACGGGACGACCGAGGTGACGGCCGGCGTGACGAAGGTGCAGTTCACGCACCAGGGCAAGACGACGGAGATCGTCCGCGACAAGGACGACGCCCCGTGGAAGGTGGTCCAGCCGAAGAACCTCGAAGGCCGGCTCGCCGACCCGTTCGCGGTCTCGACGCTGCTCGGCAACCTCAACCGCCTCCTCGCGACGAAGTACCTCGCCGAGAAGGCGACGCCGGTCCAGCTGACGAACGACTACGGCCTGAACCCGCCGGCGAACAAGGCCGAGGTGACGCTGACGAAGGACGGCAAGCCGGTGACGTACGAGTTCCTCTTCGGCAAGGAGACGCCGGACGGGGCGAACGTCTTCGCCAAGTTCGGCGGGGCGTTCGGCGACGAGACGGTCTTCACGATCGACAAGAGCACGCTGAATTTGTTCGACCGGCAGCTGCTCGACCCGGCCGTGTTCAAGTTCGACCCGGCGAAGGTGAAGGAGGTCGCCCTGCGCGGCTGGTCCGGGACGGCCGGCTTCCCGCTGACGCTGGAGGTCGCCCGGACGGACGACAAGAACTGGGAGGTGAAGGCCGGCCCGCCGAAGGCGGACTTCACGCTCGACAGCGCGAAGGTGAACACGCTGCTGACGCACCTGTCCAACCTGCGGGCGGAGCGCTTCGTCGCGGCGGACGCGGCCCAGAAGATCGACGTCAAGCTCGGCGGCCTATCAATTAAGCTGACGCTCGACGGCGAGGAGAAGCCGCTGACGCTGACGCTCGGCGAGGCGGACGGCCAGGGCCTCTTCGCGGCGGCGAGCACCCTGCCGGGCGACACCGTCGTCGTGAGCAAGTTCCTCTTCGACGGGCCGAAGGGGTCGATGGCGTACTTCAAGAAGTGAGCGGGATGTCATCGTTGTCGATCCGCCGCATCCACTGCGGCAGCCCCGACGCCGCGGCCGAGTTGGCCCGGCTGCGGACGCAGCTCAGCGCCAGCGGCAACCTCGTCTCGGCGCGCGGCCGCGCGCTGACCGAAAAGGTCTTCGGCGAGGCGCTGCCGCCGGTCAAGGCGGTCGAGCGCATCTGCGCCGACGTCGCCGGCGAGGGCACCGCCGCCGTGCTGCGCTACACGGCCGCGTTCGACCGCGTCGAGCTGACGCCGGACACGATCGCCGTGACCCGATCGGAGATGGCCCTCGCCCATGCCGCCTGCGACCCGGCCCTGCTGGAGACGGTCCGCCGCGTCCGGCAGAACGTGCTGGCGTTCCAGCTGGGAATTCTCCACCGCAGCGCGAGCCTGTGCGTCGCCGGCAAGCACGAACTGCGGCTGCGCTACCGGCCGCTGCGGCGGGTGGGTATCCTCGTCCCCGGCGGGGCGGCGGCGTATCCTTCGACGCTGCTGATGACCGTCGTCCCGGCCCAGGCGGCCGGGGTGCCGGAGCTGGCCGTCGTCATGCCGCCGACGCGCTCCGGGGCGTACAACACCGACCTGCTCGCCGTCTGCCACGAGCTCGGCGTCACCGAGGTGTACCGCATCGGCGGGGCGCAGGCCGTCGCCGCCCTGGCGTACGGCATCGACAAGCTACCGCCGGTGGACATGATCGTCGGCCCGGGCAACCTGTTCGTCGCCCTGGCCAAGCGTCACGTCGCCGGCCGGGTCGCGATCGACTGCTTCGCCGGGCCGAGTGAGGTCGTCGTCCTGGCCGACGAGACGGCCCCGCCGTCCTACGTCGCGACGGACCTGCTCGCCCAGGCGGAACACAACCCCGGCTCGGCCGTCCTCGTCGTCTGGAAGCCGGAGCTGCTCGACCCCGTCCAGGCCGCCCTGGAATCGCACCTGGCGACGCTGTCGCGGGCCGACGTGACGCGCGACTGCCTCGAACAGTTCAGCGCGTTCGTCGTCGCCCGCAACGAGAAGGAGGCGCTCGCGATCACCAACCAGCTAGCGCCCGAGCACCTGCACATCGCCACGGCGACGGCCGAGGCGCACGCCGACGCGATCGACAACGCCGGGGCGATCTTCCTCGGCAACTACACGCCGGTCGCCCTGGGCGACTACGCCGCCGGGCCGTCGCACGTCCTGCCGACCGGGGCGGCGGCGCGCTTCAGCAGCGGCCTGTCGGCGAACGACTTCCTCAAGCGGACGAGCGTGCTCCACTTTACGCGTGACGGCCTGGAGGAGATCGCCCCCGACGTCGAACTGCTCGCCCAGCGCGAGGGGCTGACCGCCCACGGCCTGAGCGTCTCCGTCCGGCGGTCCGCGCCATGAGCGACCACCTCCGCGAGAACGTCCGCCGCATGGCCGGCTACACGCCGGGCGAGCAGCCGCGCGGCGGCGAGGTCGTCAAGCTGAACACGAACGAGAACCCGTACCCGCCGTCGCCGCGCGTCGTCGAGGCCCTCGCCGCGGCGCTGACCGGCGACGCGCTGCGCAAGTACCCCGACCCGACCGGGGCCGAGTTCCGCCACGTCGCCGGCCGGGTGCTCGGCGTCGACCCGGAAGGCATCCTGATCGGCAACGGCTCCGACGACGTGCTGACGATCCTGACGCGTGCCTTCGTGCCGGAAGGTGGCACGATCGTGTCACCGACGCCGAGCTACCTGCTCTACAAGACGCTCGCCGACCTGCAAGGGGCGCGCCTGGAGACGGTGCCGTTCGCCGCCGGCTGGGCGCTGCCGCGGCCGTGGCCGCGGCGCGGGGCGCACCTGGCGTTCGTCGCCAACCCGAACTCGCCGTCGGGGACGGTCGTGCCGCTGGCCGCCCTGGCGGAGCTTCCCGGGCCGGTTGTCGTCGACGAGGCGTACGTCGATTTCGCGCCGCCGGGGACGACGGCCCTGCCGCTGGTCGGCAAGTCGGCCGGGCCGCTCGTCGTGACGCGCACGTTCAGCAAGAGCTACGCCCTGGCCGGGATGCGCTTCGGCTTCGCCGTCGCGGAGCCGGCCGTGGTGGGCGAGTTGGTCAAGGTGAAGGACTCGTACAACTGCGACGTGCTCAGCCAGGTCGCCGCGACGGCGGCGATCGCCGACCAGGACTACCTCGCCGAGGTGCGGGCGAAGATCCTCGCGACGCGCGCCCGGATGGAACGCGAGCTGGCCGGCCTGGGGTTTGTCGTGACGCCGAGCCACGCCAACTTCGTCTGGTGCCGCCGCGACGACCGGCCGGTCAAGCCGATCTACGAGTCGCTCAAGGCGCGCGGCATCCTGGTGCGCTACATGGCCTACGGCGAGCACGGCGACGGCCTCCGCATCAGCGTCGGCACCGACGCCGAGATCGACCGACTTCTGACGGCCCTTGGCGAGCCGGGGGCGTGAGCCCCCGGAGATCCGTCGCAGTCGCCGAAGCGTGTCCTCCGGGGGCTCACGCCCCCGGCTCGCCAAGCGGCGATCTCATCGTGATTCCAGTAACAACCCCGTCTCGCCCACAGGAGGAATCCGTACTTCCTCTTCCGCAATCCGGCTGACGCCGCTCCACCCTACCGGGACGATCGCGAACGGTAGCATCGACGGCATCTCGCCAGCCGCCAGCGCCGCGGCCCCGGTCGGGGCTCCGATTTCTCCGCACGTCTGCACCGCAGTGACAAGGCCCCGTCGCCAGACGGTGAGTGCCATCTCTCGTAGCGGGGCGATCTGCTCGGTGCGAATACTGGCCCGAAGCCCCGCCTCGTCCTTCGCGACCAATTCGGCGGGGGCGATAGTGTCGAACGCGAAGACGTCCCGTTCCGGCACGATGACGTATGCGTAACGATACGCGTTGAGGACGATCACCCGACATTCGGCGTAGCATGGGTGCCGCAAGAGAATTTGCCGGTAATCGTGCGAGATGTCTTCGTCGAGGCCGAGCTTAAAGTCGCGGTCGAAACGTTCTTGGTTCCAGCGGATAATCTCGTCCAGTGTCAGGTCTCCCGGGCACCCCCAGGCCAGGACGCCGCCAAAAGAGAATCCCCCCTGGAGCATCGTCTCGTAGAGGACGCCCAGATAGTCGCGGCCGACCGCGGCTCGGTCGTAATGAAAACTCACCGCGTAGTATGCCGGCACAGCTCACCCGCCCTCGGGGAAGTAGTCGCGGTACTCGTCCTGGAACGCGGCCAGGCCGCGCTGCACCAGCCAGACGTCGATCCCGATCGACAGAATGCGACAGCCGCGCTCGACGCAGCGCCGGGCGAAGTCCGGGTTGCGCGGCAGGATGCCCCACGGCACCTTGTGCTTCTTCGACGCCTCAGCCACAGCGTCGATGCACTCCCACACCTTCGGATGCTCCCAGTCGCCCGGCAGGCCCATCGACTGGCTCAGGTCCGCCGGGCCGATGAACAGGAAGTCCACCCCCGGGATCGCCGCGATCCGGTCGATCTCGCGCACCGCGTCGATGTGCTCGACCTGCAGGCCGACGACGATGTTCTCGTTCGCCTGGCGGAAGTAGAGCGCCCCGGGCAGGGTGCCGTAGCGGCCATCGACCCCGGTGCCGTTGACGCCGCGCATCCCCTGCGGCGCGAAGCGGCACCAGCGGACGACGTCCTCCGCCTGGGCGAGCGACCGGATCATCGACGCCATGACGCCGCCGGCCCCGGCCTCCAGCGGCCGCATCGTCGTCGCGTAGTCGGTCGCGTTGAGGCGGACGAACGTGTCGATCCCGACCGCCCGGGCGGCCCGCGTCGCGTCCTCGATCTGCGGGATCGTCAGACCGACGTGTTCCTGGTCGAACCAGACGGCGTCGAAGCCGCCGTGCCAGCCGATGATCTCGACGACCTTCGGGTGGCATAGCTGGCCCATCATGCAGACCTTGAGCACGCGGCGTTCGGCGAGCAGGCGGCGCAGGTGCGATGCCATCGGGGGGTCTCCGGTCAAGGCGTCGAGCCGTTCGGCGAATCGCTGCGGGCGGGGATGCGCAACTCGGTCATCAGCAGCAGGTCGAGAAGGCTGATGGTCCCGTCGAGGTGGTGGACGACGGCGATCCGGCCGGCCGGGTTGTAGGAGAGGAACTCGCGGTGCGGCACGAGGAACGTCCGCCCGTCCGCCATGTGGATGACGAACGGCTCGAACGGCTGGGCTTGATGCAACGCACGGAGCACGTCGGTGGTCATGGCTGCCTCGCGTCGGAGTTCCGTACGTCGATTCTACCAAATTCGACGGCCCCGCCCAAGTTGCTCCCGCGCCGCTGGTGCGCGGCCGATTCGTGACGTAGGCTTCCGGGTGGAGACTCGTGTCGCCTGAGGAGCGTCATGCCTGCGGTCCGTGCCGCCAACGCGGAACCCCTGCCGGGCTATCGTCTGGTCGAGCTGCTCGGCCGGGGGGGATTCGGCGAGGTCTGGAAGTGCCAGGCCCCGGGCGGCTTTTGCAAGGCGATCAAGTTCGTCGGCGGCCCCGACCGGTCGGCCCGGCCCGGCAGTGGCCAGCAGGCCGTCGTCAAGGAATTGCACGCCCTCCGCCTGCTCAAGACGCTCCGGCACCCGTTCCTGCTCTCGGTCGAGCGCGTCGAGGTGATCGACGGCGAGCTGCTCATCCTGACCGAGCTGGCCGACCACAGCCTGCACGACCTGCTCGCGGCGTACCAGGCCGACGGCCGGCCCGGCGTGCCGCGCGACGAGCTGCTCGGCTACCTCGCCGAGGCGGCCGAGGTGCTCGACCTGATGAGCCAGGAGCACGGCCTGCAGCACCTCGACGTCAAGCCGCGCAACCTGTTCGTCAGCGGCGGCCATGTCAAGGTCGGCGACCTCGGCCTGGTCGGCAGCCTCGCCGAGTGGTGCGGCGAAGGGGAAGGCGGCCGGATGCTCGACCGCATCTCGCCGGTCTACGCCGCCCCGGAGCGCTTCCTCGGCCAGGTCAGCCCGGCCTGCGACCAGTACAGCCTCGCCGTCGCGTTCGTCGAGCTGGCGACCGGCCGGCCGCCCTTCCAGGGCGGCGACCTGCGCGCCCTGGCGTTCCAGCACCTGCACGAGGAGCCGGACCTCGCCGGATGCGACCCGGCCGACCACGTCACGCTGCGCACCGCCCTGGCGAAGGAGCCGCAACAGCGCTTCCCGTCGTGCCTGGCGTTCGTGCACCGGCTGCTCTATCCCGGCGTCTCGGACACGCGCACCGTCCGGACCGTCCGGCCGAGCAAACTCGTCACGGTGCCGCGGAGCGACCCCGAAACGCCTGTTCCGGGCGACGAAGCGGACGCCCTTCGCGAGACGCTGCTTGAAGATGACGACCCGACCCAGACCGGGTCGTCGGTCCGACTGGCAACGCCGCACCCGGCGGCCGACCCGCTGGCGGGCTGGCAGTTCGTCGAATCGCTGGCCCGGCTGCCGTTCGGCGAGTACTGGCGGGTCTGCCACCCGGACGGCCGGGACCGCCTCGTCAAGCTCATCTTCGGCTACGACGGCGGTCCGGAACCGCTCTCCCGACTGCGCCGGCTGCGCGGGGCGGGGCTCGTCCCGCTGGAGGCGATCCCGACGCCGGGCCGGCTCGTCCTCGCCTCGCCGTGGTACGCCCGCACCCTGGCCGACCGGCTCGCCGATGCGAAAGGGCAGGGCCAGGCCGGCATCCCGCGCGACGAGCTGCTCACCTACCTCGGCGAGGTGGCCGACCTGCTCGACAACGTCCGCCAGCGCGACGGCCTGCTCCACCTCGGCCTCAACCCGCGCCTCCTCGTCCTCGACGACGCCGACGCCGTCGCCCTGGCGGACGTCGGCCTGGTCGAGTTGGTCTGGCGCGCCGTCGGCCAGAACGCCGCCGCCCTGAACGCGCGCTACGCTGCCCCGGAACTCTTCGCCGGGCTGGCCGGGCCGACCAGCGACCAGTACAGCCTGGGGCTGCTCTTCGCCGAGCTGCTGACCGGGTCGCACCCGTTCGGCCACCGGACCGGCCGGCAGGTCCAGGCGGTCCGGTCGCGCGGCGAGCCGGACCTCGGCGGCCTGTCCGGCCTGGATCGCGAGGTGCTGGCGACCGCCCTCGACCCGGACCCGGGCCGGCGGTTCCCTTCCTGTGTCGACCTGGTCACCGCCCTGCGCGACGCCTCGCCGGACGCCCGGCGGCGCGTCGTGCGCCGGCCGACGGTCGCCCTGCCGCCGCTGCTGCGCCGGCCGGCCCTCAACAACGTCCTCCGCCTGCTGACCGAGCACGCCGCCGGGCCGGCCGAGGTCCACGCCCTCGGCACCGGGCGCTACCTGCTCGAACCCGGCGTCAAGGCGATGCACCGCTGCTTCGGTCGGATCGTCGCCAGCACGTTGCCGTTCAAGATCGAGGCGTTCCGCGAGCGATGCGGTGCCACCGTCGTCAATGCGACGGACCGGCTGTTCGTCCTGCGGCTCCTCCTGCCGCAGAACATGGTCGAGCGTTTCCTCGGCCGACAGCCGGGGTTGGAGGTCCGCATCGCCCTGGAAGGGGACTCGCCGGCCAGCCTGGCGTCCCTGGCGATCGAGGTCCGGCCGATCTTCTGCGGGGCGGCCCGGGCCGTCGCCCTGCTCGACGAGTGCGCGACGGCCGTGATCGAGACGATCCGGCACACGCTCCAGGCCGACCCGGAGCGCCGCCGCTACGAGCGCTTCGCCCTGGCCCGGCCGGCGACGGTCTACCCGCTCCTGGCCGGCGACGAGACTGGCCCGGCCCTCGCCGGGGCGGCGACGGACGTGTCGCTCTGCGGCATGGGAGTCGTCCTGGCGGACGTCCCGGCCACGGACGAGGTGGCCGTCCACCTGCCGGGTGACGGCGAGATAGTCGGCCTGCCGCCGCGCGGCGTGCTCCTTTGCGGTCGGGTCGTCCGCCACCGGCTCGCCCCGGGCGGCGGCCACGCCGTCGGCATCGACTTCGGCGACCCGGCGGCGACGTGACGGAAGGCACCCCGGGCTTGCCCGGGGCTATGCGAAGTGGCGGTCAGTCGTCGTCGAGGAGGTAGTTCTCGACCGGGTCGGTCGGCCGGCGCTTGCCCGGGGCCGGCTTGTCCTTGTCGCCCTTCTCCAGGCCGGCCCGCTCGAGCAGCGACTGGGAGAAGATGTCCTCCGATTCGCGGTCGTCGGCCATCGCGCCGACCGGCATCTCGTACTCGATGTGGTAGACGCGCTTGCCGATGACGACCTCGTCGTGGGTGCGCAGGAGCTTCTCCTGGACGCGGACGCCGTTGACCTTGACGCCGTTGGTGCTGTTCAGGTCGCGGATGTACCAGTACCCGTCCCGAAAGGCCATCTCGCAGTGCAGGCTGGAGATGTTCGGGAAGTTGATGCAGACGTCGCAGTTGTCGCGGCGGCCGATCGTCAGCTTCGCGCGCAGCAGCGGGATGTTGTCGCCGCCGCCGACCGGGATCAGTTCGCCGTTCGGCTTGTAGGTGCTCATCGTCGCCCCTCGTCGCCATCGCTCGCCTCGCTGCCGTCTGGTATCATAGTCCACGGCGGCCGGAGCAGACAAGAAGACAAGAGGAAAGTAGCCGTGGTTCCCACCTTGCCGGCCGGGTTGTGCCCGGAGCGGCGCTACCGGCCGTTCAGCGCCTTCCTGCGCGAGCGCTTCGGCGGCCGGGTCCGCCGGATCGCCCTCGACGGCGGCTTCACCTGCCCGAACGTCGACGGCACCGTCACCACCGGCGGCTGCACCTTCTGCGACAACGACAGCTTTAGCCCGAACCGGCGCATCCGCCTGCGCGGCATCGCCGCCCAGGTCGAGCGGAGCATCGCCATCCTCGGCCGGCGCTTCAAGGCGGAGCGCTTCCTGGCGTACTTCCAGGCCGGGACGAACACGCACGGCCCGGTGGAGAAATTGCGCCGCCTCTACGACGAGGCCCTCGCCGACCCGCGCGTCGTCGGCCTGGTCGTCGCCACCCGGCCGGACGCGCTGCCAGGGCCCGTGATCGACCTGCTCGCCGAGTACGCCCGGCGGACGTTCGTCGGCGTGGAGGTCGGCCTCCAGTCGGCGCACGACCGGTCGCTGGCGTGGATGAACCGCGGCCACGACGTGGCGTGCTTCCTCGACGCGGTCGGCCGTTGCGCCGGGCGCGGCTTGGACCTGAGTGCTCACGTCATCCTCGGCCTGCCGGGCGAGAGCCGTGACGACATGCTCGCGACGGCGGACTTCCTGGCGGCGTTGCCGATCCACGGCGTCAAGATCCACAACCTGCATGTCGTCCGCGACACGCCGCTCGCCGGGCAGTACGAGCGCGGCGAGGTGCCGATGCTGGAGCGGGCGGAGTACGTCGGGGTCGTGTGCGACTTCGTCGAGCGGCTTCCGGCGTCGTTCGTGCTGCACCGCCTGACCGGCGACGCGCCGCCAGAGCACCTGCTCACCCCGGCGTGGTGCCTCGACAAGGCCGGCCTGCTGCGCGACATCAGCGTCGAGCTGCGGCGGCGCGAGAGCTGGCAGGGCAAAAACGTGGAGGCCGCCGCCGGGTCGCGAACGACCGGGCGGCGGCCCTTACCGATGGTGTCGGGTTAACGGCCCCAGTACGACGGGACGGCGTAGCGCTGGTAGCCGACCGGCACGACGGGCGCGGCGTGGAACTGCGCCGGCCCGGCCGGGGCCATGACGTTCGGGCCGCTCGCCGGCGGTCCGCCGGTGCCGCCGCCAGGCGGTCCGCCAGGGCCGCCCGGTCCCATGCCGCCTGCGCCGCCTTGCGGCCAGAACGGGTACGCCGGCGGGGCGGGCGTCTGGAAGTGGGCCTCCATCGGCCAGTAGTTGTACCACGGCCCGAGCTGCGCGCCGCCGGCCGGCGCGAGCTGGAACTTGAACCCGATCCCGGTGTCGAGCCGCCAGGGGAACGGGTTGCACGTCCCGCAGGGGCCATTCGCCTGGGCGACGAGCGGCATCAGGAACGGGACGAGCAGTGCGTACGCCATCCGACGCATCGGGTAGACCCTCCTGGATGAGGAAAATGCAAGCGGGGATGCGTCCTGCGTGGTTCTCCGTAACGGGGTGTCTCCTGTCCGTGTCCGAGGACACCGGGAGCATGCGCCGCGATCGGCGGACGGGCCAGCGGGAAGGGGGCGGGCGGGGGAGGAATTGCCCGGCGCGGCGCGGCGCGACCGGCCCGGCGGGAAAAACGCGCCGGCCCGGAAGGCGCGAGGCCCCCGGGCCGGCGACGTGGGTGGTGGCTCACCGCCAGTACGACGGGGCGACCGCCGGGTAGATGTAGCCCTGGCCGCCGTGGAAGGCCGCCGGGTGGATCGGGGCGCTGTTGAACGCCGGGGCCGCCATCGGGGCCGCGCCGAACGTCGCGCCGGCCGGCAGGCCCATCGGGCCGGATTCGATCGGGCCGCCCATCGGCCAGACGGTCGGGGCCGGGTAGCCGCCGCCGTGGCCGCAGCCGTTGTCGCACCAGCTGCGCCAGGACACGTCGCCGCTGAGGCGCAGGCCGACCGACCAGCCGAACCCGCCGTTACCCGCCTGGGCCGCGCCGCCCTGGGCCAGGACCAGGGCCAGCGCCGCCACCACCGCGACAAGAGCCTTCTTCATGACAACCACCCTCCACGTTCGTCGTCGCTCGGGCCGGTAGGCCAACCACCCACTGCGGAGGACCCCGGCCGGACACTTGAAAGATTCCCTCCTTTTCCGGTCCGGACCAGGGAAAGGGGTGCGGATCGCGGAGAGTTTGCCGGCGGCGCGCCGTGCGCCGCGGCGCTTCTGGCGGGCCGGGCGCAACCGTTCTTTCTGGGCGCTTCAAGCCGCGATTTTCTTCTCGGCAAGCCGGCTGGACTGGACGGGTGGCACCGGTCGCGCCGGGGGCGCGCAGCTGCGCCGTGGGCGGGAAATGAGAAGACCCCCGGCCAGGGCCGGGGGTCGGGGTCGACGCGGTGGCGAAGGGGCGAGGGGCGGGCGGGCTAATAACCGCGGAAGGGGAACGTGATGGGCGGACCTCCGCGGTAGGCGGTCGGCTTGGCGGGCGGGTCGGCCCGGGCGGGCGGGCGCGTGTTCATCGGGCCGCCGGGCGTCGTGACGGGCGGGCCGAGGGTCGTGCCGCCGGAACTCCAGGGGGCTGGGGGTGCCGCCGGCCAGACTTGCGGCCCGCCGCCCTGGGGCAGGCAGAAACTCAACCACGACGTGTCGGCGACCAGGCGCAGGTTGTAGGCGAATTCGACGCCGCCGTCGGCCTGGACCGGCCCCGGGGCGAAGGACAGCATGGCCAGGGCGAGGGCCCCGGCGAGTAACGTGCGTCTTAGCATCGGATGCCTCCACAAGGAGTCGGTTCGGCGGGGCCTCCACCACCCAGTCGCAACGCCCCGGCCGAACGCTCCAGCATTGCCGCGCCGCGGCGGACCGGCGACGAATCCGCACCTGGGACGGGGGGGAAAGTGGGACGGCCCGTCGCGCCGGCTGGCATCGCCCGACAAGCGAACCGGACGGGTGCGACCACGGCAAGCGGCCGGCCTGGCCCAGGAGACAGGGGGAACCCGAGCGTTCCGCCGGCCGGCCGGCGGAGGCGAATCGTGCGCGGGCGGGGTGACTTGCTCTGGACGTGCGAGGCCGGCGGCGATCTCGCGGCGCAGCTGCGCGCGGCGCGGTCGCCGTATTCATCGAACCCCGGGCTTGCCCTGGGTGCCTTCACGACGAAGACCCCGGGCAAGCCCGGGGCTAAATATCGATGGGCCCGGCCGGCTACAGCGTCACCTCGACCTGGAGCAGCTGGTGCCGGCCGAAGTCGAACGCGACGGCGTCGCCGCTAACCAGCAGTTCGGCCAGCGGCTGGCCGCGCCCATCGACCAGGCGGGCGCTCGCCGGGTTTCGCGGGCAGTGCAGCTCCGCCTGGCCGGCGTGGCCGCCGACCTCGTGCAGCCGGGCGACGACGGCCCGGCCTTCCTCCCGCGCCACCGGCCGCAGGCTCGTCGCCAGGACGTTCGGCGCGTCGAGGTGGAACAGCCAGCCGGCCGCGCCGATGTGCGGCGGGCCGTGCGTCGTCGGCACGCTCAGCGTCGGCGTGAGCAGGCCCTGGGCCGTCTGCATCGGCGTCGGCCGGTCCAGGGCGACGCCCAGCTCGAAGCGCGTCGCCGTCTCGCCGGGGCAGGCGAGCAGCACGTCGAGGAACTTGTTCCCGTGCCGCTGGTGGAACGGCAGGCCGTGCGGGAAGACGACCGCGTTCTGCTGCCCCGTGCGGAATTCGAGGTAGTCCGGCGTCGTCGGCCGCTGGTGGTAGCCGAGCGACGGCACCTCGCACACCCCGCGAATGAGCGGCACCCGCTCCTCGCGCGTCGCGAAGCGCAGGGCGTAGTAGGCGTGCCAGGCGTAGCCGACCGGCGGCGTCACCGGCTGGAGATCGACGTGGACTTCCAGCAGCGGCCGGCCGATCCAGGCGACCAGGCCGAGCCGGTAGCGGGCGACGACCTGCTGCTGGCCGTCGAGCAGGACGCCGTGCGTCGCCAGCTCGCCGTAGCCGGGGCCGGTCGAGACGACCTCGACCTTCTCGGCGCGCATGACGCTGCCGGGGTGGAACACGAGCTGCGCCGCCAGGCGGGCCGAGCGCGACTGGTGGTCGCGGACGCCGCGGATACCGCCGGTGACCGGGTCGATCTCCGCCTCGAAGAACTCGTTGCGGACGGCCCGGTCGTCGGCGAGCTTCATCCGCTTGGCGTTCGGCTCCAGGCCGCGCTGCCCCTGGGCCGGCACCCACGCGAAGCCGAAGCCCGGCACCTCGACGACGGCCCGCGCCCCGCCGGCGACGAGCTGGCACGCCTTGACCGGCCCCTCGACGGGGAGCAGGTCGGTGCAGCCGGGCAGGTCGGCGACGACGCGCCGCGTGAACGCGCACGGGTTGACGAGCAGGTGCCCCGGCTGGGCAGCCCCGCGCGAGACGAGCCGGCCGGCGAGCAGGCCGCACGCCGCCTGTTGGAGGTGGTCCAGGGCGGCCGGGTCGAGCTGGCGCTTCTCCAGGTCGTCCTCGACGGTGGCGAGGGCCGGCAGGAGCGGCTGGCCGTCCGCCTCCAGCGGCAGGCCGAGGCCGTGCGCCATCGCCAGGACGGTCGCCGTCGCGTCGAACCGGCGACGCAGGCGGTGGTGCTCCGCCAGGCCGGTGATCGTCGGCGACGCGGGCGGCGGCCCGGCCCCGTCGGCGACCGGGGCCCGTTCGAGGAGGTAGTTGTCCGCGAACTCGTCCGCCTCGGCCGGCGGCGTGTAGTCGCTGGCGAGCACCTCGCCGAGCAGGCCGGAGACGGTGACCCACCGGCCGAGGACCGGGCCGAGACGGCTCAGTTCGAGCAGTTCGAGGTAGCCCGGCACGTCCGGGGCGTCCTTGTGCAGGAACGTCACCGTCGCGGACAGGTCCTGCAACATCGTCTGGTGGAGCAGGTACGACAGGTGGAGGAAGACCAGGGGCGAGACGGTCTGCGGGCCGCGCGTCAGCGTCTCGACCTGCTGGCCGTCCCAGCCGGGCCAGTTGACGACCGGCGGCCGGTGCGTCGGCACGACGGCGTCGTCCATGACGAAGAGCGTCGCCCGGCCGAGGCCGACGCTTTGCAGCAGGCCGGGCAGGTGCGGGTGGGCCCCGAACCGCAGCCGGCCGTGGACGCGCGGCGTCGCGCCGAGGAGCGCCTCGGCCGTCTCCAGGCCGCGGCGCAGGTTCCACAGCTGCGACTCCAGCGGCAGGACGGCGTCCTCGCGCTCGGCGTACCCGGCGAGGACGACCTCGGCCCGGTCGCCCTGGACGGCGGCGCGGAGGGCGGCCGCCCGGTCGGGCTGTTCGCGGGCCAGCCGCTCGAGGGCGGCCCCGGTCGCGAGGACGTTGAACGGCACGCCCAGCTCCAGGGCGAGCGGGAAGGCGGACTGCGGCCCGACCGCCTCCAGCGGCGTCAGATCGACGAGGTAGACCGACGACGGGTAGAGCACCTCGCGGGCGTACAGGAGGTGGTTCGCCGCCGCGGCGAGATGGCGTCGCCACGCCTCGCGGTCCTCGCCGCCCAACTGTCCGAGCGCCTCCTGGACCTCCTTCCAGAACTCGTCCCGGGCGAGGAGGTTGTCGTGCGACATGGCCTCGAACAGGCCATCGACGTGGAGCAGGCCGAAGCCGACGCCGAGGAACGGCCCGACGGTGCCGGGGTCGAGGTCGAGCAAGTTCGTCGGCGGGGCCTGGTCCGGGGGCAGCTGGCGCAGCTGGGCGAGCAGGTCGGCGAGGGTGTCGTCGCGGCGTTCGGTCGGCCGGAAGAGGAGGCAGCCGGCCTGGCGGGCGCGGTCACCCCAGTCGTCGGCGAGGACGCCGGAGCAGGCCTCGGCCACGGCGTAGATCGCGTTCGGGCGGGGCGGGTCGTGGTCGTAGGGCGAGGCGACGCGCGGCGGCCCGCCGGCCAGCGCGAGGGCGGCCGGGTGCCACAGTGCGGAGTGGCCGTTGAGGAAGGCGGCCATCTCCGCCTCGGCGCTGTAGAGCGTGTGGTGCGTCGGCAGCGGTTGCGGGCTCAAGAGCAGCAGGTCGCGGTGGCTCATAGAGCAGGATGTACCAGACCCCGCGCGGCAAGGCCAGCGCCGAGTTCGCGGCCGGCTCCGGGCCAGATGAAACCGGCGTGAAGAATGTCGAAATCCGTGCGGGAACTCTTTCCGAAGCGAAGCGTCTTGTTAGGATATGGACACTCGCAAGCCGACTCGCCAACGGGCGAAACGCCCCGGTTTCTGTACAACAGTTAAGGAACGGATTCGACCGGAAATGAAGACCTGTTAACGACTTGCTTAGACTAACGAGAATGATCGGTCTCACATTTTTTTGTGAAACACCCTTGCAATCGACCGGTTTCCTGTTCTACTGAGACGAGTCCTCTCTCCGGGTAGGACCCTCCCGCACTAATTGTCCTGTTTTTCGTGTTTCTCTATCCGTAGTCCTTCCGAGAAAGGATCGTTCCAGTGTCTCGTCTCAACCGTAGGAGCGGCTTCACGCTGATCGAGCTGCTGGTGGTGATCGCGATCATCGCCATCCTGATCGGCCTGCTGCTGCCCGCCGTCCAGAAGGTGCGCGAGGCGGCGGCGCGCAGCCAGAGCCAGAAC
>Ga0268299_1000278_pt1 | contig 185444 bp, 154 predicted proteins | sample NOBtaG_FD_193484 | JGI IMG/M metagenome (GOLD analysis project Ga0268299, IMG submission 193484) | Activated sludge microbial communities from bioreactor in Nijmegen, Gelderland, Netherland - NOB reactor | ecosystem: Engineered > Bioreactor > Aerobic > Activated sludge | place: Netherlands... | reverse complement strand
GTTCCGGCAGTCGTAGGCGTGCCGGTCAACGAAGTTCCGACCAAGCTGATTCCGTTCGGCAAAGCGCCAGTGACAGACAACGTGTAACCGGGCGTGCCGCCTGAAACCATCAGATTTTGACTGTAAGAAATGCCGACATCGCCACTCGGCAACATCGCCGGAGCGATGGTAATGGCCGCGCAACCGCTGGCTTGTGTGACGGGGAAATTGATTCCGGCAATGGTCATCGAACCATTGCGCGCCGGGCCGCTGTTGGCAGAGACCGAATAATTGACCGTGCCATTGCCCGGCCCTCCGGGAGAACCGCTGATCTGAATCCAACTGTTATTGCTCGACGCCGTCCAATTGCACTCCATTGTCGTCGTCACCGTGACGGAGCCATTTCCACCGTCGGAAGAATAATTGGCGTTGGTAGGGTTCAAGGTGTAATTGCAGGCGGAAGCGTCCACAGCGGCCTTGATGTCCAACCGTCCCCAGCCGTAGACGTTGTTCGGCACGCCGTTGCTGCTGCAACTTGTGGAAGAAACATCCACCGCCGCCTGATTGAGCAGATCAATCGTTTGTTGAATCTGCCCGCGCAAGGCAGGACGCGCCGACCACAGCAAGGCAATCGCTCCGGCAACGTGAGGCGTCGCCATAGAAGTGCCGCTCGAATTGGAATAACTGTTAATCCCGCTGTTGGTCGCTGATCGAACGCTGACGCCAGGCGCGGTGATTTCCGGTTTCAGCCGATTGCTGCCATCGGCGGTGGCGGGGCCGCGACTGCTGAAACTGGCAATGGTTCCCGTGCTGGCGCTGATCGCTCCAACAGTATAAGAGGCCGCGTAAAACGAAGGCGGATCGCTGACCGTCGAACAAGCCGACCCGCTGTTGCCTGCGGCGACGACCATCATGATTCCGGCGGCGTGTTGCGCTTCGACGGCGGCTTGCAGAGTAGTGACGCTGCATCCTTCGGAAGGCGGACAGCCCCACGAATTGATGGTGATGTGCGGAGCTTTCGACGGATCGCCCTGTGCAGGTGTTCCGCCAATCGGATACGGCGCTAAAAACCATTCCATGCATTCCATGTAAGTCGCGGGAGTTCCATTGCCCTGGTTCATGTTTCGGCAGCCTATGAATTTGGCTCCGGGAGCGACGCCGATTTGATTGGTTCCGCCATCATCGCCAATAGTTGTGCCCACCGTGTGCGTTCCATGTCCGTTGTCGTCGCAAGGCGCAGTCGTATTCGCGCCACAACCTCCGCCGCCGCTGTGAACGCTGTCATGCCAGTTGTAATTGTGATCGGCAGTCGTTCCGTTCCAGCCGCGATATTTGTTTTTCAGCGCGTTGTGATCCCAGCGAATTCCCGTGTCGGCTCCACCGACAACAATGCCTTGTCCGGTGAACCCAAGCGCCCAGACTTCGGGCGCGCGAATCGAAGTCACGCCCAGTTCGACCGCTTCTGGAGCGTTCGGCTCGGTCAGCGAGCGAATGGCGGCGTTCAATTCTTCCATTGTCGGTTGAGCGACCAGATTGTTTCGGATTTGCGGATTTCCTTCGATGCGGGCCACATCAGGACGCGCAGCCAGTTCTTCCACCAGATCGCGCCCTCCGGCGGTCAGCACGGCGTTGACGATATAAAACGATTGCGCATGACGTTTTCTGACGGTCAGCAAATCCATAATCGGAGCCTGAGTCGCCAGGGCTTTGGCCAGCAGCGAATCGCGCACGAATCGGCCCTTGTCTTCTTTGGCATCGAAGCGACTGGCTTCGGACAATTCCGCCTGTTCGGCAAGCACGACAAAAAACTCCGCTTCTTTTCCGTCGGCAGTATTGGCTATCACCCAATCGGAAATTTTGGCCTGCCAGGCGGGCGCAGCGGTGGCGACAGCTTCGCTTCGCATTAAGCCGAAAAGAGCCAGCCCGGCTGAAAGCGCCAGGAACGTGGCAACAACAATCAATGAAAGGATCGAACGATATTTGGCGATCATGAAAACTCCGTGTGTGGTTTGTTATGAAGAATTTCTGCTTCTTCTTGAAAAAGCTGAGCGCAAATCACAGGTTCACCCCAGAGGCGCAAAGAACGCTGAGGAAGCGCAGAGGCTTTCAGAAAACCTCTGCATCAACTCTGCGACATTCTGTCGTCTCTGCGGTGAACAAATTTTTCTCAACCAGGCTCAGGGCGCGAAATAGCCCGACAGGTCAACCACTAAATCAGTTGTCCCAAGTGAAAACAATTTGAAGACTCCGTCCAGCCCCAGCGCGACGGTGAAGTGGCGATTGACGATTTGCCCTGTGTTGAAGTTGGACGTGGCGATCAACGGACGCGCGACATTGCTCGGCCACAAAGTCAGGAATCCGGCCAGCGGATTGACGGTTGTGGCATTGCCAACCACAGCCAGCGCCGCAGTGGGAACAGTCTGGCCGCCGCAAGTTCCGCGCGCCTGCTGGCTGTATTCGATGCCGCCGACAAAGGGCGTTCCCGGCGTGAAGCACCCCGGTTCGCCAGCGCGAGAATCCAGCAATCGAACCGGCGCTCCCAGCGGATAAAACAACAATCCGGCTCCGTTGATGTCCGAAGCGTCAGGGCTGTAATAACCCAGCACATCAACCACGATGTGCGTCGTCGCCAGCGAAAAAATTCTGAATGCACCGTCCGCTCCCAAGCCGACATTGAACGGCGTGTTGACGATGTCGCCGCCGACGTAATTGCCGTTCGACACCAACGGCTGATTCGCCTGATTCGGATAGATCGTGATGAATCCGGCTCCGGCTGGATTGACTACCGTAGCGTTGCCGACCAAAGCCTGCGCCGCATTCGGAATCGTCACTCCATTGCACGTCACTCGCCCCTGTTGAATACGCGATGTGCCGCCAAAGATCGGCGTTCCCGGCGTATCGCAGCCCGATTCGCCGGAACGTGTTTCCAACAAACGAATCGGTTGCGGCAACGGATGAAAGTACAAACCTCCGCTGCCCGGCGGAGCGTAATACCCAGTCACGTCAATCACGACATGGGTTGTCGTTTGAGCGTGAATCTTGAATGCGCCATCCGGCCCCAATCCAACGGTGAAGACGTTGTTGACGATTTCTCCGGCAACGAAATTCGAGTTGGCAACCAGCGGGCGACTGGCGTTGCTGGGATACAGGGTCAGGTATCCGCCGCTGTTCGGCACGGGCGTGATGTTGCCGGTGATGGCCAGCGCATTGGACGGAATCGCCACGTTGCCACAGGTTCGCCGGGCAAGTTGCGTGCGATCTGTGCCACCGGTAATCGGCGCTCCCGGCGCGTCGCATCCAGGCTCTCCGGCGCGCGTGTCCAGCAAACGAATCGGTTGCGACAACGGATAAAACATCAATCCACCGCCGCTGAATGTCGCCGCATAAGTCGTGTCTGAAGTCGGCGTCGAAATCGTATGCGTAGCCGCTCCGCCGTCCGACCAGTTGTTGAAGTTGTATGTCGTCGAGCCTACGGTTTGCGGCGAAACAACGCCTACGCTGCGTTCGATCCCTACGACCGAAGCTTCCGTATGTGGCGACGTTACTGGTTGGCCGTCCAGCGTCAATTGCAAACCCGCCGGGCTGGAATTGAGCGTCAGATTGACGATGCGCGGATTGATGTCGCGGAAAACCGAATGCTGCATTCCGCCCGCGTCGGTGACAGTCAGATGAATGCGATACCAGACGTTAGTCGCAGTTTCGCCCGTCGTGGGAATGACGAAAGACCCGCTGGTCACGCCGCTGAACGGCGGAATGAAAGGATGCGTGTGCGTGTCGTGATGAAAAACTACTTCCCACGTCAACGCGCTCGCGGGCAGCGTGCCTTGATCGGGATCGGTTCCGGTTCCGGCGAAGTTGATGGTCTCGCCTCCGCTGTACAACGCGCCGACCATTGGTTGAGTGATTGTCGCCGTTGGCGGTTGATTCGTCGTCACGGTCAAGGTCGCCGCGTTGCTGGTGTCGTTGCCGAATGAGTTGCTGACGAAACAGGTGAACAACGCTCCGTTGTCGCCGATCACCGCCGGAGGCGTGGTGTAGCTGGCGGAATTGGCTCCGTTGATGTCCATGTTGTTTTTGCGCCATTGATAACTGAGCGGCGCGGTTCCGGAAGCCGTCACACTGAAGGTCGCCGTCTGGCCTGTAGTCACGATTTGATTGGCCGGATGCTGCGTAATGGTTGGCGCCTGATTGGCCGTGTATTGAATCCGCCACAATTGCCCGCCGCTTCCACGTTGCAGGTAATACAAGCTGCCGTCGTTGGCGACCTGCAAATCCACGGGCAAGGACAATCCAGTCGCAAAATTTGTCGCCGCGCCAACACCTGGCGGCGAAGCCGGATCAATGTATTTGATCCATCCCGCGCAGTAATCCGCAAAAAAATATTTGCCTGCGTATTGCGCCGGAAACGTCGCGTTCGTCGGGTTGTAAAACGCTCCGCCGGTAATGGCGCAGGTGCTGGCGTCGTTCGAATAGTAATAAATCGGATCACGGAAATTCGGATTCGACGGATTGCATACGCCTTCGCAGGTGGGCCAGCCGTAATTCGATCCGGCAATGCCGTCGTTGACTTCTTCCCAGGTCACCTGGCCGACGTCGTTGATGAACATACGCCCGGTCCCGGGTTGGAAATTGAACGTGAAAGGATTGCGCAATCCCAGCGTCCAGATGGCTCGGTTGTTGCCCGTAGCCGTATTGAAAAACGGATTGTCGGTGGGAATCGTGCCATCGGAATTCAGGCGCAGCATTTTGCCCAGCCGGTTGTTCAGCGTTTGCGAATTGCTGGGAACGGCGTTTTCGCCTACGGCGACGTACAGCTTGCCGTCCGGTCCGAAATGCATGGCTCCGCCGTTGTGATTGGTCGCCGACAGATTTTCCAGATCGGCCAGAATGAACTCACTGCCCGCCTGTACCACATTGCCGTTGGCCGTGAAGCGGCTGATGCGGTTGTGAATCGGCGAAGTCGAAGTCGTGTAATACACGTATACAAAATTGTTCGTCGCAAAGTTCGGATCGAAGGCCACGCCCAGCAAGCCGCGTTCGCCGGACGAATTCACAGACAAAGTCATAAACGGCGTCGGCAACAAACTACCGCCTTGAATCACGCGCAGACTGCCACCTTGCTGGCAAACGAAAATTCGACCGTCCGGCGCAATGGCGAACGCCGTCGGGCTGGTCATTCCTGAAGCCACCAGCGTTTCGGCAAATCCGCTCGGCAACGTCGCCGCCAGACTCACGCGCTCCGGCCAGTTTGTCAGCAGTCCAGAACGCCAACCGACGATCAGACAGGCAGTCAAAATGGTCACGACAAGAAAAGTGCGAAACAGTATGTGATGCACGGATGCGATTTTCATCGCGGATTTGAAAAAGCCTTGAGCCATAACATTCTCCGAAACGCTGTCTGCGTTTGCTCCGACAAACTCTCGCCGAACCACACTCGGCGATTCCTGGATTGAACTTGGCGAACTGTGAGTTGATGATTTTGGCAGGCAAAGGGGATTCAGAATTGAAATGCCTGCGGTGTACCCAGCGGCAATTACTTTCGGCGGCGAGCGTGATCTTGTCAAGACACTGGTAATTGAAAACCCGGACTTTAATTTGTCTTCAGCCTTTGTCCTGCAAATCCTGCCAACTCAGCCCAAACCGAGCCAGATACTTTCGCAATCGGTCGGCATCGTTCGAGGTTTTCTTTTTTCGTGCGATGTGGCGAACAACTTTCGACCGGCTTCGGACAATGTGGCTGATTCGCGGCAGATTTTGCGCACGGCGTTGAGTTGCATACGGTCGAACAAATCCCTTGATCTCAGCTTGTCGGTTTTGATCAACGATTATCGAACGGTTCAAATCCCGAAAATTTAGTTTGCTGGATAGTTTTCGTCGCGTAGCGACGGCTGACTTTAGGCAGGTCGTTTACGGCCTACTGACGTAAGGTAGAGATTGCCGTCCCGGCGGGACGGTTGAATGATGATTCTAATTGCGGTTCGACGGAATCAGTTCGACGGAATCAGCGGTTTGACGGAATCAGAATCAGACGTCCCGACGGGACGAGGTCATTCTCGCGCACATTTGCAGGCCGTAAACGACCTGCCTAAACTCAACTGCCGCGCTGCGGCAAAGACACCAGGCTCGCGTAGCCGAAAACGGAATAGGCGCTCCGAAAACAGAAGCAGGGTGGTCACGGACAGAGGTTGAGGTAGAACCTATAGCGGCCTTGGGCAAAGAGGCGGGGATAAACAAGCAAGGGAATCGCGTTTTCCAAACTGTCCGATTAACCAAGGAAACATATAAGATTGGAGGAAATAGAAATGAACGAGAGCGAGACACCAATTCAGGCTGATGCATCCGAAGACATCAATCTGGCCAATTTGTTTCCGCTACCAAGAAAAGGAGATCGTTTTTTCAAGGAAGCACCTAACTGGAATGACAACTTGGTTGTAGACCCATTGGGAATGACTGACTTTGACGGTAATCGTATTTCTTCATCGGGAAGACGGGATTTGTATGCGAGTGGCTATAAACGCGCTGCCGACTTGTTGGTAGAACAACTGGGACATGAATTCGCCAACGATGAACTTCTTTATCCAATTCTTTATCTTTATGCTCACAGCCTTGAGTTGAAATTAAAAGGCCTTGTCATTGGAAGTTCAAAGTTTTCCGAAATAACAGTTGGCACCAAAGGCTTAAACACACACGATTTGTATGAACTCTGGGGCAAGTTAAAGAAAAACCTCCCTTCTGTTTATCGTGACTGCCCTCCTGAGCGGATAAAAGTGGTTGATGAATGCCTGAAAGAATTCTCAGATCACAATGAAGGCGCTCAAGGATTCAGATATCCGCTTAGTACAAAGCCTGAGCAAACGCTCAAGAGGTTGTATTGTGTTGATCTGGTCAATTGCAAAAAGGTGATGGAGCGCATTTTCAATTTTCTTTCGACCGTTGAAGAAGCAATTGGGCAAACACGCGAATGGCACGATGAGATGAGCAGCTTTTGATTGGAAAGAGATGGCTAGAAAAACTTACAACTTGGTCGAGGCCGGATAGACACTTCAGCCCAGAACTAAACCATAGGAGTTTTATGGCACTGAGCAAGCGTGAGATCAAACAGCGATATTTTGACAAAGCCTACAACGAAGCAAGCTGGGTTGAATGCGTCTGTGGCTGTGGCAAGAAGACAAAAGACCGTGATAGATACGGTAGGCCGAAAAGCTTCATCAATGGGCACAACGGTAGAAAGTACGATGACCCAACTCAGTACAAACAGGAATGGAATCATCGCAATAGACCGGCTCGGCAAGAATACAAGAAGCAATATCACCGGAAACGAAAAGTGAAATTGGTTTTGGCGAAAGGCGGCAGATGCGAAGGTTGCGGTGTTGAATATAACGGCAAAAACGCATGCATCTTTCATTTCCACCACCGCGATGACATCGAAAAGGAATTCAACGTCGGCAACCAAGTCGTCAACAAATCGTGGGAAAGGCTTTTGGCGGAGGTAGAAAAATGCGAAATGCTCTGTGCCAATTGCCACGAGATGAGGCATAGCGAGGAATTTTGATGAAAGTTATCCAAACGAATCAAATGAGTGTCCCGCTCAAAGCCTGGCTTCCAAGCTGTGGAACTGATGAGCAAACACTCGAACAGATGAGCAAAGTTTGCTCTTTGCCATTCATCTTTCGTCACGCGGCGCTAATGCCTGACGGCCACTTGGGTAAAGGTTCTGCGATTGGCGCGGTTGTTCCGACCAAAGGGGCAATCATCCCCGCTGTCACAGGGGTTGACTTGGGCTGCGGGATGATGGCGGTGCAGACGACGCTGAACGCCAACCATCTGCCGGACAATCTGCGCAACATTCGCCGGGCGATTGAAAAAGCCATTCCGCACGGGCGTACAGAACACGGCGGACGGCGTGACAAGGGCGCTTGGGGCGAAATCCCTCGGCGGCAGCAAGGCGTCTGGCGGCAGTTGGAAATCGGCTACAAAGAGATCATCGCCAAGTATCCGCGGCTGGATCGCGGCAATCACGTCAACCATCTGGGCACGCTCGGAACCGGAAATCACTTCATAGAAGTCTGTCTGGATGAAAGCGATCAAGTCTGGTTCATGCTGCACAGCGGTTCGCGCGGCGTAGGCAATCGCATCGGCACGTTTTTTATCGAAATGGCCAAGAGCGATATGCGGACGCACATCAAAAACCTGCCGGACAAAGACCTGGCTTATTTCGAGGAAGGTTCGCAGCATTTCGACGATTACATCGCCGCCGTCAGTTGGGCGCAGGAATTTGCGATGTACAACCGCAAGCTGATGATGGAACAGTTGGTGGACGCCGTCAGCGAATCCGGCGAAGCGCCGAACTTCAAACTGACCGAAGTCGCCGTGAATTGTCATCACAACTACATCGCGGTTGAGGAGCATTATGGCGAAGAAGTCTTCGTCACGCGCAAAGGCGCTGTACGTGCTCGCAAAGGCGATTGGGGGATTATTCCGGGTTCGATGGGCGCTCGGTCGTACATCGTGCGCGGACTTGGCAATCCCGAAAGCTTCAATTCGTGCAGCCATGGCGCAGGCCGCGCGATGTCTCGCAACGAAGCCAAGCGCCGTTTCACCACCGCCGATCACGCCAAAGCCACCGAAGGCATTGAATGCCGCAAGGACAACGACGTGATTGACGAAACTCCGATGGCTTACAAACCCATCGAAGACGTGATGCAGGCGCAAAGCGATTTGGTGGAGATTGCTCACACGCTGCGGCAGGTGGTTTGTGTGAAAGGCTGAGACAGTGGCAGACGGTGTTCAGAGTACCGCCTTCAGGCGGCAGCGGATCGTTTACGATCCGCTGTATGACGGCTGAAGCCTCCGTCAGCCAGCTAAAGCTGGTACTCTGAACGCCTGATTTTGAAGTATTACTTGCCTTCGTATGTCACACGGTAAACAAAGCCTTTGTTGTCGTCGGAGATGTATAGCGCGCCGTCGGCTCCGGTGATCAGGCCAGCCGGGCGACCGTTAATTGCCTGGCCGTCTTTCAACCAGCCAGTGACGAAAGGTTCCAAACTGACAGGTTTGCCGTTTTTGAACACCACGCGCGAAACGTTGTAACCGATCTTTTCCTTGCGTGCCGTCGGCGAAGAACCGTGAATGGCGACGAACATGGCTCCGCGATAAGCAGCCGGGAATTTGTTGCCTTTGTAAAAGCGCAGATCAATCGGCGATGAATGCGGCGGCAATTCAAACGCTGGCGGCGTGGCTTTGCCGGCGTCCAGCGAACCTTTTGCGTCTTTCAATCCTGCGTTGGCGATGTTGTTGCCGACGTAATACGGGAAGCCGTAATGCTTGCCTTCTTCGACGCGGTTGATTTCGTCAGGCGGAAAATCTTCGCCAAGCCCGTCCTGTCCCATGTCGTCCGCCCACAGCGCTCCGGTTTTCGGGTCCCAATCAAAACCTATGGCGTTGCGCAAGCCTTTGGCAAAAGGTTTTCCGCCGGTTCCATCCGCGTTGTAAACCATGATCGTCGTGCGACGTTCGTCGGCTTCTTCGCAAACGTTGCAGGATGAGCCGATGGCCACGTACAGCTTTCCGGCTTTGTCGAAACCAATGGTGCGCGTCCAGTGCGAAGTGGTGGAAACCGGCAGGTCAATGAATTTTTCCGGCCCGCCGACAACTTTGCCGTTTTCATATTTGACGCGCATCACTGCCGGATTGGTGGCGATGTACAGATAACCTTTTTGAAAGGCCAGACTGTGCGGACGGGTCAATCCGCTGACGACCACGTCCACGCTGTCGGCTTTGCCGTCTTTGTTGCGGTCGGGCAAGGCGACGACATCGTTCTTTGGATGTTGCCGCGCAACGAACAACACTCCATCGGGACTGACAGCCATCAGCCGCCCGTTATTAACATCAGATGCGAAAACTGAAACCTTGAATCCGGCTGGAACGGTCAGCGTAGCCGGAACGGCTGGAGCCTGCGGTTGGGCAGGTTGAGCGGGCGTTTGTCCAGATGAAGTGACGATGAAGCAAACGAAACAAAGCGATAGCAGCAATAAGCCCCTGAGCGAATTTTTCACGGGTCTTGTCTCCTTATGAGTTGTTGGTGGATGTGAAAGCGAAATGCGAGCGCGGAGCGTACCAGCCATTCCACAGCGACGCAAGATATTGCCCCACTGCGGAAAACCTCAGCCAGGAAACGCTGCTGGCACATACTCTCATCCACTTTCCGCATACGCCATTTATCATTCGCCAGCCAAAACATTCCGCTGTAATCAACCGCCAACCGGAATAATTGATGGGCATCCGCGGATTAAGGTCACGGCAGTCGCTGTGGCGCAGCCTGGTTTGCGGATGCCGGAAGGAATGAAATCATCAATGAATACAGTAATCAGAACGGATGCTTCGACGGATGCTCACGCGCACTCGCATGCGCTCAATCGTTTCGCTGTGATTCCGGTCGCGGAACGACTGGGCGCGGACACGACGCTTGCGGGACGTGGAGTCACTATCGCGTTTCTGGATTCCGGTTTTTATCCACACCCGGATTTGATCAGACCGCACAATCGCATTCTGGCTTATCACGACGTAACGAACCCGAAAGCTCGGCTCAATGCCGAATCATTGCCTCAGCCTTGGGACTGGCATGGCACACAGACTTCGGTTACGGCTGCCGGAAATGGTTTTTTGTCTGACGGCGCATATCGCGGCCTTGCTTCGGAAGCGAACATCGTGCTGGTAAAAGTCAGCAAGAGCGGTCGCATCACGGATAAGAACATCGTTCGCGGATTGGAGTGGGTGATCGCCAACAAAGATCGTTATCAAATTCGCATCGTCAACATGTCGCTCGGCGGCGACATCGAAACGTCTTTCAAAGACAGCGTGGTGGATGCGGCAGCCGAACGGGCAGTGAAAGCCGGAATCACCATCGTCGTTGCCGCTGGCAATGCAGGTTGCACCGATCAGCCCCGCCCAATACCTCCGGCCAATGCGCCATCGGTGATTACTGTGGGCGGATACAACGACCACAACGAACTGAAATCCGTAAACCACGATCCGTACTGTTCCAGTTTCGGGCCGACCATTGATGGTTTGATGAAGCCGGAAATAGTCGCGCCGGCGATCTGGGTTGCCGCGCCAATTCTGCCTCAATCGGATTTTTACCGTCAGGCAGAGGCGCTTTCGACGATCTTAGCCGCGCCCGATTATCAATTGAGAAAACTGGCCGGTGAATTATGGCAGTCGGCGGCGTTACCTGATTCCATCGCCGATGCATCCGCGATGGAAATTCGAGAAACAGTGGAGGTCAGTTTACGCGAGCGCAAAATCGTCGCCGCGCATTACCAGCATGTGGACGGAACTTCGTTCGCCGCGCCGATTGTCGCGTCGGTCATAGCGCAGATGCTTGAAGCCAATCCCAGACTTACTCCCGGAATCATCAAAAACATCCTGATTGCGACAGCGGATCGTTCGCCGCGATTGACGCTTCATCATCAGGGTTATGGCGTATTGAACGCGCAACGCGCTGTCGCTGAGGCTTGGAGCGAAACGCATACGCACGAAGAGTGTGATTTCAACGCTCCGCGCATCGAAAACGGCACGTTGGTTTTCTGGTATCACGACGATGCGGCGAAACAGGTTTCGCTCGCAGGCGATTTCAACGACTGGAATCCGAAACAGACTTGTTTCACCAGACACGCGAGCGGAATGTGGCAGGCGGCGTTGCCAATTTTTTCGCCGGGAACTTACCAGTACAAGCTGGTAGTGGATGACGCGCGCTGGCTTGAGGATCCGAGCAATGGCCTGAAAACCGAAGACAATCACGGAGGTTTCAATTCCGTGCTGCACATCGCCGAATGACCCGATGTAATTATTCGGCGTGAACTGGTCGTCAGTTTCTGGCTGACGACCGTGGCGAGCGCGATCAGAATGAATTGTCGTTAAGTGTTCGTGATGTCGAAAGGCTGGCGCAATAAGTATCACACTCCGTCGCTCGACATGGCGAATGTGGTAAGTAACGAAAATCAATGCGCTGCGGCGTCACGACGAGGTGTGAAAAGCTGACGGTCTGAGCCTCGGCGCGATGCATGCAAACGGCGGCTTCGGGCGCGAGCGGTTCGTGCGAACGATGAAAACGGTCAAGCAGGTCGGCGCTGATTGCACCTGCCGTTTTTTGCCCGGCGTTTTTTTGTAATGCCGCGAAATGCGCTTGCCGTTGCTCGATCACGTTGATCGTATCGAACGACGACGAAGTCAGCGGCCCGGATGGCGCGTCCTCGACAAACAACCGGTTGCCGTTCCATTGGCATAGTCGCGCTGGAGCGTGTAACGGCACTACGACAAGCGTGAACGGTTGAAACGAAGTCAAAGCCAGACAGGCCATGCGCGCTTCGACTTGTGACGGAGTCACGCAACCAAGCAAGTCATACAGCAACAAGCCGCGACTGACAGGCGCGCTCGGCGGCAAACTCGCATCGTAGCGATTGAGCAGGCTGAACGTCGTGCCGAATTGGTTGACCGCCAACCACGAACCGCCATGTTGGGCGTCAATCGGCGCGATGAACTTGACGCCGTGCAATTCGCGCAAGCGCGGCGGCCAAGCCGCGGGACGCGCCTTGAGTTCATCGCGGTTGCAAAACAGTTCATAACCGTTCGCGTTGTGCAGCCAGCTTACCGTACACATAGCCTTACATTTCGATCTGTCGCCAATACGCCAGCGTGGAAGGCGCGACGCCGAATTCCCTGCCCGGTTCGATGCCTTGCGTGCGCAGTATCAACGCTGCCAACGCGTAATGATGCACCGTGTGGCTCAGCAAAAACTGCAACTCGCGTTCGAGCGAAGTCACCGCCCAGTGCGGCGAATCCTGGCGCGCCTGAAACGTCGTCGCCGACAAGTCGTGGTTCAGTTCCTCCAACGCGGTTATCGTCGCCGCAATGCGGCTTTGCGCGTGATGGCGATCACGTTCGATACGCGCGTCGCGCGCCCGCCGGTCGTAATCAATCATCCCGCTTTCCACCCCTTGCAAAAAGCTGGTGTATGAATCGAGGCAATGCCGCAGATGGCTGGCGACGCTGTAATCGAAAAGCCGCGCAACGACACGAGTGTAGGCTGCGTCGTCCAACCGCGCTAACAATTGCGCGCCCTGATCCAACACCGCCAGATTCGCGGCGATGAGCGCATTGACCGGTAACATTGCTGGTTTTGCTGCTGTGTTCATAAGTTACTCCAATGTTGACAGGAATAATGGCACGAATGGGATTTCGTGATAAGTCGTTTGCCGGTTTTGCAGATTCGCGGCGACGCGCGTTTGAATAAAGCAAACCAGCAATTGCGCCTGCCGCATACATCTTGACTCCTTCTGAGGTCTGAAACGCTGACTATATGGCAATGGCGGATGGATTTATTCCGCGAGGCTTTTTTCCGCAACGGGAATAAGCGGGCGGTGAATTTGGATTACTGCAAACGGAGGAAACAAAACTATGAAATCAGTGAAACGATTTGCAACGGTATTCGTTGCGTTGAGCGCGCTGTCATTGACGGCATTCGGCGCAATGGTTGTTCAAGTGAACAAGAACTTTTTCGGCACGGCGCTGAAAGGTTATGACGCGGTGGCCTATTTCAAGGAAGGCAAGCCGGTCAAAGGCAAAGACGAATTCCGTCACGATTGGATGGGCGCGAAATGGTATTTCGCCAGCGCCGCCAACCGCGACGCTTTCGCGCAGAACCCGGAAAAATATGCGCCGCAATTCGGCGGTTATTGCGCCTGGGCTGTCAGCCAGGGTTACACCGCGGCGATTGACCCAACGGCGTGGAAGATCGTCGAAGGCAAGCTCTATCTGAATTACAGCAAAGAGGTGCAGCAAAAATGGGAATCCGATATTCCCGGCCACATCAAAAAGGCTCAGGAAAACTGGCCTCGTTTGAGCAAACGCTGAGAAGGAATCTTATGAAACTCAAAAACAAGGTGGCGCTTGTCACCGGCAGCAGTCAGGGCATCGGACGCGGCATCGCGGAACGCTTCGCGCAGGAGGGCGCCGATGTGGTCATCAATTTCGTCGGCAATACGCAACGCGCCGAAGAAACGTTGCGTGCTGTCGAATCCACAGGGCGACGCGGCCTGATCGTGCAGGCCGACGTCGCCAGCGTTAAAGGCATTCAAAAATTGTTCGCCACCGCGCTGGAATACTTCGGTGCGCTGGACATACTGGTCAACAACGCCGGCGTGGAAACTCATGCTCCATTTTGGGAAGTGACCGAAGCAGATTACGACAAGGTGCTGAACGTCAATCTCAAAGGCGTGTTTTTCGCCACGCAGGCGATGACGCATCATCTGTTGAAAACCGGACGGCGCGGCAAGATCGTCAACGTCAGTTCGGTGCATGAAGAGTTGCCATTTCCCAACTTCGCGGCGTATTGCGCCAGCAAAGGCGGCGTCAAAATGCTCACGCGCAACCTTGCCGTGGAATTGGGACAACACGGCATAAACATCAACAACATCGCGCCGGGCGCAATCGAAACGCCAATCAACACGAAGTTGTTGAACGACCCGCAAAAGCTGGGCGCGCTGCTCACTCAAATTCCGCTCGGACGTTTGGGATGTCCCCGCGACGTGGCGAGCCTGGCGGTCTTTCTCGCTTCTGACGAAGCCGATTATGTGACCGGCTCGACGTTTTATGTAGACGGCGGCCTGACGTGGAATTATCAGGAACAATGACGCTCTGGTTGGCACAATGCTTTGTCGCAATCGTCGGTTTGTACGCTGGCGTCGGGCTGCTCTTCGCGCTCTGGTTCGTCACGACGGGTTTGTCCCGCGTTGACGAATCGGCGCGCGATGCAAGCCTGGGATTGCGGTTATTGCTGCTGCCCGGCGCGGCTGCATTCTGGCCGCTGCTGGCGCGACGTTCATTGGGAATAAAATGATTCAACCGCTGAGAAAAAAACATCGCCATATTTTCATCTGGCTTGCCGTGCTGCTGCCTTTGTTGCTGATTGCAGCGCTGACTGTGCGCAAACCGACGCCGCTCAATCAACCTTTCCCATCGCAATTGCTGAAAACGAAATGAGCCAGACTTACCGCGCCATCAGTTGGAATCCGCAAAAGCGCAGCTACGACGCCGTGATGGCCACAGGCCTGATCCTGTATCTGGCATTGTTCGTCGGCGTCAGCGCATTGACCAATCCGAATGCGACGATCGAAACCTTGTTGATTCGCGCGTTCGGCACGGCGGCGCTCTTGCTGTTGCACATTGTCCTGCTCATCGGACCGTTGTGCCGATTGCAGCCGCGCTTTTTGCCGTTGCTCTACAACCGGCGGCATCTGGGCGTGACGACCTTCGTAATGGGGCTGGCGCACGGAGGATTGGCATTGTTCCAGTTTCATGCGCTGGGCGATGTGAATCCGCTGGTAAGCCTGCTCATCAGCAATCAGCGGTATGGCAGCTTGGAGAACTTTCCCTTTCAACCGCTGGGTTTCATCGCGCTGGCGATTTTGTTCCTGATGGCAGCCACCAGCCACGATTTCTGGCTGAAACAAATCTCGCCACCGATATGGAAGCGGTTGCACATGCTGGTGTATGCGGCTTACGGCCTGCTGATCGCGCATGTCTCGCTCGGCGTATTGCAGGCTGAAACCAGTCCGTTGCTGGCAGGCGCGCTGGCGATTGGGATGTTTACGGTATTGACCGTTCACTTGTTGGCGGCGCGGCGCGAATACACGATTGACCATCGTCGTCATTTTTCCATTGAAGCAGGCTTTGTCGAAGTCTGCCGTCTTGATGAGATTCCCGAAAACCGCGCGCGAGTGGTTTCGCTAAACGGCGAACGCATTGCGATCTTCAAACACGTCGGCAAGCTGTCGGCGCTTTCCAACGTCTGCCAGCACCAGAACGGTCCGCTCGGCGAAGGCCGCATCATTGACGGTTGCGTGACCTGTCCGTGGCATGGTTACCAATACCTGCCAGAAACCGGCGCATCGCCGCCGCCTTTCAAAGAGCGCGTGGCGATTTATCCCGTCAAGCTGATTGACGGTGTGGTTTATGTGAATCCCGAACCTGTGGCGCAATGATGAACGCAAACGAAAACGAACCTTTTTACATCGGCTATCAACCACAAGCGCCCGTTGAATTGCGGCGCTGGTTGCGGATCGTCATTGCCGCCTTGTTCGCATTGGCGGTGGGCGCTGCTTTGTTGCTGGCGTTCAGCTTCGAGCGTTTGCCGTTGAGCGTCTTTGAATTCGGACAAACGTGCGAATACACCGGCATCATTCGCACTCAACCTTACCCGTCGTTGCTGGTAAAACGCGATGACAGGCTGGAACAGTACTGGTTGGTAGGCGGCGGCAAACATGGAGCTGACGTGAGCGCATTCGCCGGGCAGGTTGTGCGCTTGCGCGGCGCGCTGATTACTCGCGACGGATTGCGAATGCTGGAGGTCGCGCCGTCAGAGATCGAACGCATCAACGCATTTTCCGCCGACTCATTACCGACTGAATCGCTGGGTAACTTCACCTTCACCGGCGAAATCGTGGACAGCAAATGTTATCTGGGCGTGATGAATCCGGGCCATACCAAACCGCACCGTGAATGCGCCGTGCGTTGCATCAGCGGCGGCGCGCCGCCGTTGTTTCTGGCGCGCGATTCACAGGGGGCGGCTATCGCATTACAATTAACCGGCGCGCACGGCGAACCGTTAAGCCGGGAAGTTTTAGATTTCGTCGCCGAACCGATAGAAATCACCGGCGAAGTTTCACGGCAAGGGGAATGGCTCACGTTGCGCGCGCCTCTTTCAACGTATCGCAGGAAATAAGGAATGGAACGCATTTACAATCTCCATTTCACCGCAGAGACGCAAAAAACGCAGAGATAGCGCAGAGACTACGGCTCAAAGCTCTGCGTAAACTCTGCCGCTCTCTGCGCCTCTGCGGTAAAAAAGATTTGGCAGTTTAATTTCCGCGCCATTCCTAAAGCGCACAGTAAAGATTCACCATGTCAGCCTCGTCACCCCACAACGAAGACGCGACGCTAGACCGCCTTGCGCAAGTGGCCGCGCAAATCGGCGAGACGCCATTGGCTTCCGTCCTGAATGAATTGCTCGCCGAGCAACGCGAAATTCTCGCGGCTTTGCGCGCCAGCGAAGAATTCAAAACCCAACTAATCGAAACCAGCCAGGATTGCATCAAGGTGCTCGACCTCGCCGGACGCTTGCTGACGATGAATGCGGGCGGCATGCGCGCGCTGGAGATTTGCGATTTCTCGACGGTGCAAAACGCCTATTGGCCTGAGTTCTGGCAAGGCGTTTACCGCGAAGCCGCGCTGCAAGCCATCGAAGCCGCCAAAGCCAATCAGGTCGGACGCTTCGTCGGCTTTTGCCCTACGTTTGCAGGCAAGCCTATGTGGTGGGACGTGGTCGTTTCGCCCATTCACGATGAAGCCGGAAACATCTGTCAATTACTCGCCGTTTCGCGCGAAGTCACCGAACACGTTCTGGCCGAACGCCGACTGCGCGCCATTGTCGAAGGCACGGCGCACGCCATAGGACGCGATTTTTTCCATTCGATGGTTCGCCATCTGGCCGACGCGCTGCCGGTCAAGATAGCCTTTGTCACCGAATGCGCCAATGTGGAAAAAACGCGCGCGCGCACCATCGCCTTCTGGGACGGCAAGGGTTTCGCCGACGAGTTTGAATACAATGTGCGGGATACGACCTGCGAACGGGTTTATCAGGGCGAAACCTGTTTTTACGCGCGCGAATTGCAAAAGCTCTTCCCAGAAGAAATCGCGCTCGTTGACCTCAACGGACAGAGTTACATAGGCCTGCCGATGAACAGCGCGACAGGAGAATTGATCGGCCATCTGGCCGTGATTGATGACGCGCCGATGGACGAAGCGCGCGGCATGGACGTGCTGAAAATTTTCGCCGCACGAGCCGGCGCCGAACTCGAACGGCTGAAAGCCGAAGCCGAATTGCGTGAGGCCTTCGCGGAAATCGAGAAGCTCAAAGACAGGCTGCACGCGGAGAACGTTTATTTGCAGGAAGAGATTCGGCGCGAACACAACTTTGAAGAGATAGTCGGAAGCAGCGCTGCCCTGCTCGCGGTCTTGCAGCAGGTCGAACGCATCGCGCCGACCGATGCCACTGTGCTGATCCTTGGCGAAACCGGCACGGGCAAGGAATTGATCGCCCGCGCCCTCCATGATCGCAGCGCGCGCAAAGATCGCCCGCTGGTCAAAGTCAACTGCGGCGCGATTTCCGCTGGCCTGGTCGAAAGCGAACTCTTCGGTCACGTCAAAGGCGCCTTCACCGGCGCGCTGGACAAACGCATAGGGCGATTTGAACTTGCCGATGGCGGAACGCTTTTCCTGGACGAAGTCGGCGAACTCCCCCTGGAAACCCAGGTCAAGCTGCTGCGCGTTTTGCAGGAAGGCGAATTCGAGCCGGTCGGCAGCAGCAAAACTATCAAAGTTGATGTCCGCATCATCGCCGCCACAAATCGCAACCTGGAAGACGAAGTCAAAGCCGGACGTTTCCGCGCCGATCTTTTCTACCGGTTGAACGTTCTGCCGTTGCACAACCCACCGCTGCGCGAGCGCAAGGAAGACATCCCCCAACTGGCGATGTTTTTCCTCTCGCGCTTCTCCCGCCAATTCGGTCGTCCGGTGAACGCAATCTCGCAGGAGACCATGGAATTGATGTTGAACTACCACTGGCCGGGCAACATACGCGAAATGCAGAACCTGATTGAACGCGGCGTGGTGCTTTCGAACGGCCCGGCGTTGACAATTGACCGCGGCTTCCTGACTTCTTCTCAAATGGAGCAACCGCGCCAAGCGATGCCTGAATCCCAATCATTCGTCGTGGCACCGCTATCAGCCCCATCCATTTCGCTCGAAGATGTCGAGCGGCAACATATCCTTGCGGCGCTCACACAAACTCACTGGGTGATCGAAGGCGATAAGGGCGCGGCCAGGATACTCAACCTGCATCCGAACACACTTCGCAGCCGTTTGAAGAAGATGGGGATTCAGCGGCCAAAATCGTAAGTGGTGGGACGACAATTTGTCGGTTCTTTCATTTTCCAACTGATGTTACGCGCTAAGGAATCGAACATTGGGTTTGACACGGTTTTCGTCCCGGCAGGGACAGCTTTGATATTAGCGCGGCAGTTTACTGCCGGGAAAAGCAGCGAATGAACCGGCGTCCTGTAGGGACGCTTGAGTTTCCGCCAGAACAGGATTCAAGCGTCCTTACAGGACGCGGCAAAGAAAGCTCTGCTACCCGGCGTTGAAACGCCGCGCTAATTTCAACCGTCCCTGCCGGGACGAAGAAACTGTCAAATGCTTTGCTTGATTTGCCATCGCGTAACATCAGTTCCAATTGTCATTTTTGATTTGTCATTTGTCATTGCCTGAACCCTTCCAACAGCAATGACAAATTCTCTCGTCCCAGAACTTTGAGCCTCCCACGAAATTTCGTACCCACGAACCTTACATAACCCAACCGCCCACGAAATTTAGTGGGCAACCCTCTTCCACAATTCAAGCCACATTTGTAACAACTGCATTTTCAGCCAGTTAAACCAAGTTTCGCATTGCCTTGCGTCGTGGCACTGAGCTTGCACTATCAGCAGTCGCAAGGAGAAAAGGAGAGCAAATGTTACGAATAGTGGAAGAGCAAACGATAAGTAATTCAACCACACTGCGGCTGGATGGCCGCATCGCCGGTCAATGGGTGGAGGTTTTGCGCTCAAGTTGCGACCAGATTCTTCAAACTTATGAGCGCGTGATTCTCGATCTGGCCGGAGTGACATTCGCCGATCACGAAGGTGTGCAGTTGCTGCGACAACTGAGCCGGCAGCAGGTCGCGCTCGTCAGTTGCTCGCCGTTTTTGCAGGAACAAATCAAACACTCGATAAACGGCCTCTCGTCGAGCGGGCCGGCGAGCGAATAAAACAGCATAACGCTCAAGGAAATCCATAAAACCGAATCTGATTACCGGCTCATGTCCAAAGCCGTGGAGGGATTGTTATGTCTACCGAACAGACACTCAACGAATTTGAAGCCGCCGCGATGCCGCACATGAACGACCTCTATCGCACTGCTCGTCGCACACTCGGCAGCCAGGCCGAAGCCGAAGACGTAGTGCAGGAGACTTATCTGCAGGCCTGGAAGTCGTTCCACCGCTTCGAGCCAGGCACCAACATTCGCGCGTGGATGTACAAGATCATGTTTCACGTCATCCAACACCATCGCCGCAAGGCCTATCGCCTGGTGACGGTAGGTGAAGAGGAAGAGTTCATCTTTGCTCAACTCACTTACGAGCCGCCCGTTCCACAGAAGCTTAGCGATGAAGATGTGCTGGCCGCGCTCGATCAGGTGCCGGAGCATTTCCGCTCGGTGATTCTGCTGGCCGATGTGCAGGAGTTTTCATACAAGGAAGTGGCCGAAACGCTCGGCGTTCCGATTGGAACAGTGATGTCCAGACTCAATCGGGGACGAAAGCTGTTGAGAGGATCGCTGGCCGGTCTGGCTGCAAGCTACGGATTTGGTTCCGTCGAACGAGTCGCACAAGCGTCGGCCTGATTATTTTCTCGCCGCTCGGAATTTCTACGCAGCCTGACAGGATTAACCACAGGCATAAACACACCAGGAGAAGAGCAATGCCGAACACGAACCATTTCGACGTAATCATCATTGGCACGGGCGCTGGCGGCGGGACTCTCGCTTATAAACTCGCGCCTTCGGGGAAAAAGATTCTGTTGCTCGAACGCGGCGGCTACGTGCCGCGAGAGAAAGACAACTGGGAATCGCGCGCCGTCAACGTCGAGGCCAGGTACAACACAAGAGAAATCTGGCATGACAAGGACGGCAAACCGCTCCATCCGCATACGAATTACTACGTCGGCGGCAACACCAAGTTTTACGGCGCGGCGCTGTTCCGTCTGCGCAAGGAAGATTTCGGCGAGATTCGCCATTACGACGGCGTTTCGCCAGCGTGGCCGATTTCTTATGACGACCTGGAACCGTATTACACGCAGGCCGAGAATCTTTACCACGTTCACGGCAATCGCGGCGAAGACCCGACAGAGCCTTGGGCCAGCAGCCCCCTTCCGCATCCGGCGGTCAGCCACGAACCTCGTATTCAGCATCTGCACGAAGATTTCGCGCGACTCGGCTGCAAACCATTCCATGTGCCGCTCGGCGTTATGCTCAAAGAAAAAGACCCGCACAGCCGCTGCATTCGCTGCGCGACCTGCGACGGTTATCCGTGTCTGGTCAACGCCAAGTCTGACGCGCAAATCTGCGCCGTCGAACCTGCGCTAGACCATGCGAACGTCACCCTGCTCACCGATGCGCTGGTTTCCCGGCTTGAAACCAGCGCATCCGGTCGTCAGGTGACGGCGGTTCATGTCAAACGGAATGGCGTCGAAGAACGATACTCTGCGGACATCGTCGCGGTCGCTTGCGGCGCGATCAACTCGGCGGCCTTGCTGTTGCGTTCGGCGAACGACAAACATCCGAACGGATTGGCGAACGCCAGCGACGTGGTCGGACGGCATTACATGGGTCACGTCAATTCGGTGCAACTCGCCATCTCGAAATGCCCGAACCCTACGACGTTTCAGAAAACGCTGGGCCTGAACGATTTCTATTTCGGCTCGCGTGAATGGGACTTTCCGATGGGTCACATCTCGTTCGTAGGCAAGCTGGATGGCGTCGCGCTTTCTGCCGGCGCGCCCGCCATCGCGCCCGGCTTCACGCTGGATTTGATGGCGAAACATTCGCTCGATTTCTGGCTGACTTCGGAAGACCTGCCCGATCCGAACAACCGCGTCACGCTGGACCGCGAAGGCAACATCGTCCTGTCGTATACACCCAACAACATTGAACCGCACAAGCGATTGCAGGCGAAGTTGCAAGACCTGATGAAACGGCAAACGAAGTGCGACGTTCACGGGCACGACTGCCACCAGGGACTGTTTGCGCGAAACCTATTTTTGGGCGACCGCATTCCGCTCGCGGGCGTCGCTCACCAGAACGGCACGATCCGTTTCGGGCGCGATCCGCGGACGTCGGCGTTGGATGTGAACTGCAAGGCGCACGAGTTGGACAACCTGTACGTTGTGGACGGCAGTTTCTTTGTGTCTAGCGCCGCAGTGAATCCGGCGCTGACGATCATGGCGAACGCCTTGCGGGTCGGCGATCACTTATTGGAGAGGATGAAATGAGACGAGAAAATCAAACGGCAAAAGGCAAAAGGCAAATATCAAAAATGTATTCTATCGCGCGTTTAAGAGGTCAAAGGGCTGTTTCTTCATTTTGCCTTTTGATGTTTGCCTTTTGCCTTTTGATTTCGACCGCACAGTCACATCAACCGCTGGTCAAAGCGGTGGATTCCATAGGAATGACCGTCAGCGACGTGGATCGTTCAGTCGAATTCTTCTCGAAGGTTTTGTCGTTCGAGAAAGTCTCGGAGACGGAAGTGATCGGCGACGATTACGAGCGGCTGCAAGGCGTCTTCGGACTGCGGATGCGCGTGGTGCGAATGCGGCTCGGCGGCGAGTTCATCGAATTGACCGAATACATAGCGCCGCGCGGACGCCCGATCCCGGTTGATTCGCGCAGCAATGACCGTTGGTTTCAGCACATTGCGATCATCACCAGTGATATGGAACGCGCTTACCAATGGTTGCGCAAGAGCAAAGTTGAACACGCTTCAACCGGGCCGCAGCGGCTTCCCGATTGGAACAAGAATGCGGGCGGCATCAAAGCCTTCTATTTCAAAGACCCAGACGGCCACGCGCTGGAAATCCTGCAATTCCCCGAAGACAAGGGCGATCCGAAGTGGCACGCGCTGGCCAAACAGGACACCAACAGATTGTTTCTGGGCATAGACCACACCGCAATCGTCGTTGGCGACACCGATGCCAGCTTGAGGTTTTACCGAGACGCTTTGGGGATGCGCGTAGCAGGCGCGAGCGAGAATTACGGAATCGAGCAGGAGAGGTTGAACAACGTCTTCGGCGCGCGCTTGAGGATCACTGCATTGCGCGCTGCGGCGGGGCCTGGGATCGAATTCCTGGAATACCTTGCGCCACGCGACGGTCGCCCGAGGCCGGACGACAAACAAGCCAACGATCTGGCGCATTGGCAGACAAAGCTTGTCACTGATGACATTGAATCGAGCGCGGCGCGATTACGCGAAGGCAAATTCGCGTTTGTCTCGTCGAGAGTTATCGAATTGCCGGAGCCTGTGTTGGGCTTCAAACGAAGTTTTCTGGCGCGCGATCCCGATGCGCACGCAATGCAATTGATCGAAAGGTGAATAATGAAAACAACAGCAGAGGAAAAACGCCTGCAGCAATCCGAAAGCCGAATCGCGCATTGGAAACGCTGGGGGCCTTACCTGAGCGAACGCGCCTGGGGAACGGTGCGTGAAGATTACAGCCCGCACGGCACGGCGTGGGACTTCCTGCCGCACGATCATGCGCGCTCCAAGGCTTATCGCTGGAATGAAGACGGATTGGCCGGCATCTCGGATCGGCGTCAGGAAATCTGTTTCGCCGTCGCGTTGTGGAACGGGCGCGATCCGATCTTGAAAGAACGGGTATTCGGACTGACCGGCAGCGAAGGCAATCACGGCGAAGATGTGAAGGATTATTACTTCTATCTCGATTCGACGCCGACGCATTCGTACATGAAGTACCTTTACAAATACCCGCAAGCGGAGTTTCCCTACGCCAGGCTGGTCGAAGAAAACCGCCGTCGCAGCAAGCAGGAAGGCGAATTCGAGCTGATTGACACAGGCGTTTTTGACGAAGATCGCTACTTCGATGTTTTCGTCGAATATGCCAAAGCGGACGTCGAAGATTTGCTCATTCGCATCAACGTCATCAATCGCGGAACGGAAGCTGCTGAACTGCATTTATTGCCGACGCTCTGGTTCCGCAATACCTGGTCGTGGAACGGCCAATCAGGTAAACCTCAACTTCGCAAAGGCGATTCGCCATCGGTCGTCGAAGCGCATCATCAAACCTACGGTCAACGCTGGCTCTATTGCGAAGGCGAACCTGAACTGCTTTTCACTGAAAACGAAACCAACGTGCGACGACTTTACGGCGTGGAAAACGGCTCGCATTACTTCAAGGACGGCATCAACGATTACATCGTCAATGGCGTGACCGAAGCCGTCAATCCGGCGCAGATCGGGACGAAGGCAGCGGCGAATTACCGGCTGACGCTCGGCGCAGGCGAGACGGCCACCGTTCGGCTGCGCCTTACCGATCAAGACAACGACAAGCCCTTCGCCGATTTCGACCAAATCTTTCTGCAACGCCAGCGCGAGGCCGACGAGTTTTACGCGGGCGTCATCCCCGGCGATCTGTCGGATGATGGAAAGAACGTCATGCGCCAGGCGTTCGGCGGTCTGCTCTGGTCAAAACAGTTTTATCATTACGTCGTCAACGATTGGTTGCGAGGCGATCCCGCGCAACCCACGCCGCCGACTGGCCGATTGAAGGGGCGCAATCACGAATGGCCGCATCTTTACAACGCCGACGTGATTTCTATGCCGGACAAGTGGGAATATCCCTGGTACGCCGCCTGGGACCTGGCGTTTCATTGCGTGCCGCTGGCGCTGGTGGATTCCGAATTCGCCAAAGAGCAACTGATTCTGATGCTGCGCGAATGGTACATGCACCCGAACGGTCAGTTGCCCGCTTATGAATGGGCGCTGGGCGATATCAATCCGCCGGTGCATGCCTGGGCGGCGTGGCGCGTTTACAAGATCGAAAAGAAGCGGCGCGGCGTGGGCGATACAACTTTTCTTAAGCGCGTCTTTCAAAAGCTGCTGCTCAATTTTACCTGGTGGGTAAATCGCAAGGACGCGCACGGGATGAACATTTTTCAGGGCGGATTTTTGGGATTGGACAACATCGGCGTCTTCGATCGCAGCGCGCCGCTGCCAACCGGCGGCCACATTGCGCAATCGGACGGCACAAGTTGGATGGCGATGTATGCGCTCAACCTGTTGGCGATCGCGCTGGAACTGGCAAAGGAAGACCCGGCTTACGAGGATGTAGCAAGCAAGTTCTGGGAGCATTTCCTGCACATCGCACGCGCCATGAACAATCGCGGCGCTGAAGAAGTCAGATTGTGGAATGAAGAAGACGGCTTTTTTTACGACGTGCTGCACCTGCCTGAAGGCGAGCCATTCCCAATGAAAGTGCGTTCGATGGTGGGATTGATTCCGCTTTACGCGGTTGAAACGCTGGAGCCGGAATTGCTCGACCAGTTGCCTGATTTCAAGCGGCGTATGGAGTGGTTCATCAATAACCGGCCTGACCTGACCGAAAACGTCGCGTGTATGCGAACTCCCGGACGCGGTGAGCGGCGTTTGCTGTCGGTGGTCAACCGCGATCAATTGCGCCGCGTGTTGCGGGTGATGCTGGATGAAAACGAATTCTTATCGCCGCACGGCATCCGCGCAGTTTCGCGCTTCCATCACGAAAATCCTTACATCCTCAAAATAGATGGAATTGAACATCGTGTGGATTACGAACCGGCTGAATCCAGCACGGGGCTGTTCGGCGGCAATTCGAACTGGCGCGGCCCGGTCTGGTTCCCTGTCAACTTTCTGCTGATCGAATCGCTGCAAAAGTTTCATCATTACCTGGGCGATGACTTCAAGGTCGAATGTCCCACCGGCTCCGGCCAAATGATGACCTTGTGGGAAGTGGCGAACGAAATCTCGCTGCGATTGTCGCGCATCTTCCTGCGCCGCGAAGACGGACGCAGACCCGTTCACGGTGACGCGGAAAAGTTTCAGCGTGATCCGCATTGGCGCGATCTGGCGCTGTTTTACGAATACTTCCACGGCGACAACGGCGCAGGGATAGGCGCAAACCACCAGACCGGATGGACCGGCCTGGTTGCCAAACTCTTACAACAATTCGGAGAATGATGATGAAACGAAGTTTTTCAATCGCAACGATCCTGGCCGCCAGGCCACTTCTGGCCGGATGTAATTCGTTGACCTCGACAACATTTCGTCGAGCTTACAGGTGATGCACTGCGAATCATGCTCGTCGGAAACTTGCTGAAACTGAGCGCGCAATAAATCCCTATGCGCTTCAAAGCGTTAGATGTCGGAGCGGAAGCTCGATTTCTGAAGTCATGCCCTCACAAGGAATTCGCGTTTAACCGAGAATTGCCGACACCTTACTTACTTGTGGGTTTTCAAATTACTTGATTGTTACCGTCACAGGGTTTGCCACTCTGCCATCCACGGTGCAATTTATCGTCACTTCGCCGCGCCCGCGCAGCGAGAACGGTATTTCCACGTTCATTTGGTCCAACCCAGTGAACTCGCCTTGCGCTCCGGCAAATGTCACCGGCGCATCCATTCCACCAACCCTAACTCTGAAAGCCGACAAATCCGTTCGCCCACGCCAGCCGGTTCCAAACAACACCAAAAATACGCGGTCGTTTTCGCCGCCCAGATCAATTGGGCGAGCCACTATGCGGTTCTGAGATGGATCGAACACCGCCAGTGATTCAAAGTTCTGGCTGCCGTCAGCTTTAACACGTAACGCAACCGCCGAAGCCAATCCGGTTCCGGCGGCGTTTGTGGTGAAAATACCTGGCGCAAATTGGGTAATCTGCACAGGGCCGTAATTGCGATATAGACCGTTGTGGTAAACAAACACGGTTGCAGTTCCAGTCGCTACCCCAGCCGGAACCTGAAAGTTGATTTGTTCGGGCGACACAAAAAACAACGGGGCCACGCGTTCTGCCCCAAGCGCAGAGCGAACTCGGACTTCGACTCCACCCAATTGTGCGGGCAACGCAACTCCACTGGTGACAAAAGTCCCTGAACCATGTCCAAGGCTGAAAACCGACGCCATGGATTCCGGCGCAATAGGTGCAGAAAAACTGGCTGCCGAAACCGATTTGGCAAAACCGCTTTGGCGAACATTGAACCGCTCATCGCTGACAGTTACTGTACCCACGCGACCGCTGTCGGCAAAATTAGATTCAATATCAATACTGAACAATCCAGAACCAATTCTGCCTGTTTGCCCCGAAAGCCCCAGCCAAACAGCATTACTCTGTGCTGACCACCGACAATAGCTTCTGGTAAACACAAACACTTCGCGCACAATGCCAAACGGTGAAAACGCTTGATCTCCAGCCGAAAGCCTGTACTGACAAGGGGCGATTGGGAATAGAAATTTATCTGACTCGCCTCCGCCCGGCCCTGGCGTTACCACCGAAACTTCAACGTTCGCGGCATTGGCCAGATCGTTTTTTGTCACCGGCAAGCTGAGTTCTGTGCTGTTGTAAAAAGAAGAAATTCGTTCAACGCCGTTCCATCTAACAACAGATTCGCGGCTGAAGTTTCTGCCCAAAATCGCCAAAGAAAAAGCTTCCCCGCCCTGAGCAGCACTCGGCGGTGACAGCAATTCCAATGAGGGGGCGGGGCGCTGTTCGCCGATGGCCAATTCAACCGCCGCCGATTCCAACACTTCGCTAGACTCCGTTCGGGTTTTTACGACAATGCTAGCCGAACCTGATGGGGCTATCTCGGTTTCGGGAATAGTAGCTACCAACATTGACCCATGGATGAAATCCGTCTGCTGTTCCCGACCATTCCAAAACACTATGGAACTTTCCCTGAAGCCATCCCCCTTAATGCCGAAAAAATTCTTTCCGTAAACCGTCAGCCTGAAATTCTGACCGTTTGGAATGATTGCATTCGGACTGAGCGCTGTAATTTCTGGAATTGCGGGGGCTCCATATTTCGCCATCACCACAGCCCGAAGCATCAAATTGACCGGTTGCTGGTTCGCGCCTTTCAATGCCTGAAAGCTCGCTCCATTGTCCAGACTGACGAACGAACGCGGCTGCGCGACGTTGGCGTCGCCAACCAGCGTCAGCCCAGCCGAAGCTTGCAAACCGACATAAAAGTCTCCGGATTCGATGTTCAGAACGTTCGGCAGCATCAGTTCCAGCATCCGATTTTCCGGTACAGCCGAAATTAACATCGTTCGATCCATCAAAAACGTGGGGTTGGAAGGCGGATGACCGCTTCGCGCAGGATCGGCAAACACGACGATACGAATTTGCTGGCCAGTTGCAGCGATGGTTTGCGGCAAACGCAAACGCACCGCTTGAACTTCGGCAGGGTAGCGACTGAGCGAGAAACGAACGACAGTCAAAGCGCCATTCAACGACAGATTTTCTTCGCCGAAATTGTCGTCATTGGAGAGTACTTCCATTACAGGCGTATTGGCCCTGACTGAAAATCCCAAAAAATCCAGCGCAGACAAATCATTGACCGTGATGCCGCCGCGTTCGCCCGGCGCATAAGTCGGGTCCATTATTCCCAGGTATTGACCGGTCAGTTCGTCGTCTTTCCAATGACCAGCAGGCCTGCCGTCGCCGCCTTGTCCGTCTGGTTTTCCGGTGGAAAGCGGCAACAATTCTCCACCTGCAAAAAAGACGTGTTTGCCGTCAGCCAACTGCGCCCGCGTCGCATCGCTGAACTCGTCCAAACTCACACGGTCTCGAAAACGAAAAATGTCCCACAGCGTTTCCAGTTGCTGAGAGTTTGCGTCGGGCTGAGTTTCAAACCTCAATTCCGCCGCGCCGGCATTGCTGATAAATCCTAGCGCTCGTCCTACTTCTCGCGCCATCAACGCTTCAAAGTCCAACTTGTCGGCATCAATGCCATCTCTCGGATCGAAGTCGTATTTCAGAGTCGAGTTGAATCCTATAGTAAACGGATCGTTAAACCCGGCAACCAACGCTCCTGTGACTTTGGCCAGCGGAACCGGGATATGTATGGATGAAGCCTGCCTGATTTCAGAATGAAAGGTGTCGTTCGGAAAGTTGTCGTACAAAGCGAGTTGCTGTGCGCTAAAAGTTCTGGCTCTCAACAATTCCGGCAAAAACTGATACCTGGCTCCATACAAACTGACGGCGGTGACCGCGACAGCTTCTGGCGATGGAAACGGATTGCCAAACAGGGTCGGAGCAAAATCCACTCGCACAGGAACATTCAGTTCGTTGTCAAAACTTTCCGCCCATCGAGTCAATACCCGCTGCACAGCAGCTTTGGCTTGAGGCGAGGCGTCTAACTGCGCGGTACTCGTCAACATAAATCGCAACAGGCTCTGATTCGCAGAAGCGACAACAACAGAGATAGGCGCTGATTCTCCCGCCAACGGCAAAAAAATCCTGGCCGCTTCGGCTTTCGACAGTTCACGACTGACAACGCCGCGATCAGTCTGGTAGCTGGCAAAAACTTTTTCCGTCGTCTCGCCCAACGGTTGCGATTGTTGCTGAAAAGCTCTGACCTGAGTCGAAAACCAGACTACCCAAAAAACAAAGGCTAAAAAGATAGAATTCAGAAAAATCCGGCTTCGAATGAATTTCATTACTTCACCTCACAATTGGAAATGTTCGTCTGCTAAAACACAATTGTCGCGAGTCTTATCCTGAAATCATCTGCACAAGGATTGGCAGAACAGGTTCGCCGTGGATAAAAGTGGTTCGTAGCGTGGAGATATGTCCGCTGGGGCTGTTTATTGCTCGGTTAGGCCATGAAGCGCCGCCGAACTTGCGTCGTTAAATCACAAATCAAGTTTACTCGACGTATTGTGAAATGTCAGCAGATTTTCCTGCAATAGTCGAAAACTAATGCAGCACGACTGATTGGAAAACAGTTTGAACCCCCAAAATCCATCTGCTATTGATAGCTAATGGTCTCTTTCTCTGCTTCGATCAGCTGATGGCAATCACGCCTGATTATGGCGTTGAACCGTAGGAATTTCTGAGCCAACTTGTTTACAATCTTTGTTGTTTAATCTGAACAAATTCGTTTTTAACTCAGAAGCAAATTATGACCAATATCAATTTTGTCGAAACTCCGAACGCTCCGAAACCCGGCGGCCATTATTCGCAAGCCGTCATTCACAATGGGTTGATTTACGTCGCCGGGCAATTGCCGATTGACCCGATGACCGGCGAAAAAAAACTCGGCTCCATTGAAGAGCAAACCGAACAAGTCCTTGCCAATTTGCGCTCCATTGTCGAATCCGCAGGCAGCAGCATGAGTCGCGTACTGAAAACGACGGTTTATGTGTCGGACATTGAACTTTGGGGCAAGGTCAACGAAATTTACGCTCGCGCGTTTGGCGAACATCGCCCGGCGCGAGCAGTTGTGCCGGTCAAAGAACTGCATTTCGGCTTCAAGATTGAAATTGAAGCGATTGCCGCTGTCTGACGCCGCAAACAAAAGCGAATCTGAAAGCCGCCGCCAAAGCTGTAACCCAATGAGCATTCGCACAAACTCAAACGCTGCCCGGCAAAAAACGAAAATCCCACTCATCATCAACGGCGACGATTTCGGATATTCCGCCGCCGTCAACCGCGCGATCATTCAGGCTCACCGCGAAGGCGTGTTGACCAGCGCCAGTTTGATGGTCAACGAAGCCGCTGCCGACGAAGCCGTCGCGCTGGCCAGGGCAAATCCAACGCTCGCGGTCGGTTTGCATCTGGTCCTGGTTCTCGGCAAAGCCGCGCTGCCGCACGCCGAAATCCCGTGCATCACCGACGCCGAAGGCCGATTCACAGACAGTTCGTTTCAGGCGGGCATCAAGTATTACTTCAGCCCGACGGCGCGCCGCGAACTTCGCAGTGAAATGCGCGCGCAGTTTGAACGCTTCGCAGCCACCGGTTTGAACTTTTCGCACGTGGACGGCCACACGCATTTGCATCAACACCCTGTGGTTTTCGATGAGTTGATTCGTCTGTGCGAAGAGTTCGACGTGCGTCGCGTTCGCGTCGTCAAAGGCGAAATGCGGCTGAGTTTGTCGCTGGATCGAAAGCATCTGCCGATCAAACTGGTCTGGGGGACGGTGTTCAATCTGCTTGGCCGCTGGTGCGAACGACGGCTGTCAGGACGCGGCTTCGTTCAACCGCAAAAGGTTTATGGTTTGTTGCAATCGGGCGATATGAATGAAAATTACCTGCTCGGTTTGCTCGAACGAATCCCGAAAATCAGCAGCGAAATTTACGCTCACCCGCTGGCATTCGACGCTGACGAAACGGCAAAACGCGAAAACCCGGGCGGCGCAAACGAGCTTCAAGCGTTGACCAGTTTTAGCTTGCGACAGGCAATCGAAGCTGCTGGCTTTGATTTGGCGACTTACGAAAGTCTGGCCGGAGATTTGAGATTCAAGCAATGAAGACACTGGTGGTTTTATTCGTCGCTATCTGCGCGCAAACGCTCGGCGATGTTTGTCTGACAAAAGGAATGAAATCAATTGGCGAAGTGGACACGCTCGATCCGGTGAAGCTTTTTCACATCGGCGTGCAGGTGTTCACTACGCCATACATCTGGCTGGGAATTCTGCTGCTCGGCATTTTCTTCGGGCTGTATCTGGCGGCGTTGTCGTGGGCGGATTTGAGTTTCGTGCTGCCGGTGACGGCGTTCGGTTACGTGATGAATGCGCTGATGGCCTGGCAGTTGCTGGGCGAGCGCATTTCGCCAGTGCGCTGGATTGGAACGCTGGTGATCTTTTTCGGCGTCGCCGTAGTCGCCCGCACAGAACAGCGAACTACAAAACAGGAGGCGAAATCGGAATGAAAACTTTCCTGCTTTTCTGTGCGCTTATTGGGGGCAGTTCGCTCGGCGAAATTCTCTCAGCCAAAGGCATGCAGCAAATCGGCGATGTTTCGTTTCGACTGCGCGCATTGTCGTCGTCAATCTGGCGAATGATTCGCAACCCTTTTTTGATCGCAGGCGTCGCTTGTCTGGCCGTTTCATTCTTTTCGTTCATCAGCCTGCTCAGTTACGCCGACCTGAGTTTCGTCGTGCCGCTGACCGCCGTCAGTTACATCACCAACACGCTGGGCGCGCGATTCTTTCTGGGCGAGCGCATTTCCAAAGAACGCTGGCTGGGAACCTTGCTGGTGACGTTCGGCGTTGCGCTGGTTTCGCTCGCCGACAAGCTGGAAGCGTTGTTGGGGTTGACGTGATGAACTGGTTGTACTCCGCTTTTGTGCCGGAACTGGAATCGCCTGCGGCGTTTTGGTTTTTGCTGGCTGTTCGCGCGGCGCTGTTCATCTGCGTGCTGTCGGCGATTGTTTATTACTGCATTGCAGTGGTTGGCGGCCTGTCGTGGTTTGCCGACCGGCGACGGCAGCGCGCTCCGGGCTGCGGCTTCACGCCGCCTGTGACGATCTTCAAACCTGTTCGCGGAGCCGATGCCGAAGCTTACGAAAACTTCGCCAGCTTTTGCCGACAGGATTACCCGCAATTTCAAATCGTCTTCGGCGTGCGCCAAGCCGATGATCCGGTCGTTGCCATCATTCAAAAATTGATCGCCGACTTCCCTGCCTGCGACTTGGAGCTTGTCATTTCCGACAAAGAATGGGGCTTCAATGCCAAAGTCTCGAACCTGCAAAACTGCTTTGCCAAAGCCAGACACGACGTGTTGCTGATCGCTGACAGCGATATTCGCGTGGAACAGGATTACCTGCGCCGAGTCGTCGCGCCAATGCAGCGGGAAAAAGTTGGTATGGTGACTTGTCTCTATCGCGGAACCAACGCGCGAACCTTCGCTTCGCTCCTGGAAAACATCGGCATCTCCTCGACCTTTGCCCCCGAAGTTTGCTCGTCGCGTTTGCTGGAAGGCATAGCCTTTGCGCTGGGTTCGACGATTGTCTTGCGACGAGAGATTCTGGAACGCATCGGCGGTTTTCCAGCCATAGCCGATTATCTGGCCGATGATTTCGTGCTCGGCAATTCAACCGCAAAACTTGGTTACGAAATCGTCCTGTCGGATTGCGTGGTCGAACACGTTTCATCCCCCGACACAATGGCGACGATGTTGAAACATCAATTGCGTTGGGGACGTTCGACACGCATTTCGCGGCCCTGGGGTTATCGCGGATTGATTCTGACATACGGCTCGGCAACTTCTCTGCTGGCCTTGCTGGCCTGGAATTTTTCCGGTTTTGCATGGTGGTTGCTGGCCGTGACCATGCTCGTCCGGTTTTTGCCGGTCTTCGTTGTCGGCATGTACGGATTGAACGACAAAACACTGGCCCGGTTTTTCTGGCTGGTTCCGTTGCGAGATTTGATTACGTTTGGCGTCTGGCTGGCCAGCTTTGTCGGCGACGAAATCCACTGGCGTGGCGTAAACTTCCGCGTGCTGCCGGACGGCAAACTCGCATCGCCACCCCAAACCGTTGACCGATAGCCAGAAAAGACACACTGTGTGTACAATCCCGGCTGAGGAAAGTCACCATGACCAATACACAAACGCTACGAGTGGAATTGATTAACGAGATCAACAGCTTGCCGGATGAAAAGCTCCCCAAGGCTCTGGATTTGCTGAAATCCTTGTTGGAGCCAAATGCTGCTCAATTCAATCCTCCCAAAGCCGAAAACAACCCTTTACTGGATTACATCGGCGGGATAAGCCACGGTTCGCTTTCTGCGGATGTTGATAAAGAGCTTTATGGAGAACAACCGTGAAGTTGTTTATTGATACGTGGGGATGGCTGGAACTGAGAGACAAGCGCGGAGCGCGGCATCAGGATGTGAAGCGGCATTATGTCGACTTTCAACACCAAGGCGGTCTCGCTTATACAAGTGATTATGTGCTTGACGAAACCATCACTCAGTTATTTAACAGGCTTCATTTCAAAGCCGCCGAAGAATCCGTAGAAACTCTTCAACAAGCCATTTCATCTGGATTTTTACGCCTAGAATGGATCACCGAAGCGCGATTTGAACAAGCATTAAAGCTGCGCCGCAAATTCGATGATAAACCGCGTATTTCGTTTACCGACCTTACTTCCATGGTGGTGATGAGTGAATTGGGGATCACCGACGTTCTCACTGAAGACAATCATTTCGCTCAGGTCGGTCTGGGGTTCAACAAAGTTCCATAAGAGTTCAGGAGAAGGTAATGTCATTCATTTCATTTTTATCCAATTACCGATTCAACGCTGTTCTTGCAGGCCTGCTCATGGTTTGCCTGCTCGCCGCTGGTTGCAGCAAAACTCCGCCGAAAGCTTCGGACGGAGCCAAACGATTCGAACTGAAAGGCAAGGTCGTTTCCGCCGACAAAGCCGATCACAAAGTCACTATCGCGCACGAAGAAATTCCCGATTATATGGAAGCAATGACCATGCCGTTCACCTTGCTGGACGATTGGGTTTACAGCGAATTGAAACCCGGCGCGATGATTCAGGCGACTTTGGTCGTGGATCAAAATCGCACCTGGCTGGAAAATCCCGTCGTATCGAACGTCGCCGATCCGAATCTGGTAGGCAAAGAAGTCGAAACCAGCGTCGAACCCAAAGTCGGCGATGCCGTGCCGGAATTCAGTTTGACCAATCAGGACGGCAAAAAAATCAGCTTGAAAAAATATGCCGGGCGAACCGTGTTGCTGACTTTCATTTACACGCGCTGCCCTATGCCGGATCAATGCCCGCTGATGAGCACCAATTTCGCTTTTCTCAACCAGCAACTGGCCACCAACGCCGCCTTGAAAGACAAGGTCAACTTGCTCAGCGTCAGCGTGGATCCCGAATACGACAAACCGAAAGTGCTGCGCGAATACGGATTGAAATACATCAATTCGACAAAACCGGACGCCTTTGCTCGATGGGATTTCGCCACCGGCAGCAACGACGAAGTCAAAAAAGTCGGACAGTTTTTCGGATTGAATTATTGGCCGGAAAAAGATCAGGTCATTCACAACCTGCGGACGGTGATGATTTCCGCTGACGGCAAAGTCGCCAAAACCTATCGCGGCAACGAATGGAAACCGGATCAGATATTGAAGGATTTGGAGGCGCAGACTTCGGCGAAGTAAAGGCGAAGTCTGCAATCACCTCAGCCATTGAACAAACTCTTCACCACGAACCAGACATTCGCCGGACGTTCGGCCAGTCGTCGCATGAAGTACGGATACCAAAATTCGCCGTAAGGCACGTAAGTCCGCATGCGAAAACCTTCTTGAGCCAGTTGAATCATCAAATCGCGGCGCACTCCGTACAGCATCTGAAATTCAAACTTGTCTTTGCCGATATTTTCGCGCGCGGCGAATTCCTGCGTCGCGCGAATCATGCGCGGATCGTGCGTGGCAATGCCGTGATAAATGTCGCTCTTGAGCAGTTTCTGCATCAGCTTGACGAAGTTGGCATCCACATCGGCTTTTTCGGGAAAGGCGACTTCGGCGGGTTCGTTGTATGCGCCTTTGCACAGCCGTATGCGAGCGCCCATCGCCAACACTTCGTCAAGGTCTTTTTCGGTACGGTACAGATACGCTTGCAGCACTATGCCTACGTTGCCGAATTCGTGGAAAAGCTGTTTGAAGATGCGCAACGTGGCGTCGGTTTTCGGCGAATCTTCCATGTCTATGCGGACGAAATTTCCGCGGGCGTGCGCTTCGGCAACGATGCGGCGTGTGTTTTCCAGGCAGTACGTCTCGTCAATGTCCAAACCCAACTGCGTCAGTTTGACCGAGACGTTGGAATCCACGCCCGTGTCCTGAATGCGACCGAGCAGGTGAATGTATTCGTTGACGTCGGCTTCGGCTTCGGCGCGCGAAGTCGTGCTTTCGCCCAGATGGTCAAACGTCGCAGTGATGCCCAGCTTGTTCAATTCCTTGATCGTGACAATGGCGCTTTCTATGTTTTCGCCTGCGATAAACCGGCGGGTGACTTGTTTGAAGCCGGGCAGTTTGACAAAGAAATTTTTGAGGCCGTGTTGCTGCGAAAGGTAAAGGAGAATCGTTCGGGAAATCATAAGTTTCAATTTTTGTTTCGATGCTGCTGTCGGGTGAACTTCGATTGAGGCAAAAACTTATCACAGCGTTGTTGAAACTTATAGTTCTGCAAAGTCAAAACCGACAGGTCACACCAACTGACAACACAAACAATCCAAGCTATCATCCGCTTCGTATTCAGAACCGAGCAGGACGAACTTTATGGCGATTCTTTTGGTGAGTGCATTGACGTTTTATCTGGGCGGAGTGCTGTATTCGTTTTATGTGTTTGCAACCAAAGCCAAACGCCCGGACAAAGAATTACTCCTGATTGTCCTGCTGGGATTCGTCGTTCACACCGCCGCGATTCTGGTCAACTGGCATCAAACCGGTCACTTTCCCATCATCAATCCGCGCGAAGTCAGTTCCTTCATCGGCTGGGCGATTGTCGCGTACTTTCTGTTGATGAACCGCCGCTTTCAGGTGCGCGCGCTGCCTGTATTTCTGTTGCCGCTGGTATATCTGCTGCTGCTGGCTTCGCTGGTGCTGCCGGAAACGTCGCGGGAATTGCCGACGCTGCTGCAAGGCGAAATTACCACCAACCCGCTGACGAAAATCATCTTCCCTGTGCATGTGACGCTGGTCATTTTTTCGTACGCGGCGTTTGTCGTCACGTTCGTCAGCGGGGTGATGTATCTGATTCAGGAACACGAACTGAAAGCCAAACATTTTGGCGCAGCGTTTCAGCGATTGCCCGCGCTGAACACCTGCGATGAAATCGGCTACCGTTCGTTGACGATCGGGTTCGTGTTGCTGACGCTGGGCGTGGTGACCGGCATTTTCTGGAACAATCAGCGCGATGGACGGTATTGGCACAACGATCCGAAAGAAGTCATGGCGCTGGTCACGTGGCTGGTTTACCTGTTCATCATGCATTACCGATTGACGGCGGGTTGGCGCGGACGCCGCGTTGCGTGGTTATCCATCGCAGGTTTCGTCGTCGTCATTCTGACCTGGCTCGGCGCGCGCGCGCTGGGCGGGTATCACGTCTTTGGTTAAGGATGAAGGTGAGGGATGAGGGATGAATTGCATAGACCGGTTTCAAGTGTGCGTACGGTATCGGCAATCGAATCGTCCCAACTGTAGGGCAGTTTATTAACCTGCCCTACAGAAAATACCGTACACCGAAGTGAAAGCCGATCTGGTTGATTCATCATTACATCATTCGCACTTGATCGTTACGGTTTATGAGCATCGTCGTCTTTGGAATCAGTCATAAAACGGCTCCGGTAGAAATCCGCGAGCGGCTGGCGTTTGCCGAATCACGGCTTTCGGAAGCGTTGCAATCGCTGGCCGACAAGCAAGCGTGCAGTGAAGCCGTGATTGTCTCCACCTGCAACCGCGTTGAAATCATTGCAGCGATGCCGCATTCCAACCATGGCGAAAATACTGCTTCGCATCTGCACGAATTTCTGTACAGCTTTCACGGTTGCGAGATGGCAATCTTGGAAAAACACTGCTACCACCTGACCGACACGGCGGCGATCCAGCACATCTTTCGCGTCACCTCTTCGCTGGATTCGATGGTTGTCGGCGAACCACAAATCACAGGGCAGGTCAAAGAAGCGTTTCAACTGGCGCAACAAACCGGCAGCGTCGGCCACACCTTGACTCGATTGATGAATCGCGCCTTCGCGGTCGCCAAACGAGTTCGCAACGAAACCGGCATCGGAACCAACGCCGTGTCTATCAGCTATGTCGCCGTCGAACTGGCTCGCAAGGTGTTTGAATCTTTGAACGGAACGACCGTCATGCTGGTCGGCGCGGGCGAGATGGCCGAACTGGCAGCCAAACATCTGCTGAATTGCGGAGCCAACAAAATTCTGATTGCCAATCGAACCTATGAAAACGCCGTCAAACTGGCCGAAGAATTGAACGGCGAAGCAGTGCGCTTTGAAGATTTCGAGCGGCGTCTGGCCGATGTCGAAGTCGTAATTTGCTCGACCGGTTCGCCGAATTACCTGATCTCGCCCGCGCAGATCAAACGCGCGTTGGCCAGTCGCCACAATCGCCCGATGATGCTGGTAGACATTTCGGTTCCGCGCAACATTGATCCGGCGATCAACGATCTGGACAACGTCTTTTTGTTCGACGTTGACGATCTGGAATCCATCGCCGCCGCCAATCTGGCCGAACGCCAGCGCGAAGCCGTTCGCGCCGAAGCCATCATCGCCGAAGAAACCGAACGTTTTGCGGCCACGTTGGCCGAAGGCGACGTCAACGCAGTGATCGGAGCCTTTCGCCAGCAAGCGGCTTCGCTGGCCTTTGCCGAACTGGAACGCAGCCGCAAACGATTGGGTGATCTGACCGAAGATCAGGAAGCAGCGCTGCGCGTAATGCTCGATGCCATCGTCAACAAATTCACTCAGCCGGTCATCAAACAACTGCGCGAATCCGACGATGGTCATTCCAGTTACCTGGCGGCCTGGCGCGGTTTTTATCATCGCCACGAAGACAAGGAATAAACCGCCAACTGTTCAGAGTCCACGCTTCAGCGTGCAACACGCTGAAGCGTGGACTCTGAACTTCGCCTCCGCCTGCTTCTCTTAAGCCATTGCTGTGGCCAGCCGATCCGATTGCTTGACACTCCATCTTTGACCGATGAAGATACGCCCGCTTTTCCGATAAGCAAAAATCACATCCGAAAATCTGTTTTCCAAAGGGAGATTTGCACTGACATGCGAACCGTCAAAACTGCATTGATTGGCGCTGGCTTTGTTGGCCCGCATCACATTGAAGCCGCCCGCCGGCTGGGCTTCGTGGACGTTGTTGCCGTCGCCGGCAGCAATCAGGCTTCAGCCGAAGCCAAAGCCGCCAAAATGAGCATTCCGAAAGCCTACGGCAGTTACGAAGCCTTGCTGGACGATCCTGAAATCGAAGTCATTCACAACTGCACGCCCAACGACCTGCATCTGCCCGTGACGATGGCCGCCATCGAACGCGGCAAACACGTCATCGCCGACAAACCGCTGGCGCTGAATTCCGCCGACGCGCGGACAATGCTGGCGGCGGCGGAAGCCAAAGGCATAGTGCATGCCGTGACTTTCAATTATCGTTACAACCCGCTGATGCAGCAGGCGCGCGTCATGATTAACCGCGGCGACATAGGCAAAACGCATTGGGTTCACGGTTATTACATTCAGGACTGGCTGCTGTATCCGAATGATTACAACTGGCGATTGGAAAAAGAAGGCGGCGAATCGCGCTGCGTGGCCGACATCGGCTCTCACTGGTGCGATCTGGCCGGATACATCACCGGTTCGCGCATTGCCGAAGTGCTGGCCGAATACACGACGGTTTATCCGAAACGCCAGAAACCCAAAGGCACGCGCGAAGCTTTCGCCAAGAGCGCGGGTGAGGAAGAATTCGATGAATACCCCGTGGATACGGAAGATTTCGCCAGCGTGTTGTTGCGTTTTGAAAACGGAATGAAAGGATCGTTTTCGGTTTCGCAAGTCAGCGCCGGTCACAAAAACGGTTTGGAAATCGAAGTGGATGGCAACCAGGCGGCGTTGGCGTGGAAACAGGAACGCCCGAACGAATTGTGGATTGGCCGCCGCAACGAACCGAACGGCTGGATGTTGAAAGACCCCGGCTTGCTCGATCCGTCCATTGCACATTACGCAGCGCTGCCCGGCGGACACGGCGAAGCCTGGGCGGACGCTTTCCGCAACCTGCTGCGCAACGTCTACACCTTCATTGCCGAAGGGCGTTCGATGTCGGCGGACAAGGACAAAATTGACTTCCCGACCTTTGAAGACGGCCACGAATCCAACTGCGTCGTCGAAGCCATCACCCGCAGCGCCAAAGCTGGCGGCGTTTGGACGAAGATTGATCGGTAAAAAAAGCGAGGAATAAACGGCTTTGCCGCCTGATCTATGGCAATCTCTGACTTCCCATATATCAAGCGGCAAAGCCGTTGAAGTTTGGCAGGATTCTTTTCGACTCAATGTCTCTGGCAGAAACGATATCTTCGTCTTGCCTTTACAGACCTATTTTCAAGTGCCTTCCGGATTCAAAGGAACAAAGGTGAAAAGGCAGATCAGCCCTGCCGTTTACTCTTCTTTGATCCTTTGACACTTTGCGTTAAGCCATACATTCATTTGCAAACCGATCTGGTGGAGAAAGCGGCGGCAATATTCAGAACGCCAACCGTAACTTACCAGGTCGTGTCAACAAGAGGCTTCTGCCGGGCACAACCGACCACAGACAGGACTCAGCGCAAAACATTGGCATTGAGCAGCGCTTTGAAAGGACGCCCTTCCGGTTGCGGAAGTTTCAGCTTGAGCAAACTTGCGATGGATGGCGCCAGATCAATCATCCGCGCCAGCGGCAGCTTTGTGCCTGTGCGCACGCCTGGCCCGTACATAATCAAAGAGGCGCGCATGCGTGGATCGGTCGGCAGATAACCGTGCGTGCCTTTGTAGCTCGCGGATGTGTCGCTCACTTCTGCCCCCGTCAATGTGCCGTCAAAGGAATAACCCGGCGCGGCTTCCAGCATCAGCGCTGCCTGGGGCACGGCTTGCAATTTGCGCAACTCCGCGCGCGTAACAATCTGTTTGATCGGACTGCGCTCCTGCTTTAGCCATTTGGCAAAGAGCGCCTTGACCTTCGCCTCGGTCACTTTGTCATTGGGGTCTTTCAGGACAATCGGGCAGGAACCACCCGCCGGCCAGGCCGCCGCTTTCCAGTCCGTCGCCTTGCCAGTGGCATCGAGCGTAATCAACCCTTCTTTGACGAGCGCCACATTCGGCGCAAAGCGTTTTTCAATGCTGGCAAAGCCGTGATCGGAAACGATGAAAAAGGTCGTTTTCTCGAAAATGCCCGCCTGGCGCGTCGCTTCCACAATGCGTCGGATATAGCCGTCTTCGCGTTCAGCCGTTTCAAGGCCGGGCGGAGTGCGCGGGCCGTTGCGATGGTGTACGCCATCGAGTTCGATCAGGTGCAGCAGGAGCAGATTGGGACGGTGGTTTTTGATGATGTATTCGCTGACCGAAGTCAAACGCTCGTCCACGCTGCGATCTTGCATGAGATTGGGGCCAAGTGCCTTTTCCAACAGTCCAGGCGTCGAATGTTTGGCCGTCCACTTCCAGGTTGCCGGACTGACGCCCGGTTCGTAAATTTCCGGGACGTTGTAATCAATTTCCGCGCCGACGGTCACCGGCCAGCCGACTGCGGCGGTCGTCAAGCCTGCCCGCTTCGCCACCGTCCACAGTGTCTCCGCTTTCAACGCCTTGGCGTACCAGTACCAATAAGCCGTTTGCGGTTCATTGGGCGCTTCAAAGATACGGTTCTGAACGATGCCGTGCCGCGCAGGCCGCAATCCGGTCACCATGGTTGTGTGTTGCGGATAGGTCACAGTGGGATAGACGCCTTCTACGCCTTCGGCATAAGCGCCGCCATCTTTCAGCATCGTCAGGGTTGGCACGCGCAACCCAAGTTTTTCCGGCGCGGTGTAATAATCGGGCGGCAGGCCGTCCACCGAAATCAAAATGACGTGCTCCGGACGCGCGGTTGGCGTGGTTTGCCCAAAACTGAAAAGCGCTCCGCACGCGAACAGCAAAACGCCCACCGCCAACGCACAAGCATAACGTGGATTGGTCATAAGGTATCGCTCCATTATTTGTTTGGAATTTCAGGAGGCGGGATGGTAGGCCATGCCAACTAATCAGTAAAGTAAAGCTTTGGCTAAATCGTGACAGGCGCCCTTGGCCTTAGACCAGTTTTCACCTCGATATACGTGAGCCTGTAGCGCTGCCTTTCTCAGTCAAATTGACGCGCGTGCTTTTACAGTATGCAATGCGCTTATTATCAGTTGTCATAACGGAAAATCATCAGACAAGGCTTGGTAAACACCTGTAACCTCTGCTAAAAAACCTAAGTCTAAATCACAAGAAATCAAAAGGATCGCAATCTCACAGAAACCTGTCCACGGTGGGCCGTTCGCTACCGTGTCACACAACTCAATCGGAGAATCATGATGCACCGACTCAAACAATTATGCTTGCTCGTCATCTGTTTGCTGTTCCTCGTTTCCTGGACGCCTGTGACTGACGGCAAGGTCAACGGCAAAAAAGGCGAGTGGCGTTCTTATGGTGGCGATCAAGGATCAACGAAATACTCGCCGCTGGATCAAATCAACCGCAACAATGTCCAGCAACTGAAAATCGCCTGGAAATGGGATTCTCCCGATCTGAAAATCCTGGAAGCCAATTCCAAACTTTATACGCTGGGATATGAAGCGACGCCGCTGATGGTCAACGGAGTTTTGTACATCAGCACTTCGCTCAGTCAGGTGGCGGCCATCAATGCCGCAACCGGCCAAACGATCTGGGTTCACGACCCCAAAAGTTATCAAACCGGCCAGCCGACCAATCTGGGCTTTTTGCACCGCGGAGTGGCTTATTGGACTGACGGCAAGCTGGAACGTATTTTCATCGGCACCAGCGACGCTTATTTGATTGCGCTTGACGCGAAAACTGGACAGCCGGTCGAAAGCTTCGGCGAAAAGGGGCGCGTAAATTTGACGAAAGCGATTCCGCTGGCGCAGAACGCGCGCAATTACGCTGTGACTTCGCCTCCGGTCGTCTGCCGCGACGTGGTCATCGTAGGTTCTTCGATCAACGACGGTCCGATGAATAAAGAAATGCCGCGCGGCGACATTCAAGGCTTCGATGTGCATACTGGCAAACCGCTATGGGTCTTTCACACAGTGCCGCAGGCGGGCGAATTCGGCAACGAAACCTGGGAAAACGAATCGTGGAAATACACAGGCAACACGAACAACTGGACGCTGGCCAGCGCCGACGAAGAACTTGGTTACTTTTACATTCCGCTCGGCACGCCGACCAATGATTGGTACGGCGGACACCGACCTGGCAACAATCTCTTTGCCGAAAGTCTGGTCTGTCTTGAAGCCAAAACCGGAAAGCGCGTCTGGCATTATCAAACCGTGCATCACGGCGTTTGGGATTACGATCTGCCCGCCGCTCCTGTGCTGTGCAATCTGAAGATCAACGGCAAAAACATCAAAGCCGTCGCGCAAATCACCAAATCGGGTTATTGCTTCGTCTTTGATCGCGTGACAGGCAAACCCGTCTGGCCGATTGAAGAGCGCCCGGTTCCGCCCTCGACCGTGCCCGGCGAAAAACTTTCGCCGACGCAACCCGTGCCGACCAAAATCAAGCCGTTTGAACTGCAAGGCGCGACCGAAGAAAATCTGATTGATTTCACTCCCGAATTGCGCGCCGAAGCGCTCAAGATTCTGCAAAAGTACGATTACGGCCCGCTGTTCACGCCGCCGACTGAAAAAGGCACGGTCAATTTGCCCGGCTGGGCTGGCGGAGCGAACTGGTGGGGCGCAGCATTCGATCCCGAAACGGGCATCTTTTACATTCCCTCCATCAGTAGTGCGATTACAGTCACATTGCGCAAACCCGACCCGGCGCGCTCAAATTTCAACTACCGCGCAATCGTCGGGAGCGTTCGCGGACCGCAGGGTTTGCCGCTGTTCAAACCGCCATACGGGCGCATCACGGCAATTGACCTGAACAAGGGCGAACACGTCTGGCAGATCACGCACGGCGACGGGCCGCGCGCCAAAGTCAACGAATTGATAGGCAACGGCAAAGATGTAGGGCCTTTGGGCGGCGGCGGCGGCGGTCCATTGTTGACCAAAACACTGTTGTTTGTCGGACAAGGTTCCGGCGGACGCGGCGGCGGCAGCGGCGGCGGCATCAATGTATTGCGCGCCTTCGACAAGGCGACGGGCAAGACGCTGGCTACGCTCGAACTCCCGGGCAGTCCGCATGGAACGCCGATGACTTATATGGCGAATGGCAAACAGTACGTCGTCGTCGCCACGTTTGACGCGCAATTGGTGGCGTTGGCGCTGCCGTAAATTATGGCGTTGAAGCTCGTGTAGTAGAGCGAGCGGCGTGCAATCCCAGTAAGACATGCACGACTTTCGTGATGGACAGCACAACCTGGTCCACGTCCTTTGCCGAATACCACGGCCCGATTGCGACGTGGACTCGATTGTGTTCGTCACACCACGCTTCGACGTTTTCCATATCAATGGCGCGTGCGATGAATTGCGTATCTGTGCCTTCGGGCAAGTTGATGACGACTGAAGCGCGTTCGCCTTCAGCCCATTCGGCGACAATGCCGACGGTTTCCTGCAATCCCAACCGAACATCGTTGGCCACAGCGGCCAGCGCCATTCTGGTGGCTTCCAGCAGACGCATCTGTGCCCACGCGACCGTTGAACCTTGAGGGCCGGTGATGGATTGGCCGGGTGCAAGTCCGACCAGCAGCAGCGGCAATTGCCACCCCATAAGTTTTCGCCCCCGCACGGGAGGCCCGCCTTTGACGGCAAGTTCTCAGAATGTTTCCCAGCGACCGCGAAAGCGGCTTTTGGTTTGTGTGCTCATTGCTGCTCCAAAAAGAAAAAGCCACCCATGGCATCTACGACAGCAGTTGGAATCGGCTGCCGCCGCCATCGAACGCCGTGGTGGCTTTCATGAATCAGATTTTTTGCAGGTCAAATCTTAGCTGTCTGCCTGATTTCTGTCGAATGGCTTGAAAAGCGACCTTCGTTCAACATCGTCCTGCGAGCCAAAATAACACATTCTGTTGTGTTGACGGATTTCAGACTGCCCACTATATTGTAGTCGCTTTAGGTGAGCGGCCAGTCTTCAGACGGCTGCTCGGAAAGAGGGAATCCGGTGTGAATCCGGAACTGCCCCGCAGCGGTGAGCAGGAACGAAAATCGCAGACATGCACTGGCTTCACAAGCCGGGAAGCAGCCGATAAGTAGGAACAGGAAAGATGCCTGCAAGTCCGAAGACCTGCCGAAGGCCTGCGCTACCAGCGCAGTCGTTGCCTGAGTTTTTCGAGGGGAAAAACGGCGAGCGTCGGAACCTGCCAGGTCTGTCCGTCTGCCAGTCTTTTCTTTTCTCAATCTCAATGTCGTCTTCCTAATCCGAGAAGAACTATGCCAGCAAATGCTATTGCTTATGCCGAATCAGCATTCTCCGAAACCGCGCCTACGACAATGCACGTGCGCAAGCGAAACGGAAATCTGGAACCGGTTGATGTCAACAAGATCGTCCGCGCCGTAGGCCGCTGCTGTACAGGGCTTTCGCACGTTGACGCCATTCGCGTGGCGACCAAAACCATCGGCGGCTTGTATGACGGCGCGACCACAAAAGAACTCGACCGCCTTTCGATCAACACTGCCGCTTCGTTGATCGTTGAAGAGCCGGAGTATTCGCGGCTGGCGGCGCGGTTGCTGGCAACCTACATTGACAAGGAAGTCCGCAATCAGGAAATCCAATCCTTTTCCCAATCCATCAGCGCAGGCGAACAAGCTGGATTGATTTCTGCGCCGGTCGCCGAATTCGTCGCCGCCAACAGCCGAAAGCTGAACGACGCTATTGAGCCGGGACGCAACACACTGTTTGAATACTTCGGCCTGCGAACGGTTTATGACCGTTATTTGCTGCGTCACCCGGAGCGGCGCGATGTGCTGGAAACGCCGCAATACTTTTTCATGCGCGTGGCCTGCGGATTGGCGCAAAGCGTCAACGAAGCCATAGCGCTTTACCGGCTGTTTTCTTCGCTCGAATACATGCCGAGCACGCCTACGCTGTTCAACGCGGCGACCAATCATCAACAGCTTTCTTCCTGCTTCCTGCTGGATTCGCCGCAGGACGAACTGGAATCCATTTACAAGAAATACACCGATGTGGCGTTGCTCTCGAAATTCGCTGGCGGCATAGGCATAGCCTACAGCCGCGTGCGGTCTAAAGGCTCGCTGATTCGCGGAACCAACGGCCATTCCAACGGCATCATTCCATGGCTGAAAACGCTGGACTCTTCAGTGGCGGCAGTCAATCAAGGCGGAAAACGGAAAGGCGCTTGCTGCGTGTATCTGGAAAGCTGGCACGCCGACCTCGAAGCCTTTTTGGAATTGCGCGACAACACCGGCGACGAAGCCCAGCGCACGCACAATCTGAATCTGGCGAATTGGATTCCAGATTTGTTTATGCAGCGCGTCGAAGCTGATCAAATGTGGTCGCTGTTCGATCCCAAAGTTGTTCCGCATTTTCCAGATTTGTACGGCGCGGAATTCGAGCGGGCTTACCTTGAAGCCGAAGAGCAAGGGTTGTTCGCCAAACAGGTCAAGGCGCGCGATTTGTATCAGCGAATGATGAAAACGCTGGCGCAAACCGGCAACGGCTGGATGACCTTCAAAGACAGCAGCAATCGCAAATGCAATCAGACTGCACAGTTTGGTCGTGCTGTGCATCTGTCAAACCTCTGCACGGAAATCATCGAAGTCACTTCCGCCGAAGAAACCGCCGTGTGCAATCTGGGTTCGTTGAATCTGGGGCGTTACGTCAACGACGGCAAATTCGATTTCGAGAAACTGGCGCGCAACGTGCGGTTGGCGGTACGCGCGCTGGATCGCGTGATTGACATCAATTTCTATCCGATTCCGGCGACGGCTTCGTCAAACCGGCGTTGGCGTCCGGTAGGCTTGGGTGTGATGGGGTTGCAGGATGCTTTTTTTCAATTGCATCTTCCGTTCGATGCGCCGGAAGCCGTGCAGCTTTCGACGCGCATTCAGGAAGAGATTTATTACCACGCGCTGCTGACTTCCTGTGAACTGGCCGAAGAATTCGGCGCGCACGCGGTGTTTGCCGAAACGCGGGCGGCGCGCGGCGAATTGCAATTTGACCTGTGGAACGCGCAGCCCCAAGACGCAGCTCGTTGGGAAACCTTGCGCGAACGCATCAAAACTTCCGGTTTGCGTAATTCACTGCTGATCGCCATTGCGCCGACGGCGACGATTGCCTCGATCTGCGGCTGTTATGAATCCATCGAACCGCAGGTTTCCAACCTCTTCAAACGCGAAACGCTGTCCGGCGACTTTCTGCAAATCAATCGTTATCTGGTCGCCGACCTGAAACGGCTGGGGCTTTGGACGGAAGAGCTTCGGAACAAGATCAAACTGGCTGAAGGCTCAGTGCAGGGTTTGGAAGAACTGCCCGCCGAATTGCGCGCGCTTTATCGCACGGCCTGGGAACTGCCGATGAAAGCCCTGATCGAACAGGCGGCGGCGCGCGGCGCGTTCATTGACCAGAGCCAGTCGCTCAACCTGTTTATGGAATCGCCGACCATCGGCAAACTGTCTTCGATGTATATGTATGCTTGGAAACAGGGACTGAAAACGACGTACTACCTGCGCTCGCGTCCGGCCACCGGCATTGCCAAAACGACTGTTCATGCCGCAATGTCAGAGTCGCTGCAGCCCGCTTTTAGCGAATCTGCCGCGCTGGCTTGTTCACTGGAAAACCCTGAAAGCTGCGAAGCCTGTCAGTAAACCATTTTTCAACTCGTCGGAATTAATCATGGCTACGAATTTTATGGAGAAGGAATGCAGACAAATGATGTTGTGCGCGCGTGGGGGAGTATTTTGCAGGGGCGGGCCCCATCGCTTTCCATCGAAATTACACGCGAATGTCCCCTGCGTTGTCCGGGGTGTTATGCCTACGAACCGGAGCATTTGCAGCAACAACCGGGTGGATTACGCTCAGTTGCGGATTTCAAAGGGCAGGAACTGATCGAAAATGTGCTGGAGTTGGTTGAGCGGCTTCGCCCTTTGCATGTTTCAATTGTCGGCGGAGAGCCGCTGGTCAGATTTCGGGAACTGGATGTGTTGCTGCCGCAGTTGAGCGCAAAAGGAATTGGAGTGCAGTTGGTGACCAGCGCCGTGCGCGAAATTCCTGCCGCTTGGAACGGGATCAAAAATCTGTCCGTCGTGGTTTCAATTGATGGATTGCAACCCGAACACGATGTCCGCAGAAAACCCGCCACTTACGACAAGATTCTGAAAAACATTCAGGGACAGTCCATCACTGTGCATTGCACTGTCACTTCCCAGATGACACGGCGCGAACATTACTTCGAGGAATTTCTGTCGTTTTGGTCGGCACGCCCTGAAGTAAAACGAGTCTGGTTCAGTTTGTTCACGCCGCAAATCGGCGCGGACGATGAAGAGATTCTTTCCCCAGAAGAACGTATCGCCGTCATGCAAACGCTGGCCGACTTGCGCGCGAAATTTCCGAAATTGAACCTGCCTGATCTGATGATTCAAGGCTTTCTCAAACCGCCGCAATCGCCCGATCAGTGCATCTTTTCCCGCACCACGGTGAATTACACGGCGGATTTGAAAAGCAAAATTACGCCTTGCCAGTTCGGCGGAACGCCGGATTGTTCGCGCTGCGGTTGTGTGGCTTCGGCGGGGCTGAACGCCATCGGCGATTACAGATTGTTCGGAGTTCTGCCCCTGCGTTCCATCTTTTATCTTTCCGCCGGAATCGGCAAAACAGCAGGCCGGTTGCTGAACAATAAGCAGACTGCCTGAAATCACGGAGAAGGAGAAAGTTGTGTTATTGAAGCCCGGATTCAATCTGACGTTGCGCCCGATGAAATATCCAGTGTTTTACGAGATGTATCGCAACGCCATCAAAAACACATGGACGGTCGAGGAAATTGATTTTTCGACCGATCTTGCCGATTTGCGCACGCGGATGACGCCCGCCGAACAGCACCTGATTCAACGGTTGGTGGCGTTTTTCGCCACGGGTGATTCCATTGTCGGCAACAATCTGGTGCTCAACCTGTACAAACACATCAACGCGCCGGAAGCGCGGATGTATTTGTCACGGCAGCTTTACGAAGAAGCCCTGCACGTGCAGTTTTATCTGACCTTGCTCGACACCTATATTCCAAATCATGCCGAACGCGAACAGGCGTTCGCCGCTGTTCACAACATCCCTTCGATTGCGCGCAAAGCGCGGTTTTGCCAACGCTGGATTGACTCGGTTTTTGCGCTCGACACGCTGGACACGCGCCAGGATCGTCAACAATTTTTACTGAACCTGGTTTGCTTCGCCGCCTGCATCGAAGGGCTGTTCTTTTTCGCGGCCTTTGCCTACGTGTATTTTCTGCGCTCGAAAGGCTTGCTGAACGGTTTGGCGGCGGGAACGAACTGGGTCTTCCGCGACGAAAGCATGCACATGGCGTTTGCGTTCGAGGTCGTCAAAGTCGCGCGCCAGGAAGAGCCGGAATTGTTCGACGATGCGCTGAACGCCGCCGTTTATGAAATGCTGGAAGATGCCGTCGCCTGCGAAATGCAGTTTGCCGAAGACCTGTTGAGCGGCGGCGTGGCCGGGCTTTCCGCGCGTGAAATGCGTCAATACCTGCAATTCGTCGCCGATCAACGATTGACGCAACTCGGCTTGCCGACGCTTTATCACGTGCGGAATCCGTTTCCGTTCATGGAATTGCAGGACGTACAGGAACTGGCGAATTTCTTTGAGCGACGCGTTTCGGCCTACCAGGTGGGCGTCAGCGGCGAGGTCGCTTTTGACGAAGCGTTTTGATTGATCGCCTTGTTTGAAAAACAACCGCTTCGGCAATCCTAGACCTGCTTGGAAAATTCCCCTATAGTCCGCTTCCCAAGCGTTCGTTTGGGCGCGTCCGGGCAACCGATGCGTAACTCAAACTCCCATTGAATTTCGTTGAGGCTGGAAATTTATGTATCGCATGTGAGCCATTGTTTGGCGACCGGCGCAGGTTGCGCTCAATCCAGTTCGTTGTTCCCGGTTCATCGGCTAATCTCCTGTTTGCGGAGCCTGGCCATGACTCCGCGATCAATCAACACAATTCGCAACACAATTTGACTGCCAGGCGAATAATCGCTGAGGCGAATTTTTGTGGGAAATGACAGATCAGAGGACAGTGAATCCGCTCCTGATCCTTTTCTACTGAAACCAGAAAGGATAAACACCGATGAAAATCACAACCAGAGTTTTGCTGCTGCTTGCATTCCTGGCGTTGACGTATCCGTTGAACAACGCGCGCGCGTTCAACAATCTTCCCGAAGTCGGCCAGGCTGCGCCAAACTTTGAACTGAAAAGCAACGAAGGCAAATCCGTCAGCCTGAAATCCCATGGCGGCAAATGGGTGGTGCTGTATTTTTACCCGAAGGATTTCACCTCCGGCTGCACCATACAGGCGCGCAACTTCCAGCGCGATCTGGCGTCGTATGAAAAAGCCAACGCCGTCATTCTGGGCGTCAGCGTTGATTCCGCTGAAACTCACCAGGAGTTCTGCGCCAAAGAAGGATTGAGTTTCAAATTGCTGGCCGACACCGACGCCAAAGTTTCCGCCGCTTACGGTTCGATCATGGAATATCAGGACAAAAAACTTTCCGCTCGCAATACCTTCATCATTGATCCACAAGGCAAAATCGCCAAAGTTTTTCCGGGCGTCAAAGTCGCCAAGCACAGCGAAGAAGTGCTGGAAGCTCTGGCTGAGTTGCAGAAAAAATAAAACAACCATCTTCAAAAGGAGATTTGAAAACTTATGAAATCACAAACTGTCATTCTGTGCGGCGCGCTGTTGCTTTCGGGGTTGGGTCTGGCCTGCCAGCAACCGACCGCCGCCCTGTCATCACCGGCTTCCACCCCGGCAGCGACGGCTCCTTCGGTCGCGCCCGTTGCGACACCCGCCCCGCCGGAAAACGACGAACATCGTATCAGCGTGGCGGATGCCAAGGCGGCTGTGGCCAAAGGCGAAGCCATCGTGATTGACGTTCGCGGGGTGGATGCCTACAAGATCGCTCACATCAAAGGCGCCATCGAACACAACATCGGGCGATTGGAAAGCAACGATTACAAGGGCTTGCCGAAAAACAAACTCATCATCGCCTATTGCAGTTGCCCGGCGGAACAAACCAGCCTGCGCGCGGTGACCTTGTTGGAACAGGGCGGATTCAAAAATGCCAAAGCGCTGGTTGGCGGAAACGCCGCCTGGGAAGCAGCCGGCGGCGAAATGGTCAAAGCGCCTCCGACATCCAATCCGTAAATCAACGCTGCCAAAAGCCACAGCCAATGCGAGACACACCGGAGCGCGGGATGTTTGCGTTCCGGTGTTTTTCCTTTGTCAGAAAAAGAATGTAACCTCGCATCGCAGACAGTTGTCTGAACAACTGAAACCTACACTCCCGATTACCAAAGGAATTTTCACCAATGACGACCAGAATCTTTTTCCTGGCTGTGATTTTGTTTGCGGCAGATTCCTTCGCCCAGGCTCATTACGGCTTTCTCGTACAGCAACAACCGACCGGGGAACTGCGCTTGGAAGTAATAGACCCGGCAGGCAAGGCGCTGGTCGCGTCGGGAATGTTGACCAGCCTGGCCACCGGAGTCAGCCGCAGTTTTCAAACCGACGCGCAGGGTAGGTTCACCTTGTCAGGATTGAGTTTTGGTCGCTATCGGCTGGAAGTTTCTCAAACCGGTTTTGCCGCTCAATCGGTGTTGGTAGACGTGCAATCTGCAACTCCTGTCATGCGGTCTGTGACGCTGACTGTGGGGGGACTGGCCTTCAACGTGGACATCGTCTCGGCAACGCCCTTGCCGGGCGCGGCCTTGAGCGAAGATGAAATCGCCGCTCCTGTGCAGGCTGCGCCTTCGGCGGATGTTCGATCCAGCAACGCGCTGGACATTTCCGACTTCCTGAATCGGCGATTGAAAGCCGTGAACATCAACGAAGTTCAGGGCAATCCCTATCAGGCCGATTTGAATTATCGCGGTTATACGGCTTCGCCGTTGCTGGGCACTCCGCAAGGTCTGTCTGTGTATATGGACGGCGTGCGATTGAATCAACCCTTTGGCGACGTGGTCAGTTGGGATTTGATTCCCCGCATCGCCATCGCCGAAGTCGCGTTGATTCCCGGATCGAATCCACTGTTCGGATTGAACACTCTGGGCGGCGCGTTGGCGCTGCAATCCAAAGACGGCGTGAATGCTCCGGGAACCGCATTGGAAATCGGCGGCGGCAGTTTCGGGCGATTGACCGGCGAACTGGAACACGGCGGATCGAACACCAAAGGTTGGCATTGGTACACTGCCAGTTCCCTGTTTTTTGAAGACGGCTGGCGAACGGATTCGCCTTCCAACGTGCGCCAATTCTTCGGCAAACTCGGCTGGCAACGCGACAGAACTTCGTGGGGCGCAACCGTGATGTACGCCAACAATTCGCTGGTCGGCAACGGATTGCAGGAACAGCGTTTCCTTGACCGCGATTACCGCAGCGTTTACACCAAGCCGGACATCACCAACAACCGCGCGCCGTTTTTCAACTTCAACGCCCGACACGGATTCAATTCTCGGTTGGCGATTTCGGGCAACGCTTATGTTCGTTCGATTCGCACCAGCACGCTCAACGGAGACATCAACGAAGAATCGCTCGAACAGCAGGTCTATCAACTCAGCGACGATGACCGCGCGGCTTTGGCTGCCGCAGGTTTTACCGGAGTTCCCACCAACATCACGGCGACCAATACGCCGTTTCCCTTCTGGCGCTGCATTGCGCAAGTGTTGCAACGCGACGAGCCTTCGGAAAAATGCAACGGTTTGCTCAATCGCACGCGCAACGAACAATACAATTACGGCGGATCAGGCCAATTCACGCTGGTCAGCTTCCCGAACGGCCAGCGAAATCAATTGACGGCGGGTCTGGCCTTTGACCGCAGCAACCTGGATTTCACGCAATCCACACAACTCGGCTACCTGAATCCCGACCGCAGCGTCACCGGACTCAACGCCTTTGGCGACGGTGTGACGGGCGGTTTCGCGGACGATGAACCATTCGACACCCGCGTTGATCTGAACGGACGCATTCAAACATTCAGTTTGTACGCCACTGATTCGCTGGCTGTCGGCAATCAGTTCACGTTGTCGTTGTCAGGTCGTTACAACCGCACGACTGTCAAAAATAGTGATCGCATCAATCCCGGCGGCGGACGCGGTTCGCTGGACGGCGACCATACTTTTACCAGATTCAATCCGGCGGTTGGATTGACCTATCGCCCCACTCGCCATTTGAACGCTTACGTCAGTTACAGCGAAGGCAATCGCGCGCCGACTTCGGTTGAACTGGGTTGCGCCGATCCCGAATCGCCCTGCAAGTTGCCGAACGCCATGGCCGGAGACCCGCCGCTTCAACAAGTTGTCACGCGCACGGTGGAAGCAGGCATTCGCAGCGGTCAGGAAAGTCGGCTGAATTGGAACGTCGGCTGGTTTCGCGGCGAAAACCGCAACGACATTTTGTTTGTCGCTTCGGAACAGACAGGGTTCGGTTATTTCAAAAACTTCGGCAAAACGCGACGGCAAGGTTTCGAAGCCGATTTGAACGCGCGCATCTGGCGCTTTGGGTTTGGCGGCGGTTACACATTACTGGACGCGACTTACCAAAGCGAAGAAGAAGTGAACGGCGAAAGCAACAGCAGCAGCGACGCCGAAGCTCCGGGTTTGGAAGGTCTGATCGAAATCGAACCCGGCGCGAAAATTCCGCTCATTCCGCAACACATGTTCAAACTCTTTGCCGATTTGCAGGCGACCAAAAAACTTTCGCTGAATTTCGGCGTGCTGGCTTTGTCCGGCGCATTCACCCGCGGCAACGAAAACAACCAACATCAACCGGACGGAACGTATTACCTCGGCGAAGGCCGTTCTCCCGGTTACGCGGTGGCCAATTTCGGCGCGCGATATGAAATCAATCGTTACGTGGAACTGTTCGCACGTGTCAACAATCTGTTCGACAAACGTTATTTCACCGCTGCGCAATTGGGACCGACCGGATTCACGGCGGAAGGCAATTTCATCGCCCGCCCGTTTGAGCCGGTGGATGGCGATTATCCGGTGCAACATGCGACGTTTTTCGCTCCTGGCGCTCCGCGAGCGGCTTGGGCTGGAATTCGGCTGAAGTTCTGATTGGCCGCTTAAATACTTGTGACAGGCAAGGCGGATTGACCGTCTTTGCCTCAGACTCTGCCGGAATTTTCATCCGGCAAGTTCACTCGGAGCGATTCGCTCACACAAAAAACAACCCCTCGCTTCAATCTGAAGCTAACCATCAGGAGGAAAAACAATGAAATTGTTTGTGGTCATGTTGTTCGCAGCGGCAGTCGCGGTTGCCGCCATTCCCCAATCCGAAGCCGATTTTGAGGCGGCGATGAAACAGGTTCTGCCCACGTCCGGCAGTTTGCGCGGCAACGCCACGGCGAAAAACGCCGACGGAACCAAATCCGACGCAGCGAAATTGGAAAAAATCTTCAAGACTTCCGAAGATTTCTGGGCGGCGCGCAAAACTCAGGACGCGGTGGAGTGGTCGAAACAAGCCAAAGAAGCCGCTGCCGCCATCGGCAAACTGGCCGCTGACGGTGAATGGGACAAAATCCCTGATGAACAGAAAAAGATTCAGGCCACCTGCATGGCTTGCCACAACGCCCACCGCGAAAAACTGCCGGATGGAAGTTACAAGATCAAATAGCTCGCTTATAGCAGTTTTCTGATACGTGCGAACGTAAACCACTGATGGACACTGATTCACTCAGATCAACACAGAGCAAGCCTGAAACTCCATCTGTGTTTATCTGTGCTGATCCGTGTTCATCTGTGATCCTTCCTTTCAGTGTCGGTCGCATACAACTGAAAATCGCTATAAGGCTGGTCGAAAAAATAAGGTTGAAGATGTAACCAGCCATCGGGTATCTTTCCGCACGAAGTCGCTCACTGGCGCGCACGGCTTTTACGGCAGTGCGCGCTTTCCTTTTCATCATTTTCTCAACTCGCGAAAGGAGTTTGCATGAAACTGAAACTCATCCAACTGGCTGCGCTGTTGGTCGTCGTTCTGGCAATGACCGCGCTGGCATTCGGACAGGACAAGGCTGCTGAACAGTCTGGCGCTCCCAAACTGGTCGTGGACAAGGCTGTGTTTGAATTCGGCAAGGTCAAAGAAGGCGAAGAATTGAAGCACGTCTTCAAGATCAAAAACGAAGGCTCGGCGGAATTGACCATCCTCAATGTCTCGCCCGCTTGTGGTTGCACCGCCAGCGATTTTACCAAGTCATTGGCCCCAGGCACCGAAGGAACCATCACTCTGTCGGTCAAAACGACCGGCATGAACGGATGGACGGAACGATACGCCGATGTCATTTCCAACGACAAATCCCAACCGAATTTCAAACTCTGGTTGAAAATGGACGTGCAGAAACCGGCCAGCAACTGATCTGCCACCTGCCAGTCTTCAAGACGAAGATTCGGTCTACACAAAAGCGCGCGAAGGAATTGAAGCTCCGATTCCTGCGCGCTTTTTGCTTTTGGTAGTTGAAGGAAACACAAAAACGCGCGTGCCCTGATTGCTCAAAACACGCGCCAGCACGACTGTGAGTCGCTCTTATCTCGCCTCTTTTCAGGAAACCACCATTAGTTGCCCTTGTTCTTTTTCTTTCCTTTTTTCTCCATCTTCGCCTTCATCTTCATATCTTCCTTGCTGCCCAAGGCCGGAGCAGGTTTGAATTTCTTCGGCAGCGGAGTTCCAGTCGCGTTGGAATCCACTTCGACAATGTCACCTTTCATTCCGCCCAACGCGCCCAACAATTCATTCTTTTCTTTTTCCGGCACGTTGAATTTATCCAGCGTCGCCACCAGGTCTTCCACCAGCGCGCCGAATTCGCCCGCCGTTACTCCCATGTTCTTGTGCGAATCCTTCATGCTCAGGCCTTCGTATTTGCAACCGCCGCCGGTGGCCATGCACATAAACGCCTTGAGGTTGGTGACCAATCGAGCCGGATCGCTTTCGGCAAATTTCTTGTTGATGCGCGTATCGGCCAGCACGCGATTGGCAAAATCGTCCACCACCATTGAAATAGCCTTTTCGCCGCCGAGCCGTTCATAAAGCGATTTTTCCTGCGCCAGCGCTGGTATTGAAACTGCCGCCAGCAAACAAACGCTCAACAAAATTGTTTTCAGATTCTTCATTTGAGTTGCTCCTCCTTGAAAGCCAAGGCAGACGCGCAACTGCGCCTGCTTCAGCCACGAATACATTGATGGAAAAAAGTTGCAAGACTGCCGGGGTGAAAACCTCCTTCCCCTGCAAACGGGCTTACGCAATCAATGCCGGAACGGATTGCCGGATTGAAAAATTTCTTCGCGGCTTTAACTTCTGCGAGCGAGTTCGCGCAGCAAACTTTCGTATCCGCGAGCCATCGCCCAATGATGATTCCAGCGAAAGATGGGTTTGAAAACAGGCGACAACCATCGCAACAGCGGTTTGTCGGCGCGCAATCGCCAGTCGAAAGCGATGTGTGTTCCCTCGCCTTCTGGCGTCAAAGACCATTTGCCGCTGCCTACAAAATCGCCTGTGGCCTTGATTTCTATTGTGTGCGGTTTGGCGTGTTGGACGACTTCCGCCGTCCAGCGCAGCCGGTATGGCAACCAGCCTTTGGTAAAGAAATGAACCTTGTCGCCGACGTGATCTTCGCGGCCAGACGGTTCGGATTCGGCTCCCAAATATACGTCCGGCCACCAGCGCGGATAGTCTTTCCCTTCTTTCAGAATTTCGTACACCAACTCGCGCGTCGCGGGAACATGCCATTCAGTCAAAAACTCGTATTCATTTGCGGGCATCTCGTCTTGAACCTCCGGGTTAAGTTTCGACGGAAGTTACGCAAACTCGACGAAAAACAGATTTCACAACCAAGCAATGGAAGTAAACTTTGGGAAAGGCTTACGATTGGAACTCCGCCAGCAAGGCTAATGCTCAAGGTTGATGAAACATTCTTTCTTTACATTCCCTGTATGCGCTCCTACCATACAGCCCCAATGAAAGCGACGATTGAAAATTGCGAAGGCTTTGACTGGGATGAAGGCAATTCCAATAAAAACTGGCATCTTCACGAAGTAACCGATGGCGAATGTGAAGACGTCTTTTTTAATTTGCCGCTGCTCATTGCTGCTGATAAAAAGCACTCTGAAAACGAAACAAGATTTTTTGCGTTAGGGCGAACTGATGCTGATCGTTGGCTTTTTATCGTTTTTACAATGCCGGGCAAGTTGATTCGGGTAATTTCTGCCCGTGATATGACCAAACGCGAAGAGAGAATTTATGCCGAAAAAATTAAAAGAGATACCAGCGCTGAATAACGAAACAGCCGAGCGTGAGTTTTGGGCTGCCAACGATTCGACCGATTTCGTTGACTGGCAAACGGCTGAATCGGTTGTCTTGCCGAAACTAAAGCCGACCACGCGAACCATTTCGCTCAGGATTTCCGCCTCAATGCTGGCTAAAATCCGCATGGTTGCCAACAAGCGCAATGTGCCCTATCAATCACTGATTAAATCATTTTTGCAGGAGCGGATTGACGAAGAACTCAAACTATCCAAAGCCTGATTCATTCTCTTCAATTCACTCAAACGTTTCAGCATTGCTTTGAATCGCGGCGCGACGCTGATGCTGAGAATCAATGATTAAGTTCATCCAGCAACGCCTTCGCCTCTTGCAAATCCGCCGTGTCAAAGCCTTCGGTGAACCATCCGTAAATTTCCGCGAGCATCTGCCGCGCTTCGGCGCTCTTGCCTTGTCGTTGCCACAAACGCGCGAGGCTCGTGGCAGCGCGCAGTTCCCACGACTTCGCGCTCTGTTGCCGGGCGATCTCAATGGCCTTGCGATAACAGCTTTCCGCCTCCGCGCGTGCATTGCTAGCGACAGCTCTCAGCAGCAACTCACCTTTGATGCGCCAGAGTTCTGTTTCATAAACACGATCCCCGGTGCGTTCGATCAGCGCCAAGGCTTCTGCGATTGTCTCCAGCCCTTCTGCGCAGCGGTCTGCCAGCCGGAACACTTCGCCCAGACTTGCCAGAAGCCCGGTCATCGCCAGCGTTACGCCTGTGGCACGCAGGGATTCAATCGCCTGTTTCGCTCGCTCAAGCGCTGCTTCGGTCGGTTCCTGATACGCCAGAGTCAGGGCATTCCAGGTAATGGCATAATTGAGAAAGTCTCCCAGGGCGTACTCCTCGGCGAGCGCAATCACTTTCTCAAACTCTTGCTGGCTGGACTGCCAATCCCGAAGATTGTAAAGAACCGTCCCTGTCGTAAAATGAGCGCCACCCAGACTGAAGGGATGAGATGTTTGCTCGGCCAGCGTGATTGATTCCTGCGCCAGTGCCAAGGCTCTGTCCGGATAGCCAAGCGCCCACAGAGAGTAGCTATGCGTGCGGCGCGCCATAATTCCCAGGTCCTCGTTAAAGAAGGAAAAATAAGCCTCGTGGTATTCCCGGCGATCCAGGGCGAGCGCGCGTTCCCCATGCTGATGGGCGGAGACAGGTTCTCCTTGATAAAAGTGGACAGCGGCCCAATGCATAGAGGCCATAACCAGCAGCACCGGGTCCTGGGCTTGCTCCGCCAGTTGCATAATCTGCTCACACAGTCCCTTCACGATTACAAATTCGGCTCGCATAAGGTGATAGATCGTCACGCCACTTAGAGCAGCGACGAGACGGGGATCATCGCCCATCTGCCGACACAGTTGCCGTGCCCGGTTGAAGGCCGCTCCGGCCTCCGGCGCAGCCCAACTCAGGACGGACTGCAACGAGAAGCCCAGCGTTAATTGCAGGCTGAGTTCTCGTCCGTCACGCTCCGGCGTTTCCGGCGATTTGAGCAACGCTGCTAAACCACGCTCGGCAAGCTGCACCGCTTCCCGATGCGCATTGACCTGCACCGCATTGCGCGCCGCCTGCAAAAAGGAATCGCTGGCGCGCGCATAATCCCTCGCCGCTTCCCACAGTACCGCTAGTTCATTCGCCACACTCGCGCTGTCTGCGGCGTAACAAGCTTCCAATGCCAGAGCCACGTCGCGGCTGTGCGTGGCTTTGCGCGTGGCGCGCAAACCGGCATAGAGCGCGTTCTGATACAGCACATGCACGAAGCGATACTTGAGCGTCAACGCGCCATTCGGAAACTCCGCTTCACTCGTCAGCTTCACAAACGCAAAGACGCGCTCCAGCTTTTCCAGCCGTTCTTCCACTTCGTCCGCATCAAGCTTCAGCACCTGTGCCACGACTGCTGAATCGAATTCATAACCCTGCACACTCGCGCAGGTGAGCAGCTTGCGGTCGTCTTCGCCAAGTTGCGCGATCTTGCGTTCGATCATCCCGCGCACCGATTCCGGCAATTCGCGTTCGATGTCCGGCAGCGTTTGTTCCAGCGCCCACGTAGAACAGACTTCAGTCTGTTGCTCTGGCGCGGGCAACAGACTGAAGTCTGTTCTACGAATCACGCCGCGATCCCGCAGGTAGCGCACCAAATCCGCCATAAACAACGGACTGCCTTCCGTCTTCGCGTGAATCAGTTTGGCAAAGTCGGGCGGAAAGGCGTGGCGCGGAAATTCGAGCGTGAGGTATTCGGCGATTTCAGCGTCCGTCAAAAACTCCAGTAACAATTCCCGACACAGCCCGCGCACCTGTAAATCCGGCTTAATCTGCAAGAACGGATGCTTCACCAGCAGCATATCCGAAGGCCGATAGGTCACAACAATCAGCACGCGCAGCGCGTCAAACTTGCCCGCGAGAAAACTCAGCAGATCAATCGTCGAGACATCCGCCCAGTGCAGATCGTCAAAGAAAATCACCAGCGGCTGCGGTGTCGCTACGGCTTGCAGGAAGCTGGCGAGTTCGCGCTTCATCCGTTCCTGCGAAGCGGCTTTGACTTCATTGAGCAACCGTGCGGATTCTTCGCTGTCGCCCGCAAGCGGCATCACTTGCGCATACCACGTCGGCGCAAGCTGCTTCAGCTTCTCCCGGTGGAGCAGGTTATTAACCTGCTCTACCACACCAGTCTTCTCCCGGTGGAGCAGGTTACTAACCTGCTCTACATCAGCCGCCAATAAACTTTCCAACGCTTCGAGCAACGGCAAATACGCTTCGGTTCCCGCGAGCCGCTCCGAACATCGCCCGCGCGCAATCGTGCAATGCCTGTCCGCCGTCAGTTCAGCGAGGAAATCTTCGACCAGCGTCGTCTTGCCGATGCCCGGTTCGCCTGCGACACACAGCAACGAACCGCGACCGTCTCTTGCTGCGTTGAAGGCGGTGCGTAATTCGTTTCGTTCCGGTTCGCGCCCGACAGTATGACGCTGCGTTGAGGTAGCCGCCCAGGGGGCTCCTGCCGGCTTGCTGCTAACGTTCGGAGTAAGCAGCATCGTGTTGGCTTCCAGCGATTCATCCGTTTGCGGTGGTTCTTCAGTCGGCAAGCCGATGCGCCGCAACAAATCGGTGAAACGTGGATCGTGGCGGAACGAAACGAATTGTTCTGGCAAGACGCCCCAAAAAACCAACTCGCCATTGCGTTCGGCAAACGCTTGCTCCAGCCAGACAAACGCCTCCTCAACTTCGTCAAGAAAGGCATAACAATAAGCCAGCAACACTGCGGGCACGTAGTGTTGTTCCCTCATTGCGCGGATTTGTTGCACGATTTGCCGCGCCTCTGCCTGTCTGCCTGCGTGGGCATAGACTCCGCAAAGGTTCGCCCAGGCAAGGGGCACTGCTTCCCCCACGAGCGCCTGTTGCAAGGCGTCTTCCGCTGCTGCATAGTTTTCTAACGCCCAATGACAAGTGCCCAGCAGTCGGTACGCTTCACTGAAGTGCGGGTCAATTTCCAACAGCGCTTGCGCCACGCCCATAGACTCCTCATACCGCTCGGCAAAGATGAGCGTCCAGCCCGCTATAATGCCACTCACAAGCGAGAAGGGGTCAAGCTCCCGCGCGCGCCGGGCGGCGGTCACCGCTTCCTCACGGCGCCCCATTGCGGTCAGCCAAACGGCATGCCAGGCGTGTGTCAGCGCATCATTGGGATTAAGCGCCAAAGCTCGCGCCAGGCTCTGCTCCGCCGCTGAAAAATCCCAATCAATAAAAAATTGCAACTGTGCCTTCGACCGCCAGGCATCGGCCAACTCAGCCTCAATTTCCAGGGCTCTGGCGATGGCCGCCCGCTCCCTGGCAATCACTTCAGGCCGAGCGTCATAGCCGAAGTACCATAAGGAACTGCAAGCCTCGGCAATCCCGGCATAAGCTGGGGCATAGTCTGATTCGAGCGCCAGCGCCTGCTCGAAATATTCAATGGCTTTGCCCCAACCTGCTTCGGTGTATTTGCCAAACTGAAACCGCCCTTTGAGATAAAGCTGATACGCTTCGGTGTTATCGGTATAACGCTTCATCACCGCCGCTTTCTTCGCGCCCAGCAATTTCACTTTCAGCGCATCCACCACCGCCAGCGTGATTTCATCCTGCACGTCAAAGATGTCTTTCATCTCGCGGTCGTACCGCTCCGACCACAGTTGATAGCCGTCCGCCGCATTGACCAGTTGCACGTTGATGCGGATGCGATTGCCCGCTTTGCGGACGCTGCCCTCCAGCACCGTATTGACGTTCAGCGTTTTGCCGATCTCGCGCGCTTCGGCGTTCTTGCCCTTGAAGGAAAAGGCCGAAGTGCGCGCCGCGACTTTCAACTCGCCAATCTTCGCCAGCGCATTGAGCAATTCTTCCGCCAGCCCGTCGCAGAAGTATTCGTTTTCTTCGTCCGCGCTGATGTTCGCAAACGGCAGCACGGCGATGGAATTCAGATTCGGAGTTGCGGCTGGCGTATGAGGCGGCAGGATTTGCGTTTCGACTTCTGCGGCAAGCAACGAAGCGGAAGGCGAGAACAACGGCACAGCCTCACCGCTGGCGCGATCCATTTGCCGCTCGATTTCTCGTAACGCCTGCGCCACTTCGCTCGCCGTCGGACGCTCACGCGCGTCTTTGCTGAGCATCCGCAAAATCAGTGCATTCAGCGCGGCTGGCAATTCCAGCTTCCACTGCATCAAGGGCGCAGGCTCCTGCAATGTGATCGCGTGTAGATAGCCGACCAAGGTTTCCGCCTTGAACGGATGCCGCCCCGTCGCCAGTTCATACAGCACAATGCCGAGCGCGAATACATCCGACGGATGGCTGACCGTTTCGCCGCGTGCCTGTTCCGGCGACATATACGCCACCGTGCCCATCACCGTCCCCGGCATCGTTTGCTGTAAGAGGGTTTCGGAATCTTCATCCCTCATCCCGCCGCCCTCAGCCCTCCGGCGCAGCCGCGCGAGGCCGAAATCCAGCACCTTCACGTAACCATCGTCACGCACCATGATGTTGTCCGGCTTGATGTCCCGATGCGTGATGCCTGCGGCGTGTGCGGCGCTCAGGGCTTTTGCCATTTGCGCACCCAAGGTCAACAGGTTTTCCAGCGAATTGTTTTCTGCTATCACTGCGCGCAAGGTCCGCCCGGCGACCAGTTCCATCACGATGAAACGCCCCGCCTCGCATTCGCCAATGTCGTAAACGGTGATGATGTTTGGATGACTGAGCGCCGATGCCGCCTGTGCTTCCTGCTCGAAGCGGCGCACTCGATCAGCGTCTGAGGTCAACTCAGCAGGCAGGAGTTTGAGCGCAACTTTGCGTTTGAGACGTGTATCTTCCGCCAGCCAAACTTCGCCCATTCCACCCGCGCCAAGTTTGCTGATAATCCGGTAGTGCGAGAGCGTTGTATTAGGGGATACGAGTTCTTTCATTTGTCTTAAGCCGCCTATTTCGCGGACTGTTCCTGCAATTCGTTGAGCAAGGCTTTGGCCTCTTTCAAATCAGCCGTGTCGAAGCCTTCGGTGAACCAGCCGTAAATCTCCGCGAGCGTCCGCCGCGCTTCGGCGATCTTGCCCTGCCTCTGCCACAGACGCGCGAGGCTCGTTCCGGCACGCAGCTCCCACGATTTCGCGCTTTGCTGTTTCGACACCTCGATGGCCTTGCAAAAATAACTCTCTGCTTCCGCAGACGCCTCGCTTGTCTGTGAGTTGCTGGCGACGGACTGCAGCAGCAATTCGCCTTTGATGCGCCAAAGTTCTGCTTCCCAAACACGCTCCCCGGTGCGTTCAGCCTGCGCCAAGGCTTCCGCGATGACAGCCAACCCTTCCCCACAACGATCCGCCAGCCCAAACACTTCGCCCAAGATTGCCAGATACGCGGTCAGCGCCAGCGTCACGCCTTTGCCGCGTAACGAGGTAATCGCCTGTTGCGCCCGTTCAAGCGTTATTACTGTCGGTTCCTGATACGCCAGCGTCAGGGCATTAAAAGCAACGGCGTAATTAAGCATGTCTCCCAGGTCGTATTCAGCGGCGAGCGCTAACACCTGCTCAAATTCCTGATGGCTGGACGGCCAATCCCGCCGCGTATGAAGGATCATCCCGGTCGCCAGATGAGCCCCTGCCAGACTGAAGGGATGAGCGGTTTGCTCGGCCAGCGTGACCGCTTCCTGCGCCAGTGCCAGAGCGCTGTCCACGTACCCAAGCGTCCACAAACAGTAACTCTGGTGGCGGCGCGTGGTAATGCCCAGGTCTTCGTTAGAGACGGAAAGATAAGCGGCGTGATTTGTCCGGCGATCCAGCGCGAGCGCACGCTCTCCATCCTGATGGGCCGAAACAAGTTCCCCCTGGTAATAGCGGACGAAAGCCCGGCACATAAAGACTCTGACCAGCAGCACCGGGTCCTGGGCTTGCTCCGCCAAATGCAACATCTGCTCCCCCAGTCGCTGCGCTGGCTCAAATTCAGCCTGGAGCGCGTGATAAGGCCACACGCCGCTCAAAGCAGCGAAAAGCCGGGGATCATTGCCTGCCCGTTCACACAGTTGTCTGGCTCGGTTAAATGCTGCACCAGACTTTGGCGCAGCCCAACTCAGGACGGACTGCAACGAGAAGCCCAGCGTCAATTGCAGGCCCAGTTCTCGCCCGCCGCGCTCCGGCGTTTCCGGCAACTTGCCCAACGCTGCCAGCCCATGCTCGGCAAGCTGTACCGCTTCCTGATGGGCATGAATCTGCGCCGCATTGCGTGCCGCCTGCAAAAAGGAATCGCTGGCGCGCGCATAATCCCGCGCCGCTTCCCACAACAGCGCCAGTTCATTCGCCACACTCGCGCTGCGTACGCCGTAACAAGCTTCCAACGCCAGCGCCACGTCGCGGCTGAGCGTGGCCTTGCGGGTGGCGCGCAAACCGGCATAGAGCGCGTTCTGATACAGCACATGCACGAAGCGATACTTGAGTGTCAGCGTGCCGTTCGGAAACTCTGCTTCACTCACCAGTTTCACGAACGCAAACACGCGCTCCAGCTTTTCCAATCGCTCTTCCACAACATCTGGCTCAAGCTTCAGCGCCTGCGCCACGACTGCCGAATCGAATTCATAGCCCTGCACGCTCGCCGCGGTGAGCAGCTTGCGGTCGTCTTCGCTGAGTTGCGCAATCTTGCGTTCGATCATACCGCGCACCGACTCCGGCAACTCGCGTTCGATGTCGGGCAAGGCTTGCGCGAGCATGGGGACGCACGTGCCCCGCGTGCATTCTTCTTCCTCAATCACGCCGCGATCTCGCAGGTAACGCACCAGGTCAGCCATAAACAACGGACCGCCTTCCGTCTTCGCGTGAATCAGTTTGGGAAACTCTGGCGGGAAGCGATGGCCCGGAAATTCCAGCGCCAGGTATTCGGCAATCTCGGCTTCCGTCAAAAACTCCAGCGACAATTCCCGACACAATCCGCGCGCCTGCAAATCCGGCTTGATCTGCAAGAACGGGTGGTTGCTGAGCAACATATCCGAAGGCCGATACGTCACGACGATCAGCACCTTCAACCCGTCAAATTTACCCGCCAAAAAGCTGAGCAAATCAATCGTCGAGACATCCGCCCAATGCAAATCGTCAAAGAACAAGATCAGTGGACGCCGCTCCGTGAGGGCTTGCAGAAAGTTCGCCAGCTCTCGCTTCATTCGTTCCTGCGAAGCGGCTTTGACTTCGGCCAGCAGTTTCGCATCGGAAAAATTCTCCGCGGACAGCAGCGCAACCTGCGCATACCACGTTGCGGCAATACGTCGCATCAGTTGAGCCGCGCCGCCCAACACTTCGTCACCCAGTTTCATGGTGCGCGCCAGTGAGTGCGTGTCAGCCTGGCGTAACAGTGTTTCGAGTGCTTCCAGCAGTGGCAGGTAAGCCTCCGTTCCGGCCAGCCGTTCCGAACATCGCCCGCGTGCAATCGTGCATTGATTCTCTGCCGCAAGTTCCGCCAGAAAATCTTCCACCAGCGTCGTCTTGCCGATGCCCGGCTCGCCTGCGACGCAAACCAGTGAACCGCGTCCGTCTTTCGCTGTGTTGAAGGCCGCGCGCAAATCGTTGCGCTCCATCTCGCGCCCCACAGTGTGACGAACCGTCTTACGGGAATGCGCTATCGCGCGCTTCCCTTCTTGCTCATGGGTTATGCCGACAAGGTGTCTGAAGCGCTGCCAGGTTTCCTCCATCAACGCCTGGAATCGCGCTTCGTGTCGGATATTCGCAAGTAACGGATCAAGATTCGCCAGCAACGGATAATTCACCATGCCCTTGCGCACGGAAAGTTCAAGAAAGTCGAGGGCTTTGTCGCTCTCGCGGATGAGGGCGAAACAACGCGCTACATTCAGAGCAAAATGGCAATCGTGCCGCGCCAGTTGCTCAAAATCGGGAGTGTAATGTTGTAAGGCAAGTTCTTTTTGACCGGACAGAGCGTGTTTGAGAAACAACCCGTGATGCATATAGAACACGCCGGATGGGATTTCGGCGAACTTATCAATGTGCGCGATGGCCTCGCCGGTTTGCCCGCACAAAGCCTTGGTGTTCGCCACGTTCCAAAGCAAAAGTGGGGATTCAGGGTCCATTGCCAAACCTCGTTCCATCCACGATATGGCCTGGCTGAATTCTCCACGAAAATTGTAAGTAGCCCCCTTCAACTGAGCGGTTAGCGGATTGAGCGGGTCAAGCGTGAGAAGGATCTCCACCGACTTTGCCGCTTCCGCGTGATTTCCGATGAAAGCGTTGAAAGCCGAATACCAAAACAAGGCTTCCGTATGGCCCGGCTGAATTGCGAGAGCTTGTTTCAATGAACGAATCGCCTGCTCGATATTTCCCTCGGAATAGGTCAACAGCCCTTGCAAGCTAAAGCCGTGCGCGGACATGGGATTCAGGGCAAAGATTTTTTGCAGGCATTCGTTTGCCAGCCGCAGGTAGTTTTCATTGAGGTTGCTGGTTAACCGAAAATACGAATGGTAGGTGTAGCCAAGGGCGGCATACAGCAGTTCGTTTTCGCCGATGATTTCCAATCCTTGTTTGAGCAGTTCGATGGAATGGTCAAACGCGGCGGGGACGCCTTCCGCTAATTTGGCTTTGGCGCGCAGATAGAGGTCATACGCCCGCACGTCGGCAATCGGATGTTCCGCCATTTGGCGCTTTTCCTCTTCGCTCAAGGTAATTTTCAAGGCTTCGACGATGGAGCGCGAAACGCTTTCCTGCATCTTGAAGATGTCTTCAAGTGTGCCGTTATATTTGTCTGCCCATAAATTGGCGTCCGATACACCGTCAATCAGTTGCACGGAAATCCGCAAACTCTGCCCGGCTTTCCGCACGCTGCCATCCAGGACATAGCGCACGTTGAGTTCCGACGCAATGGTTTTCAAATCTTTTGGGGTGCCTTTCAGCCGTCTGGTCGAGTTGCGGGAAATCACGCGCAGGGAGCGAATTTTCGACAAATCAGAGATCAACTCTTCCGCCAATCCATCACAAAAGTATTCGTTTTCTTCGTCCGCGCTGATATTCATAAACGGCAGAACGGCGATGGAGGGCGCGGGTGAGACGAAAGACTGGCTGGCGCTGGACAAAATCATCGTTTCGCTTTGCACGCGAGCAATCTCGAAGCGTTCCAGTGCTTGCAACGCCTGCACGACTTCGCTCGCCGTCGGACGCTGGCTCGCGTCCTTCGCCAGCATTCGCAACAGCAAATCATTCAATGCCACAGGCAGTCTCGGCTGCCATTGCCGGGGCGGCGCAGGCGTTTGCAAGGTGATCGCGTGCAGGTAGCCAACCAACGTTTCCGCTTTGAACGGATGCCGTCCCGTCGCCAATTCATAAAGCACGATGCCTAGCGCGAACACATCGGACGGGTAACTGACCTTTTCGCCACGCGTTTGTTCGGGCGACATATACGCAACCGTGCCAAGCAAAATGCCCGGCTTCGTCTGTTGAGTCAGTGTGGCGGCTACAGTATCGCCCGCGTGGTCAGGCAGCAGCCGTGCGATGCCGAAATCCAGCAACTTCACATACCCGTCGTCGCGCACCATGATATTGTCAGGCTTGATGTCCCGATGCGTGATGCCTGCGGCGTGCGCGGCGCTCAAGGCTTTGGCCATCTGCGCGCCTAATGTCAGCAACGTCTCAATAGAATTGTCTTCCACAATCACCGCGCCCAGCGTGCGACCGGCAACCAGTTCCATCACGATGAAGCGCCCGGCCTCGCACTCGCCAATGTCGTACACGGTGATGATGTTCGGATGACTGAGCGCGGAGGCGGCCTGCGCTTCCTGCTCAAAGCGGCGTACGCGCTCAGCGTCAGCGGTCAGTTCGGCGGGCAAGAGCTTGAGCGCGACCTTGCGGCGCAGGCGCGTGTCTTCGGCCAGCCAGACTTCGCCCATCCCGCCCGCGCCAAGTTTCTCGACGATGCGGTAATGCGACAAAATTGTGTTTGCTGATAGCTTCTGGTTCACCTTGTAAAAATTCACAGCGCCAGACCGAGAAAATCAAGCTGTCTTCATACCGGCAACGTTTTCCAACCCCATTTCCTTAATCAACTGATCGCGCAACACGAATTTCTGCACTTTGCCGCTGGCCGTCAGCGGAAAGGCTTCGATAAAGCGGAAGAACTTCGGCACTTTGTGGCGCGCGATGTTGGCCTTGCAATGCTCGCGGAGTTCGTCTTCGCTCGCAGCTTCGCCGGGTTTCAATCGTATCAAGGCGCAGACTTCTTCGCCCATGAACGCATCGGGAATGCCTACGATTTGCGCTTCGGCGATTTTCGGATGGCGCATCAGAAAGGCTTCGATCTCCGCCGGGTAAATGTTTTCGCCGCCGCGAATAATCATGTCTTTCACGCGACCTACGATGTTGATGTATCCGTCTGCGCGCATGACGGCCAAATCTCCGCTGTGCAACCAGCCGTCGGCGTCCAGCGTTTCCGCCGTTTTATCCGGCATGTTGTAGTAGCCGACCATATTCGCATAACCGCGCGTCCACAGTTCGCCGGATTGTCCGCACTGGCAGGTTTCGCCCGTTGCGGGATTGACGATCTTGATTTCAGTGTGCGGGATTGTCAGACCTACGGTAGCGGATTTCATTTCAAAGCTGTCGGTGTAAAACGATTGCGTGACGGCTCCGGTGGTTTCGGTCATGCCGAAGACAATCGAACAATCCGCGCCGATTCGCTCTTTGATTTGCTCCATCAGTATGACTGGAACAGGCGTCGCTCCGGTGAAGATGTTTTTCAAACTGGATAGATCGAATTCGGCAAAGCGCGGATGATTGAGCATCGCCACCAGCATAGTCGGCACGGCAAACGTGAACGTGCCTTTTTCCTTTTCAAACAATTCAAGTTGTTTGAGCGGGTCAAACGCAATCAGCGGAATCAGAGTGCAGCCCAGATAGAGCGAATAAATGATCGCGCCCAAACTGCCTGCAATGTGAAAGTACGGCATCGAAGTCACGTAACGCTCATCTGCGGTCAAGGCTCCGCGCGCGCAGGCGATGTGCGATTGGTTGACCAGACTGTAATGCGTCAGCATGACGGCTTTCGGAAATCCGGTTGTGCCGCTGGTGTATTGCATCTGCACTACGTCGTGAACTCCAACCGAAGCCTGGCGGGCTTTCAGCTCTCCGTCCGAAATCTGATCGGCCAACGCTGTGATTTGCGAATACAGCAACACGCCGGGCTTGGCTTCTTTGCCGAACAAAACGACTCGTTTCAATCTAGGCAGCTTTTCGGAATTCAGTTCCTGATTCAAAGGATCGCTGAGCGATTTCAATTCCGGCGCAATCGAATAGACCGCATCCAGGTAAGAATATCCGCGCAGGTCTTCGATCATAAACAGCGCCTTGATGTCGCCCTGTCGCAAGGCGTATTCGATTTCTGCCGCCCGGTAATTGGTGTTGATGGTCACCAGCACGCCGCCGATTTTGGAAACGGCCATTTCCAGAAACACCCATTCCGGCACATTGGTCGCCCAGACGGCGACGTGATCGCCTTTTTCAATGCCGAGCGCCATCAATCCTTTTGCCAGTTGATTGACAGTGTCGCGGTATTGCCGATAGTTCATCCGCAATTCCAGCCCGAATTCCGGGTAGTGATAGACCAGCGCTTCTTTGTCGGGGAGTTCCGCCGCGCGTTGATCGAGCAAATCGCCGAGCGTCAAATCAATCAATTCCGTGCCGAAGGCTTCGGCTTCCCAATGTGCCAGATTATTCTGTATTCCCATTTCCGTTGCTCCTGAATGAATGGTCTTCCACGAAGTCACACGAAATTTCATGAAGAAAATCATACTTCGTGTTTTCTTCGTGTGGCTTCGTGGGAGAAAGTCTATCTTGCTAAAGCGTGGTATTCGCGGTTCGGAATCATTCCCGTCGCTGAAGCCATGCGGTTAGTGAAGTTGTACATCGCGGCGATTTCAATCACGTCCCAGACTTCTTCCAGCGTCAGCCCCAGGCTTTGCAGATGAGCGATGTCTTCCGCCGAAGCGTTGACAGGCGTTTCTGTCAACAACGTGGCGAAATCCAGCACGGCCTCCATCCTGGCGTCGAGTCCGGAGCGTTTGTAATCCAGTGTGATGCGGTCGGCTTGTATCGGATCGCCGAGCGTCTGTCGCAATGCGGCTCCGTGCGCAACCAGACAATACAAACAACCGTTGGCCATCGAAACCGCGACAGCGATCATTTCGCGCTCAGCGGCGCTCAGGTTAGCGGTCGGTTCGTGCAATTGTTTGTAATGCGCAAACCATGCGCTGAAACGTTCAGGCCGAAAGCTGTAAACGCGAAAGACGTTCGGCACGAAGCCGATTTTCTCTTTGGCTTTTTTGAACAGACCTTGCAGGCTTTCGGGCAACTGATCTTCGGCTGGAACGGGAAACCAACTGATTTGTTCTTCATTCATCGCTTCTCTCCTGATGATTCAAAACTGCCGTGACGGCCCGCGCCGCTGGCAAAGCGCGAAGCGCCTTCGCGCGCTCCGGCTTCCAGAGCTTTCAAACCGTGATTGAATTCGTTCAGCAAAGCGTCAGGCAAATTCAAATCGTGTTGTTCGTAAGCCGACATTCGGTCGCCGCGCATGCAAACTTGCGGAAATGCCGCGATTTCGCGCGCCAGTTGTTCGGCAGCGGCGCGAGCCTCGCCTTTTTTGACTACGCGATTGACCAATCCCATTTGCAGAGCTTCTTCGGCGCTGACCGGGCGACCGGTCAGAATCAAATCCAGCGCGCGACTCAAACCAATCAAACGCGGCAAACGAATCGTTCCGCCGTCAATCAGCGGAACTCCCCAGCGGCGACAAAACACGCCCAACACGGCGTCTTCTTCTGCGACGCGCAAATCGCACCACAACGCCAATTCCAAACCGCCCGCGACTGCGTGGCCTGAAATCGCCGCAATGACCGGTTTGCCGAGCAGCATACGCGAAGGCCCCATCGGTCCGTCGCCAATTGGATCAACGCGATTGCCTTGTCCGGCAGCGACGGCTTTCAGATCGGCTCCGGCGCAAAACGTTCCATTGTCGCCATACAACACGCCGACCGAAGCCGAATCGTCAGCGTCGAATTGGCGAAAGGCTTCGGCCAGCGCTTCTGCCGTCGCGCGGTCAACCGCATTGCGGACTTCCGGGCGGTTCAAGATGACGGTCGTGATTGCGCCTTTCTTTTCGATGGAAACTGTCATAAGCAAAAAATCAAAAGGCAAAAGGCAAAAAGCAAATATCAAAAGCACGAAGCCATTTTTGACTTTTGATATTTGCCTTTTGATTTTTGATTTTCAGTTCAGAGCTTGCATTGTTTGGCGATGATTTCTTTCATGATTTCAGAAGCGCCGCCGCCGATGGTGTTCAGGCGGGCGTCGCGCCAGGCACGGCCAATCGGATATTCGGTGGTGTAGGCGAAACCGCCCATGATCTGCATGCAATCGTACATGACCTTTTGATCCAGATCGCAGCAGAACAATTTGGCCATGGTGATTTCCTTGACGGCGTTTTCTCCGCGATTCATCAAATCCAGCGCGCGATAACAGAGCCATTTGGCGGCTTCGACGGCGGCCAGATGTTCTGCGAATTTGTGTCGCCAGACCTGAAACGAACCAATCGGCTGGCCAAAGGCTTTGCGCTCTTTGCCATAAGCGACGGCGTATTCAATGGCGCGTTCCATCTTGTAAACCGCCCCCAAAGCCGCCACCAGCCGCTCGCCCTGGAAATTGTGCATGACGTAATAAAAGCCCTTGTTCATTTCGCCCAGCAGATATTTGCGAGGAACGCGGCAGTTGTCGAAAAACAGTTCCGCCGTGTCCGAAGACAGGTTGCCGACTTTTTTGAGCTTTTTGCCAACGCTGTAACCGGGCGTAGAGGTCGGAAAGATGACGAAGGAAACGCCCTTGTAACCTTCTTCGCCAGTGCGAACGGCCAGCAGAATAAAGTCTGACCGAGTGCCATTGGTGATCCATAGTTTCTGACCGGAAATGACGAAATCGTCACCGTCAATCACCGCGCGAGTTTTGAGCGCGGCCACGTCGGAACCACCACCGGGTTCGCTGATGCCGAGCGCCGCGATGTAATCTCCGGCGACAGCGGGTTTCAGAAACAGTTCGCGCTGTTCGTCGGTGCCGAGTTCTTCCAGCACGGGCAAGGTCATGTCCGATTGCACCATCAAGGCCATCGCTACGCCGCCGTTGTTGGCATAAGACAATCCGTCCAGATAAGCCGCCGTCGCCCACCAGTCCAATCCGTTGCCGCCCCAGCGCGGATCGGTGCGAATGCCGAACAAACCCAGATCGCCTGCTTTTTTGAACAATTCGCGCGGAAAGATTCCGGCTTCGTCCCACTCTTCGGCGAAAGGAGCGATTTCCTTCTGGCAAAACTGTTTGACGGTTTCGCGCAACATGGCGTGTTCTTCGTTGAAGTAAGGATAGGCTTGTCCGGCTTCGACAGCCTGCGGTTTGGTTGCTGCTGACATAATTTTGTCCTCCGAAAATGGCGCTCAAATGCGTTGTTGATGATTTTTGAAGATTGCTACGAATGAAGGGATGCCGACGATTTGCGCCAGCGCGGCGGAAAGTAGCATAGCTCTATGGCAAAGCCAACGCAGCAATTGGCCAAAGGCGACGTTCTCTGCCATCGAAAATCCCGGACTTCATCAATGCCTGCCGAACAGCGGCAGAATCAGTTCGACCAGAATCAGCACGACAATGATGATTTCAAGCGTCTGGCTTTGGACGGCGTGCAAACGGTCGTTCATCAGGTCGTAAAAATCCGAGATGATTTCCATCTTGCGCGAAATGGTGGTTTCCCATTCCTGCAAATAAAAACGCTTCGCCGCCGCCGAATGCAACCGCGCCAGGAACAAATCGCCGACCAGTTTCAGCGCGTTTTCGACTCGTTCCGACATCAGCGAAGATTCCAGTCGCAATTCGGCCAGGTCTTCGATGGATTTTCGATAAGGCGTTCGCAGCGGAATCGGCCATTCGATTCGTTTGCGAACCAAACCGGCGTATTCGCTGATGCGTTTGTCCAGTTGATGGTCAATGTATCGCGCTTCCAGCAATTCAACGTTGATAAGTTCCAGCACGCTGGCGGTGTCTTCGTAATCGGGGTCGTAAATCACCGATGCGTTCCAATCTATCAAGGTCACGTCGTGTTCGTAATAGCTGATGTTTTGCGCCAGAGCTTCGTCCTGTTGCGAACGGCTGAGTTTTCCTGTCTCGAACCGCAAAATTTGAGCCAGCGTCGCTTTGTGATTGGCCGTCAATTCTTCAGCAGTCAGCGGAGCGTCCAGTTTTTCCAAAATGAACAGGTAGTAATCCTCCACCAGATCGGCCAGTTTGGGGCGAACGATGGCTGGTTCGATTTTCAGCATCAGGGCTTCGACCTGTTCTTTGGCGTGAGTTTCCAGGTTCAGCGCGTACAGATCGTGACTGAGTTGCGGCAATTGATCGAGCGGCACATTCGCCAAAGTCCAACGATACGAAATGCTGACGGCGCCGAAATCGAAAATCGTAGCTTGAATGTTCCCTGCCGTTGGAAAATGGCCGGTGGCAATGCCCAGATGCAGAATTTGCGGTGGTGTGGTGTACTGCATATAGGTCGGCGTTTGTTTTTTGCGTGACAGCGGCTGCACAGGAGTCGTCGCCATCATCGCGCTCAGACGTTCCAGCGAAACTTCGTACCCGATGTCGAAGGCGAACATCGCAACGACCTGCCCCTGCAAGATTTGCGTCATAAATTTTCCTTTTGTTGATTTTGGGAACAGCGACTGCTTCGCCATCCTACCACCAAAGATTTGCGCGGAGTATAATCCGCGCGTCTCAAAAACAACTTGAACACTTTAAGGAGTCAGCAGTGATGTTGTCGGTCAACAGATGCAAGCGGTTTGTCGCCCAGTCTCTGGCAATCATCGTGATTGTCTTTGCCGCTTCGACGGTTGCAGAAGCGCAAAAAGCCGATCCCAGAGACCCGAAAAACTCCGAGTTGGGAGTTCAACTCATCAAACAGGTCATCGAAGCTCGCGGCGGCGCGAAGTACACGAGTTTCAAAACCGTGCTCGCCGAAGGACAATTCACTCCATTCGACAATGGCGTTTCAACCGTTCCTGCGCCGTTTACCTATTGGCACATTCTGTTCAACAAGGAGCGCGTGGATTTCGGCAAGGGCAAAAAGAAAAATCGCCGCATTCAGGTCAATGTAGGCCAGACCGGCTGGGTATATGACGGCGACGCTGAAACGCTGAAAGACCAAACCGCGCAACAGATCAAAACTCACGTGGAAGACAGCCGGTTCGACATTGATCGAATACTGCGCGAAGGCTGGAACGCAGAAGGCGTCGAAGTCCGATTTGCCGGACGCGAAGAGCTTCGTCCGGGCGAACGCGCCGATGTCGTCGTCATTAAACTCGATTCCGACGTGACGGTTCAGCTTTGGCTGGATCGCAACACTCGTCTGCCGCTCAGCCTGATTTATGAGCGAACGGAAGGCGGCGGCCTGGTCAAAAACGAATACCGCTTTTTTCAATGGGTGAGCTATGACGGGGTCAGATTCCCAAACATCGTGGACTTTTACCGCGACGGCATTCAAATGAATCGAGTCAATTATTCTTCGATCAAGCTGGACGCGCCGATCAGCGAGGAAATTTTCGCAAAACCGGCGAATGTCAAAGCGATTAAATAAACGATTGGCAGTGGACAAATGAAAATCCGCGAGATCATTTGGCCTGAATCTCAAGTTGATCATATTGCTCGACATGGCGTAACACCTAAAGAGGTGGAGGAAGTCTGTTTTGGACAATCTTTGGTCCAACGCGCTAAATCAGAAGGAGAGAATCCGGTCTATTACCTACTTGGCCAGACTCTAGCCGGACGTTACGTGTTTTGCGTTGTCATTCAATTCCCTGATGGTAATGGCTACACTGTGACGGCTCGACCAATGACGGAAAAAGAGAAGCATCGTTTCAAACAATGGAAAAACAAATGAGCACAGAAAAAATCATCCAAACAGATTCGATTAGTGAATTAGCTCGTTTTTGGGATACGCATGACCTGACGGATTTCGAGCAAGAGTTAATAGAGGTTCCAGAGCCGGTTTTCGAGCGAGAAACAATGGTCAGTATCCATTTACCACTTGCCGAAGCTGAGGCAGTAAAACAAATAGCAAAATCGAAGGGCGTAGATTTTACTGAATTGATCCGCGACTGGGTTGTGGAAAAGGCTCACAGCTTTTAACACAGCAACACCCCGTAGCGACAGTTTTCTAAGGAACCTTTCCCTCGCTCGTCTCGTTAGGGCACACGGAGACAAGACTCAACGGACGGGTTTTAAGAGGTTCATTGAGGTAAAAAAATTGATCAGGAGAGACCAACCTACAGTGGGAGCCAATGCGGCCTTGATAAAATCGGATGCAGAATTGGTGCGGCGATGCCGTGCCGGAGACAGCGCTGCCTGGGAACAGGTCGTTCACGAATACTCGCGTCGCGTCTACAATCTGGCGTATCGGTTTACCGGTCGCCACGAATCCGCTGAAGACCTGGCGCAGGAAGTGTTCGTGCGCGTGTACCGTTCTTTGGAACAATACGACCCCCAAGCCGGAGATTTAGCCAATTGGCTGATGCGTTTGGCGCGGAATCTGATTATTGACGATTACCGCCGCCGCACTCGAACGCCGACCGATTTGGGCGACGACATAGGCGATCACGAATATCACCTGGAAAGTCGTCATGATTCTCCGGATCGTGGAGTGGAACGGTTTGAACGTTCCAAACAGGTTCACGCGGCGATTGCCAAACTCCAGCCCGATTTGCGGGAATGCGTGATTCTGCGTGACATCGAAGAGCTGACTTATCAGGAGATCGTGGACATTTTGCGAATCCCGATTGGCACGGTGAAATCACGTATCAATCGTGGCCGGATAGAATTGGCCAAGATCATGCGACGAATGAAAGTCGTCGAAACGTTTTAATCGGTTATCGTTGGTTGGTGGAACTTGCGGGCAAACATCTGGTTCTACTGACTACCGTATACCGACTACTCTCTTAACTGTGGTGTGATGGACTGTCTTAAATTTCAAGATTTACTTTCGGATTACGTCGAAGGCGAATTGGATTCGCGTTCGCGGGCGGAATGCGCCGGTCACCGGTTGCTGTGCCGCGATTGCCGCGATTTGTTCGACGAGGTTCGTTCGATGGTGAAGGCGCTGAACGCCGTCGCCCTGGACGATTATGAAACGCCTGAAGGATTGAATTCCCGCATTCTGGCCGCGACCAGCACAGGCGAAATGCTCAGTTGCAACGAATTCGACCGTCTGATCGAACGATATTTTGACGGCGTGCTGTTGGCGCCGACCTTCCACACCTTCCAGGCGCATTTTGAAAAATGCGCAAAATGCCGTCGCCTGATGGCTGGCATCGAAGACGCCATCGAAATCTGTCGCGAAATCAAAGATTCTGAAATTGACGCTCCGCCGTCGTTGCAAGACAGAATTCTGGCGGCGACTGTCGGCCCGCGTAAAACTTCATGGTTTGGGAGTCTCAAGGAAACTCTGATCGGATTTTCGATCAAAGCCTCGCGCACGATGATGACGCCGGAAATGGCTGCGGCCATGTTGATTTTTGCCGCCAGCAGTTTATTGGTGCTGTCGCGATTCGGCGGCCTCGAAGGAATGGCTTCGCATACAACCAGGCAGGCCGAAGAAATTGTCATTCACGGCCAACGAGCCTTTAACACAGTTCAGTTCGGTTTACTCGGTAATGTCCCGCAACCTTCAAAACCGACCAAGACCTCGGCAAAAGCACAGGATGCCGCGGCGCAACCGGCGCAGATGCCGCCCAGCCCGTCTCCTGCAGCGCACGTTCAGGAAAAAGAAGAACGAAAGTGACCTGCTGAAACTTTTGCCGCAGCAACTTTGCGCAGGAAGCATTGATCCCGAACACTCAATCCGCCCGGCTAAAAAACGAGTGGGACTGCTTTAAGACTTAGTCCCACCTTTGTTAAGTGACTGGTTTTCCAGAGAAATGAAATGTTCCTATCATCCAACTAATCTCGCCAGCGCGCGTTGCAGTAGCTGCGACCGAAATCTGTGTCCAGCCTGCGACCATCGCATCAAAGGGTATCCCTATTGTCAGGATTGCATAGTTGCCGGAGTCGAGATGCTGCGGAATCATTCCGGCGCACAGGTGCAGCCAAACCTCGAAGGCAAATCTCCGATCATAGCCCTGGCGCTCGGACTTATTCCCGGACTCGGCGCGGCGTACAACGGTCAACCGGTCAAGGCGCTGGTGTATTTCATCGTCATTGCCGGATTGTGGACCTTGGCGGACGTTTTTCATTCCACGCTGGAAGTCACCTGCGCTCTGGCCAGTTTCGCGTTTTACGTCTTTTCGCTGTATGACGCTTTTCGTTCGGCGCAACGACAACGTTACGGCGTTGACCTGCACCAGGAAGAAGAACAGTTGCGCCAGTTTTTGCGCGCACGCACGAATTTGTGGGGCGGATTGCTGATCGGCATTGGAGCATTGACCACGCTGCACATCATGTTTCCAGTTCAAACCCATCGGTTGTGGCCGTTGTTGCTGGTTGCTGCGGGCATTTATCTGCTCAACGAATTTCGCCGCAGCAAAGGCTCAGCGCCCCACGATACGGTTTATCGAACTCCGCCGCCGTCTGTAATCCAACCCAATCTGGAAAGCCAGACGCGCGAACTTGCCGCAAATCGCCGATTTGACCGGTAATTTTCAAAATCCATGCTCAAACGGTTCGCCACATTGCTGCTCGGAATTGGCCTGATCGGCCTTGGTGTGCTGCTGTTCACCGCGCCGGGCGGATCGGCTGTCATGCAATGGCTGGCCAAATTGTGGCCGATCTTTTTGATTCTGGCGGGATTGGTTCGGGTGTTTGGTTATGTGATTGATCGCCATCCGCGTTCTCCTGTCGGCGGAATGATGATCGTCGCCATCGGAGGGATTCTGCTGGCCGCCAATTTGCGCGGCGACCGTTCGTTGCTGATGCTGTTTGGACAGTATTGGTTTTTTCTGCTGCTGGCTTTCATCGTTGGCAGAGTGCTGTGGCAATACACGCATCGCGCGGAAGACGGCAAACGCCCGCAGGCATTTTCGCCCGGAGCGATTTTCGTGATGGCATTGGTGATCGGCGGCGGCCTGACTTCGAATTACCTGGCTAAAAACCGGCAACATCTGCAAGGCGTTCAGTTCAAATTCGGCCAGTTGGCGTTCTGGGGCAATCGGTTTGCCGTCGAAGCCGAACCGGCGCAACAATTTTCTCTGGCCAACGATGGCCGACTGGTCATCAACGATTTCAAGGGCGACGTGGAAATTTCCTCTCAGGAAGCTTCTTCCCCATCCGCTCGACTGGTTCAACACATTCGCGCCAACAATCAGGAAGAAGCCAATCAAATCGCCCGGCAGATTCGACTGCAAATTACACAGTCTGGAAAAAACACTCTGTTCACGGCCATCGCCGATAACATCCAAAACGATTTCACCAGCACGTTGATTCTGACCTTGCCGCCCACTCCATTCGGCGGAGTTGAACTGACCAACATCTCAGGCGACGTGAAATTGACGGGGCTTCGTGGGACGCACGTCATTCGCAACAGCAAAGACTTGGAAATCCGCAACAACACAGGCGACCTGAAGATCGAAAATCCGCAAGGTTCGGTGGAACTCCTTGCCGTGCAGGGAAACGTCACGGTCAGCGATGCGATTCGTGAAATCAGCCTCAACGAAGTTCGCGGTTCGATGACCGTAACGGCGAACAACGGAAGCATACGCATCGTCGAATCAGCAGGCACAGTAAAGCTACGCGCTCAAAACGCCCGCATAGAAGTTCGCAATCTCAACGGCGACACCAGACAAATTTCAAATCAAAATCTTGTCGCCATCGAAAACGCCAGCAACAGCCGCATCAACCTTTCTGAAATTCAAGGCAATGTCTCAATCAACGCCGACAGTTCGCGCATCGAAACTGAAAACGTTGCTGGCAATCTGACCGTCAAAAATTCTTCGCAACGCGTGCAGATCAACGGAGTCGGCGGCGCGTTGAAAATCAACGCAGAGAATTCCGCCATCGAAGTCGAAGACGTTGGCGGCGCGGCTGAAATTGAAACAACCCAGGACGTGACTGTCCGCGGATTTCGCGGCGCATTGAACGTGACGACTTCCTCCGGCGCCATCACCCTTTCGACCGATGAAAAACTGGCGGGCAATATTCACGCGACTACGGAACGAGGCCGCATTCGCATTTCGCTGCCCGAAGATTCCGGCTTCAAGTTTGACGCCGGCAGCGAGCGCGGTCGGGTTCGCATTCGCGGTTTTGAAACCGCCGGTTCGCAAAATCGCCAACGCCAGTTGACGTTTGAACACCTTGCCGCCGCCAATTCGCCGACGGTTGTGTTGCGCTCAACACGCGGAGACATTGAGTTGCAGTCATCTGGACTGGCACTCGCCAGTCGTGAAAACAAGTAAAGAAGAACAGGGCGGTTTGGCTTTGGCCAGCCGCGAAAGCGAAAAGGAGAGATGATATGTTTGCCTGGATTTTCAAACTGATTGCAACCATCGCCTCCATCGCCACGACTCTGTTGCTGGTGACGGAAAGCGTGCGGCGCGGTTTGATCGTCGCCACGACGATCTTCGGTCTGGTCAAAATTATCGTCTTCGTTCTGTTTTTTTCCGTGCTGGCAGTGATTCTGTACCTGCTGCTGAAAGATGTGTTTCGCTCCAAATCTGCCGAAGAAGCGAACTAGACTCCCGCCGGTTTACCTCTCACCAATCAAAAACTTTTCCGCAGCCTCTTGGCGTCTGTTCGCGCGGCATGGTTGAATCGGTTGCAACGCATTCAAAACCCATGAACCGTAGGAGATGACGAATGAAAATTTCTCGCAGAGAAATCCTTAAGCAATCGGCTTCGCTGGCGATTGCGGCAACCGGCAGTTCCCTGCTTTACGCGCAAAACAAATTGCGATCTTCCGATCTGGCTGGTTACGACGCTGTCGGTCTGGCGGAACTCATCAGGAAAAAACAGATTTCACCGCTCGAACTGGTCGAAGATACGTTGAAACGCATCGAACGCATCAATCCGAAACTCAATCTGGTGCTGACCAAAAACTTCGATGTCGAAAAAGCTCGCGCGCGAGCCAAACAGCCGCTCGGCGACGGCGCGTTTGCCGGAGTTCCCGTGCTGCTGAAAAATCTGGCGGAATACCAGGACGCCGACATTGATTTCGGGTCGCGGCTCTATTCACGCGCCATCGCCAAACACGGACGATTGCACAAAGCCAATTCGCCGTTCACCGCCAAAATTGAACAAGCCGGGTTCATTTTCGTCGGCATCACCAACGCTCCCGAATTTGGGTTGATCGAAACCACCGAACCTGTGTTGCACGGAGCTTCGCGCAATCCATGGAACCCTGAATACACGACAGGCGGTTCCAGCGGTGGTTCGGCGGCAGCGGTTGCGGCGGGCATTGTTCCGCTGGCGCACGCCAACGACGGCGGAGGTTCGATTCGCATTCCCGCTTGTCAAAACGGCCTGGTTGGATTGAAACCGACTCGGCGGCGCGAAATCGCCATGTTCACCAGCGGCGGAATGGCCAACGATGTCGTAGGCATTGCCAACGATTTATGCGTCAGCCGCAGCGTCCGCGATACCGCGGCGTTTCTGAATTTGGTAGAAAACAAAACCAACGACAAATTGCCGCCGGTTGGATTGATTACTGCGCCATCGTCCAGACGACTGAAGATCGCTCTGGTGTTGGAAGGCGTGAATGGCAAAAAAGCCGATCCGGAAGTCGAAAAAGCCATTCGCGCAACGGCCAAACTCTGCGAATCGCTGAAGCACAAAGTCGAAGAAATCAAATTGCCCATCAATGGGCAGGAAGTGACGGATGCGTTTTTAGGCTATTGGGCGGCGGGAACCGTCGGACTGAATGCCGAAATCGAAGCGATGTTGGGCAAAGGCGTCAAACGCGAAGACGTTCTGGAACCCTGGACGATTGGATTGATGGAACTTGGCCGCAAACGCGGATTGTTCGAGTCAGTCGGTCGCGCCACCAAAGCCTTCAACGAAGCGTCAACCGCGCTTGAAGGTGTTTTCAAAACTTATGACGTGATTTTGTCGCCAGTGTTGCGCATTCCGCCTTACAAACTCGGCTATCACGCGCCGACGCTGGATTTTGAAACCTTGCTGGCGCGCGTCATTGACGAAGTCGCCTACACGCCGCTGCACAATGCTTGCGGAACACCGGCGATTTCGTTGCCGCTGTACTTGACGAAAGACAATTTGCCAATCGGCAGCCAATTCGCTGCCTGGCGCGGCGGCGAAGCGACCTTGCTACAATTGGCGTATGAACTGGAAGCGGCCAACCACTGGGCGAAAAAGCGTCCGGCAGTTTTCGCCGCTTGAATTGCCGCCGCAGATCAACGCCGACAAACGCTGATCCGCAAACATCTGCGTAAATCTGCGGCTTCACTTTTTTGGGGAGAACAATGAAAACGATCAAGATTGCCAATGGACAAGGTTATTGGGGCGATTGGCTGGAAGCGCCGATTCATCTGGTCGAACGCGGCCCAATTGATTACCTGACGCTGGATTATCTGGCGGAAATCACCATGTCAATCATGCAGAAAATGCGCGCGCGCGACCCGCAAGCCGGTTATGCGCGCGACTTTCTGCAAGTCGTGGCTCGCGTGTTGCCGAAATGCCTGGATCAAAACATCAAGATTGTCGCCAACGCGGGCGGCGTCAACCCTCAAGCCTGCGTCGCCGGATTGACCGAAGTCGTCAAAAAGCTGGGCTTGTCCGGCAAAGTCAAAATCGGCGTCGTGGCGGGCGACGACATCATGGACAGGCTGGATGATTTCATCGCCAACGGCATCGGTCTGGAAAACATGGAAACCGGCGAACCGCTTTCTGTGATTCGAGATCGCGTGGCCAGCGCCAACGTCTATTTCGGAGCCGCGCCGATTGCCGAAGCTCTCGCGCAAGGCGCGCAGATCGTCGTCACCGGACGTTGCACCGACACAGGTTTGACGCTCGGCCCGATGATTCACGAATTCGGCTGGAATCTGGACGATTGGAATCGAATGTCGGCGGGAACCATCGCCGGTCACATCATCGAATGCGGCGCGCAAGCCACCGGCGGCAATCATCAGGTGGACTGGCAAACAATCCCGGACTTCTGGAACATCGGTTACCCAATAGTCGAAGCCAGCGAAGACGGCAGCTTCGTCGTCACCAAACATCCGAACACCGGCGGGCGAGTCAGTCTTGCCACCGTCACCGAACAACTGATGTATGAAATGGGCGATCCGAAAAATTACATCACGCCGGATTGCATAGCCGATTTCACTTCAATCAACCTGGCAGCCGACGGCGAAAATCGAGTTCGCGTTTCGGGCATCACAGGCAAAGCGGCGACCGACAGTTACAAGGTTTCGATCAGTTTTTACGATGGGTTCAAAGCCGTCGGCGGATTGATTTACGCCTGGCCTGACGCTTACCAGAAAGCGAAAGTCGCCGACTTCACCTTGCGAAAACGGTTGGAATCAATCGGCCTGACATTCGATGAGATGCTGTCGCAATACATAGGCGTCAACGCCACGCACGAAGGTTTGGGCGGCGAACCTTCGCCGGATATTGCCGAAGTCATGTTGCGCGTCGGCGTTCGTTCCAAAGACAAAAATGCTGTGGATCGGTTTACGAAGGAAATCGCGCCGCTGGCATTGAGCGGCCCGCCAACGGTGACAGGCTTCGGCGGAGGCCGTCCCAAAGTCGAAGAAGTCGTGGCTTACTGGCCTGCGTTGATTCCAAAATCAGCAGTCGCGCCGAAGGTTGAAGTCATTACTGTTTGAATAGGTTCTACGCTGGCTTGGCCCCTACGCCGAGCCAGCGTTTTTTTGCAGTCGTGGCAACTCGTTTATCGGTCGCCAATCTCGCCTCAGCCCAGCGCGCCAAGCGCACAAACGGCAACCCCATCAAAAAGTAAATCGCCGCCGTCAGAATTCCCGCGCCGATGTAATCGTAATAGGTCGCGGCAAGCTGGCCGTAAACCTTCGTCAATTCGACCATCGTGATGACCGAAACTATGGACGAATCTTTGAACAGCGCGATGAAATCGTTCGTCACCGGAGGAATCACCAATCGCATGGCTTGCGGGACTATGACGTGTCGCAACGATTGCCATCGTGTCATTCCCAAACTCAGCGCCGCTTCCATCTGGCCGCGCGGAATGGCCTGAATGCCTGCGCGATAGTTTTCGGCTTCGTAAGCGGCGTAATTCAACCCCAAGCCAACGACCGCCGCGACAATCGGCGACAGCCGAATGCCTATGTTCGGCAATCCGTAAAAGATCAGATACAACTGAATCAGCAGCGGCGTCCCGCGAAACAGTTCGACATAAGCGCGCGCCAGCCAGGCGAACGGTTGCGGCGCGTATAGATTCACCAACGCCAATGCCAAGCCAAACGCAATCGCCAATGCCATTCCCAGTACCGAAATCAGCAGCGTCATCGGCGCGCCTACAAACAGCAGCGCAGGCAAATAGCCCCAATATCGTTTCAACCTATCGCGCCATGTCAGCTTGGCCGAAACCGTCTGAGTGAATTCGGCCAGCGCGTCGCTTTTCTGTTCCGGCGTTGAAAGTTTGGCAAACAACTTGTCGGTTTCTTCGTTCCAGATACCCCACTTTTCATAAATCGCCTTCAGTTCGCCGGAGCGAACCAGCGCCAGCAGAGCTTCATTAACCTGCCGAAGCAACTCAGCGTCGTCTTTGCGAACAGCGATACCATACTGCATTTCGCCAATGATCGCGCCTGTGAACTTCAGCTTCGGATTCGGCTTGGAGTAATAAACAGCAATCGGCCAATCCATCAGCACCGCTTGCAAGCGGCCATTGGTCAGATCGTCGTAAGGATTGTTCTGGTTTTCGTAGCTGCGAATTTCCAGCGCACCGCCGAAATCCTTTTTGGCTTCTTCCAGCAACCGATGCGCCAACGAGAATTTCAGCGTACCTACGGTTTTACCTTTCAGATCGGCAATCGAATTGATCGAATTTTCGGTGGCGCGAACGCTGAGTTGTTCTCCACAAATGTAGTATGGAATCGAAAAATTGACCTGCTCTTTGCGGTCGTCAGTGATTTCAATGCCGTTGACCGCCAGTTCATAACTGCCGCGCTGCAATCCGGGGATCAATCCATCCCACTGGTTTTGGACAAAGACGGATTTGCGTTTGAGCTGTTTGCCCAACGCATCCATCAAATCAATTTCAAAGCCGATGATGCGGCGAGGATTTTTCGGATCGGGCAACAGATACGGCGCGCCACCTTCAGCATCACCACCCCAACGCAGGTCTTGGGCATTGATGGTCAGAGTTGAAACGAAGAGGAACAAAATCAGAAAGCCTGTTTCACCGCAGAGGCGCAAAGCCCGCAGAGGAAGCGCAGAGAAAAACCTCTGCGAAACCTCTGTGTTCTCTGTGTCTCTGCGGTTGAAAAAGTTTCGGTAAAACATCCCTTGCTTTATCACAGGTATCTCCGCAAAAACTCTCGCGTCCGTTCATCGCGCGGCGAAGTGAAAATCACGTCTGGCGAATCGGTTTCGATCAACTCACCTTCGTTCAATACCAACACCTTGTCGGCCACGTCTTTAGCAAATTTCATTTCGTGCGTGACGACGACTTGCGTCATTCCTTCGTCATCCAGTTGCCGCATGATGCTCAGCACTTCGCCGACCAACGAAGGATCGAGCGCCGAAGTCGGTTCGTCATACAGCATGACCTTCGGCGACATGGCCAGCGCGCGAGCAATCGCCGCCCGTTGTTGCTGGCCGCCGGAAAGCTGCGAAGGGTAATAATCCATTCGGTCTTTAAGTCCGACTTTAGTCAGCAAAGTTCGCGCGCGATCCTGCGCTTCCTGCCGGGGAACCTTTTTAACAACGGTCGGAGCCAGCACGGCGTTTTCCAGCACGGTCAGATGCGGAAACAGATTGAAGCTCTGAAACACCATCCCGACTTCTTCGCGCAAATGCCGAAGCTGGGTATTGAACTGATGCTGCGAAACGCCATTCATCTTCAATTCGTGTTCGCCGATGCGAACGCTGCCGCTGTCAAAAAGCTCAAGCCCGTTCAGGCATCGCAGCAACGTGGATTTGCCGCAGCCAGACGGGCCGATGATGACGGTCAGTTCAGAAACGGAAACATCAAAGCTGATGCCGCGCAGCGCCGCCGCTTCGCCATAACTTTTTTGCAGATTGTTGACGGAGATAAGCGCGGTCATTTCTTCTCCATCTCGCTAAGAAAAGCTTCTGGGGTAGCGACTGTTAAGAATCGGTATTTTTTCTGAAAGTCTCGACCTGTTTCCTGGTTCCAATTCATCAAATCCAGTAAATCTTTGTCGCGACTGACCAGATAATCGGCTTCAACTTCTATGGCCAGATTGATGTAAGGCTCATCTTTTGGATCGCGCTGTTGATAATTGAAATGCGCAGAAGTTTTTTTGATAAGTGTAGAGGCTTTTCGCACTCGGCTAAGAAATTGAGCAATCTTCTCATCAGTGATGGAATCGAATTTTTGACGAATGTAGTTTCTGGTAAGAACGTCTTGGACTTCGGCAAGGATCTTACGGCTAACGAACAACTCTAGCTGGCGGGCTTCGGCCAAACGCAAGCAAGCCGCCGCAGGACTTGTTTCCCGCACAACGGCTTGCAAATAGACCATGCAGTCAAAAACAACTCGTGGCTTTTGGCTATTCAAATTTTCTCCTGTTGTTCGCGCCAATGATCTTTTCTGGCTCGCATAAATAATTCATCAAGTTCTTCGTCAGTAATACCACTTTCTTCAACCTGCTTTCTAACAGGCGCAAGAATTTCGTCGAAAGTTAATTCCCGCGCAGTAACCTCTTCTTCAATCAAATCGCGCGTGTACTCTTCAACCGTTTTACCGGATTCGCGCGCCTTAATATCAAGAACCTTGAGAGTCTCAAACTTGAGCCCAGTAATTTCCAATGTTCCAGTTTGCAAGCTCATAATTCCTCCTTTCCAAAACGAATCTGACTCATCCTACACGTTTCCCTTTTCCCTGCCAAAACTTGTCACGGAGCAGATTCTTCTGAATCTTGCCGGTCGCAGTTCGCGGCAGAGCGTCAATGAAGCTGACGGATTTCGGGCATTTGTAATGCGCCAGGTTTTCGCGGCAAAAGGCGATGATGTCGTCTTCGGTGGCCGTCTCTCCGGCTTTCAGCACGACCAGCGCGGCGGGGACTTCGCCCCATTTTTCGTCGGGAATGCCTATGCAGGCGGCTTCCAGCACTTTCGGATGTTTGTAAAGCATGCCCTCGACTTCAATCGAAGAGATGTTTTCGCCGCCGGAAATAATCAGGTCTTTTTTGCGGTCAACGATTTCGACCATGCCTTCGGTGTCCATCGTCGCCATATCGCCAGTGTGAAACCATCCATCAACTATCACGGCATCTGTCGCTTCGGGCTGTCGCCAGTAACCTTTCATGACGACGTTGCTGCGGGCGATGATTTCGCCGACGGTTTGATTGTCAGGCGGAACGTCATTGCCTTCGTCGTCTACCACGCGAATTTCCACGCCCAGCATTTCGTAGCCTGTCCGCGTTTGCACGCGATATTTTTCTTCGACAGGCCAGTCTTTCATGTGCGGTTTGACCTTGCTGACGGTCAGGAACGGCGAAGTTTCGGTCAGGCCGTAAATCTGAATCACCTGCCAGCCGAATTTTTCCTGCATGCCTTTGATCGAAGCCATTGGCGGAGCCGAACCTGCTGTGGCGATTCGCACACCTTCGCGCGGCAAAGCGGTTCGTTGTTCGTCGGTCATTGGATGATTCAGCGCCAAGTTAATCATGATTGGCGGCATGCAGGCGAAGCTCATGCCTTCGCGCGCGGCCAGGTCAAAGAAGCTGGCCGGTTCGTATTTTTTGACGATGACGTGTTTCGCGCCGACTCCTGTGACGGCGTAAGGCAAGCCCCATCCGTTGCAGTGAAACTGCGCCAGTGTGTGAAAGTAAACATCTTCAGGCTTCAAGCCGAATTCGATGATCGAATTCATGGCGTTGATGTACAGATTGCGATGCGTGGACATGACGCCTTTCGGGCGTCCCGTCGTGCCCGAAGTGTAGAGGATTGTGGCGATGTCGTTTTCATCAACTTCGGCTGGCGCTGGTTTTTCCGCCGAAGCCAACGCCAGTAGCGTGTCATAATTTTGCCAGCTTGTGGGAATCGTGCCGCCATTGGAAAAGGTGATGAACTGTTCGACGGTTTTCAATTCGCCGCGAATGGATTCAAGGGTCGGAACCAGCCAGTCTTCGACAATCAGGATTTTGGCTTCGCCGTGATTGAGAATGTAATTGAAATCGTCGGCGATCAGCCGAAAGTTGATCGGCATGTACACCGCGCCCATCAACGGCGCGCCGAAAAATCCATCCATCAACCGATGATCGTTTTGCGAAATAATGGCGACGCGGTCTCCCTGCTGAACTCCGAGCGAACGCATCAAATTCACCCAGCGATTCACGCGCTCGCCAAGCTGGTTGTAGGTCAAACGAAGATCGCCGGAAACGACGGCCTCCTGGTTGCCATACACAGCCATTGCGCGTTTGAGAAAATCGTATTCATTGAGTTGAACAATCACGATCCAATCCTCCTGAAAAACTTTGGCCGCAGATTACCGCAGATGCTCGCAGATTCTTTTTGGTTTCAATCCGCGTTGATCGGCGTTGATCGGCGGCAGAGAGAAAGACGCGGCGCAGCTTAGCACAGTCATTTTTCATCGTCAGCCGTTGCCAAATGCCGCCAGTCAGCCGCATTATCCGCGCGCAAAAAATCTCTCACAGGACAAAACTCGATTTGGTGACAACAACCTTGCCTCCTCCGAAATTGAAGCGCGCCTTGCGATTGCGCGATCTGATTTTGTTGAACATTGTCGCGGTCTATACGCCCAGCACGCTGGCGCAGAGTTTGCCACTGGGTCGAATCGGGCTGCTTGTTTGGGCGGCGGCGATTACAGGCTTTCTGCTGCCATACGCTACGGCGATCAGCGAACTTTCCGCCAAGCATCCGCTGGAAGGCGGAGTTTATGCCTGGACGCGAATGGCACTGGGCGAATTTCACGGCTTCATCTGCGGATGGTGTTATTGGGTCAACACATTTCTTTATGTGCCAACAGTGTTTTTGGCTATGGTCGGCGTGGCGTCGTTGTTGGGCGGCGAACAAACCGCGTGGCTGGAAACCAATCCTTTAATCGTGACGATGATTGCCGGGACGGCGTTGTGGTTGTCGGCTGGATTGCACATTGTCGGTTTGGGCCAGGGCAAATGGCTGCAAAACATCGGCGCGTTCGGACGGCTCGGCGCGGCTTTGGCGATTTTGGCTGCCGCGATCTGGAAATTGGCCAGTGGCCAGCCGTCGGCTTCCAACTCAGAGGCGTTGAGTTTCTGGCCATCGCTGGCGTTGTGGCCGTTTGTGATGAACGCGCTGGTTGGACTTGATCTGGGTTCAGCCATGAGCGAAGAAGCTGAAACGCCTCAACGCCAGATTTCGCGTTCGTTGAAAGTCGGCGGCACAGCCGTCGCCGTCTGTTATCTGCTGACCTTTGCCGCCGTTTCGTTTGTCGGCGTCCATGACCCTTCGCCGATTTACGGCCATCTGCAAGCGATCAACTCAATCTTTTCGGCTTCCGGTTCAACAGAAAAGCTGGCGTGGTTGGCGACGCTGGTTGTGCTGGTCGAGCTTGTAGGATTGTTGGGCAGCGGAGCGGCTTGGCTGGCGGCTCCGGCGCGCGTGCCGTTCGCCATTGGTCTGGATCGTTACCTTCCAAAATCGTTCGCCGCCGTTCACCCACGATTCGGCACGCCTTACGTCGCATTGCTGGCTCAGGCATTGATTGCGACAGTGTTGATCGTCATCAACACATGGGGAGTCACCTTGAAAGACGCTTATCTGGCGTTGCTCGGCGGTTCGATTGTGCTGGTGATGGTTACTTACGTCTATCTGCTGCTGGCCTGGCGAAAATTGAGCAACTCGTCCAATTCGACTCGCACACTGCTGGGCTTTGCCGGCTTGATCGCCATCGCAACGGCAACAGCGGCATGTTTCATTCCTCCGCCGACCGTCGAAAACGTCATGAAGTTTGAAATCAGCCTGATCGGTTCAGTGGCGTTTTTGCTGGGATGCGGTCTGGTCGTTTATCTGTTACGCACAAAATTGAACATGGCGAAAAACTCAGCTTGATTTTCGATGTGCCCAAGACTATTTTGCCGCCATCATAAACTTCAGTATCAGTAGCGCGTTGCAGCTCTCATAACTTCATTTAGTAAAGGCGCTTTGCAGGACTTTTCTCAACGTTTTAACAACCGATAAAACAAACGAGCGCTTGTGTTCGGGCTTTGCAGGGTATTTCCGCAACACTTTCCGTCAATACAACCTTTACCAGTACAGGAGGAAGATATGAGTTCATCAACTATGCGCTTGCTGGCCGCAGCGGCTTTGACTTGCGCCGTTTCTATCTTTGCGTTTGGCCAGGCCGACGTGTCATCGGCGACGGTCAAAGGCACGGTTACGGATCAACAGGGAGGCGCAGTCGCCGGAGCCAGAGTGACGGCTAAAAACGTCGCTCAGGGCACGACTCGCTCCGACACCACCAACGCCGACGGCGAATTTCAGCTTTTGGCCCTACGACCGGGTATGTATGAAATATCCGTGCAGGCTCAGGGCTTCGCGCAGTTTTTGATCACAAACGCTCAGTTGACCGTCGGCCAGGTGGCGACTTACTCCATCAAACTCGACATCGCCAAAGTCACCAACGAAGTCACCGTCACTTCATCCGTGCCTTTGATCGAGGTCGAACGCACCCAGCAATCCAACACGATTGAAAGTCGCCAGATTGAAAACCTGCCCAACATCGGGCGCGATTTCACATCTTATGTTTTCACCTTGCCGGGAGTCGCCAGTTCCAATGCCCCGCGCGTTCAAGGCGGCACGCGCTTCACCTTCGGCACATCGGGCTTTTCAATCGGCGGCAGCAACGGACGCAACAACCTGATTACCGTGGATGGCGGCGAAAACGAATATGGGTCGGGACAGCTTCGGTTCAACATCAGCCCCGAAGCCGTGCAGGAATTTCAGGTCAACCGCAATTCCTTCAACGCCGAATTCGGCTTTACGGCGGGCACTGCGGTCAACGTGGTCACCAAATCCGGCACCAACGATTGGCACGGCAGCGCTTATATGTACTTCCGCTCCGACAAGACTTCCGCCAAAGAACGCTTCATTCCGACGGCCTTTCAAAACCGGCGCGCGTTCCAGCAACAAGCCTATCCGGGCTTCACTCTGGGCGGCCCAATCATCAAAAACAAACTATTTTTCTTCACCAACTACGAGCGGCAAAAACTTGATCTGCCGCGTTTCCGCAGCTTTTCGACCAACGCGCAAATCCAACCGACGGGGTTGCAAAACAATCTGCTGACACGAATCGCCGCGTTGCCCGACGCCAATCTGCAACGAATTGCGGCGACCTTGCGCGGCGCGCTGACCACCAGCGCAACGACCAACACGCGCGCCTTCGGGTTGTTGCAGGCCAACGACGGCATCATCAACGCGCCTTATCGGTTGAACAACTGGATTTCGCGCATTGATCTGAACATAGGCCAGAACGACAGTTTGAGCGGACGTTTTTCGCTGGCGCGCAACTTCAACAGCCAATTGACCACCGACACTTTTGAATCACAAAGCTACACGACCAACTTGACCGTGCGCGATTACACGGGATTGATTTCCTGGACGCACAATTTCGGCGGTTCGCTGGTCAATCAGTTCCGCGTGCAATTTTCGCCGAACAATTCCGCCGTCACCGCGCCGATAACGCCGGGCACTTCGGCGTTGCGAATAGTCGGCGTAGGTGATTTCAATCGCCCGTTCACAACGCCGTTCGAGACGTTCCAGGATCGTTTTCAATGGGAAGACGTCATGACCTGGATCAAGGGCAATCATTCGATCAAGTTCGGCGGATCGTATCGCCCGGTCAATTACCGCGTGACCAACGCCCTGTGGTTCAACGGCGAATGGTCGTTTTCCGGCGGCGTATATCCGTTGCTGGCGGTCGTTCCGGCGCTATTGCCTTCAGCGACGGATCAAGCCTTGCTGGCCGGAGGCGTCTGCACGGTCAACAATCGCCCGGCGACGGATTGCGCCAACGCCGCCACGTTGAATTCGTTGCTGGCAGGAACGCAATTGAGCGCTCTGCAAAGTTTCAACTTCGGATTGCCATTCCTTTATCGTCAGGGATTCAACAACCCGACCTGGTCGGATTGGGTGCATTTCGCCGGATTCTTTGTGCAGGATTCGTGGAAAGTGAATTCACGGCTGACGATGGACCTGGGCATTCGCTACGATTACGATGGAGAGCCTCCGCCTATTCCCGTCGGTCATTACGTTTCGCCGCGCTTCGGATTTTCATTGGATGTCACAGGCGACAAGAAAACGGTGTTGCGCGGCGGCGGCGGACTGTTTTATTCGCCGATCTATTACCAGATTGCCTATCTGACCAACGTCCTAAACGACAGCGGCAATTTCATCAACCAGGTCTTCCGCTCGCCTGCGTTTCCGGCCACGCAAACTCCGGCGGCCATCTGGGCGGCAGGCGTTCGCGCAGGCAAATTGCCGTTCGGAGCGATTGACGCCAACGATCTGGCCGCGCTCGGCATTTCAACCGGCCCCAGATCAACCGGTCGCGTGGTGTTTGAACTCGCCCCGGATTACAGAGCCAATTATTCCGTTCAGGCCAATCTGGGACTTCAACGCCAGATTCATCGTGACCTGAGCGTCGAAGTCGCTTATCAGATGTATCGCGGCGTCAACATCCAGCAACCCGTGCCGAATAATTATTGCGAAGCCGGCGCGCCGGGATGCACGCCGACCGCCGCCAATGCCGTCGCTTTGCAAACGCGCAACCAGGCGTTGTTCGGGCCTTTGTATCAGGCGATTGACCCGACCATCACGCAACTGACTTCGTACACTTCGCGCGGCAATTCCATCTATCACGGAATGACCGTTTCGACGACCAAACGATTCAACAATAATTTCTCGTTCCAGGGCAGTTACACCTGGAGCAAGACGATTGATGACGTGACTGATTTCGGCTCGCAGTTTTACGCGCCGTTCCCGACGCGGCTGTTTCTGGAACGCGGTCTGTCAACCTTCGACATTCGTCACAATTTCATTTTCAGCGGCGTGTTCCGCACGCCGTGGAAAGACCCCGTCACGCGAGACATCACATTCAGCCCGATTGTGTTCATTCGCAGCGGCATTCCGTTCAACATCGTCACCGGAACCGACGTCAACGCCGACACGCGAAATTTCAACGACCGTCTGTTTTACGTCGGACGCAATACCGGCATCGGCCCGAACTTCCGCAGCTTTGACATGCGCTTCACCAAAGGCTTCCGCTTCAAGTCGGACAGCGCCGCGCGATTGGAATTTCTGGTCGAAGGCGTCAACCTGTTCAACCGAACCAATTTCGCTTCAGTCCGCGACATTGTCCCCGCTACATTGGACGCGAACGGACGATTGATCGAACCTGATTACAATGCCGGAACCGTTCGTCTGAAAGGTCGTCGCGACCGCAACAGCGAACTGGGCCAGCCGCTCAGCTTCCAGTCAGCCTTCGATCCGCGCCGCATTCAGTTCGGCTTGAAGTTGATCTTTTAACCTTTGTCTAAAACAAGCCGAACGCTTGTTTTATTTTTTCCAAAGCGGCGAACGCGAATATGCTCCGCGTCCGCCGCTTTGATTTACCAAATCAATGTCCTCTGAACTTCAAAACTTGCTTTCGCTGCTCGCCAGTCAGGCCGAAACCAAAACCTTGCCCATCGCCGAACGCCGCCGCATTGACGACGAAACCGGCGACCGATTTCCTTTGCCCGAAGGTTTGAGCGTTGAATCCGTCGTCGTTGCCGATTTCAAAGGCGAATGGGTCAAAGCCGTCGGTTCGCGTCCCGGTTTTGTGTTGTTGTATTTGCACGGCGGAGCCTACGTCTTTTGTTCGCCGCGTTCGCATCGCCATCTGGTTGCAGCGCTCAGCGAAGCGACTGGCTTTGCGGCCTTCGCGCTGGATTACCGATTGTCGCCGGAACATCCTTTCCCCGCCGCCATCGAAGATTCCGTCGCGGCGTATCGCTGGCTGCTCGATCAAGACATAGCTCCCAGCCGCATTGTCATAGCCGGAGATTCCGCTGGTGGAGGTTTGACGCTCGCCACAATGCTGAGTTTGCGCGATGCCGGTTTGCCGTTGCTTGCCGCCGGAGTTTGCATTTCGCCGTGGGTGGATTTGACGCTTTCGGGCGCAAGTTACACCGCCAATGCCGAAGCCATAGCCACGCGCGACCGATTGACTGGATATGTGAATTTGTATTTGAACGACAAAACGGATGTGCGGCATCCGCTGGTGTCGCCGGTCTTCGCGGATTTGAAAGGCTTGCCGCCGCTGCTGATTCAAGTCGGCGCAGCCGAACCGTTTTACGACGATTCGATCAGCCTGGACGCAAAGGCCAAAGCCAGTGGAGTTGAATCCACGCTGGAAATCTGGCCGGAGATGATCCACGTCTGGCATTACTTTCATCCGATGCTGACCGAAGGCCGACAGGCCATCGCGCGCATCGGCGAATTCGCCAAAGCGAAAACCGAGTGAATTGATTGACGGATCAAGCCATGGATCACGACCAACTGTTCAAAGAATTGCTGCGAGCCTGTTTCACTGACTTCATCAAGCTCTTTTTGCCCGAAGTGTTCGCTTATCTGGACACGCGGTCGCTGGAATTCATCGAGCAGGAAAGCACTGACGAAACCAATCAGCACGAAAAGCTGGCGGTTGATATTCTGGCCAAGGCGAGATTCAAAGGGCGATTGACCTGCTTTTTGATTCACGTCGAAGTTCAGGCCAGCAAAAAAGGCTGGTCTGGCCGACGCATGTTCCTTTATTTCGCGGCACAATCGAACAAACACGAATTGCCGCTTTATCCAATTGCGCTGCTTTCGTGGAACCGCCCGCGCAAAGCCGATCAGGGAGAATATGTCGTTGATTTTCCAAACCGGCGCGTGCTTGAATTCAGGTACGATGTGATTCAACTCAATAGGTATGATTGGCGAGAGTTTTTGAAAACGGATAATCCGGCGGCAATCGCCTTGATGGCCAAAATGAACGTCGAGCCGAAAGCTTTTCCCAAAGTCAAAGCAATCTGCCTGAGATTACTGTCCGGGCAGAAATTGCCAGAGCGAAAATTACGACCGATCAGACGATTTATTGATGCGTACTTGCCATTGGCTACGCCGGAGCAACGGCAGGAATTCAAGGATGAAATCGAGCGGATGCCCCCACGCGAAAGGAAAAAAGTTATGGAATACCTGACTCCAACAGAACGAGAAGGATTCGACAAAGGCAAGATCGAAGGCAAGATCGAAGGCAAGATCGAAGGCAAGATCGAGCTTGCATTGAAGATGCTTTCCAAAAAACTGGGCGAGTTGAGCCTGGCTATCCAGAAAAAACTCCGAAAATTGACGGACGATCAAATTGATGAACTGGCTCTGGCCTTGTTCGAGATTCAAACCAAAGCCGAACTCAATCGCTGGTTGAAAGAAAAAACCACGCGCGTTCAATTAACCAATCGCTCTTCCAGAGCTTCACAGTAAACGCAGCGAAACTTTATGAAACTGACACGATTGATTTGCTGCTTCGCTCTTTTGTGTATTGGCGCGATTTCCGCGCTGGCGCAACCGGGCAAAAACCTTGCCGATGACAAACCTGCTCCGACCGTTCATCCGCGCATGACTGAACATTCCCGAAAGATGGCGCAGCAGGTTTACAAAATCGCTGACAATGTTTATTCGGCGGTGGGTTTTGGACTCTCCAACGTGATTATGATCGTAGGGCGCGACGGCGTCGTCATCATTGACACAGCCGAATCCGTCGAAGCCGCCCAAGCTGCTTTTGCGGAGCTTCGCAAGATCACCGACAAACCGATCAAGGCGATTGTTTACACGCACAATCACACCGACCACATTTTGGGCGTCAAAGCCTTCACCACCGAAGAAGACGTGAAAGCCGGGCGCGTGGACATTTACGCTCACGAAACGATGATGAACACAGTCATCAGCAACGCCAGCGTCATCGCTCCGATTCTGGGTTTGCGCTCGGCGTATTCGTTCGGCGTGCTGCTGGAAACCGGCCCGCAGGGAAAGATTCATCAAGGCATTGGGCCTCAGCTCGTCGTCGGACAACGCAGCTTTATCGCGCCGACCAAAACCTTCAAAGATTCGCTGGACGTGGAAACCGCTGGCGTGAAGATGCGATTGATTTACGCGCCCAGCGAAACCGACGACGAAATCATAGTCTGGTTGCCGGAACAAAAACTGCTGCAAACCGCCGAAGTCATTCAGGGCGAAACCTTCCCCAACGTTCACACTCTGCGCGGTACGGCTTACCGCGACCCGGTCAAATGGTTCAAGACGATTGATATGATGCGCCGATTGCAGCCGGAACACATCGCGCCTTCGCACGGGCGGCCAATGTCCGGCAAAGACAAGATCGAAGAAATGCTGACCGCTTACCGCGACGCCATTCAATACGTTCACGATCAAACCGTCAGGCAAATGAATCGCGGTCTGACGCCGGATGAAATCGCCGAAGTCGTTTCGCAATTGCCGCAGCATCTGGCCAATCATCCGTGGCTGGGCGAGTTTTACGGAACGGTCAAACATTCCGTGCGGCAGATTTATCAGGGTTATCTTGGCTGGTTTGCCGCCGATCCGACTGCGCTCGATCCTACGCCGCGCGTCGAACAATCCAAACGCTACGTCGAATTGATGGGCGGGCACGACAATGTCGTCAAAGCTGCCAAAACCGCCGCTGACAAAGGCGATCATCAATGGGCGGCGGAGTTGCTGACACACGTCATTCGCGCAAACAAAGACGAGCAGGAAGCGCGCAAGCTGAAAGCCGATGCTCTGCGCCAACTGGCTTACAAAACGCCGAATTCCAACTGGCGCAACTGGTACATCACTTCTGCGCGTGAATTGGATGGAACGATGAACAAAGCCGCCGCCGCCGGTTCGATGAGCAGTCTGGCTGCGCCGGAAATTTTGCGCCAATTGCCGATCAGCAAATTTTTTGAAGCAATGACCGTCCGGCTTGATCCTGTGAAAAGCGCCGACGCCCACATCACCGTCGCGTTCAAGATCGCAGAGACTGGCGAAGTTTACGCAATGGAAGTTCGGCGCGGCGTGGCACAAGTGCATGAGACAAGCTTGCCTTCAAAGGTTGACGCGACGTTGAATGTTTCACTGGCGACGATGCAGAGATTGATCGCCCGCCAGATCACGCCCATCGCGGCGTTGCAATCAGGCGAAGTCAAAACCGCCGGCAATCTGGCGACGCTGCTGAGGTTTTACAGCTTCTTCGATCCGCTGACCACTTCGGAACCGCCTCCGCTGACCGTTCGCTAGCCGGATTTGCGCGGCTTGTGTTAGCCTGCCCAGGCAAAGTTATGGAAACCAATTCGCACATCTGCCAACAAAAACCGATGCGACAATTTGAAAAGTTGTCGCACGCATTACGCCGCGTCTGGCAAATTGCGCGAGACGTGTTGCGCGGTTATTTGAGCGGACAACCGATTGACGAAGAGCGCCCACGCAAAGGCTGTTGTTGATAATTGACTCCCGACTCCCGAATCCCGACTACTGGTAAAGATGAACGCTGACCTCGAAAAACTGATCGAACAAATCACCGACATGATCGTCGCTCGGTTGCAAGCCGAAAGCGGCGGCGATTCCATGGAATGCAGTCCGCATCACATCGCCTGCGCTTTGCAGGCAGGAGCTTCGCGCATAGGGTTGGGTTGGGGACAAGCGGCGGCGGCCAGCGCCGAAGTCGGCAAATACATTGATCACACGCTGCTGAAACCCGAAGCCACGCGCGCCGAAATTGAAAAGCTCTGCGACGAAGCGCGAACCTTTAGTTTCGCTTCGGTCTGCGTGAATCCGACATGGGTCAAGGAATGCGCGTTCCGGCTGCATGGTTCGTCGGTCAAAACCTGCACGGTGATTGGCTTTCCGCTTGGAGCGACTACGCCGGACGTAAAGGCTTATGAAACGCGGCGAGCGATTTTCGACGGCGCGACGGAAATTGACATGGTCATCAACATAGGCGCGTTGAAATCCGGCAACGATGAACTGGTCAAACGCGACATCGCCGCCGTTGTCGAATCCGCGCACGAAGGCTGCGCCATCGTCAAAGTCATCATCGAAACTGCGCTGCTGACAGACGACGAAAAAGTCCGCGCCAGCTTGTTGGCCAAAGAAGCCGGAGCCGATTTCGTCAAAACTTCGACCGGATTCAGCAAAGGCGGCGCAACTGTTGCCGACATTGAATTGATGCGAAAAGCCGTCGGCGCAGAGCTGGGCGTCAAAGCGGCAGGCGGCGTGAAGGATTTGGCAGGAGCAAAAGAAATGATTGCCGCCGGAGCCACGCGCATCGGCGCCAGCGCAGGCGTCAAAATCGTGCAGGAAGCAAAAGGCGTCAAAGTCACCAACAGCGGCGCTCAGGGGAATTACTGAGGCTTGAAAACGATAATGACCCCGTTGACGCTTTCCAAAACCGTTTGCTAGTATGCGCGCTCGCTTGAGGGAAGCCAGCGAGTGAAGATTGATAATTCGGGCATATAACTCAGCGGTAGAGTGCTGTCTTCACACGGCAGAAGTCACAGGTTCGAATCCTGTTATGCCCATCCATTGAAAAGCCGTCAGAAGTCTCTGGCGGCTTTTTTTGCTGAGAGCGCAGGCGTCCCCATCTGCGCCGCCTTGAATACGTTTCATCTCACGCAGGCGAGGACGCCGCCTGCGTTCCCAGGTACAGCCCCGCAAATCAGATCACAGGCTCCACGAAAAGGATTCCCAAGATGACGCCAGAAGAACAAGCGCGCCTGCGGATTGACGAACTTCTCACCACAGCGGGGTGGCAGGTCCAGGATTACAAACAGATGAACCTGAGTGCATCGCGTGGTGTCGCCTTGCGAGAATTTCAACTGCGCCAGGATGCAGCGGATTATCTGCTTTTCGTGGATGGCGAACCTGTCGGAGTTCTGGAAGCGAAGCCGGAGGGGCACACGCTTTCCGGCGTTTCCGAACAATCGCGAAAATACCTGGAAGCCGTGCCGCAGATTTTCACTGCCGCCACTGAGCCGCCGCCGTTCGCGTACGAAAGCACAGGCGTGGAAACGTTCTTTTGCGACACGCGCGATCCTGATGCACGCTCTCGCCGGGTATTCGCCTTTCACAAACCGGAAACGCTGGCGAAATGGGTGGAGCAGGAGAAAACGCTTCGCGCGCGGCTCAGGGAAATGCCGCCACTGGTCATCAAGGATTTGCGCGATTGCCAGATCGAAGCCATCATCGAACTCGAAAAATCCTTTGCCGCCGCGAAGCCGCGCTCGTTGATCCAAATGGCGACGGGAAGCGGAAAAACCTTCACCGCCGTCAGCTTCGTTTATCGGCTGATCAAACACGCCGGAGCGAAGCGCGTGTTGTTTCTGGTAGACCGCAGCAATCTTGGAAGGCAAACACTACGGGAATTTCAGCAATACGTGACGCCGGATGACGGCAGGAAGTTCGCGGAGCTTTACAACGTACAGCATCTGACTTCGAACAAGATTGATCCGGTTTGCAAAGTCACGATCACGACAATCCAGCGGCTGTATTCAATGCTGCGCGGCGAAGACGAATACGATGCTTCGCTGGAAGAACATTCGCAGTTCGATACGCTGCCCGTGGACGCAAGGCCGAAGGATGTCGCCTACAATCAGAACATTCCGATTGAAAACTTCGACTTCGTCATCACCGACGAATGCCATCGTTCGATCTATAACCTGTGGCGGCAGGTGCTGGAATACTTCGACAGCTTCCTGATCGGTCTGACCGCGACGCCAAGCAAACAGACGCTCGGATTTTTCAACAACAATCTTGTCACCGAATACAGCCACGAAAAGGCCGTCGTTGACGGCGTCAATGTCGGCTACGATGTTTTCAGGATCAAAACAAGGATCACGGAACAAGGCGGCGCAGTCGAAGCAGGTTTTCACGTGGACTTGCGCGACCGGCAGACGCGCAAGGTTCGCTGGCAACAGCTTGACGAAGAGTTCCAGTATCAAGCGAATCAACTGGATCGTTCCGTCGTGGCGAAAGATCAAATCAGAACCGTAATCCGCAGCTTCCGCGACAACTTGCCGCAAATCTTTCCCGGCAGAACAGAAGTTCCAAAGACGCTGATTTTCGCCAAGGATGATTCGCACGCCGAAGACATCGTGGAAATCCTGCGCGAAGAGTTCGGCAAGGGGAACGATTTCTGCAAAAAGATCACCTACAAAACGACTGGCGAAAGACCGGAAGACCTGGTTGCCAGCTTTCGCAATTCCTACAATCCGCGCATTGCCGTCACGGTGGATATGATTTCGACCGGCACTGACATCAAACCGCTAGAATGTTTGATCTTTATGCGCGACGTTCGTTCCAGCCTGTATTTCGAGCAGATGAAAGGCCGTGGCACGCGCACAATTTCCGATGATGATTTGATCAGCGTGACGCCCGATGCGCGGCATAAGACCAGCTTCATCATCGTGGATGCCGTTGGAGTCTGTGAAACCGACAAAACGGATTCGCGACCGTTGGAGCGCAAAAAGAGCGTCAGCTTCGACAAGCTTTTGTTACAAGTAGCGATGGGAAACCGAGACGCCGACACGATCACTTCGCTTGCCGGAAGGCTGGCGCGGTTGGATCGGGAGTTGAATGACGTTGACCGACAGGAGATCAAATCGGTTTCCGGCGGCATTCCGCTGAAACAGATTACCAGCGAACTGCTGGCCGCCGTTGATCCTGACCGGCAAATCGAAAAGGCGCGGGAGATGTTCACCACCGAAGCGCCCGATGAAGCGCAGATCAAGAAAGCCACCGCCGCACTGGTCAAAGAAGCCTGTAAGCCATTGGATAATCCGAAGCTGCGCGAAACTTTGGTGGCGATCAAAACGCGCAATGAACAGGTGATTGATAACGTCAGCCAGGATTCCGTGCTCTTTGTCGGTTTTGACGAAGCGGCGAAGGAAAAGGCGCGAACTGTGATCGAAAGCTTCAAACAGTTCATCGAAGCGAATCGGAATGAACTGACGGCATTGCAGATCATTTACAGCCAGCCGCACGGCAAACGGCACCTGACATACGAAGCGATCCGGCAACTTGCCAGCGCGATTGAAAAGCCGCCCTACAACCTGAAGGCGGAAAGCGTCTGGCAGGCTTATGCGCAACTGGAAAAATCGCGCGTCAAAGGAACGCCGCAGCGTGTGCTGACCGACATCATTTCGCTGATCAGTTTCGCCATCGGCGAAAGCAGCGAACTGGCTCCTTTTGCGGAAACAGTCAACGAACGTTTTGCGGCGTGGTTTTCGGCGCAACAAAAAGCCGGAAGGATATTTTCCGTCGAACAGAAACAGTGGCTGGAAATGATCAAAGAGCACATCGCCACTTCCCTGCGGATTGAAATGGATGATTTTGACGACGTGCCGTTTTACGAACGAGGCGGCAGAATGAAAGTTTACAAGCTGTTCGGCGATGCACTGCCGAGCATTCTGGATGAACTGAATGGAGCGTTAGCAGCGTGACAAAGAACGAGTTTGAATGGTCATCATTGCCTGCGAGTTGGTGTCTAGGAATTCTCAGTGACATTGGCAGCGTTGCATCTGGCGGTACCCCCTCCACAAAAGATGATAGCAATTTCAGCAGCGGAGACATTCCATGGATAACCCCCGCCGACCTATCAAAATTCAATGGTAAGCTTATCTCCAATGGAGAGCGGTTCATTTCCAAGAAGGGGTTAAACAGTTCCTCTGCTGTCTTGCTCCCTGCAGGAACCGTTCTGTTTTCATCAAGAGCACCCATAGGTTACGTTGCCATTGCGGCTAATCCAGTCACCACAAATCAAGGTTTCAAGAATATCACTCTGCGTGATGGTATCTTCAACGAGTATGTTTTTTACTACTTGAAAGCGAGCAAGAGACTTGCCGAGAGCAACGCAAGCGGTACTACATTCCTTGAAATTTCAGGTTCAAAATTTAGTCAGTTGCCGATACCGATAGCTCCGCTCGTCGAACAGCGCCGCATCGTCGCCAAGATCGAAGAGCTATTCACGAAGCTGGATGCTGGTGTGGTATCGCTGAAGGCGGCGAAGAAGCAACTGAAGCGTTACCGGCAATCGGTGCTCAAAGCGGCGGTGGAAGGCGAACTCACCCGCGAGTGGCGTGAGAAGCACAAAGAGGAACTGGAACCCGCCTCCGTCCTACTCGAACGCATCCTGAAAGAGCGCCGCGCGAAATGGGAAGCCGACCAACTCGCCAAGATGCAGGCGCAAGGCAAGCCGCCGAAAGATGATAAGTGGAAGGCGAAGTATCAGGAGCCTACGGCACCAGATGTAAACGGCTTGAAACAACTGCCTGTTGGTTGGATATGGGCAATGCTCATTCAGCTTGGCTTCGTAGTAAGCGGACAAACGCCTAAAGGCATTGACCAATGTCGCCATACACAGGCAAGTGTTCCCTGGTTTAGAGTGGGTGATATGAATCGAAGTGGTAATGAACGTGTAATGAACTCCGCCGAGGTGAATCTTCATCCTTCAGAAGCAATTTCTCTGGGCATAAACATTCAGCCTGCTGGAACCATCATCTTTCCCAAGAGAGGCGGAGCAATAGCAACAAACAAAAAACGGGTCTTGGCGAAGCCTAGTGCTTACGACTTGAACACGATGGGAATTACACCAATGCCGCAAGCGGCAAATTATTTGTGGTGGTGGTTTACATTTATAGATTTAAGCAAACTTTCGGACGGGTCCAACGTCCCCCAGATCAATCACAGTGATATTGAGCCTCTATTGATTCCTCTCCCTCCACTGACAGAGCAGGTTCAGATTGTCGCCGAAGTCGAACGCCGTCTCTCCGTCGCGGACGAGATCGAAGCCACACTCGACGCAGAGCTGAAGCGCGCCGAACGATTGCGCCAATCCATTCTCAAACGCGCCTTTGAAGGAAAGCTGGTGCCGCAAGACCCGAACGATGAACCGGCGTCGGCGCTGCTGGAACGAATACGAGAGGAGCGCCGACGTCCCGTCGGCGACACTCCAACGAAAGGAAGACGCAATGACACAAGAATTACGCCGACGAGACGTCGGCGCTCCTGATTCTCCCGGCACGCCTCGTGGGTGGTATAGCCGTGGGTATTTGCCGCATTTCGATGGGGGTGAACTGGCGCAATTCGTCACTTTTCGGCTTGCCGATTCGCTGCCTCAATCGCTGCTACAACAGTGGAAACAGGAACTGGAAGGCCAAGACGAAGAAGAAGCCAAGCGGCTTTTATCCCGGCGCATTGAACTGTATCTGGATCAAGGCTACGGCAGTTGTCATTTGAAACAAGATCCAATCGCTTCGATGGTGCAAAATGCATTGTTGTATTTCGACGGCGAGCGGTATCGGATGACGGCGTGGGTCATCATGCCCAATCACCTTCATCTGCTGTTCACGCCAATCGGCGGCCACGAATTATGGAAAGTTCTTCAATCCCTGAAATCCTTCACGTCGCACGAAGCGAACAAACTGTTGGGCCGAACAGGCAGGTTTTGGCAACGGGAATACTTTGACCGATACATCCGCGACGGAAAACATTACGACAGCGTGCTGGCCTACATCGCCAATAATCCAGTGAAAGCCGGACTGTGCGCTTCGCCGGAACATTGGAAGTACGGAAGCGCGGGATGGAAGGCAGAGCGCCAGCGGCTGGCTGGCGAGGGGTAAGACCATAGGCCAAATACGCCGACGAGACGTCGGCACTTCTTTACTTTTACTTTTATGCTAATACGCCGACGAGACGTCGGCGCTCCAATTATGGCAAACGAATCTGCTGCAATTGTTCAAAGACTCTGGAATTACTGCAACGTGCTGCGCGACGACGGCGTTGGTTACGGCGATTACGTCGAACAGCTCACCTATCTGCTTTTCCTGAAAATGTCGGATGAGCAAACACGACCGCCGTTCAGCAAGCCTTCCGCCGTACCGGAAGATTATGACTGGCAAAAGCTGCTGGATCTGGATGGCGATGCGCTGGAAATCCAATACCGCCACACGCTGGAAAATCTTGCAAAGGCTGGCGGACTGCTCGGCACGATCTTTCGCAAATCGCAAAACAAGATTCAAGACCCGGCAAAGTTGAAACGGCTGATCGAACTGATCAACAGCGAAACCTGGGTTGGGCTGGATATGGATGTCAAAGGCGACATTTACGAAGGCTTGCTGCAAAAGAACGCCGAAGACGTGAAAGGCGGCGCGGGACAATACTTCACGCCGCGCGCATTGATCCAGGCGATGGTTCGGGTGATGCGTCCGCAACCGAAACAGACCATCTGCGACCCGGCGTGCGGAACCGGCGGCTTTTTTCTTGCCGCGCACGATTACATCTCGCACGAATACAAGCTGGACAAGGCAGAAAAACACTTTCTGCGAGAGAAAACTTTCAAAGGCTGGGAGATCGTGGACGGCGCAGCGCGCCTGTGCGTAATGAATCTGTTTCTGCATGGCATCGGCAGCGACGAATCTCCGGTTGTGGTTGGCGACAGTTTGATTGCTGATCCCGGTGACAAATTCGATCTGGTGCTGACCAATCCGCCGTTTGGCAAAAAATCCAGCGTCACCATCGTCAACGACGAAGGCAAAGCCGAAAAAGAATCGTTGACTTATGAACGGCAGGATTTTTGGACAACGACTTCAAACAAACAACTGAACTTCCTGCAGCACGTAAAGACTCTGTTGAAAATCAACGGCAGAGCGGCGGTGGTCGTGCCGGATAACGTCTTGTTTGAAGGCGGCGCTGGCGAAACCGTGCGAAAGAAACTGCTGGCAGATTTCGACGTTCACACGCTGCTACGGCTTCCCACCGGCATCTTTTATGCGCAAGGCGTGAAGGCAAACGTGCTCTTTTTCGATAAGAAACCCGCCAGCGAAAAGCCGTGGACGGAAAAGCTTTGGATTTACGATCTGCGCACCAACCAGCATTTCACTTTGCGAACGAATCCGTTGACGCTGGATCACCTGAAAGACTTCATCGCCTGTTTCAATCCGGAAAACCGTCACGAACGAACTGAGACTGAGCAGTTCAAAGCGTTCACGTATGAAGAACTGATTCAACGCGATAAATTGAGCCTGGATATTTTCTGGCTGAAAGATGAATCGCTGGAAGATTCCGACATGTTGCCTGCGCCAGACGTGCTGGCCAGGGACATTGTCGTCAGTCTGGAAGCAGCGCTCGAACAATTCACCAGCATTGCCGAAGACCTGGGAGAGGATATTGAGCCGGTACCGGCAGCGTGAGCAGCAACCAAATAGTATTTTTATGCTGGGAACGCAGGCGTTCCCGCCTGCGACTTGGCAAGCGACACTCTCTTACTCAGGCGAGGACGCCTGCGCTCCCAGGAGAACTCAATGACAACTTCTGAAATTCCCGCGCTCTTTCATCCTTCGCCACGACTCACGACTGATTTTGCTCACGAATGCTGGCAACGCACTGAACCGCTGACCATCAACCGCGACTGGCAGGGCGACGCTGCGCCGCCGGAGCTTCACACGACGGCGCGTGTCTTGTGGAATGAAACGGAAATTCTGTTTGGTTTTGAATGCGGGTACACCGAACTGGACGTAGATGACGTGTTCGACGTGAACGAAGAGCGCCATGCGTTGTGGGATCGGGATGTGTGCGAAGCGTTTATTCGTTCCCCACTCGAACCGCATGAAAAGTATTACCGCGAATTTGAAGTCGCTCCGACCGGCCAATGGTGCGATTTGCTGGTGGATCGTTCCGCGATGTGGCACGACTGGGAATGGAAAAGCGGAATGCGAACCGTCAGCGAAATCGTCGAAGCCGAAAATTTATGGCGCGTGGCAATGGCTATTCCCTTTTCGGCGTTTGACTGCACGCCCAAACCTGGCGACGTCTGGTATGGCAATTTGTTTCGCATCAGCCGACTCAATGGCGAACGGCAATACCTGGCTTACTCTCCTACCTTAACGGAAAAACCGAATTTTCACGTTGCAGAACATTTCGTTCCGCTGCGATTTGTCTGACATCTATGTTGACGGATTTGTCAGCCGAAAAGCCGCCTCACACAATTTTGTCGGTCAAATGTCTGTAAACTTTCCTCGCTCGAAAGCGCGAGTCTCTTGCGTCAATTGCAGTTATCCCGTTTCCAAAGATTGAGCCATTCGCTGGCACAAAAGCCGCGTTGACCAATGGCAAAGCCTCAAAACCGTTGACGATTATTTCTTTTCGCCTATGTCCTCGACTTTCACGCCTGTGCGAGTTTCGATGGCGGGCAGGACGAGTCGAAAAATCTTCTTGTCCAATTGCAGCACGGCATAATCGTCGCCGGTTTTGATCGTCAGCCAATGCCGTTTGGATTTTGATTTTCCGATGGCAACTCCAGCCGGAATCGCCATCCAGGGAATCACGCCCAACATCAACAGCGGACTGACAGCGGCAGCCGCTCCGCTGATCGCCACTGTCGTTCCCGCGCCCGATTTCCAGCGTGGATGTTTGGAATAGGAATATTCGGCGGATTTGACCTCATCGTTTTTCAATTTCTTCAATTGCTCACCTGATTTTGTGGATTCGACGACCAGGAAATTTTCTTCCATCCGTAATCGAACCGGCAATTGTTCCACCTTCTCTCCGTTCAGGAAAAGCAATTCGACTTTTTCAAAAACCTCCGGCGGTTTGGCAGGTTTGTCCTGAGCATAAGTGTTTGGCGTTTTAGGCAAAACGCTAAATGTTAGCGCTACGGTCAGAATCATCGTCATGAGTTTCATGCGAAGCATCCTTTCAGAAATAGCCACAGATGGTTTGAAGATTTAACTGTTTTGGATGATGCAAAACATAAATTTGAATCCTGGCTCAGACGTTGGCGACTGTGACAATTTTTGATTTTTTGCAATTTCGGACGAACTTACACAGCCCGGTTGATGACGGCAGGCTTGGGGCGGTGTTAGACTGCCGCTGCCTCCAAGTCGTGTTATCCAAAATCTTTTTCGGAGATCGTTCTATATGGCTATCGCATCCGGTGTGCGATTCAACCACTACGTGATTCTTTCGCAGCTCGGCAGCGGCGGAATGGGTGAAATTTATCTGGCGCAGGACACCAAACTCGGTCGGCGCGTGGCTTTGAAATTGTTGCTGACGCAATTCACTTCAGACGAAGAGCGTGTGCATCGTTTCGAGCAGGAAGCGCGCGCGGCATCGGCGCTCAACCATCCGAACATCATCACCATTTTTGAAATCGGCCACGACAACGAAACGCATTTCATCGCCACCGAATTTGTCGAAGGCCAGACAATCAATCAACGCATCAAGCTGGGAAATCTGAATTTGATTGACGCGCTTGATGTGGCGATTCAGGTGGCCAACGCTCTGGTGGCCGCGCATGCCGCCGGAATAGTTCACCGCGACATCAAGCCGGAAAACGTCATGCTGCGTCCCGACGGATACGTCAAAGTGCTGGATTTCGGGCTGGCCAAGCTGACGGAAAATTTCGATTCGGACGAAAACATTGATCCGGAAGCGGCGACCAAACCGCTGCGCGACACGTCGCCTGGCGTGATTATGGGAACGGTCAGTTATATGTCGCCGGAACAGGCGCGCGGCCACCGCGTGGATTCGCGCAGCGATCTGTTCAGTCTGGGATGCGTGATTTACGAAATGGTCACCGGACACAAACCGTTTCGCGGCGAAACGATGAGCGATGTCATGGCCGCCGTGCTGGAAGGCGAACCAGTCTCAATCACCAACCTGCTGCCCGACGCCCCTGCGGAATTGCAATGGATCGTCTCAAAAGCCCTGGCCAAGAACCGCGAAAATCGTTACCAAACAGCCAAGGAATTGCTCAACGATCTGAAACGGTTGAAACAGCAATTGGAATTCAAGGCCGAGCAAGCCCGACAAAATCGCACTGCGCCGATTGGCGAAGATATCAGCAACAGCAGTTTTCGTCGCAGCGGCAGTTTGCGCAGAAGCGGCAGCAACAGCGGAAGCGGCCGCAGGAGCGCCGATACGCTGCAACCGCTCAGTTACGACACGGAAGTGATCGAACCGACGCGCTCGCTTTCGAGCGCCGAATTTCTGTTTGTCAAAGTACAGGACAACAAACGCGCTGTGGGATGGGTGACTCTGGCGATGCTGACACTGATTGCGGCGTTGGCGTATTACTGGTGGAAACCTGCGCCGCAAACCACCGATTCCATCGCCGTGTTGCCTTTTGCGCGATTGAGCGCCGAACCGTTGACCGATTCTCTGGCCGACGGCATCACGCAGGGATTGATTCAAAACCTGTCGCGCATTCCCAAACTGAAAGTCCGTTCGATGGTTTCGGTGCAGAGATACAAGGTGACGGGTTCAATGGCCATGCCGAATCCGCGCGACATCGGTCTGGATTTGCAGGTTCCGCTGGTTCTGACCGGCAGCATCAACAAACGTGACGGCGTGATGGCCGTCAGCGTCGAACTGGTGGACGCCAATGACAACAGTTTCATCTGGGGACAGAAATACGAACGCAAGCCCGGCGAATTGCTGGCACTGCAGGAAGAAATCACGCGCGAAGTTTCGCAGCGATTGAAACTGGATTTGACTCCTGAAGAACAGGCTGTGCGCGAAGCTTATCAGTTGTATCTGCGCGGACGTTATCACTGGAATCGTCGAACGGTCGCTGACCTCAAACGCGGCGTTGATTCGTTCGAACAGGCGATTCAACGCGCGCCGAATTACGCTCCGGCTTATGCCGGACTGGCCGATTCGTACAACATGCTGGGAACGTATGGCGCGATTAGTTCCGCCGAAGCCGGCAGCAAAGCCAAAGAAGCCGCCGAACGAGCGTTGGCTCTGGACAACACGCTGGCCGAAGCCCACAGTTCGCTGGCCTTCGTCAAACATCGTTACGAATGGGACTGGATCGGAGCCGAAGAAGAATTCAAACGCGCCATTACGCTGGATTCCAATTACGCGACGGCTCATCAATGGTATTCCAGCTATCTGATGGCCGTTGGCCGTCCCGCCGAAGCCATCGAAGAAGCGCGTCGTTGTCAGGAACTGGCGCCTTTGTCGCTGATTATTGGGTCGCATCTGGCCTGGATGCTTTACAACGCCGGTCAATACGAAGAAGCCATAGAACAATGCCAGAAGATTCTGGCCATTGACCCAAACTTTTTCGCCGCGCGCCGTTATCTGGGACTGTCTTATGAACAGGTTGGCAAAACCCGCGAAGCCATAGAGGAACTGACCAAAGCACGCGAACTTTCCGGCAACGCCTCGGTCGTTCTGGCCGCGTTGATTCATGCTCATGCCGTCAGCGGCAACAAAACCGAAGCCCGACGTTTGCTGGACGAAGCTCTGGCCAATCAGTCGCAGCGTAAAATTTCGGCCTACGATCAGGCAATCATTCAAGCCGGGCTGGGCGATAAACAACAGGCCTTCGCTCTGCTTGAAAAAGCGTTTGAAGAACGCAGCGAATACTTTCCTTATCTGGTCGTCGAACCTAGACTCAAACCATTGCGATCCGATCCACGATTCTCGGCCTTGGTTGGTCGTTTGAATCTGGCGCCGCAAACGTAACCTGGTCGAAAATCAGCAAACATGTTGAGAATTGTCTGCAATTGCAGGCAATTCATTCGTCCTGGTTTGCCCACTTGTCAAACTTCGGTTGACACCTCTGACACGCTACGCTACTTTCCCGAACTTCAAGCTTGGCTGCGATTCGTGTCTGTAGCCATTGCCTTGAAGACCAATCTCAATCACAACCCTAAATCAGGAGAAGAAAAATGGCTATCAAAGTAGGTATCAATGGCTTTGGCCGCATTGGACGCAACGTCCTGCGAACCGTGCTGGGAGACAAAGATTTCGATATTGTGGCGGTCAACGATCTGACCGACACAAAAACGCTGGCTCATTTGCTGAAATACGATTCGATTCTGGGCAATCTGGATCAGGAAGTGACAGCGACGGAAAACACCATCACCGTCGCGGGCGACACTTTCCGAGTCTTCGCCGAAAAAGACCCGAAACTGATTCCGTGGGAAGAAGTCGGCGCTGAAATCGTCGTCGAATCCACCGGTCGTTTCACAGACAAGGAAAAAGCTGCCGCTCATCTGCGCGGCGCGGTCAAAAAAGTCATCATCAGCGCTCCGGCCAAAGGCGAAGACATCACCATCGTGCTGGGCGTCAACGAAGGCTCCTACGATCCGGCGAGACATCACGTGATCTCGAACGCTTCCTGCACCACGAACTGCCTGGCTCCGGTCGCCAAAGTCATCAACGACAAATTCGGCATCAAAAAAGCTCAGATGACCACCATCCACTCGTACACGAACGATCAGGTCATTCTGGATTTCCCGCACAAGGATTTGCGTCGCGCTCGCGCAGGCGCGCTTTCGATGATCCCGACTTCGACCGGCGCAGCCAAAGCCGTTGCGTTGGTACTGCCGGAACTGAAAGGCAAATTCGACGGCATTTCCGTCCGCGTTCCTACGCCGAACGTTTCGGTCGTTGACGTGGTGATGGAACTCGAAAAAGAAACCACCACCGATGAAGTCAACGCCGCGTTGAAGAACGCCGCCAACGAAGAACTTAAAGGCATTCTGGGTTATGAAACCGCGCCGCTGGTTTCCACAGACTTCCGCGGTAATTCCAATTCGTCCATCGTGGACGCCGAATACACCAAAGTCATCGGCGGCAATCTGCTGAAAATCCTGTCGTGGTACGACAACGAATGGGGTTATTCCTGCCGCGTCCGCGACTTGATCAAATACATCGCCGCCAAGGGACTGTAATCAGTCCTTGTTCCGCCATCTGGCGGATGGCTCCACTTCAAAAAGCCGCAGTGTGAGATTCAATCTCCACTGCGGCTTTTTGAATTGTAACTGCTCAGCCACGTAGTGGCTTTTGAATTTAGGCAGGTCGTTTACGGCCTGCAAAGTGTTCGGCAATCAATCGCGTCACGTAGTGACGCCTGAACGATGTCACGAAGTTCAGCCGTCGCTACGCGACGCGAACATTTTCTCGCTCCTTCTTAACAGGCCGTAAACGACCTGCCTAAAAGCAGCCGTCACTACGTGACGAAGCCGCCTGATCAGTTACTTTGTATTTTTCGCCTCCGAAGATATTTGATCTGTGAAAGAGTGAGAAGTAGAGTGCGCGCGTCAACCGCATTTCAACTTTCATTACAGTCAAACAGACTTCAATCTGTCGGAGGCCAGTTATGCGTCACTCAATCACCCACCGTTTATTCGTATTTGTCTGGATCGCCGCTTTGATGTTGATCCCGCCGGTTGTTTCCACCGCTCAAAATCAACAGGCGTTCACCGTTGATGATTTGCTCGACGTAACGAACGTCAGCGTAGCCGATGTCAGCGACGATGGGCGCTGGATTGCCGCCGCCGCTGGCAGTTTGCGCGATCGCATCGGCATTGATAATTCTCGGTTCGGCGATCCGACATACTTTGCGCCTGCAAACACTGATGTGCTGGTGATTGATGCTCAAACCGGCAAGTCGCAAAAGCTCTTCGGCGAAAAACGCCAAGTCCGCCAGATGAAATGGTCGCCCGACGGCAGCCGTTTGGCGATGCTGGTGTTCAATGGCGAACTGTTCGAGCCTGCTATCTGGGAGCGCGCCAGCAACAAGTTGCAGCCCGTCAAATTGCCCGCAGCCAAAATGGTTGCAGGAAACTCCGAACTGATTTGGACGCCAACAGGCGATCAATTGCTGTTGACGTTGCGCCCGGCGGAATGGCGCAAACAAGCTCACGAACGCTTCCTGGCCGAAACCAAAGCCACGGTCGTCGTTCATTCAACCAAAGAACCGTTTCTGGCTTGGGAAGATTTGCGCCGGATGGCGGCGCAACGTTCGCTGGCGGCTTACGACCTGAAATCAGGCGAAATGCGCGAAGTCATTGCCAACACCAAACTCAACTCCTACGACCTCAGCGAAGATGGTCAGCTTTTGACTTATCAAGAAGACATCACCAAAAAGACCGATTACGACGTGATCTTCGGCAGCGAAAATCAGTTGATGGCCAAACCCGCCGCCGGAGGCGAAGCCCGCACGCTGCTCAAATCCACCAAAGGCATCACACTGATCTGGTCGCGCGACGGACGGCATTACGCCTACGCCAAAGACGGCAACCTATTCACGGCTTCAGTGGATGACAAAGAGGCTCGCCAAGTCACCGGCAAGAAGGATGTAGAGACGGAGGGAAAGAGGGACGGAGAGAAGAAGAACGAGAAAGAGAAGTTCAGCGCGGTGCGCCTGAGCGCCAAAGGCGATTGGCTGATTGCGTCCAGCAAAGAAGGTTTGTGGCTGGTGGATGCGGCTTCGGGCGCGAAAGAAAACTTTCTAAAGATGAACGAAGAGGACAAAGAAGCGCCGCGTTACCAAGTCATCGAATGGAACGGTGACGACATCTACCTGACCTACGCTTCGCGCACGAAGTGGGAGCGCGGCCTTGTGAAATACAACCGCGTCAGTAAACAGATGATTGATCTGCTCAAAGACGCGCGCATCTATTCGAACTTCAGACTGTCGAAAGATGGCAAAACCTTCGTCTTCAGCGCCGCCGAAGGCAATCGCCCTGCTAACGTGTTTGTTGCTGACTCCGCCTTCAAAAACGTTCGCCGCCTGACCGAAGCCAACCCGCAACTGAAAGCCAAACGATTGAGCAAAACCGAACTGATTTCCTATCTGGACGTTGACGGCACGCACAGCTACGGCGTCGTGTATTACCCGACGGATTACGAACCGGGCAAAAAATATCCGACCGTCTTCAACATCTACGAACAGTTCTTCGACGACAGCTTTCAGGGAACGATCAACGTGCTAACCAATAACGGCTACGCGGTCGTGCAGCCTTCGGTCAACTTGGAACAGGGCTTCCCCGGCGAAGCCTGGGTCAAAGGTGTCACCGCCGCCGCCAACAAACTAATTGAAATGGGCGTCGCCGATCCCGAACGCTTGGGTGTGCAAGGGACCAGTTACGGCGGCTACGCCACGAACCTGCTGATCACGCAAACCAACCGTTTCAAAGCGGCGATCAACATTTCGGGCAAAGTGAATATGGTCAGCTTCTACACCGACAGCCCGCGCCTGGGCGTGCGCAACATCCATGCGCCCGAAAAGAGCCAGGATCGCATCGGCGCAACCCTCTGGCAGCAGCCGCAAAAATACATCGCGCATTCGGCGATTATGTTCGCCGACCGCATCAAAACGCCGCTGCTGCTGATGACCGGCGAACAAGATCACAACGTTCCCGCGCGCCAGGCGATGGAGATGTATTACGCGCTGCGCCGCTTGAACAAAGAAGTCGCCTGGGTCAGTTACACCAACGGCGGCCACGGCATGCCGACTTCGACCGTCGAAGAAGTGAGGGATTACCACCAGCGCATCCTGGATTGGTACAACGACCACCTGAAAGGCGATTTGAAGAAAAAGGCCGAAGAGGCAAAGGCTGAAGGTGGGCAGCAGTGAAGAGGAAGTAATCCTATGTGGCAACGACGAACTTTCCATGAATGCGCTTCAGAACTGAGTGCAATTAGCGAAGACTTCAGGTCTGCGTATACTGATAAGTTTGGATGGGATAGCTCTAAACGGGAACGAATCATGCTGGACGCCTCACAACGTGGTGTGGAGGTTCTTCGGATACTCGCACTGTCAATCCGCAGTGAACAAGATTATGGTCTGACTAACAACGACTCCACTCCAGTGGGGGCATTGAGGTCAAACACCACTCAAGTAGAGGTGCTCGATGCGATTCAAAACTATCGTCCACCGTACAGCCAGCTAAACGGGTATGCGCCTCTTGGCTTGCGCCAAGCTCTTAACAAGATTGCTCATGCAGACCCTACGGGAAGTGGATTCTTCGCCGACGAGAACATTCACGACCTGATTCTCTCAGGGGTGAATCAAGGCACTAAATGGATAGCGGTGATTTCCTTGATTGAGTTGTGCAGTGTAATCAAGTCACTCCCTGATATACGCACACGTCGCTAAATTGGCTGCCAAGAACGCTCAAACTTTATACGGAAATGAACAAATGATCACAGACGCGGGCACAGCAACTTCCATCGCATATTCGCTCGCGCCGATGCTGTCGGTTCCGCAATGGCGCGCAAGCGGTGGAGTTCTACAAGTCGGCATTTGGGGCGATTGAGGTCTACCGCATGGAAGCCCCCGGCGACGCGTTGGTTATTGCTGATACTTCAAGTTATCCCTGCGTCTTGCTTCCTCTGCCGGTCGCGCTCAAGCATGGCTTGAATGCGCTGTTCTGGCGGTAAGCGAAAAGAAGTTTGCCGCATTTTCCTTACCGCGTTCGGCAAATCAAGCAAGTCTTTCTTGGCGGCTTCTTCGAGAATGGTAAACGTACCGAGGAATGCGATGTTGAGTCGCGTCGCCTCTTTGGTCGCGAGTCTGTCATCAAGCAGAATCAGTGTTGCCTTCAATTCGACGGCCAGCGCAAAGGCTTCGATCTCTCCGGCATCAAGATTCCGCTGAGGAATAAAAAGCGATGTGTCCGCCTGTCTGACTTCCAGCCAAGCCGGATGATTCGCCACCCAGTCTCTGACTGAATGTGGCGTCTTGGGGTGTTGCAGTTCGTTGAAGACCGCTTGCGGGATGATGACCTTGCCGAAAAGTTCTTTCAGAATATGAACCTCTTCAATTTCGACAAGGTAACGAATCGGAGTTGTGTCGGAGATGATGATCATTTGCCAAAGATGGCGGCGGCTGTGGCGCGCTCTTTTTCCCAATCTTCCGGCGCATACTTTTGTCTAACATCGTTCGCCTTGAAGAACTCATACAACTCTTCCCGGCACTCGAAGCCAAGCATTTCCATAACATCGCGCTCGGTAATCAGTTCAGCTTCGTGCGCCTGGATAGCTGCAAGTTCCAGCAGACGGCGTGAAAGCGGCACACTACCTCCGTTTTGAATCTCGGACGCAATAGATTCAGGAATGGTCAGTACGACTTCCATAGTTTCTCCCTTTCAGATTTTGAGATTCCTTTCGGACGACGTGATTATATGACTCTTCAAGTTGAACGGCCAAGACAGATCAACTGGTGGTGGAGTTCCACAAGTCGGCATTCGGGGCGATTGAAGCCTACTGGATATAAAACTCAGGCAACACTATGCGGAATCTTCACCACGTCCGGCAAGATGCGGATCAATCAAAGCCGCAGCGAAGTTTGACACTTTCGCTGCGGCTTTTTATCGTGACTTCACTATGATGAATTGTTTGCGAATGATTGTTGTGCTCGCCTGTCTGTTGATTTTGGCGTCGGAACTTCCGTCGTCTGCTCAAACGCCGCGCCGCGCAGGCCGTCCGGTGCTGGTGATTTCGGTGGATGGAATGGATTACCGGTACTTGCGCGATTGCGACAAACTCGGATTGAAGATTCCGAACCTGCGCCGCTTGATGCGCGAAGGCGAATTGACCGAAGGCATCGAAGGCGTGTTCCCAACCGTCACCTGGCCTTCGCACACGACCATGATTACGGGAGTTGCTCCGAGCCAGCATGGCATTCTGGGCAACCGGCGTCCGCGATCCGAAGGCGGCGATTATTACTGGGACGTGTCGCTGTTGAAAGCGCCGACGCTGTGGCAAGCCGCGCGCAAAGCCGGGTTGAAAACCGCCGCCATCACCTGGCCTGTGACCGTCGGCGCGCAGATTGATTTCAATTTGCCGGAAGCCTTTGCCAAACGAAACGGCGGCGGCATGGATTTGCATTCCATCGAAGCAAAAGCCACGCCGGGTTTGGTTGAAAAAATCGCGCGCGTCTTCCCTTCCTTCACGCAGGAATGGATGGACGACCGCACGCGCACGCAAGCGACGATCTATCTGCTCAAGCACGAAAAGCCGGACTTGATCCTGCTTCACCTGGTTGACCTGGATTCCGAAGCTCACGAAACCGGCCCGTTTTCGCGCCAAGCCAACGCCAAGCTGGAATACTCCGACGAACTGATTGGACAGATGCTGCAAGCCGTTCCGCCGGAGATGATCGTTGCCATCGTTTCCGATCACGGCTTTGAGCGCGCAGATCGCGTCATGGATGTGAGCCGAATGCTGGCGCGCGAAGGCATTAAAGGTACAGTCGAAATGCGTCCTGGTTTGCTGACCACCAACGACGAAGCCGTTGCAACTTGGCTGCGCGCCGCTGCGCGAGAGAAGAAACACGGCCTTGGTCGGGAAATTCCGCGCGAAGAATTGCAACGCTTCACACCGGAATTGGCGCAAGTCGCAGCGGCTTTTGAACCGGCGGAACATCACTTGTTCGGCGCTGCTCCGGAGGGCGCAACGGAATCGAAACCCGCCGAACGCGGTGTTCACGGCTTATGGCCGGGCCGAAAAGATTACAGCGCCTCGTTTTTGCTTTGGGGAAAAGGCATCAAACCCGCCCGACGACCGCGCGCTTCCATGCTGACCATCGCGCCACGACTGGCTGAGTTGCTGGGAGTGAAGTACCCGTTCAACTAACACTGAACTTACAAAACTCAACGATCAGTAATCACCGTTGTTCGGCAATCACGCCGCGAATGAAGCCGAGGTTCTTTTTCATATCGTCGTCAATCGAACCGCTCGGCGCGACGGTTTCCAGGTGCGCCCATTGGTCGAAACCTATGTCCGCCAAGGCTTCAACAACGGCTTTGAAGTTGATCTTTCCCTGCCCCATATAGCTGGGATTGTCTTTCAAATGGACTTCGCAAATGCGTTTGCGTCCCAGCCAGCGGATTTCTTCGATAATGTCGAAGCCGTTTTGCGTTGAATTGCCTACGTCGTAATAGGTCAACACCGCAGGCGATTTGCTGCGCTCCATGATGCGCACGTTGTCGCGAGCGGAAATGGTGTCTTCCAATCCCAAAATCACTCCGGCTTTTTCTGCCGCCGGAGCGATTTCTTTAAGCGCATCGCCGACGAAATCCATTTCGGTTTGCGTCTGCAAAGCCCACTTGCCGAAAAACGGCAGCAGAATGACTTTGATGCCCATGGCTTTGGCAATCGGTATGGATTCGGCGGTCCAGCGTTGACCGAGCGGGTCGGATTTCAATCCGTTGACGTGCAGAATGTCGAGACAGAGCGAGGCCAACGTCTGGCCGACTCGTTTGGATTCGGCGAGGAAAGCTTGTTGCAAGGCCTTGTCGCTTAATTCCATTTTGCGGCCAATGCTGATTTGCACGCCGTCAAAGCCGAGTTTTTTGGACAGCGCGACGGATTCCAGTTTGACCGTCTGCCGCAAATTCCAATCGGTCACGCCTACGCGAAAGCGAACGCCTTTTGCGGCGGCATACGCAGCCAACGATTGATGACCAACCGCAACCGAGGCCAATCCGGTTGCAATTGTTTGAAGAAAGTTGCGTCGAGTCAGATTCATATCACACGCTCCTGGTTTGAGGTTCGATTGGAACTTGCCGAATTTCGCCCAGCTTGCCGATCAAAACATGCACGCCCAAAAGAGCCAGCAGATACATTACTGAACACACGGCGAAAATCGGCCCGTAACCATATTTGATTACCACTCCGCCGATCACCAATTGAGTGATTCCGCCAGCGATGCCGCCCAGAAATCCGCCAAAGCCGGTGACGGTTCCGACCGCATTTTTGGCGAATACTTCGGCGGGCAAGGTGATGTTGCCCCAGGCTGCGTGACCGAACATGACTCCGGCCAGCATCAAAACAGCCAGCGCGGGCGAAGTCGCCTGAGTCACGGCAAAACACATCACCAGCATCCACAACGAAACGCCGAGCATGGTCGTTTTGCGCGCCTTGCTCAGTTCCCATCCGCGCGCAATCAAAAACCTGGGCATGGCTCCGCTGAACAGATTACCTATGGTCAAGGCGGCAAACGGAATCCAGGCGTACATGCCGACCTGTTTCAAATCGAAACCGCGTTCTTTCTCCAGATAGCTCGGCGTCCAGAAAAACAGAAAGTAGGAAATCGGGTCTGTCAGCAAACGAGCCAGCGCGCAACCCCAGGTTTCCTTCATTTTCAGCAATTGCCCGAACGACGGTTTAATATGGTCTGTGGCGTCTTCTGCTTCACGGCCTTCGGCAATCAGCCTCTTTTCTTCTTCGGTGATGTTGGGATGTTCGTTCGGCAGCCGGTAAAAGAAAAACCATACGGCAACCCAGATAAAGCCAATGGCTCCGGTGAAAATAAATGCCGCTTGCCATCCGAATTTCAAGGCGATGCCGGCGGCCACCGGCACGGCCAGCGTATTGCCAAGCGCGGTTCCGGCGTTGAAAAGCCCGACGGCCAGCGCCCGTTCGCGCATCGGGAACCATTCGGCGACAGCCTTGATGCCGGCGGGAAAGTTGGCTGGTTCCATTGTCGCCAGCAATCCGCGATAAAACTGAAAACTGGTCACGCCCGTAGCAAAGGCATGCAGCATGTTTGCGATAGACCAGCCGGAAACGAACACCAGAAAGCTTTTGCGCGATCCCAAACGGTCAACCACCCAACCGCTGATGACATAGGCCACCGCGTAAGTCCACAAAAATGTAGCTGTAATGAGCGCGTACCCATTGTCATCGAAACTCAGCGCTTCCTGAATGGTGACCTTCAGCACGGACAGCGTATTGCGATCCATGTAATTCAGTTCCGAAGCCAGACAGAGCAGGATGGCAATATACCATCGCAGATGTTTGATCTTGCGTTTCGGGGAATCGGGCATGTTGTGGTTCTCCTCGGTGACGGCCAAAACTTCAAAAGCCGCAGCGGAGCTTGGAACTTCACTGCGGCTTTTGATTTTATTTTCCGCTTCCTAACGGTCGCGGCGCTTAGATTTGGATGAAGACGATGGAGCGGGAGACGGGACTCGAACCCGCGACGTCCAGCTTGGGAAGCTGGCATTCTACCATTGAATTACTCCCGCAAATTTTCAAGACCTGCTCGACAGCGGGCGTAAAGTACCACACGCCCCCAGTGGCCGCAATGATGCGTTCGACACAATCGTGACCGTCAACAAAGCGACTTTTCTCCGGCAAATTCGTTGCGTCCATCGGCCAGCGACGGTAAAGTTCGACGCAATTACACCGAATTACCCCGTGTCTTTTTCAATCCAATGGAGTCAAAACAAATGAACGAAGAGTTTGAAACCAAGTTGGTCGAATTGATGAACGAAGCCGCTGAACAGCGACTGCCCGCCGTCCAGGTCGTGTTGCACATGCTGATCGGCGCTCACACCAGCGGAATTCAGTCGGAATTCGCCAAATGGTGCTGCCAGTTTTCGCCATTCCAAACCCAGGTCCAACTCGGCTCGCCCGAAGTCCACGAAGACTTCCCCGAAGAGTTGGATTTGGGTGAATGATTTTCGTCGTCAACAAACCTGCAAAACGCCGCCTTCGACCTGGAAGTTGTAATTGGCATCTGGCGAAATCTGCGCTCCTCTGGGATGCAATGTCACGACGGCTCTCAAACGATAAGCTCCCGGATTGAGCAAAACGTTTTCGACATCGAGCAAGGCTGTTTCGCCGAATTCGACGTAACCTTCCTGATAATGCGATGTCTGATTTTCGTCGGCCAGATTGCGCGCCTGAATGACCGCCGAATACGCGAAAGGACGTTTTGCCAACGCGGTTTCATCCAACCACAAACGAACGTGAAACGGCTGATTGCGCTGCAACAGCCGTGAAGCTCGTTCGCCGCCAGCCATCACCACGAATTTTTGCAATCGTTTATTTTCGGTTTCGACGACGCTTTCGCCAGCCGCGTTAAAATTGGGCGAATCGCGCGTGATCGTTTCCGGCTTTCCAGCCGATGAGGTTTTCGTTTCGTTTTTTGCGGAAAGCCGCAAACCGGCTCGCTGGGCGAAGAAATCCAGCAGAAGTTGTTCGTTCCATCCTTCCCAGCAGGCTTCTTCTCCGCTCGGCACGTGCATCAATCTGGTGTTCAACACCTGGCCTTGGGAATCAAGAGACAGTTCGGCGGCAAAAGTTTCATACCGTTGATCGCTCGGAGATTTGTCCGAATCAGCGGCTTCGTTTTTCTTGCGTTCACCCAGTTCGGCCAGATCATGCGCCTGACCGACCCAGTTTTCCCTGATGATTCGTTCCAACAATCCCGCAGGATTGCCAAGCTGTCCGGCGATTTCCGAAGGCATCAATTCGGCAAGCTGAGCATAGGTCTTGATTCCTGCGCGCTGAAGTCGGCTTTCCATCTTGCCGCTGATGCTGTTAATCAATTTGAAATCGTCGGAAATTGTCGCGTTTTCCGTAGTAGGACGAGAACGTTTGTTGGCCATGATTACTCCAATTATGAAACAACCCAACCGACGTCGTTGCAGACGCCAGTTGGGTCAAAGTGGTCTGAGTTTGAGCGCGGATCGCGGTTGAAATCCTGGCTCGCTGTTTTATTTAGTTGATCGTTGTCGAATCGTAAAACTGAATCAGCGGACCTTCGACATAACCGGCCATCGGACCAGGTTTGCCACATTTGGTGCGGAAGGTCACTGCCGCCACGACCTTGTACGGACGACCGCAGTGTTCACGGCGAATGGTTCCGCGCGGAACGCGGAAGTCGTATTCGTATTTGCCGCTGCCGCAGGGTTCCAATTCCAAAGTGTGAGTCCGTCGCAGATCGAATTCGGGGCCGGCGCCCATGGATTCGAAGTACAGGCTGACGCACCACGAACCGCAAATGAACGGAACCAGCGAACCGGACAATTGCCAGTTGATTTTGACGCCCCAATCCTGATCAACATCAATGATCGTGCCCGGAGCGACTCCGCCGACTTCGTAAACTTCGGCTTCGATCGTTCCCGAAAGCGCTGGATTGGTCAGCGACACTTCAAAAGTACCTGTTGCCATTTTGAATTCTCCTCAAGGATTAAGATTTGGTTGATGCCGGAATTGCTGAGTGACAGTTGGTCCGGGCATTTTGTTAGCTCGCAACTCGGCTGTTGAGTTGCAATCATTGGCTGAGTTCAAGCTCCCGACTGCGTAATCTTTTGGCTGATTTCGTTTCAGGCTGCTTTGATCTCAAGCGACTGTTGCTGACAATCGCCGCTAAAAACATCGCAACCGCTGTGCCGCAAATTCCAAAGCTACAAGTCGTTGATTATTCGTGGCTCAGCGCCATTCAAGCCGGACAATTTTGTCCGACTTCTCTGGCTGCTTTTCAATAAAAGCCTTTGTCAGCAAGGCTTTTGCGCTAGGACAAATTCATCCTGCCCGAAACCCCTACAGCGTCGTCCTTTGAGCGGTATCGTTCGGCTTCGATGCCGTATTTTTTCATCAGCTCGAAAAAAGCGCGACGATTTTTGTTTGCTGCTTCGGCGGCTTTCGTGATGTTGCCCTCACTCACGATCAGCAGGCTTTGCAGATAAGTCCGCTCGAATTGTTCAACCAGTTTGCGCTTCATTTCCTGAAACGATTCCGGCACGGGTTTGGGCAGCACAATTTCCTTCGCGCGAATTACCGACTCGCGCGCAAAGGCCACGGCTCGCCCGATGACGTTTTCCAGTTCGCGTATGTTGCCGGGCCAATCGTAACCGCAAAGCTTCATCATCGCGTCCGACGAAAAACCATTGACGTTTTTGCGAAACTCGCGGGCAAAGCGCGCCAGAAAGCTCGCGGCCAGCAACGGAATGTCTTCGCGGCGGTCGCGCAACGGCGGCAATTCAATCGGTATCATATTCAGCCGGTAATACAGGTCCTGTCGGATTTTCCCCGCCCGCACGGCGTTTTCCAGATTGATGTTGGTGGCGGCAATTACTCGCACGTCGGCGGATAGATTTTCCTTGCCGCCAACCGGGCGATATTCCTTTTCCTGCAAAAACCGCAATAGTTTGACCTGAGCCAGCAAAGGCAGACTGTCCAATTCATCCAGGAACAGCGTTCCGCCTGCGGCTTCGTCAATCAATCCGGACTTGGAATTGCTGGCTCCGGTGAAGGCTCCGCGCACGTAACCGAAAAGTTCGCTTTCGACCAATTCGTTGGGAATCGAACCGCAATTGACCGTCACCAGTTTTCTTTTGGCGCGCGCGCTCATCTGGTGAATCGCGCGGGCGCAAAGTTCCTTGCCAGTGCCGGTTTCGCCGACAATCATCGCGGTCACGTCACATTGAGCCACTATAGGGATTTTGTTGACCACATCCAGAAATGATTCGCTTTGTCCGATCAACGGGCGGTCAAGCTCCTCACATCCACTGGACGCGGAAACCAGAGTTTCGCCCCAGCAGGTTTGTTCCAGCAATCGCCACAATCGCGGCAATATCTCAATCGGCTTCAACGGCGAAGTGATGTAATCAGTCGCGCCGTGTTTGAGCATGTCGTATATCTTGTCGGGGTCGCTGACATCCGACACCACCACAACAGGCGGATCCGGCCTTTCGCGATTCAAAGACTGAAACAACGATCTGGCCTGGCGCAGAAAACCCGACGGCGAAACCATAAAGATCACTGCCGGTTTGATGCGTTCGACAAAACCTGATACCAAGCCGGAGGTTCTGGCCGAATCGTGGTTGTCGTAATCGCTCAAGGATTCGCGTTGCAATTTGATGCCGGAACGTACGTTCGATTCGATGATCTCTCCCAGCGATCTGCTCAGTTCGCAAGAAGGATTCGGATCAAGCAAAAGGATATTGGCGTTTTTCATATTGGCTGAATTGTTGTGCGCCACTGTTGAGGACGGGCAGTGAAACGGCTGTTTTTACTGATTCTTCACGGCGGAAACTTTCGGCTGACGGCGCGAATCTTACTGAAACAAACCGCCTTTGTCATTACTGAAAAGCCTGAATTGAAAAGACGGCAAATCTTTGTCGAATTGAAGGCGACACATCCGCTCAAAAGAGTTAAATTCACTACGCTCTGGATCGCAATGCCGAAATCATTACATCATCTGTGCGGCAACTGTGCATTGAATACTTGAAACCGAATAATGCCAACTGACTCCCAACACATTCTGGTCATACACATCGCCGGGCTGGCAAAGACTACTTTATGTCTGCCTGCGTTGCGTTCGTTGCGGACGCATTTGCCGGAATCGCGCATCACTGTTGCCGCCAGCGCGGCTGCGGCGGATTTGATACGGCTGGCCGGTTGCGCCGACGAAGTGTTGGCCATCGGCAGATTTCACCGTGCAGAGTTTTTAAGCCCAAAGGCGTTTTTTCGCAGCACGAAAGCGATCAACGAGTTGCGCCATTCTCAATTCGATCTGGCCGTTGAATTCCGAAAAAACGCCGAAGCCAGTGTGGTATTGAACTTCGCGCATCCGCGCCAACGTTTGAAATCGTCGCCCGGAGTGGACAAAGGGATAAGCGGGTTGCTGGAACAATTCACACAGTCGCTTTCGCCCAAACCTGTGGCGAATCATCTGGCGCACGTGTATTTGAAAAAGCTCGAACCTCTGGGGGTTCGTCCCATCGAAGCCGAACCGCATCTGAAAACCGATCCTGCCGCCGATGAACAGTTTGAAAAGCTGCTGAAAAAACACGCGGTCACGTATGGCGAATTGCTGGTCGGCATTCATCCCGGAGCCGGAGAGGTTCGGCATCGCTGGCCGCTGGAACGATTCGTTTCCATTGCTTCGCGGCTGATTCACAACTTCAACGCGCGCGTGCTGGTGTTTGCCGGGCCGCAGGAACGCGGGCTGGCCAAACAAATCGTGGCTAAATTGCCAGCCAAACGCGCCATCCCCATGCAATCTGCGAAACTGCCTGATCTGGTGTCGGCTTTTGCGCGATTGAGCTTGCTGGTCGCCAACCACAGCGGCCCGGCTCATTTGGCCGCCGCTGCCGGAGCGCCGGTCGTGGCGATCTCAACTTTTGTAAACGATTCCTCAACCGACGTATTGAGCCGACGATGCGAACACATTCGGGCTTCGCATGTGGCCATGATTTCCGAAGAAGCGGTTTACGAAGCCGCCTGCAAGCTGTTAAAAACAAACCGTGCAGAGTTTCTGCGACAAAGATGATGAAACCACTGATGAACACAGATAAACCCGGATGAACACAGGTCAAGTCTGGCCGAGAGCCAATCTGTGTTTATCCGCGTTTATCTGTGGTTGATTTTCCAATCGCTAAAAGGAGATTTGATGATTCGTAAAGCACTCACCGTTTCACTATTGATCGTTGCCCTGGCGTTTGCGCCGTTTGCTTCGCTGGCCGATGAAGGCATGTGGTTACCCGATTCGCTCAGCAAATTGCCGCTGGCGCAATTGAAAAAACGCGGCTTCGAATTGAAGCCCGAAGATGTTTACAGCACCACCCAGCCCAGTTTGAAAGACGCCATAGTGCAAATCAGCGCGGGCGGAACCGGATCATTCGTTTCCGGCGAAGGGCTGATTCTGACCAATCATCACGTCGCGTTTGCCGCCATCACGCGCGCTTCGACCACCGAAAAGGATTACATCAACAACGGCATCCTGGCGAAATCGCGCGCAGAAGAAATTCCCGCGCAAGGTTACACCGTTTCGATTTTGCAGGAGTTCAAGGATGTCACAGCCGAAGTTCTCGCCGCCGCCAAACCGGAAATGTCGCCCGAAGAACGCGACCGAGCGCTGGCTGCCAAACGCGGAGAGATTCAAAAAAACGCGCTCAATGGACGCGACAAAGACGGCATTCGCACCCAAGTCGTCGAAGCCACCAGCGGTTTGCAGTATTACCTTTACACTTACCTGACGCTGCGCGACATTCGCATTGCTTACGCGCCGCCCAAATCCATAGGCTATTTCGGCGGCGACCCGGACAATTTTGAATGGCCTCGCCATTGCGGAGATTTCACCTACCTGCGCGCCTATGTCGGAGCCGACGGCAAACCCGCCGCGTTCAGCAAGGACAATGTTCCATACAAACCAAAACGCTTTTTGGCGGTCAACGCCGCTGGCATCAAAGAAGGCGATTTCACATTTGTGCTGGGACATCCCGGCGCGACTTATCGTTACCGCGAATCTTATTCGCTGGATTTCCGCCAGAACATCCAATTGCCAGATCAGATTGCCTCGCTGAAAAAGCAGATTGATGCGCTGACCAAACTCGGCGAAAAAAATCCGGCTTTGAAAATTCGCCTGTCCGATCAGATTTTCAGCATGAGCAATTCGCTCAAAGCATTTGAAGGCGCAGTGCTGGGACTGAAAAAGCTTAACCTGGTCGAACGCCGTCGCGCCGAAGAAGAAGCGTTGAAAAAATGGCTCGATGCCAATCCTGCGGCCAAAGCTAAATACGGCAATGTGCTGCCGCAAATTGAAGCCTTGTATGCCGACCTGCGATCTTTCGCTTCCAAACAAAGCGCGTTCACAGAATTGTTTGACGCGGGCGAACTGGTTGGCGCGCTGTATTTCGCCTACCTGCGCGCAACGGACAAGGAAAAACCGGCGAACGAACGCAACCCGCAACTCAGCGACGGAGCGTTGCCGCAAATCCTCAACCAGATCAGCGGAGATTGGAACGAACGCGAACCGGAAGCCGAAGCCAAGACGTTGGCCAGTGCGCTGGAAAGACTGTCGAACCTGCCAGCCAACCAGAAATTCGCGTTTGTCGAAACTCTCTTTGGCAATCAAACCGGCGACGCTCGCCGCCAGGCAGAACGCGATTTCGCCGACAAGGCCATCGCCAATTCCAAATTCAAATCGCTGGATGAAGTGAAGAAACTCTTTTCGGCTTCGGCGGCGGACATTCGCGCGATTGACGATCCTCTGGTGAAACTGGTCGCGGCGGCGGCGGATGAAAACGCCCCCTACGCAAAACGAGTGGCGAAATTCAACAGCGAAGTCGTCCGGTTGCGCCCGAATTACGTGGCCGCGATGCTGGAAATGAAGAAAGGCGTGTATTACCCCGATGCCAACTTCACGCTGCGCTTTACTTACGGCGAAGTCAAAAGCTACAAACCGCGCGATGCCGTGTATTACCACTGGCAAACGTCGTTGGCCGGCGTGATTGCCAAAGACACTGGCGAAGACCCGTTCAACGTTCCCGCAGGGTTGAAAGACCTGGCCAGAAAAAAAGACTTCGGCAATTACTTCGACGCTCAATTGAACGACGTGCCTGTCAATTTCCTGTCAACGACCGACATCACCGGCGGCAATTCCGGTTCGCCGATTATGAACGGTCGCGGCGAAGTGATCGGCCTGGTTTTCGACGGCAATTACGAAGGCCTGGGTGGCGATTACGCCTTTGACGGCAATCTGAATCGAACGATCAACGTGGACATACGCTACGTGCTGTTCGTGACTGAAAAACTGGGCGGCGCGGCTTACCTGTTTGACGAAATGCAGATCAAACGCGGCAAAGCCATGACCGCTGGCAAATAAGTAGAAAGCTGCTTCACCACAAAAAGCGCAAAAAACACAAAATGGCGTTTAGGTTGCATTTTGTGCCTTACGCGCTTTTTGTGGTGAATTTGATTATGGCCATTGAACAATGAGTCGGTTAAGAAAAGCCTTTGTCATGCAGGTTTTCCCAGATCAGCACGCCGAATACGAACGGCGGCACAATCCCATCTGGCCTGAACTGGAAGCGACGCTCAAAGCGCACGGCGTTCACAACTATTCGATTTTTCTGGACGAAACGACCAACCAACTGTTTGGCTTCGCCGAAATCGAAAGCGAAGCGCAGTGGGAAGCGATTGCGGCAACTGAAATCTGCCAGCGATGGTGGCGGCACATGCGCGAAGTGATGCCGTCGAATCCGGACAACAGCCCGCAATCACGACCGCTGCGCGAAGTCTTCCACATTGATTAACCGGAGCGCGGACGTCCCGTCCGCACGTCACTCAACTCATGACTTCCCTTGCCCGTCACACCCGCGAACTTTCTGCCGCCGCTGCTTTCGCCGCATTACTGCTTGCTGTGGCCATTGTCGCTCCATCGTTTTTCAGCGTAACGAACTTGCGCGATTTGCTGGTTGGCAACGCGCCAGTGTTGATCGTCGCCGTCGGAATGACGTTGGTGATTGTCGCCGGGCAAATAGACATCTCCGTCGGTTCGCAATTAGCCGTGTGCAGCATTGCCGCTGGCTTGCTGGCCAAAACCTTGCCGATGCCTGTGGTCGTGTTGATGGTTCTCGGTGTTGGATGTTTGCTGGGCACGATCAATGGATGGTTGGTGGCGCGCGCGAAGATTCCGGCGATTGTCGTTACGTTGGCGACGCTGGTAGCTCTGAGAGACGGATTGCGCTGGGCGACCGAAGGCGCCTGGGTGCAAAACCTGCCGAGCAATTTTCAGTGGTTCGGCTTCGGCCAGATTGCCGGGCAAATTCTGATTGTGACAGCGGCGGCGCTGGTGTTGCTGGTCTTCGCTTGGGCGCTACGAAACCTGCCAGCGGGAAGATCGGTGTATGCAGTCGGTTCCGACGCTGAAGCGGCTCGGCTGGCGGGAATCAACCCGCCGCGCGTAACGCTGAACGTCTTTGTCTTGATGGGAGCGCTGGTCGGGTTGGCGGCGTTGTTGAATGCCATTCGGTTTTCCTCAGTACCGGCCAACGCTGGAATCGGTTTGGAGATGAAAGCCATCGCCGCCGTCGTCGTAGGCGGAGCGGCGATCACTGGCGGTCGAGGAACTTTGTGGGGAACGCTGATCGGAGTCGCCTTGCTGGGAACCATCGGCACGGCGTTGACCTTTGCGGGTATCAATCCGTTCTGGGAAAAAGCCATTCAAGGCGCGATCATTCTGGCGGCGCTGGTTTCTGACATTGCATTTGGAAAACTCAAAACCTTCAGAATTGCCGCGTCTCAATGACCAAAACAAAACGACAGGATTTACAAGATTCACAGGATTGAAAGGCCGTTTTATTGGCCGCCAATCTTGTTCAATCTTGTAAATCCTGTCGAATTGCTTCCAGCCAGCCTAATCGCCGCTTTGGTTCAACTGAACGGCTTTGTAACCGCCCGCTGCGCGATCTTTCAACCACCAAAGCGAAAAGATTATGAACGGCACAATCGCCATCATCGCCACATAGCGGAATGAAGGTCCGTCGCCGCCAACCTTGTCGCGGACTGTTCCCATGTAAAAGATCACCAACCCAAGCGCGAACTGGCCGGCAAATCCCATCAACCCCATCGTGAAGGCTCCGCCCTGCGGGAAGCGTTCCGAAGTGATGCCCAGCATCGTCGGCCACATGAAACACACACCGACGTAAAACACCGTCGCCGCGACATACGCGCCCGCTGCGCTTGACACGTTCGACAACATGAACAATCCGATGGCCGCCAGAACCACAGAAGCCACCATCATTCCAATCGGCGAAATCTTGTGAGCAATCGGCCCGGCAAAATATCGCAACACGAACATCAGCGCGGAGCCGTAAACCAAAATCAAAATGCCGCTCATGTTGGCCAGATTGCCCAGCACCGAAGCCACCATTTGACCCGGAGCCAGTTCAATCGAAGCCGTAATCATCATGCAGAACAGAAGCAGCAGAAATGCAGGATTGCCAACGGCTTTGAACATCTCTGCGGTCGAAACACCAGCAGCCTTGCGTTCCGTCGGCGGAAACTGCTGGCCGAAAATCATCGCGCCATATACCAACGTCGGAATCAGAATAATTCCTAATTGCACTTTCCAACCGACGCCAGACTGGCTCATGAAATATCCCAGCAAGCCGCCGATAATCAGTCCGCCCGGCCACCAGGCATGCAGCACATTCAGCTTATGTGTCTTTTCGTTGGGATACATTGTGGCGATCAGCGGGTTGATGACGGCTTCGACCAGTCCATTGCCAAACCCGGCCAGCAGCATGGTATAGGTCATCACGGAGTAACTCGGAGCGGTCACGAATCCGATCACGCCGACGATGTGCAGCCCGAACGCCAGATAAAGCAGATTGCGCATTCCCAACGCATCAAGCATCGGCGAAGCGACGAGAATGGAGGCGGCGAATCCAAAAAAGGCCATCGTCGAAATCCAGCCGTATTGCGAACGCGCTTCGGAAGCAACAAAGCCGGAAATGTTATCGGCAATGACCAAATCTTCGACGTTGCCGCGCAACGCAAAGATCATGGCCGTGACCACGAGAGAGAGGCAACTGGCTATAAAAAGCCTGCGCTGATTCATAGTGAATGTCTCCTTCAGCAAAAGGCAGCGAAAGCGCCCTTGGGGTTGAACTTCAAATTTGTCGGTTATCGTTGGCGGAGTTCCCGCCGGAGAAGTGGTTAAGCCAAACGCGGCGGATTATGCGTTGTGCGTCGGGAAAAGGCAAAAGTCGAAACGCGATCTTGCCATTCGCCGTCAATCACTGTGACGGGCTATCATCTGCCCGCAAGATTTACCGAACTACAATCAATCACATCCGCGAAGGGAACAGACCAAATCAGACGGTGTTCAGAGTACCGCCTTCAGGCGGAAGCGGCTCGTTTACGAGCCAACCCCAGTGGCTGAAGCCACTGCTGCCGCCTGAAGGCGGTACTCTGAACTCGCGCTACAAGTTCGGTCGTCGCTTCGCGGATTCCACTCAACCAAGCGAGGTTCAAAGCGATGAAAGCTCCGATTCGATTTTTGCGTCCGTTGACGCTTCTGATGATCTTCGGCCTGCTGTTTGGCGCAGCGGTCATTTTCCAAACTTATACTTCCCAAGCCCAACAAGCGGCGGCAAGTAATCCGCTCGCTGGTTTGCGCTGGCGCAACATCGGGCCGTTTCGCGGCGGACGTTCGGTTGCCGTCGCCGGTTCGGCTGCGCAACCCAATGTCTACTATTTCGGCAGCGTAGGCGGAGGCGTCTTCAAAACCACAGACGGCGGAGAAAACTGGATTCCGGTTTCCGACGGCCAACCGTTCGGCACTGGAACGGTCGGAGCCATCACCGTCAGCGAATCCGATCCAAACGTGGTTTACGTCGGCATGGGCGAAAGCTGCATTCGCGGCAATTTCTCGCACGGCGACGGAATGTACAAATCCGCTGATGCCGGAAAAACCTGGAAGCGCATAGGTTTGGAAGACAGCCGCATCATTGGCCGCATCAAAGTCCATCCGAAAAATTCTGACCTGGTTTACGTCGCGGCAATGGGTCACGCCGCCGGAGCCAACGAACAGCGCGGCGTGTTTCGCAGCAAAGACGGCGGCCAAACCTGGCAGCGCGTGCTCTTCAAGTCGTCCAAAGCAGGAGCCGTTGACATTACGATGGATGTGAACAATCCGAACGTTTTGTTCGCTTCGATCTGGGAAGCCAAACGCACGCCCTACAGTTTGGAAAGCGGCGGCGCGGACAGCGGGCTTTGGAAAACGACCGACGGCGGCGACACGTGGACGGACATTTCGCGCAATCCCGGAATGCCCAGAGGAACGTTGGGGCGCATCGGCGTTGTCGTTTCGCCCGCCAATTCCGACCGCGTGTACGCCATTGTCGAAGCCGACGAAGGCGGTGTGTTCCGTTCCGACAATGCGGGAACTACCTGGACGCGCGTCAGCGCCGACCGCAACCTGCGCCAACGCGCCTGGTATTACACCCACATTTACGCCGACACGAAAAACGCCGACACGATTTACGTCCTGAACGTCGCCTTTTTCAAATCCATTGACGGCGGACGGACTTACACGACGCTCAGCGTTCCACACAGCGACAACCACGATTTGTGGATCGCGCCGAACGATCCGAATCGGATGATTAACGCCAACGACGGCGGCGCAAACGTCACTTTCAACGGTGGCCAATCGTGGAGCGAACAGGATCAAGCCACCGCGCAGTTTTATCGCGTCTCGCTGGACAACGATTTCCCGTATCGCGTTTACGGAGCGCAGCAGGACAATTCCACGGTCAGGATTTTGAGCCGCACAACCGGCGGAGGCATCACCGAACGCGATTGGGAAGAAACCGCTGGCAGCGAATCCGGCTGGGTCGTCGCTTCGCCCAAAGATTCCAACATTGTCTTTGGAGGAAATTACGGCGGCTTGCTGGAAAAACGCGATCACCGCACAGGCCAACGACGCGACGTGAACGTATGGCCGGACAATCCCATGGGCTGGGGCGCGGAAGGCATGAAGTATCGCTTTCAATGGAACTTCCCTATTCACTTTTCGCCGCACGATCCTAACGTGCTTTACACAGGCGGCAGCCACGTTTTCAAGACCTTGAACGAAGGCCAGACCTGGACGACGATCAGCGGCGACCTGACCCGCAATGACAAATCCAAACAAGGACCTTCGGGCGGCCCCATCACCAAAGACAATACTTCGGTCGAGTATTACTGCACGATTTTCACGATGGCCGAATCGCCAGTGACCAAAGGCGTCATGTGGACAGGCAGCGACGACGGACTGGTTCACGTCACGCGCGACAGCCACGCCGCCAAACCGACATGGGAAAACGTGACAAAAAACATTCCGGGCATTCCAGAATGGGCGCAGATCAATTCGATTGAAGCTTCTCCGCACGACGCCGCAACGGCTTATTTTGCCGCTACGCTTTATAAAGCCGACGACTTCCGCCCGTACCTGTACAAAACCAGCGATTACGGCAAAACGTGGAAGAAGATCACCAACGGCATTCCAGACAACGCTTTCACGCGCGTCATCCGCGAAGACCCGAACCGTCGCGGATTGCTGTACGCCGGAACCGAAACCGGCATGTACGTTTCGTTCAACGACGGCGAATCGTGGCAATCGCTGCAACTGAACTTGCCGGTCGTGCCCATCACCGACATCGCCGTTCACAAACGCGACAAGGATTTGGTCATCTCCACGCAAGGCCGCAGTTTCTGGATCATTGATGACCTGCCTGTTCTTCATCAGTGGAAAGATTCGATTGCGTCGGCTGATGCTCACCTCTTCAAACCTGAAGAAGCTTACCGCATGCCCGGCGGAGGTTTCCGCATTCCGGCTGGAGCTTCGCTTGGCGAAAATCCTGCGGCTGGTGTTTCCGTCTGGTATCACCTGAAAGACAAACCCAAAGCGGATGTGCAGATTGAAATTCTGGAAGCCAGCGGCAAATCGGTGAGGAAGTTTTCCAGCCGTGCGCCGGAAACTCCGGCTGGAGGCGGCGGTGGACGTTTTGGCGGAGGCCCGGCTCGCGTGCCTGCTGAAAAAGGCTTGAACCGATTCAGTTGGGATTTGCGTTACCCGCAAGCGACGACATTTCCGGGAATGATCTTGTGGTCAGGAAACACCAGCGGCCCGCGTGCCGTTCCAGGCAACTATCAAGTCAAATTGACTGTGGACGGCAAAACGTTCAGCGAAACCTTTGAAGTACGCAAAGACCCTCGCATTTCAACCACGCAGGAAGAGTTTCAAAAACAATTCGACCTGCTGACGAAAATCCGCGACAAGTTTTCGGAAACTTCCGAAGCGATCATTTCCATCCGCGACGTTCGCCGACAGGTCAACGAATACGCCGCTCGCGTCAAAGACCAACCCAGCGGCAAAGCCATCGCAGATGCGGCAAAAGACTTGAGCGCCAAACTGACCGCCATCGAAGAAGAGTTGTACCAAACCAAAAACCAGAGCAACCAGGATCCACTGAATTACCCGATTCGGTTGAACAACAAACTGGCTGCGCTGGCCGGTTCGGTGGCCGGGCCGGACGCTGCTCCAACCGACCAAGCGGTTCAGGTGTTCGAGGATTTGGCCGCACGAACCAACGCTCAGCTTGAGAAGTTGAAGCAGGTCATGGCTACGGACGTGCCCGCGTTCAACAAACTCGTCAGGGATCAAAACGTGCCTGCGGTGTTTGTGAAGCCGGCAAAGTAACGATGATCGAACGGTGATTATTCTTCGCCGCATAGCGGCGGTTGAGTTTAGCCCAGTACTTCAGGGCTGGGAGAGCAGATAACGAATTCCCCGTCGCGTGGTGACGCTTGATCGTTCTAACGCTGACGCCATCTCAGGCGTCGCTATGCGACACAGAAAATCCTGTACTGGCTTCCCGGCGTTAAAACGCCGCGCTAAACTCAATCGTCGCTATGCGGCGAAGATTTTATAAGGCGAACCTATGACCATCGAATTATCCAAAGAAGCAAACCAGAATGCGCTCGAATCGCTGCAAAAGTATTTCGAAGTGAACATGGAAGAACCGCTCGGCAATCTGGCGGCGGGTGCGTTATTGCAATTCATACTGGAAGAAATCGGGCCGAGCATTTACAACAAAGGCGTCGCCGACGCACAGGAGCGCATGCAGCAACGCATCAGCGAACTGGATTCCGAAGTGTATGCCGACGAATTCCAGTACTGGCGCAATCGGCAATCGAAAGGGCGAAAGTCATGAATGTTGAGAGACGCGATTTTCTGGCGATGGCCGGAGCGACAACTGCTGTGGCCGCGTTCCCTGTTAATGCATTTTCGGAAGGAAAAAAGATGTACGGATTGATTGGAAAAATGACTGCCGTCGCGGGCAAACGCGACGAATTGATTTCGATTCTGTTGGAAGGCGTTGCCGGAATGCCCGGATGTTTGAGCTACGTCGTGGCCAAAGACCCTGCGGATGCCGACGCCATCTGGATCACGGAAGTCTGGGACAGTCAGGAAAGCCACAAAGCTTCGCTGTCGTTGCCGTCAGTCAAACAAGCCATTACACGCGGCCGTCCGTTGATCGCCGGATTCAGCAACAACACCACGACTGAACCAGTCGGCGGACACGGACTCGCAACCGCGAAACCTCGTTAAACCAATGAATCAATTGATTGCTCATATCGCGCTGATCGTTCGTGATTACGACGAAGCCATAGAGTTTTTCACGCGCAAGCTTCACTTCACTTTGGTCGAAGACACCTACCAACCGGAACAGGACAAACGCTGGGTCGTCGTCGCTCCGCCGGGATCGAGCGAGACGACTTTGCTGCTGGCGCGCGCCGCTACGCCTGAACAGGCGAAGTTCATCGGCAATCAATCCGGCGGAAGAGTTTTCCTGTTTCTGCAAACCGACGATTTCTGGCGGGATTATCGGGAAATGGTTTCGCTCGGAATCAAATTCGTCCGCGAACCGAAAGAAGAACCTTACGGCACGGTCGCCGTCTTTGAAGATTTGTACGGCAACTTGTGGGACCTGATTCAACGCCGTCAATCTTGACCCTGATTGATCTTCACTCATTCCAAAATTCTTTTCGCCCGACATCTGAAATGCTGGAAAAGAACCGGAAGCTTCATCCATAATCGCGTTTCAGCAAAATCAAACGTTGTCCAACCCGTCATCGCTTCAGAAAGGAGCACTTCATGAAATGGCGCAGCCTGATTGCCCCGGTCGTCTTTGTTTGTCTGGCGTTCGTTTCTCTGCCGGCAAGAACCCAGAATCTTTCGGATCAGAAATCGCTGCTTGAAGCCTGGAACAAACCCTTCAAGCCGTTTCGAATCATCGGCAACATTCATTATGTCGGCACGAACAATCTGGCGTGTTACCTGATCACCTCGCCCGCTGGATACGTCTTGATTGACACTGCCATGCAGGAATCTGCTCCGCTCGTTCGCGCCAACATCGAAGCCCTGGGCTACAAGCTGAAATACGTCCGCATCATTTTGTCCAGCCACGCGCATTTCGATCACGTCGCCGGTCACGCCGACATGAAGGCCGCCACCGGCGCGCAAGTCATTGCTTCGGCGGCGGACGCGATGGCATTGGAAAGCGGCGGAACCAAAGGTTTCCATCCGCTGAATCCTTACAAACCGGTCAAGGTGGATCGCATCATCAAAGACGGTGAAATCGTCCGGTTGGGAAGTATCGCGCTGCGAGCGCATCTGACGCCCGGCCACACCGAAGGCAACACCACATGGACGACGACGGTCGAAGAAAACGGCAAAAAGTACGAAGTGGTCTTTGCCGCCAGCATGTCCATCAATCCCGGCGTCAAGATGGTCAACAATCCCACGTGGGCTACGATTGCCGATGCTTATGCCCGATCGTTTCAAAAACTGAAATCGCTTCCCTGCGACGTGTTCCTGGGGCCGCATGCGCCGTTTTTCGATATGGAAACGAAGGTCGCGCGCATGAATGCCGATCCCAAGACCAACCCGTTTATTGACCCGGAAGGTTTTCGCAATTACATCGCCGGGTTTGAAAAAAGCTATAACGACCAGCTTCAGAAAGAACGAAGCGGTAAATGAAATCGCCAGTTGTCACAGAAACAACCCATGGCTGAAAAAATTTCAAAGTCACAGATTGATCGTCTGGGCGACAGACTGAATAACTGAAGTTACGCACTAAAGAACTGAGCATTGAACTTGACACGGGTTTCGTCCCGTCAGGGACGGTTTGATAGTAGCCCGGCAGTTCACTGCCGGGAAAAGCAGCGAATGAGTCCGCGTCCTGTAGGGACGCTTGAATCCCTGCCAGCATAAAGCTCAAGCGTCCCTACAGGACGCGGCAGCAAGGTTTCGCCACCCGGCGATAAATCGCCGCGCTAATATCAACCGTCCCTATCGGGACGAAGAACCTGTCAAACGCTTTGTAAGATTCACCATCGCGTAACATCAGTGAATAAAGGAAACATCAGTGAGGATGACTTGCGAATGCTCGATCAATATCGCCGCTCGTATTCGGAGGCTTACGAGGCAGTCGTTGAAAAAGTCAGAAATGATTTGTCGCTAGCTCCAACAGGTCGTCCGGCGAAATCCACAACATCCATCGCCGAAAAGCTCCGCAGAGAGAGTATCCGCCTAACACAAATTCAGGACATAGCGGGTTGCAGAATTATCGTGGCAGATATTGCCAGCCAGGAAACAGTTGTTAAATCGCTCAGCGAGCTTTTCAAGGATGCCACTGTTATTGACCGCCGCCAACAACCAAGCCACGGCTACCGAGCTGTTCACGTCGTGGTCCGCTACGAAGAAAAATTGATTGAGATTCAAGTTCGCACGGCGTTACAGCAACTGTGGGCAGAATTATCCGAGAAGTTTTCTGATATTTTTGATCCGATGGTAAAGTACGGTGGCGGTGACGAGTTCACCCGAACTGTATTGATAAATCAATCTTCTATGATCGCCAATGAAGAGACTCTGGAAAAACAGGTAGCCTCTGATTTGAGGGAAGATTTGGACTCTGTCAGACAGCGCATGCTCGAATCTCTTCGTACCATCCTTAACAACCTGGAGATGCTGAGGAAATAGTGATGATTTTTCTTATTGAGTACAATCGAAAAGAAGGCCAGATAGTTTCATTCGAGACATTCAATGACTCCGAACGGCATGACGCAGAGAATTCTCGACTCGAAACGGAACTTAAACTGAATCGCCTTGGCATTGAACATGAGGTCATTCTTTTAGAAGCAGCTACCGAAGCGGCTTTGCGCCGAACTCACCGTCGTTATTTTGAGAGCCTGTCCGAACTGGCAACTGCGTAAAGAAAAGACAATCTGCGGCTATCTCAACTTCGCAATTCCCGCTCACTTCTTGAATCCGATATGAACAACTATCTCTTCACCAAAATCCGCCAGCAATTCGAGCGACCGGTGGTCGCCGACATCGAACAAACCGTTGCCGAGCAAATTCATGCCGCCAAGGTAAACTTCGCGCCAGGAGCGCGCATCGCCATTGCATCGGGCAGCCGCGGCATCGCCAACATCGCCCGCATCACAAAAGCCGTCGTGGATGCCGTCAAAGCCAAAGGCGCGGAACCGTTCATCGTTCCGGCAATGGGCAGCCACGGCGGAGCCACCGGCGAAGGACAGCGCGAAATTCTGGCTTCTTACGGAGTGTCGGCGGAAGCCATGGGCTGCCCAGTTCGCTCTTCGATGGAAGTCGTCGAACTGGATCGCGGTGGATTGGAATTGCCGCTGTTTATGGACAAATACGCTTATGAATCCGACGGCGTGATTCTGGTCAATCGCATCAAACCGCACACGGCGTTTCACGGCGAATACGAAAGCGGCTTGATGAAAATGAGCATCATCGGTTTGGGCAAAGAACGGCTGGCGTCGGAAATTCATCGCTACGGAGTTTACGGCTTGAAAACGCTGATGCCTGAAGCCGGCAAGCGGGTGTTGGCAACCGGCAAGGTTCTGCTTGGCATTGGCATCGTCGAAAACGCATACGACGAAACGGCGATTATCGAAGCGATGACTCCGGCGCAGATTCTGACGCGCGAACCGCAGTTGCTGGCCATTGCGAAGAAAATGATTCCCAGCTTGCCGATTGAAGATGTGGATGTGCTGGTTATTGACCAGATCGGCAAGGACATCAGCGGTTCAGGAATGGATCCGAACGTCATCGGGCGCATGCGAATTCGCGGAGAACACGACGCCGAATCGCCCCGCGTCAAAGTCATAGTCATCACAGACCTGACCGAAGCTTCGCACGGCAACGCCTGCGGAATAGGTTTGGCTGATGTGGCGACGCGCCGCTTGAGAGACAAGATTGATTGGGACGCGACGTATATGAACGGCGTGACCAGCGGTTTTTACGAACATTTCATGCTGCCGATTGTCGCAGCCAACGACCGGCAAGCTTTCGACTGGGGCATTCGCGCCAGCCACGATCCGCACAAGCCGAAAAAAATAGTCCGCATCAAAGACACGCTGCACGTCAGCGAAACTTATGTTTCGGCGGCTGCGCTGGAAGAAATTCGGGATCGCGTCGAGATCCTCGGCGAACCTTTGAGCCTGTTCAACGATCAGGATTCCCTGATCGCGTTTTAAGTTATGGCCATTCGCACATTGAATCTGCGCGAACTCAATCGCGCGACACTGGCGCGGCAAATGTTGCTGAAGCGCGCACAACTGCCGGTTCATGCCGCCATCGAACGGCTGGCGGGAATGCAGGCGCAACTCGCTTCAGCGCCTTTTGTCGGTTTGTGGACTCGGCTGGAAAACTTCAAACGCGAAGACCTGGCCAAACAGATCGAAAACCGCAAGATCATCAAAGCCACATTGATGCGCGCGACGCTGCATTTGTTCACGGCGGAAGATTTCCTTCGCTTTCGCGCGACGCTTCAGCCGGTGTTGAGCGGAGCCGGTGAAGCTATTGCCAAACAACGCGGCAGCGATTTCGACCAGGATCGTCTGCTGAAAGCCGCTCGAAAATTCATCGCGGAACAGCCTCGCACCTTTGCTGAAATCAGCGAAATGGTCACAGAGTTGATGCCCGACCAAGACGTAGGCGCGTTGCGTTACACCGTGCGAACACAGATTCCGCTGGTTCAGGTTCCTGTTTCAGGCGGTTGGAGCTACCCCGGAAAACCCGCCTTCACGCTGGCCGAATCGTGGATCGGCAGGAAAATTTCGGCTAAAGAAAACCTGCGTGATTTGGCGCTGAGGTATCTGGCGGCGTTCGGTCCCGCTTCGCCAACAGATATGCAAACGTGGTGCGGTTACAGTTTGCCAGCGTTGAAAGCCGAGTTTGAAAAACTGAAACCGGAGCTGGCGGTTTACCTCAACGAAAAGCGTCAGGAGTTGTTCGATCTGCCGACCATCGGCTTGCCCGAAGAAAATGCGCCCGCGCCAATTCGCTTTTTGCCGGAATTTGACAACCTGCTGCTGTCGCACAAAAACAGAACCCGGATTGTTGCTGACGAATATCGTTCGAAAGTGTATCTGCCTGCGTTGCGCGTGGCGGCGACCATTTTGATTGACGGTTTCGTGCGCGGAGCCTGGAAAGTAGAAAAGACAAAAACGACGGCAACGCTGCTGATCGAACCATTCGCCAAGCTGACGAAACAAGACCGCGCAGCGCTGACCGAAGAAGGCGAACAGTTGATTCGTTTCATCGAACCCGACGCAAAATCTCTAGACCTCAAATTTGCTTAAACACGGGTTCAGAGTGCCGCCTTCAGGCGGAAGCGGCTCGTTCACGAGCCGTGCAGGGCGGCTGAAGCCGCCGCTGCCAGCTAAAGCTGGTACTCTGAACACTGTCAGCCTCGTTATTTGCCGGCGGCTGACAGTTCAACTTGAAGCGCCAAAGTTCGCTGTGTACAATCCGCGCCTGTTTACGCGCCGAATTTGAATCGGAGACATACAAACGCAATGACGAACGCAGTCAGCAAAATCAGTTGTCGGGCAGTCTGTTTCAGCAAGCAATCGTTGAGCGCCCTCTCCCTTACTTAGCAGCGCAATCGTTGTGTATGTGTTGCGCTGCGCCTTCCGTCTGCATTTTTCACCAAAAAGTTTTTATTGATTTCGTGTCAGCAGCCTGCCGCAAGAGAGGGCTTGACGCATTTTGTTTTAAGGAACGATGACTATGAACGAGAAATACTTCCCCGAAGAAATCGAAGAGAAACAGCAACAGCGTTGGGCCGTTGCCGGAGCCTTCAACGCCGATGTAGACCCGGCGAAAGAAAAATTTTACTGCCTGGAAATGCTGCCGTACCCGTCCGGCAAAATTCACATGGGACACGTGCGTAACTATTCGATTGGCGATGCGCTGTCCGCTTTCAAACGCATGCAAGGGTTCAATGTGCTGCACCCCATGGGCTGGGATGCGTTCGGCATGCCTGCGGAAAACGCCGCCATCAAAAACAACGCTCGACCAGACCAATGGACGTTCGAAAACATAAACGCCATGCGCGCTCAATTGCAGCGACTGGGTTTCAGTTACGACTGGCGGCGCGACATAGCATCCTGCACGCCGGAGTATTACCGCTGGAACCAATGGTTCTTCATTCAAATGTGGAAGAAAGGGTTGCTGTATCGCAAAAACGCGACGGTGAATTGGTGCGTCAAATGCAATACCTCGCTGGCCAACGAACAGGCCGAAGGCGGATTCTGCTGGCGACACGAAGATGTTCCAGTCGAACTGCGCGAACTGGAACAGTGGTTCATCCGCGTCACGAATTACGCCGACGAACTGCTGGATTCGCTGGATGGCTTGGAAGGCGGTTGGCCGGAGCGTGTGCTGGCCATGCAGCGCAACTGGATTGGCCGCAGCAAAGGCGCGGAAGTGGATTTTCGCGTCACTCAGGAATTTGCGCCGACCAACGGCAAACGGATTCGCGTCTTCACCACGCGCATTGACACGATTTTCGGCGCAAGCTGCGTGATCGTCGCGCCAGAACACGAACTGGTCGAAGAACTGATTGCTGACGGCAAAGCCAGCGATGAACTGATTGCCTTTGTCGAAAAGCAAAAGGCGATTTCCAAAGAAGACCGCATTGCCGAAGGCACTGCCAAAGAAGGCGTCAACACTGGGCTGGTCGCCGTCAATCCGTTCAACGGCCATGCTTTGCCGATCTGGGCGGCGAATTTCGTGCTGACCGGATACGGAACCGGCGCGATTATGGCTGTGCCTGCGCACGACGAACGCGATTTCGAGTTCTGCCAGAAATACGGACTGCCGATTCCGCGCGTCATCAAACTGGCGGATTCCACCGAAGCCGACGACGCGCCCGTTACCGAAGCGTTCACCAACAAAGACGACAGCGCAGTGGTCATCAACTCCGGCAAATTCAGCGGCCTGAAAGTTCCTGACGCGATCAAGGCCATGACCGAATACGCAGAAGCGGGCGGCTTCGGCGAAGCCAAAACCAATTTCAAGATTCGGGATTGGGGTGTGTCGCGCCAACGCGCCTGGGGAACTCCGCTGCCGTTCATTCACTGCCCGAAGTGCGGCATCGTTCCCGTTCCCGAAGATCAACTGCCTGTCGAACTGCCCGCCGATCTGAACTTCAACACGCAAGGCGCTCCGCTGGCCGAACACGTTGGCTTCGTCAACGTGACTTGTCCGAACTGCGGCGGAGCGGCTCGGCGAGACACTGACACGATGGACACCTTTGTGGATTCGTCGTGGTACTACTTCCGATACGCCGATCCGAAAAACGAGAAGCTGCCGTTTGATCCGACTGTCGCGGCGTATTGGACTCCGGTGGATCAATACATCGGTGGCATCGAACACGCCGTGCTGCACCTGATTTACACTCGGCTGTGGACGAAGATCATGCGCGACCTTGGGTTGATTACCTTCGGCGAGCCGGTCAAAAAATTGCTGACACAAGGCATGGTTTGTCTGGCGACTTATCGTTGCGAAGAACACGACTGGCTGAATCCATCGGAAGTCGCCGACGGCAAATGCAAAGCTTGTGGACGCACGGCAACCGTAGGTCGCATCGAAAAGATGTCGAAGTCCAAAAAGAACACGGTTGACCCGGACGAGATGATCAAGATTTACGGCGCAGACACTGTGCGGCTGTTTATGCTGTTTGCCGCTCCGCCGGAAAAAGACCTGGAATGGAGCGAAGCCGGAGCCGAAGGCGCTTCACGCTTCCTGAACCGCGTTTGGCGAATCGTCTACAAATGGCACGACAAACTGGCGGCGGCCAAACTGGGCGGCGATCAACAATCCACGTTTTCCGCTGAAGCTCGCAGCCTGCGCCGCAAAACGCATCAAACAATCAAGCGCGTCTCGAACGACATCGGCGAACGAATGAACTTCAACACAGCGGTCGCCGCATTGATGGAACTGACCAACGAAATTTACGCCTTTGATAATTCGTTGAAAGGCGACAACAGCGATGCCGACAAGTTCGCGCTGAAAGAAGCCATGCAAGCATTGACGAAGATGCTGACTCCATTCACTCCGCACATTGCCGAAGAGCTGTGGCAAAGTCTGGGGCACGCGAACCATATCGTTGTAACTTCGCCGTGGCCTGAATACGACGCTGAATTGGCCAAAGCCGACGAACTGGAAATCCCAGTTCAACTGAACGGCAAACTGATTGCGCGACTGGTGGTTCCGGCAGAAGCCACAGACGAAGAATTGAAGGCCGCCGCGCTGGCCAACGACCGCGTCAAAGCCAAACTGGAAGGCCGCCAAATCGTCAAAACGATTGTGGTGCCAAAACGATTGGTGAATCTGGTGGCGAAGTGAGAAGCTTCGCCACCTATGCTCAAGCTCAATGTATTAACTGAGCAGGTTATAACATCTGCCCCGGCATTCGAATATGATGCCTCAAGTCTTCCCTTTACCGTTGCACACGGTGCAATTCCCGGAGCCTTTGCACTTGGGGCATTCATACGGCGGCAGCAAGCTTCCGCTGGAACCGCTGCCGTGGCATTTGGAACATTTCCCCGTGCCGTTGCAGCCTTTGCATTCAGCCATGCGATCCACCTCCTTTCGACTGAATTTTCGGGTTATCCATGAAACACTCATGACTGTCGCCAGAGTCGTGAAAGCTGGCGGACATTTCACCTGACCTGTTTCCGAATGTTGATCAGCGTGCGCCGCAAAGAGCGCAGGTTGTTGAAAGTCGTTTCATCCTTGTTTCCAGACTCGACGGATTCCTGAGTGGAAAACAGCATTTCCTTGTGGAGCCTCATCGGGCGGTTTTGCTTATCGGAAATTCCTTTCTCCTCCAGAAACTTGACCATGCTCCAATGAAGCGTCAACTCGCTTTTGAACAGCTTGTCCGCCAGAGCCTTGTTGAATCTGGGAAGTCCGTAAGCTTTGTCGTCGTTAAGATCGAGAACGCCTGATTCAAACTCCTTCAGCAAAGAGCCGTACACTGCCTGTTCGATCAAAACCTTGCTGCCGACTTCCAAAGTCTTTTGGGCCTGCTTGGCGTAAAACTTCGTGATCTTGTATCCGCTAAATCCAAACGTGGCGATGATCTCCACCGTTTCCCGTCCCTGCCATTCGGCTACAGGAGCAGACTGTGCCGGATTCTTGGGAAACAGACTCAAAGCAATCAATAACGTAAATGCGAGCAGATACCAGGACTTTACGGCGCGAATACCATCCAGTTTGTTTTTGGTAATTGGCATAAGTTTTCCTCCTTCATTGGTCAGTTTTGCGCGGGCGGTGTTTGAGTCGAATTTCTTTGGTAATGCTGTTCCCTTTCGGGTTGGCGACATAAGAGCCAAAGGTCGCCTGGTCTTTCTTCTCCACTTCAAAGAGCAGGGACTTGCTTCCTTCGGTTTGGGTGGCTTCGCTGATTTGCTGAGCCGTCAGGCTGTTTTTTTGAGGCGAAGGAACATCGTCTTTCGAGGTCGAAAAGAAAATCAGCAGCCGTTCGTCTTCGGGTGGCGGGCTGAAGACGATTGCTCCCCCCGGTGAGTATTCCGTATTGGCTCGAACGTAGTTGCTGTCTTCGGAAAACGCCAGAGCCTTGTCGTCTTCCGATGACTTAGGGAAAAGCAGTTGGCTCCGTCCGGACGAATCGTAGGCCCAAAGGCTGAGATAACCGTCCATATTGCTTCGCAAATGCAGGCGTAAGCGGTCGCTGGTGTAAAAAACCCGATCTTCGCTGACTTTTCCGACGCCTTCCAGTTCGAACCAGTAATGAAGCCCGGCATTTTTCGCCGATTCGACTTTTACCGCCTCTACCCGGGTTCTAGGGACAAGAATTTTGTCTTCCTCCGATTGCGGTGATTTGTCCTTTGGCGGCTTGCCGGTTTTGGGTTTTGGCTTCAAGCCGGGTTTGCTGGCTGCGCCGGTTGAAGGGTTGTAAAAAATCGTCTTCGCGCCTTCCTTCTCCTTTTGCTGGGCGACAATAGGCGCAGCGAGCAACGCAACCATCGCGGCTGACAGCCAGATTGAAGCGCGAAGTTTCGGAAAGTTCGGAAATTGTCTGTGCATTATTTGATCTCCTGTTTGGTTGCCGGTTTGCTCGATTCAGGCTGAATGCCAATGCGTATATCCAGTTTGGTTTCAGCCGGTTCCATCATCGGTCTTTGAGAAGGTTTCTTTTCTTTCGCCACTTGCTGAGAAACCCTGTCACGCAGGTGAGTGAACACTTCGCCGATGGGTGACTGGCCATCTTTCTGTTTCAGGGCTTCAATCAGGTAGTAAGTGAAAATCCCGTTCTTCAGGACGTTGCTTTCCCATGAGCTTTCGTCGGGCTGGCTGGCGCTGATAGTGACGCGGGCAAGTCCGCCGCTCGACTGGCTGAGCATTTGTGGGGAAACCCCGGCGACAAAGTCTATTCCTTTGGAGCCGTCTGCTCCGCCGCCTGAAGCGCTCGCCGCAAGGACGGTTGCGCCTCCAAGAAAAGTTCCGGTCTGCGTGGCCGCGCCGCTGAAACATGTGTCGAGAAAGATGGCCATGCGTTGCGCCCGGATCATTTGTTTGGCGTCTTTCAACACATCAACCATCGGCAGCGAAGTAGCCCAAAGATGCTCCGGGTTGGTGTCGTAAGTAACAATGTAATTCACCTCTTTCCACGACAAATCGCGCGGCGAACCGTGTGTGCTGATGTAAATCACCACCAGGTCTTCCGGCTGCGCCGATAACCGAATGTGCTCGATTTCCGATTTGATTCTGGCAGTGGTCGCCTGGGCGTCGGTCAGCAGCCTGACGTTTGACGGCTTGAAGCGTCCGTAATTTGGATTGCGCAGTAAAGCCGCGAAGTCTTCAGCATCCTTGGCCGTGTAATTGAGCGGCCTGATTCCTTTGAATTGATATTTGCCGATGCCGACCACCAGCGCCCACTTTTCACGAACGACGGGAGAAAGTTTGATTTCCTTGGCGGCGACCAGCACGAACGGATTGTAGTTGCGGCGCAACCCCTCGGCTCCGAACCTATCCGCGTGTTTGAGTGCATATTCGGCATCTACCGTATCGCCACGATGAAGCGAGTAAAGATGGCGGTAATACCAAGCATCGCCGGAAGTGTTGCATCTCTCAGTGGCACCTCTAAGTAAGCGATACATGCGTTCCTCAACGTCTTTGCGTATATCGGGTTTTGCCTGTTCGCGCGCTTGGACAACGAGATCGGCTGCATGGTCGCAGGCCTGTGACTGGGCCCAAACCAGCGACGTTGTCAGTACGAAAAAGGCGGAAACCAAAATGATAGGAACTAATTGCTTCAACATACTTTTTCTCACGGATCAACTTTCCTGCGCGTCGTCGGGGACGAACGGCGAGGCGAAGCAGATTGCTTGTTCTGTTTTTGAGTCATTGCAGTGATCACACTGTTGGACACCTTGTTTCCTTTTAACTGCATCTTTCCCTCAAAGCTCAAATCAAATTGCACCGCTGGAGCTTTGTTGATCGTGTCAATGATATTGGCGTCGTCGAACTCAGCTTTGACCATTTCGATCACTTTCTGGTTCGTCAGAGCCTGAGGAGCAGTTGAAGGAGTTGGCTGTGACTGTGGTTGCGGCAATGGAACTTGAGCACGTGGATTGGTTCCGCCGCCTTTCTCTCCGGAGTCACGTGACTCAGCTTGAGGCTTCGAGGGGGATTTAGATTTTTCGTACTCTACAATTTGGCCTGCAAGTTTCTTGTACTTTTCCAGCGAATCCCGCAAGCGCGTAATCGGCGAAAGGAAGTATTTTTCATCGCGCTTCAGTTCGAGTGCCTTGTCGTAATTGATACCGGCTTCTTCGAAAAGTTTGATTGAGTCTTCGACCCTAGGCGCGTCATAGCCCAAGGCTTCGTTGGCAATGCCGAGCGCAAACTGACGGTAAGCTTCGTCTGCAGGTTTCGGAAACGCACCCATTTTATCAACGCCTTCACGCATCTTTTCCCACAACCCGGCATGGCCGAACTTGCTGAAGTCTTCGACCTTGCCGCGCGGCAAATTAACAACCAGCGTTTCGACTGTTGGCGTTAGGCGCTTGACCAATTGCTCGACCGCAGAATTAACCAGCCTCTCATATACTTCCTGCTTCATAAGCGCGCCATTGCCGTCCAGGTATTTATCGTCAAAATTGGCTTGGATATTTTCGGCATCAAGTGTTGCTCCCGTCTTCTTGTCTTTGGTGTGGTAGCTGATGTGGATGCCGCCTTTGACGATTTTGTAGCGACGGGTCACTTTAACGTCAGTATAAACAGCTTTTGTATCGTATTTTCCTTTCTTCTGATTCCATTCCTGCCGCTCGCCGGTCTTCTGGCTTTCCGTGGTTGTAACCTGATCCCAGCGGTTATCGTCGGCATCAATCCGGGTGATTTGGCAGGAAATTATTGTTTGAGGGTTTCTCTCTTCCGACTGCAACCGCGAATCCTTGGCAAACAATCCACTTTGAAGCCGCTCTCTTAGCAAACCGACATAATCGTTTCCGGCGGGTATTTGTGTGCGGATTTCCAACCTGACAGCCGTGCCGATAATGAAATATTCGGGCGGATGTTTACGCTTCAGTTTGGCTTCCAACTTTCTGCCCCAAATGTCATTGAAACCGCCCTTTTGGCCAAAGACGATGATTGCACAGGCACAATAAAGCAGTGCGACTGCGATTCTGGCAAATGTTTTGTTCGGTGAAAGTTTCATGTAACTCCTTTCCATTGGCTTATTGATGAACATCAATGCCCTGTCAGCAATTGGCGAAAACGTTCGTCCTGGCGAATTGGGTTGAGCGCAGCGTCGGTGCGAAGCTGGCCGACCACGTCGTCGCGGGTGATGCGCTGAGTGCGGTCTTCGGCGACGCATTTCAGAGCCTGCTGGAGTTCGTCAATCGCAGCGTCCTTGCGTCTACGTTTGGCGTAGCATGATCCTAGGTTGTAATGCGCCAACCAGTTACGGGCGTCGTATTCGATGGCCCGTTGGCAACTCGCTTCGGCATCTTCGATTCGCCCGGCCTGCAAATAAGCCCCGCCCAGATTGGCCAGAATCCAAGCGTTGTCGCCATCTTCGGAAAGCGCTCGCTGAAATTCTTCAATTGCGACCTGATATCTGGACTGTTTGACCGCCGTCAGGCCGCGTTCGAAAAACGGTTGCGCCCTTTGCCAGCGAGCTTTGACCTGTTGTTCCAGTTGGCTGCCTTGAGTTTCGCTCACCTGCTGTCGTTTGAACGCTTCGGCCAGCAATCGCGCTTCGTCGTCGTTCTTGACGTAATCGCTGTAAATGCTGTGCAACAGCGCAACTATCTGACGGTCGGCTGAGCGCGATTCGGCAGTCGGAGATGGTTGGACACTCGGCGGAGGTTCAGGCCTGACGCCAAGCCCCAGCCGCTCGCGCACATCGCCCTGAGCCTGAGCAATGGTCTCGCTGCTCAGACGATGTTTCTCAATAAGCTTGGCCAGTTCCGCCTCTTCCTTTTCGTCAATCAGTCCGTCGTTGCGAAGAAAGGCTTCGTACTTGGTTTCGTAACTACGCGCGGGCATTCCAACCAGCCAGACAATTCCGGCGACAACGGCAATCAAGGCTACGGCGACGCCGCCAATCAGCGAATGCGGCAGGTAACGCCAGCGCCCGCAACCGGCACAGACGTTCGCCGCCAAATCGCGGAATTGTTCGTTCGGATCGTTGATGCGGCTTGGGCAGCCGGGCATAAGACAGTTCCAGGTGTTGGCAGCCATCACTGCACCTCCTTCGAATTGGCTTGGCTTAGTTCGCGTCGAATTGCTTCTTCTATTTCTCGGGTCTGTCTGACGGTCAGATTCAACCGTCGTCGCTTGTCTTCGAGCAGTTCGCGGTCGTCGTCAAGGCTCGCGTCGCTTTCCAGAATTTCGCGACACAGCACACGGTATTTTTCTATGCCAGGCGGATCAGTCGCGGCACTTGTAGACTGCTGAGCTTCGTCAATCAGTCGCTTGGCGTCGCCTGCTGTCAACTTGTAATCCTCTATGCCCTCTTGCATCAGTCGCGTGATTTCCTCAACCGGCAGAGCGCCATTGCCATTGCGGCGCAACTTGATGGCGACGCGCGCTTGGAAACTGGCTTCATCGTCCGCTGTCGCGGCAACTAGCGAATTGGCGGCCTGCGAAGCGCTGGAAACCAGTTGCGTCGGCGCGACATGCGCGAACTGACTGAATGGCTGCGTCGGCACAATGAGAGAGACGTTTTCGCGGTTTGTTTCGGCAGAGTTTTGCGCGGCTTGGTTTGAGGGAGGAAGCCAGCCGTATTTGTTGCGGAACCGATTGATAATTTCTGCTTCGCGTTGATACTGCTCGTCACGCTCGCCATACGTCAAAGCATGTTCCAGCGCAACCAGAGTTTCCTGAAGCCGCATCCAGGCGGCTTCTTTTTCCGACAAACGAATCGGTTTGCGACCTTCCTGATCGAGTGCCTTTTCCAGAAGCTCCAGAGATGTCGTCTCGGCGGCATTTTCGTAATAAACCTCTTTTTTGATCTGGCGCTCGGCCATGGCTTGCGTAGCAGAATCCCAATTTCGTCCGAGAATTATTTCGTTCAATCGGTGATGCTGGTCGCGGTAAGCGTAAATCACCGAAGCTTCCTCAGTTTTCACATCGCGGTCTTCGCGTATCAACTTGAAGGCTCGACCGAGCGTCAGCGCGCTGGCCACGCGTGCTGGCATGGCCGTTTCGCGCGGGTCAGGTGGAAATAGGTCGGGAAAATCCACGCGGCTATCGGTTTCGCGCGGCTTGGCGTCGTGTTGGCGCATCTCGTTCAGGTAAGCGACGCGCAAAGCCTTCACTTCCTGCACGCAGTAAAGCGGGAAGACGCCTTTTTCCCGGACGAAGACAAGGCGGTAACGATCCGGCAAGGATTTGTCGTGCTCAATTCCGGCGACTTGAGATTGAAAGGCCTTTGCCAATTTTGAAGGCTGCTGTCCCGGCGCGGGTGACAAGTTCACTTCAGCATCCTGCTGCGGATGACAAGTCGCTAACTTTGCCAACGAGTGAAAGTCTCTGTGACTGGTAAACCGCCCGCCCTTTTCGTTGTCGGCGGCGGAAAGACTGTCGTTGTCGAAACGTAGCAACACGTGCGAACGACGAGCGGCTTCCTGAATACGACGATCAACCTCTGACTGCGGCAGCGCGCCCAATCGTTTCGCAATGGATTCTTCTCGGACTTTGTCGAATTGGCCTCGACTAGCTTCGACGATCAGGTTTTTGACCTGTTCGGGCTGTTCCAGCACACACCAGAAAATGTTTTCCGGCGTACCGGCCTTGCCCATCCGCTGTTCGATTTCATCTTTCAGCCTGATGTATTCATTTTTTGGCTTTGCGATGCAAGCTTGGTAAAGCGCGTCAATTTCGCTCGGGTCAACCAGCACGTCCGAGTTATATGCGCCTACAGTAAGGTTGCGGAGCAGTTCGGCATGTTTGCCGCCGTTCCAGAACTCGCGCCCGCTTTCGTCGCGTTCGCGCTGTCCGGCAAACTCATCAGAAAACCGCATCAGCCGCGACGTGAACTCGGCGATCTGGCTTTCCAGTCGCTTGATCTCTTTCAGCAGGCATTCGCCTACCCATCGCCCCTGCTCGTCGGTTTCGCCGGTCAACAGCAAACGGGCTTGCCGGTTGGCATATCCGAGCATCGCGGCCTGCCCAGTTTCCAGCGAAGCGGCCAACGCTTCATTAACCAGTATACGCATTTCGCCATCGGTGGCTTCGTGCTTGTTGGTGCTGACGCGCGCCTGGGCTTTGCTTTCGCGCTCGGCGACTTTGGCCGAAATTTTCTGCTGTTCGTTTTCGGCGGTCCGACAGTTTTTCTCGAAAGATTTCAAGCGGCTTTCAAATACCTGTAGGTATTCCAGCGTGTTTTTTACCCCTATGTGAGGGTTGCTGATCCGCTCAGCTACGCGCCGCTTCAATTGATTAACCACTTCAGCCAACAGCTTCTCGCTCTTCTTTTCAATTTGACGGATGGCTGCGCCGCGCGTTTTCGGGTCCAGCGTCACTCGCACATCGTCTCGCGCGTTGTCCAGATAGTTTTTCAAGTAAACGATGAGCTGGTCGCGTTGCTGGCGCGGAAGGTATTTTTGCAGTTCGGCCTGTTTTTGATGCTTCACCTCGGCTGCGGCTTTCAGCAATGTCAGCCCGGCGTCGTCGGTGATCAATAATTTCAGCAACCGTTCGGGATCCAGCCCCCAATCCTGCAAATCTCGGTTGACCAGTTGCGCCAGACCGCTGTCAGGCGGCGCATTTCTGAAGCTGAAATAGTCCAGCGCCTCCGCTGCCAGCCGGTAAGCCAGACAATCTTCGACACGCAAGGCTGGAAACTCAATTGTCGAAATGCCGAAGGAGAGAAAGGATTGAGCCTGCCGCAAAAGTCCGTCGAGGTCAGTAAAATTGTTCGCAGCAATGTTGTTGCGAATGCCGCGCTTTGAAGCCGCCACTCCCGGCGTGAATTCCAAAAAAATGTTCTGTGCCACCAGCTCGAAAAGGGCTTCTTTTGAAAACTGAACTTGCTGCTCGTTGAAGTTCGTCACCAGATAACAAAAGCTGAAAGGCGGAACAGCTTCGCTTTCCAGGCGCGCCATTCGCGGATATTGAACGCTGAAGGCGCTGGATCGCTTGTCTTTCAACTTTTGTGCTTGCGTCGAGTAATAAGACAGTTCTTTCAGCGCGCCGTAACAGTTGGCTAGATTGGGAGAGTCAATCGAACTGCCGCCACCGATAACAATAAACCCAAGCACCTGTGAATTGCTGTGAACCTGTTTCAACACGTGACGAGCCAGATAAGCTGCATCAAGAAAAGCCCCACTACCGGTTCCGCCCAACAAAGAACATACGATATAAACATCTATCCCGTCGTCCACAGTTCCGTGACGCCCGGCGACAAAACGACGTTGGTTTTCGTCATTTACTGCTTTCAAGCAATTACCCATGGCCACTTCAATTTGCTGGGCATTTTCAGCAAAGGCAATACGTCCATAAGCCCGGACTGCTCCTGCGCCACGTGCGAAATCGTGCTCGATTTTCAGCGATGGGGGAAACCATTCGCGGATCATGGGGTGATTGGACAGGTAAGAAGCTCCGCTGTCAGCGATGGTGGGCATCTTCAAAGTAATGCGCTCGCGCTGCGTCAGGCTGAGGTCGTGTCCGAGGACGCTTGTCGGGGTCAGGTTGGGTTCTTCGCTGGCCGTATCAAGATGCAGAAACGAAATGATCGGCAACTGGTCAAGGCTGCCGAATCGCTCGACGATCATCCGCTTAATCATAGTGATGACTTCCAACCCCGTGCCGCCCAATCCGACGATGACGGCTGATCTCAGATTAGTGACAATTGCTTGCGTGTTTGGATTGTCCAAGTCAGACATAGTTTCACCTCGAATGTCCGGGAAGCTGCTCGCTCGCTACAACAGCCTTATCTGTTGTTCAAAACACAGGTAACGTTTTTTTCCTGGCATTGAGCATAGCAACCTCCACCATTGTTGTTCTTATGCCTTTGCCGTTCTTCACGAGTTTTCTTCACGCATTCACGTGAACCACCACAATAATCTAAGGCATTGGCCTTTCGGCATTTTGTCACCATCAGAGATTTACCCTTGGCAATCACAGTAAGTCCGGGGAAAAATTCCTCTGCCCCACTACACACATTACCTTTCCCATTGCAGTCAGGGCACCGCGGATAAATGTAGCATTTCACTCCAACTTGTTGTCTGGGTTCGGCGTCTTTAGTGGTAGCAGTTGCACCAGAGCTAATAGCAAAAACCGCCGGAGCGATTGTGGGGAGGTCGTTAGATTGTGAGGTTATCTGGTTGAACTTTGTTGTGCCTACAGTCAGGTACCCAGCCTGCACAACCCATATCAATGAGGCACAAACAATAAATACAACTGGAAGTAAAACATTTACTTTCATAACTGCTACTCCTCCTTGGCAACAAAAACATAAATCGTGTTGCCGATCAGGATTAGCGCCAACAGGGGAAGGATGATCGTCAATGTCATCAGGTAGCCGAAGACGTTAAGCGTCAATCCGATCCAACTCGCGGCCAACGCGACCGCTGTCACCAACGAGGCAGTTTTGGCAATGCGCGCACTGCGTTTGAGACTGAAGAAAATAGCTCGAAAAACCGGTTTGAGCATCAGAAAAATCACTGCACCAACCACGGCGACTGTATAATCTTGCCATGTGAATTGATCCGAACTGATTCCAAGCAACTGATGAAGTAACTCTTGAAACATAAACAATTCCCTCCCAACCTGATTCTTCTCATGACAATCAGCAAAGAACACAAAAACCTTTGACCGGGACCGAAGTCTCCGCTAAAGTGCGCGGCGTCTTGTGATTCGCCATTCACTTCAGTTCTGTCACCGTTTGAGGAAACGCTTGGGACGCCTCCTTTTTTGCGTTGGCAGTTTTCGGTTTCGGCCCCGATAAGGTTGCGTACACTGTCTTAGTCGTTGGCAGTGGCGAAATTTTTGACATAGCCGAAAATATTTTTTCAGCCTTCCCCCAAGCTTTTCCTGAGGAAGACTAACGCCCCTGTAGGTTCGGCCAATTTCCAGGAGGTTACGATGTCTACACTTCAGCTCGTTTATGTTGAAGACTTATCCTTGGTTGCGTCCATCGTCAGTGGAGAGGAAGCCGCCGCGGACGAATTTGCGCGCAAATTCTCGGAGCGATTTGAATGGCTTGCCAGGCGCAGAGGAGTGCCTGCGCAAGATTGCCAGGATGTAGCTCAGGATGCCCTGTTGGCTGCGTTCAGCCAGATGCAGCGCGGACTCTTTCGCGGAGAAAGCAAGCTCGGCAGTTGGCTTGAACATATTCTGGTTGGAAAGATCAATGATTATTGGCGCAGGCAACTGGGCAATTCGTCTCAGTCAATGGATGAACCCGGAGAATTGCACGACTTTGTCGAAACAATTCAGGAACCAATAGTGGATTACGAATTGGTGGTTCATGTTTACGAAACGCTTATGACTTTGCCCGGACAGCATCGGGTCATTTTGTTGCTCAAGCGAGCCGAAGAATTTACATTGGAAGAAATCAGCCAAATGTTGGAAATGACGTTGGCGCAAGTGAGCGGCAAGCTTTACGTCGCTGAAGAGATGTTTCGAAGGAGATTTTTCGGTGTCCAACCGCCTTCTAAACATCCACCGGATAGATTGGCGCTTGCTGGCGGCGACAAATCACGGAGGAGAAAACGTGGGCAGTCAACAGATCACCATCCGACAGAAGGATTGCGCCGAACCGGAGATCAATCGTTTGCTGACGGCTTATTGCTTTGGACACGCCAGCGAATCGGAACGGCAATCGGTAGAAGCGCATTTGCTGGAATGTGATTTTTGCTGGCGCGAGGCGCGGAGGCTCGCAGCCGCTGTACGCATCTTGGATACGGATCGAAGTGTGCTGCAAACGCTGACGCCCGTTGAAATCGCTTCGGCTCTGGGATTGTCGGGCAAGTTGGAGTTGTCTTTTGGCGGTCATTTGTCTCACGCGCTGATTGCCAGCGGATTGTATGCAGCGTTGTATGCCATTGGCTTGCTGGGAGAAATCGCCTATCAGTTTGATCGTTACGGACGCGCCAGTTTGTGGGTAGCTGCGGCAATCTTTGCTTTTGTCTTTGTTACCTCGCTTGTCGGGTTGGCCGTTGACTGGAAGCTGACGCGCGATGGCAGCCGCAAAGGAATAGCCGCTTCGGCTGCCGTCTTTTTCGGTTCAGCTCTGCTGGTCTTTGCCGGAGCCTGTTTGTTTCTGCCGACCAATCCCGTGACCGAAATGAACTGGCAGACTTACACCGCTCAGGCGGCTTACCTGAAAGACATTGTTTATTTCCTCGTACTGCTGGTGATTTTTCTGCTGCCACCATTTCATTTTGTGCTGGCGACGCAGCGCGAATTGCAATCCGGTCGGCATAAATCAACTCTCGGCCTGTTGACCGGCGACAAACTGAGCCTGGCGCCGCGCTCGGTTTTCTATCCTAGATTTTGGGCGCTGGCTCTGATTTTGTCGGTGATCGTCGGCGTGTCGTTTTTCCTTCATCACAATTTGATGAGCAATCTGAAACCCGGCGAGTACATGAATCTGTTTGCCAATCTGATTCATACGCGGCTGATTCTTTATCATTTGCTGGCGACTGTGTGTCTTTATTGGTATTACCACGCGCTCAATGAACTGAAACGGGAATGCGTGCTTGCAGAAAGGCTAACCGAACAGGGTTGGGCATCTTCACGCCGCTAATGTATCCTGCCCATTCAAATTTACCGTTCTTGAACTAAAATCATCATTTCCGAAAACCAGTTTGTAAATAGACGATTGAGGAGAAGTCGAAACATGCTTCAACGCAGATGCAGTTGTTTGTTCATAAACCTTCGCCTGATTTTTCTGACTACCATCCTATTACTGCTGACGGCTTCGGCATTGGCGCAGAGCAAGGTCGAATATGAAATTTCCTTCCCGAACGCCGCGCATCACGAAGCGGAAATTACGGTCACTTTTACCGGAGTTCCGACGGGCAAACCGCTCGAAGTTCGCATGAGCCGGTCTTCTCCGGGGCGGTATTCGGCGCAGGAATTTTCCAAGAATGTCTACAGCGTGCGCGCTGCGGACGGCAACGGAACGACGCTCAGCTTTACGCGCCCGAATCCGACGCAATGGAACATCGTCGGTCACAAAGGCAAAGTCCAAATCAGCTACACACTATTTGGCGATTTGGGATCGGGGACTTTCACTGGCATTGACGCTTCTATGGCTCACTTGAGCATTCCAGCAACGTTTATGTGGGCGCGCGGAATGGAAAACGCGCCGGTCACGATTCGCTTCAAGGGCTTGCCGAACTGGAAAGTCGCCACGCAATTGGTTCCGACCGCCGACCCGCAAGTCTTCACTGCGCCGCACAAGCAATACTTCATGGATTCGCCGACGATGCTGGCGAACTTCCGGCTGCGCGAATGGCCGATTCAATCCAACGGCAAAACCTACACCATACGACTGGCCATCAACGATCCGGCGGCATCCGACCAGGAAGTAGACGAGTTCGCCGAAATGTGCAAAAAGATCGTTGCCGAACAAAACGCCATTTTCGGCGAAGCGCCCGATTTCGATTTCGGCACGTACACCTTCATTTCCAACTACGTTCCGCAAATCGGCGGCGATGGAATGGAGCATCGCAATTCAACCAGTTTGACCAGTTCGCGTTCGATCAAAGGTTCACCGCGCGGCAATCTGGGCACGGTGTCGCACGAATACTTTCACGCCTGGAACGTCGAACGGCTGCGCCCGAAAACACTTGAACCATTCAGCTTCGAAGACGCCAACGTTTCCGACGGACTGTGGATGGGCGAAGGCTTCACGCAGTATTACGGCAATCTGGCGATGAAACGCGCTGGTTTCAGCGGAGATGACGCCAGCTTTGCGCGCGGGTTGGGCTTTACGATCAATTCCATAGTCAATGCTCCGGGACGAGTGTTGCACGGGCCAATTCAAATGAGCCAGCAAGCCGTTTATGCCGACGGCGCTCCGGCAGCGGATCCGAATAACCTCCAGAACAATTTTGTGTCTTACTACACTTATGGCAGCGCGGTTGCGTTGGGACTCGATCTGACGTTGCGGACGAAGTTCACGGGAAAAACGCTGGATGGGTACATGCGCCAACTTTGGCAAGACCTCGGCAAACATCAGAAAAATTACGCGCCAGCCAAACCTTACTCAATTGCCGATCTGAAAGCTTCGCTGGCCAAATACACTGGCGATGCAGCGTTTGCGAATGATTATTTCGCGCGCTTCATCGAAGGCCGAGACGTGCCGGATTACGAAAGCCTGCTCATCCAAGCCGGATTTCAGCTTCGCAAGACGCGACCGGGCAAAGTCTGGCTGGACGGGCAACTGCGTGAACAAGGCGGCGCGGTGATTATAGGCAGCCCGACTTTGCGCACCGGCCCGATGTACAAAGCCGGCCTGGATCGTGGCGATAAAATTTCCACGTTTGACGGTCAAGCCGTCAGCAAACCTTCGGATGTGCAGGCGATTTTGGAAAAACACAAACCCGGCGACACCATCACCATCGAAGCCGAACAGCGCGGTCTGAAGAAAACCTTTCAACTGACTTTCATCGAAGACCCGAATCTGGAAGTCGTGGCGTTTGAAAGCATCAACAAGGAAGTGACGGCGGACATGAAAAAGCTGCGAACGGAATGGCTGGGTTCGCTAATTGGGCGGTGATCAATGGCTGTCCAGCGATATTTTTTTACTGTGGAGGCCTGAACCGGAACAGGTTGAGCAGAAAGCCCAAATACTCTTTCAGTGCTTGGACTGTTTGTTCACGCTGTCTGGCTTGGGCTTCCAACAGCTCTGCTCGTTGCTGTAAAAGCTCGACAGCGCGCCGTTCGAGTCTTTGAGCAATCAATTGCGGACGATTGAGGTGCAATAGCCGTAAGTGGAAAGCACCTGTTGCCGTCAACGCTTCCAATTCACCAGTAGATTCGTTTTCTTGTAAATGTTTGGCCAGGTCATTCTGGTGTGGATGGAGGATGAAAGCTCCTACTGCCATCTGCTCTGCTGTAGGCCAGAATTCACCTTTGTACTGATTGCAACGGTTGCAAGCATAAACCAAGTTGCTAAGGCCATCATTTCCGCCTGTCGCTCTTGGGTGGTAATGATCAACGGTCAATTCCCGCCTGCCTGTGCCTCACTGACACCACAATAGCCACAACAGAAAGCGAAAATTCGGCGCACTTGTTCGTGCAGTGGGTGTGGCATCTACACCTCTAGTCCAAGCCGCTCGCCTGTGACTGAGAAATATCGCGCTTCCAATTGAGCGATTTGCTGGCGTAATAATTCTTCTTGTTTCGCCAGTCCACGATTGCGAGAAGTCAACTCCCGGACTCTGGCCTGCAAAGCTCGAACGTTAGTAGTTTCCTGTTTACTTTCAGCTTGCTCTTCAGATTCCAACTCCGCACGCCCAGCCACGTAAGTCCGCTCTTCTTCGGCAGTAAGCGGTTCCTGCAAAGCAACGCGCAAATGCAATTCCCACCAATCTTGATATTGCTTTTCGTTCATAAGCGTTCCTCCAAGAAAGTGTGTGCAGTATAGGCCAGTAAAATTGTTCGGACAATTCACACACCTTGCGCGTACCTCAAACACAAAAAAACTACGCCACATCGCGCCGGACGAAGTCCCAGCAGCCAAGCACCGTTGCCACAATCCCTCCGATGATGCCAATCAGCAGCGCCATTTTCAGTCTTTCACCTGAAAAGACATTCACCGGCAACAGCCAGGGATAATACTTGCCGAATTTGGCGCTGGCGGCAAACAGCGCGAAGAAGGTTCCGGCAATGCCTGCTCCCAACGTTACGGTGAAGCTCGCCCAGCGAACGCTGATCCACGTGTGAATGGCCATAATCAGCCACGAAGCCAACCAGACATAACTGGCATGTTTGAAAACCCATCCCCAGGGCGGCATACCTGCATTCGCCAACACGGGGCGTATCTTTATGAAGACGAATCCGACAAGAAGCGCCAGAACGAGAAGCACTGTCATGCTGATCAAAATCAGAATGTGGACGGCCAGCAGTTTGACCAGATAAACGGATTTGCGCGTGACGGGCAGCGCCAGAATGTGTTTCCACTGTTTTTCGCCGTGCTCCAAACCGCTGAGCAGCGCTGTTTCCAGCGTAATCAGCAACGGCATCATAAAGACCGCCCAGAAGTTCAGCGCGATTCGGAAAATCGTGTCCCAAAGATCGAAATCGGGTTTGAATTCCTTTTTTTCATACAGAATAAAAAAGAGCAGCGTCACGACCAGCAGAGGCGCAACAAACACCATACGAAACGCCAAGGTGCGTTTCAGCTTCAGCACCTCGGCATGCATCACTCGAAAAATAGCCATCAGACGGTCTCCTTTTCAGCAGAGCTGTTGGTCAGGTTCAGGAAAATGTCTTCCAGTGAAGCTTGCGTCAGCGCGATGTGAAACACATCCAGTCGCTGGCCCACCAGCAAACTGTTGATGCGAAAGGCGGCTTCGCGCGTTGTGGCGGCAACGCCCAACAATCCATCGTTGAGCCGTTTCACCGACCAACCGGCGGCGGTCAAACAGTTCGCAGCCTGATCGGGTTGAGTCACGCCTATGGTCAGATGTTCGTGCCGTTCGGCTTGCAATTCGGCCAGCGTTCCCTGAAACACGAGCTTGCCTTGATGAATGATGCCGATGTGATTGGCGACTTGTTCAACTTCGCTGAGCAGGTGGCTGGACAGAAAAATCGTGATGCCGAATTCGGCGGCCAGGCGACGAATCAAATCTCGCATTTCGTGAATGCCCGCCGGATCAAGCCCGTTCGCCGGTTCATCCAGAATCAACAGGTCAGGATTATTCAGCAGCGCCAGGGCCAGGCTCAGCCGTTGGCGCATGCCCAACGAGTATTCGCGGACTCGGCGATGCGCGTCGGCAGTCAGCTTGACGATGCCGAGCGCCCGATCAATCAATTCACGTTTCGCTCCCAGCAACCGGCGCGTGACTTCCAGATTTTCGCGTCCGGTCAAATGCGAATACAGCGACGGCGTTTCAACCAAAGCGCCGACGCGCTGAAGCAAAGCCAGCCGATTTTCGGCAAAAGGTTCGCCAAACAATTTCACTTCGCCGGCATTGGGTCGAATCAAACCAAGCAACATGCGGATGGTAGTGGTTTTGCCTGCTCCGTTCGGCCCCAGAAATCCGTACACGCTGGCTTCGGGAACCTGCAGATCAACGGCATTCACGGCTAGTTGCGTCCCAAACCGGCGCGTCAACCCGCGAGTTTCAATTGCGATTTTTTGCATCGTATCCTCCGCAACTCATAACGAAACCATGCGGCGAGCATTAACAACACAACCGGCATTTACCCGGCTTGACAGCCCCACTCGTTTCGGGAGATTTTGGCCGCCGACTTCCGAGGAACATTTATGAAACGAAGCACGCAAATCTTTTTTCTAACGACGATCTTGTTGCTGGTCAGCGGTTATACCGAATGTTATAAGCCGGTCGGTCGCGGCGACGGCCTGCCCAAACACATCAAAACCTTCGCCGTGCCGCCGTTTCAAAATCCGAGTCTGCGATTCAAAGTCGAGCAGCGATTCACTGCGGCAGTGGTTGATGAAACGTTGCGCCGAGCGAGAGCCTTGCGCGTGGTTTCGACCGCCGAAGACGCCGATGCGGTGATGTTCGGCACGATCAAGGCGTTCAATTATCGTCCGGTCGGATTGGATGATCTGGGGCGCGCGCGCGTGTTTGAAGTCGCCGTCACCGTCGCCGTCACCGTCAAGGATCAAACCAAAAACAAGATTCTGTTCGACAATCAAAATCTGATCTTTCGCGGCGAATACGAAATCGCGGGCGATCCCAAAACCTTTTTCAGCGAAGAAGGTCCGGCGGTGGATCGTATCGCGCGCGATTTCGCCAAAAGCGTGATGACGACCATTCTGGAAGGTTTCTGATTCTGACCAATGAAAAAAGCTGGTTCACAAGACGCGCTGAAATCGCAAGCCGATTTTCACCGCAAACTGAAAAGCGGGCAGATTGCGCCGCTTTACCTGTTTGAAGGCGCGGAGCGGTATTTGCGCGATCAGGCGTTGAAGAAATTGACCGAAGCGGCAGTGGATGCTTCGGTGCGCGATTTCAACTACGCGGCGATTTCCGTTGCTCAAGGCGATCTGGACGAAGCTCTGGCTTTGGCCGAACAGTTCCCCATGATTTCGCCGCGCCGGATGGTCGTCGTCACAGGCTTTGAAGCGATCAGCGACGACAAGCAGCTTGAGTTGTTGAAAGCGTATTTGAAAAAACCTGTAGAAACTTCGGTGCTGGTGTTTGTCAGCGACGGATTGGACAACCGGCGCAACATTTCGACGACGCTGCGAAAAGGTTGCGAAGTCATCAGTTTCGAGGCTCTGGATGAACGCGACGGCGCGCCGAATTGGATTCGCAATTACGTCACGCAAGCGGGCTGTTCGATTGATGCGGCTTCAGCATCGTATCTGGTGGGAATGGTCGGCGTTGATTTGATGCGTTTGTCGAACGAACTCGACAAATTGATTGCATTTGTCGGCGACAAAGGACGAATCACTCAGGACGAAATCAACGAACTGGTCAGGCATTCGCGCGAACATTCCAACTTCGAACTGACCGACGCGGTGGTGGATGGTGACCGCAAAAAAGCATTGAGTCTGCTACACCGGATTTTCGACAATGCTTCGGAAAATCCGCAAACGCTGAGCCTGATGATACTGGGAGCGCTGGCCAGCAATTACCGCAAGATGCTGGGCGCTAAAGAATTGATGAAACAGAACGCGCCGAATTCAGAAGTCGCCAAAATTGTCGGAATGTCTCCTTATGTCGTTGGCCGGTTCAACGAACGCGTTCGCCACGTCGAAACCAGGAAAATTCTGGACGGCATTCAGCGAATTGCCGCCACAGATGTGGCGCTGAAAACTTCCATGGCCACACCCCGTTTGCTGCTGGAAGTTTTGATTTGCGAACTCTGCCCGCTGCCCCAACGCCGCGCAGGATTTCAACGGTGACAAGCTTTCCCTGCCCTGTTACACTGCGCGTCGCCCAAATAGCGATAACAATTTACCACCCTGGAGAGTATTCAAATGAAAACGAAAAATCTGATTGGTCTGGCGATTGCGGCATTGATGCTGACCGGAATTGCCTTTGGACAAAACACCAACACATCTGCCGGCACTCCCAAGCTGGTCATCAAATCCACCGAACACAATCTGGGCGAAGTGAAAAAAGGAACGGCTGCCGCTTATTCCTATGTGTTCAAAAACGAAGGGACGGCGGATCTGGTCATCACGCGCGTTGCGCCGACTTGTGGCTGTACGGCCAGCGACTTCACCAAAGTCGTTCCTCCGGGTCAGGAAGGCAAAATCACCTTGTCAGTTGGAACAGAAGGTTATGCCGGGCCGGTTTCAAAAAACGCCGAGGTCTACACCAACGATCCGCAAAAACCACAGTTTACGCTGGTGATTAATTTCATAGTCCCCAATGATATGACGCCCCAGGGAAAGATTGTCGGCCCGTTCATCGTCGGCCCGACAAATCAATGGAGCGCTCGTTCGCCGCGCGGGCTGAGCGCCAACGGATTGATTACCGTTTACAACAACACTGCCGAACCGATCAAAATCACACAAATGACTCCGGGCGGCGAAGCGTTCAGTGTCAAATTGCAAACGCTGGAAGAAGGCAAACGGTACGCATTGGAAGTGTTCAGTTCGCCCACGCTGCCCACCGGAAATCATTCTCAAACGGTTCGATTGGCAACCGACAGCAAACAGATGCCGGAATTGACGGTGGATTTGCAGGTCATTATCGCTCCGGCGGTAACAGTCAACCCGGCCAATCTGGTGTTTGAAAATGTGCCGGTTTCCGATCCTGAAGCGGATGTGACTTATTTGAGCAAGTTTGTATGGGTCAAGCTGGGACGCGGCAACGGATTGGAAGTCAAATCCATTACTTCCAGCCTGCCGTTTCTGAAGATCAATAATGAATCCTCGGACCCAACCGGGCAGACCATAGTCTTGCGTGTAGGATTTAGCGGAAAGCCTCCGGCTGGAACTCACACTGGCAAGATCAAAATCGAAACCAACAATCCAGACGTGAAGGAAGTTGAAATTCCGATCAAGATTGTCGCCAAGTAATCGAATGCCTGCTTGAAAAACAAAAACGTCTTGAAAAGCGACTGGTCGCTTTTCAAGACGTTTTTGTTTGTAGAAAAGCGATTTCAAACAGTTGCGGCTTTGGCTTCGCTCTGCAAACCGGCCACCTGCACCAGCATGGGCTGTTCACTGGTTTTGCTGAACCTATCCACGCAAACCAGACAAGGATAATGCAGCTTTTCCCGTTGTTCGGGAATGGCGGCCATCGCCAATCGTTCCTTGTGAACCTTGCCGATCAAATCCATCAGATTGCTGAGCGCCTGCGGCAAGCTGATTTTCTTCAAATCGCCGACCACATCTTCGCCGTCTTCCTGAGCGTCTCGGTAATTCGACAACTGACAGCAGAGCGTCAAACGACCTTTATAGTCAATGTTAAGATCATCCATCATTAACGGCGCGCAACGCGGCAAATAGTACTCCGTGTAAAAACCTACAGCCATCGTGATTTCGTGTCGAAACCCGGACATGACGCGCGCCACATCACGTTCGACCGCTCGCCATTCATTGAGTGGCAAAATCAGGTCTTCGCCCATGTTGTGTTCAGTCGGATTTTGGTGGCCGAACACATGGCGACGGACTTTCAGATGCGAACCTAGCAGGGCGAACTGGTCAATTTCGTGGCGATTGGCTTTGTTGATGGTGGTAATCAGCGAAGGTTCGATTCCAACGGCCTGACACATGGCTACGGCGGTGACGACTTCTTTATATGATCCTTTGCCGCGAATCTTGTCGTGCGTCGCTTCGGTAGCGCCGTCCAAGCTGAAGCTGATTCCAGTCAGTTTGGCTTTGCGATGCGGCACACTGACGGCTTTCAACGTCTTTTGAAAATTTCTGGCGTTGGTCAGAAAGTGATAGGTGAATCCGTGTTTGGCTATGATGTCCAGGCATTCGCCGAAACGCGGATGCATGGGCGGTTCACCTCCGGTGATGGCGACGTGGTTGTATCCAAGCGGTTTGCCTTCGGCCAAAATTTTGTCCAGCAATTCCGGCGGCAAAAACAGGTCTTTGTTGTTTTCGGCTCCGCCGCGATAAATGCTGCGGAAACAGTGCGTGCAATCCAGGTTGCAGACATTGTTAAGTTCGATTCCGATGCGTGGCATAAAAACGGATTTCCCCAGTTTGCGAATGATTCGGTGTCAGAAGATGCGTGGCGCTAATTTCTTTGGATGGGACAATCTTACCTTCCACAGCGAGCGGGGATTCTACAATGCGAAGCGGGACAAAAGCGAACACGAAGTTTGCGGATTTTCCGGCATTAAGAACCAATCAGGTTATTGCGGCTTTTCACAACGTTGGGCTATGATGGCGCGCCTTAATGGCGGGTGGGTTCAGCGAACTTTCCGCCGCTTCAAACTCGCATCAGACCGCGTATGCCGGTCGAGATTAAATTTGATCTGAAGAGAGCAACCGCACTTTTTAGGGCGGCATCACAGAGGCCGACGAGCTGCGACGGAGTTCTTTAAGCATATCTTCTAACGCCGCGCCGCCAATCCTGAATAAATCTGTGATGCCTGCTTCCGGGGGCAACCGAACAGCGTGACAGCGAATGGGATATACAATGCCAAGGGCGATTTCGACTTGGCACAGGCGTCATCGCGTGGAGACATCAAAGCCTTTGAGACGCTTTACGAGCGTCACAATCGCCGCGTTTACAGCTTGTGTTTGCGCATGCTGGCGAACGCGACGGAGGCCGAAGACCTGACGCAGGAAGTCTTCATTCAGCTCTTCCGCAAGATTGGCAGTTTTCGCGGTGAATCCGCCTTTACGACCTGGCTTCACCGCATGACGGTCAATCACGTTTTGATGCACTTCCGCAAACGCGGAGTGAAGTACGAAAAAACGACGGAAGAAGGCGAGATTGGCGAGATACAGGACATCATTCAATCGGTCACGGAACGTCCGCGTCATGTTGACCGATTGTCTCTGGACAAAGCCATACGGCAATTGCCACGCGGTTACCGAACGGTGTTTGTCCTGCACGATGTCGAAGGTTTCGAGCATGAGGAAATTGCCAAAATGCTCGGAGTCAGTGTTGGAACCTCAAAATCACAACTTCATAAAGCCCGCATGAAGTTGCGCGATTTGCTGAACAAGAAGGCCTGACTCGTTATTCGTCAATTGCCGATTTTTTATCAATCCTCACAAGATTCACGCTACGCGGGTAGCCGTCGGCAATTGCGAGACAAGGATAAGCAGCAACAAAGAGGGAAGTTGTATGGAATGCCGAGCAGTAATCGAATCGTTGTCTGAGTTCCTAGACGAACAAGGAACGGAAATTACAGAAAACGAAAAACGCTCAATCGAAGAACATCTGGACGCTTGCCCCACCTGCCAGAATCTGAAATTGGAATTCACTGAAATCAAAACCGCAGCTCGTGAATTGCCGCTGCATACACCGCCACAGGCAATCTGGGTTCGGATCGCCAACACGCTCGAAGCGGAACTGCCCGCCTCCGAACGCAAAACGCGCGAAGAATTCCCGAAAGAAACCTGGTGGGAACGGTTCAAAGCTCGTCAGTTCACGTTCACGATGCCGCAAATGGCCGGAGCAGGCGCTCTGACAATCGCATTGATCGTCACGAGCATTTACGGACTTTCCGGTCGCACGCCAAACGGCGATCCGACGCGGTTGAGTTTGACCGGTGTGCAATCGGCTTTGCTGCCCGATGAAGATCAAATTCGAGCGGAACTCAATCGGCGGTTGGCTGAAGTCAACAAGCTCAAAGCGGGTTGGAACACTCAATCCCGCAGCGAATTTGAAAAACGGCTGACCCGCATTGAAGAATCATTGGAACAATGCCGCACGGAACTTAGCGCCAATCCGAACGATCAAACACAACAACAGCAGTTGCGCAAACTTTACGAAGAAAAGCGGCAGTTGCTGGAAAGCGCTGAACGGTCTAAGCGATAATTTGTCGCGCAAAACCCCATTGGGCAGCGCCATTGCATAAGTTGCAATGGCGCCAAGCCCAAACAGGCGCTCGCTTATTGACTCCGTTCAAGTTCAATGATTCCCCGCCTAATCACCAGTCCCCGCAAAATACTCGACTCTCTGTCAGCCGTTGAAGCCGGAAGCCTTTTTCCACGTTTAGCCAATCAAGCGCTTTCTCTCTTCCTGATTCTTTTCGCGCTTTCGATTCCACATTCCATCGCCGCTTCCCAGATCAGTTTGGGCCTGGCATTGATCGCCTGGTTGCTGCGTGACCTTGCCTTGCGAAAGTTCCACTTCGCGCGAACGCCGATTGATGCGCCAATCGCCTGTTTCATCGGATTGACCATGCTGTCATCGGTCTTTTCGCTGGAACCGGAAATCAGTCTGCCAAAACTGAAAACTCTGGTTTTGTTTGCCACGGTTTATCTGCTGGCAACAAACCTGAAAGCCAGTGGAGTAAAACTTCTTGCCGGATTGCTGGTCGCATCCGCGTTGTGCGGCGTCGGATTCAGTTTGGTAGAAAAAGTTGTCGGGCGAGGAATGGTGGTTACTTCCATCGAACACGACAGCCCTTTAGCTGCCACCAAACTGCACCCCGGCGATGTGATCTGGATGATCGCTCGCAAACGTGTGGCTTCGCCTGAAGCTGCCGCAGCCGTTATTCGTCAGCATCGTTCCGGCGAAACTCTGGAGCTTGAAGCCCTGCACGCAGGCGATCCCGTACCCGCAACGCTGGTTGTCACAGAAGAACTCAAAGCCAGATCGAATCCGCTAGGCATCACCACAATCGGAAGCAGTCGCCAATTTCGTGTTTCAGGATTTTCACGCCAATTTCTGACCTATGCCGAACAGATGCAGATTCTTGCCTTGCTGGCTTATGGCGGCCTCCTGGTTGGCTTGATGAACCGGCGACAAATAAAAAATCGAAACTGGCTGCTTCTCTGCTCTGTTCTGTTTGTGTTGTTCGGTTTGGCGTTGGTGTTGACGGCTTCGCGGGCGGTGATAGCGTCGTTTATCGTTACGTTGCTGATCGTGTCGCTCAGCGCAGGCCGTCGCGCGGTGATGATCGCCTTGATTGCGGCAATCTTGCTCGGAGCCTTGGGCGTGTACACTGTGACTTCTTCAAGACAGCAAACCATGACCAGCTTCAAAGACGACAGCACAACACGCCGCATCGGCTATATGAAAGCCGGGCTGAGAGTGATTCCGAAATATCCTTTGCTCGGCATAGGCATGGATTCGCACAAGCTTCATTGGCAGGAACTCGGTTTTCCCGGCTATTACATCACTCACACGCATTCGACGCCGATTCAAATTGCTATGGATCGAGGTCTGCCCGCGCTGGCGTGTTACTGCTGGTGGATAGCCGTTTTGCTGATTGCCGCTTACAAAGACTTCAAACAAAAAAGCCGACCTGAAAACCAGATCGGCCTTTTCTCCTCAAGCCTGCCTCTTGGCGTGTTCGCCGCCATCACAGGCTTCATGCTCAGTTCGCTGACCAATTACAATTTCGGCGATTCCGAAGCTTTGACCTTGCTGCTATTTGTCGTCGGACTATTCCTGGCCACAACGTTAAAAACTCAATCCAAATCACTTCCCTGACTTGGCCGAACCGTGCGGCGTGGCTTTGTAATGTTCGCGCAGCAAGTCCGCGCCGAAATCGCCATTGAAATCCCTCCAAACCGAATGAATATGGTTGCCATCGTTTTGGGTGTTGTCGTATTCGACCAAAAACGTCGGCCCTTGCAATCGGTAATAGTGCAAATCGCCTTTGTTCACGCCGCCCGCCCAGGCGAAAAAGATTTTCTCCCATCCGGCGGATTTCAATTTCGAGCGGCGTTCGGCGGCCACGTCGTCGTGCATTCTGCTCAAATACACTTCCAGCAATTGGCTGAACAACTCTTTTTGCTGTTTGGTGAGTTGGCCGTAACCTATGCCTTCGGGTTTCAGCGGATCAACTTTCAGTTTGTTCGTAGTCAAAATATCGGCTGGAGCTTTTTGATCGAAAATAGCGACGGCTTTTTGTTTGTCATCCAGCGACTGCACCAGAGCGCGGCCTTTGTCTTCTTCGCCCGCCAGCACGCGCAAACCTTTATGTTCGCCGACGCGAACTTCCGCCGGATTCGTTCCCATAAACGCCGGTGAATTGGCGATCAATTCGCCTTTGACGACGGTGAAGTTCAGCGACATGTGATGGCCTTCAAAACTCCAAGCCCAACGATCCTTCGCGCCTGGCGTGCCGTAAATGCCAACGTGATACAACTCCGGGTCGCGCGGCCAGGTTCGTTTCGGCCCTTCGATTTCGCGCAGAATCGGTTCCAGACCGATGATCGAAGTCGCTTTCTGATACCCGGCGGCGCTCACCCCTGAACGCAAAAATTCCATCGCCAGCTTGCACTGAGCTTCAGTCATTTCTTTCAACGGCAGCCCTTTGCGTTCGTTGCGCGGGACAAAAAACCATTCCGTTCGTTTGTCGCTGTCAAACGCGAACTGCGCTTTGGCTTTTTGCTCGGCGTTGAGCGAAGCCAGAAATTTGTTGGCGCTGTCGGCCATAACTGCGGCGGCGCGCATCTTGGCTATGGTTCCAACCAGCGAATGCCCGACAATCAATGCGACGACCAAAAACGACAGAACGATTGCTGCCAGCCTGAGCGGTTTCATAACCTAAAGCCTCCGAAAGAAAATTGGTTGTGCGGAATCTGCCGTGAATTCGGCGGACGCAATGTAGTCCGGTTGGTCAAACCAGTCAATCAAGCTATTGAAAAAGATGCGCGGCGGTTGCATTCTCTTGGCCGCAGTAAATCTCACATCAACCCAATCGCAACCTTTAAGGAGAATTCGCAATGCGTTCGATCAGTCTGTTTTTCTGTCTGGCAATCTGGCTCTGCGCGGCAATGGTGACGCTGGCGCAGGACAATCCTTTTCTCGGCAAATGGAACATCACTGGCGTAGGCCAATACAGCAATCAGGTGTATTGGCTGGAAGTGAAAATGGAAGACGGCAAGTTGGCCGGTTACTTTCTGAACCGCAGCGGCAGCGTGTTGAAATTGCCGGAAATCAAAATCGAAAACAATCAATTGACATTTTCACCCGCTGGGCGTCCCAACGCGCCCAAAGCCGTTCACACCGCCAAAGTTGAAGAAGGACATTTGCTGGGAATGCTGACGATTGGCGAACAGCAAATTCCCTGGTTGGGCGAACGGCCTCCAGTGTGGGGAAACTTCGACGCCAACGCCAAACACAAATTCGGATCGCCTGTGGTGTTGTTTGACGGCAAATCGCTGGAACATTGGCTGGGCCAGGTCAAAGACAAAGAACTCGGCTGGTCCATAGTGGATGGAACCATGACCAATCAACCGCACGCCAACAATCTGGTCAGCCGCCATCATTTCGAAAACTTCAAGATTCAATGCGAATACAAGGTCGAACCGAAAAGCAACAGCGGCATTTATCTGCGCGGACGATATGAATTGCAGGTGCTGGACGACGCGGGCAAAGACCCGGACATCCACAGCCACATGGCGCTTTACAGCCGCGTAGCTCCCAAAATGAACGCCAGTCTGCCCGTCGGCCAGTGGCAAACCATGGAAGCGATCATCGTCGGCAATAAACTTTCCGTCTGGCTGAACGGCAAGAAAGTTCACGACAACACCACGATTGAAGGCATCACGGGCGGCGCACTGGACAATAACGAAGCCGCTTCTGGGCCGATCATGATTCAGGGCGACCACGAAAAAATCACTTATCGCAAAATCGTCGTCACTCCGATTCGCTGAACTTTGAGCAACACAAGAAAGGCTGGTTCATAAAAATCTGCATGGACGATTACGTGCAAAAACTGGTGCGGGAACTCGGCGAAGCGATCAACCGCGCGCTGGAAGAATCCGACGACATCGCCGAAGCCCGCGAACAATTGCGCGACGCCGGGCACGAAGTCTACCTGATGCTGGAAGCCACCATCGTGCTCGGCGATTTGCAAACGGAAGAAGACCGCCAACCGTTTTCCACCGTCTCAGTCGAACAACGCCTTTCGGAAATCAGCCATGAAGACAAACAATTCTTGAAGAGCCTGAACATCAAGTTCGATAATGACGACTGAAAGGATTAACGAATTATGGCTACTGCAACAGCGAGCATCGCAACGGACGAAATTCTGACGATGGACGAAATCAAGAAGCGATTCGATTCGGAGTGGGTGCTTATTGCCAATCCCAAAAAAGATGCGCAACTCAACGTGCTGGGCGGCGAAGTCGTATATCACCATCCTGACCGGATTGTGTTTGATCGAGAAGTGTTGCAACTCAATCCTCATCCGAAGAACTTTGCGGTTTTGTTTATCGGGCAACCAGCCAACGATTTGATTTACTTGATATGAACATCACGTTTGATCCTCACGCCAATCTGATTGTCATTCCTGCTGAAATCGAAGGTCAGGATGAAACCGCGACCTTGCGCCTGGCAGTTGATACCGGAGCGACAGTTACATTTGTCAGCCTGACACGGTTAATGGAAGCAGGTTACGATCCGGCAACCTCTACCGACCGATTCGAAGTTACAACCGGCAGCGGCATCGAATATGTGTCGCGCGTTTTCGTCAGCACATTGACCGCGCTCGGAACCAAGCGCCGCGATTTTCCAGTGTATGGTCACACTTTGCCGCCTTCATCCAGCGTGGATGGCGTGCTGGGCCTGGATTTCTTTCGCGGGCAGAACCTGAACATTGATTTTCGCAACGGATTAATCACGCTTTCCTGAATTTCCCGCTCAAAATGGAGAACGATAAATGACCCTCAACGCAGTCCCCATCCTCATCGCGGTGTTGTGCATTTACGCCATCGCCTATCGTTATTACAGCGCGTTCATCGCCGCCAAAGTCTTGGCGCTGGATGATTCGCGCGTGACTCCGGCGCATCGGTTCAACGACGGGCAGAATTACACGCCGACCAACAAGTACGTGTTGTGGGGACATCATTTCGCAGCCATCAGCGGGCCGGGGCCTTTGATCGGGCCTGTGCTGGCCGCACAGTTCGGATACTTGCCCGGATTGATATGGCTGGTCATTGGCGTAGTCCTTGGCGGAGCAGTTCACGATTTCATTGTGCTGGCGGCTTCGATGCGCAGCGGCGGCAAATCATTGGCGGAAATCGCCCGCCGAGAAATTGATCGTGTCACCGGAACCGTCGCCACCATAGCCATTCTCATCATTCTGATCGTCGCGCTGGCTGGCGTAGGCCTCGCAGTTATCAACGCACTGGCTGAAAGTCCTTGGGGGTTATTCACGATTGCGATGACCATTCCCATCGCGCTCTTTATGGGAATGTATATGTTCCGTTGGCGAGGCGGAACCAACCGCGCCATCAAGGAAGGCACGATCATCGGCGTCATCTTGTTGATTCTGGCCGTCATCTTCGGCGAAGTCGTACAGAATTCTTCATTCGGCCATTACTTCAAATACGACAAGACGGCGATTACATTGATGGTTGCGGGTTATGGCTTTGTGGCTTCTGTGCTGCCTGTGTGGTTGCTGCTGGCTCCGCGCGATTATCTGAGTTCATACATGAAACTCGGCTCGATTGTCTTTCTTGCGATTGGAATTTTCGCGGTCATGCCTACGTTCAAGATGCCAGCGACGACGGCGTTCATTCACGGCGGGGGACCGATCATCCCCGGCAAAGTCTTCCCTTTCGTTTTCATCACCATCGCCTGCGGAGCGATTTCCGGCTTTCACGCGCTGATCAGTTCCGGCACCACGCCAAAACTGATTGACAAGGAAACGCACGCGCGACCGATTGGTTACGGCGCGATGTTGTGCGAATCCATCGTCGGCGTTATGGCGTTGATAGCCGCCAGTTCGATGTTTCCGCACGATTATTTTCAGATCAACGTGCCGGTCGAAGCCTTCGCCAAAATTGACGCTAGTTTGCGCGCGATGGGATTCGATCAATCCAACCTGGAAGCTTTGACTCGCGCGGTTGGAGAAGAGAATCTGGCTGGACGAACCGGCGGCGCAGTCAGTTTGGCCGTAGGCATGGCGCAAATCTTTTCGGCGATTCCGGGCATGTCGCACCTGATGAGTTACTGGTATCACTTTGCGATTATGTTCGAAGCGCTGTTCATTCTGACGACCGTTGACGCCGGAACGCGCGTCGCCCGTTTTATGATGCAGGAGATTCTGGGCAGCGTGCATAAGAAATTCGCCCAACCCGATTGGCTGCCCGGAGCGATTCTGGCCAGCGTGCTGGCCGTCGTTCCGTGGACGTACATGATCCTGAAAGGTTCGATTGCAACGATCTGGCCGCTGTTCGGCATGGCGAACCAGATGCTGGCCTGCGTGGCGCTGTGCGTTTGCACGACGTTTCTGATCAACAATGGCCGAACGCGCTACGCCTGGGTGACCATTCTGCCCTTGAGCTTCATCACCGTCATCGAACTGACCGCCGGATACCAAAACATCACAATGAATTACTGGCCAAAGCAGATGTACCTGAACACCGGCATCACAGCGTGTTTGATGGTCGGTTTGGTCATTGTGATTATTGGTTCAGTTCGCAAATGGCACCGCGTCGCCATCAAAGGCGAACCGCATCAACCGCCGACGATGGCAACGGTAACAGATTGAATTTCAATCAAGCTTGGGGGCAAAAACTGTCAGTACCATTTAGATGGCTTAGCTTGCGACTTTTATAATCACCGTGCTTGATCTGCCAGGAGCAAACAAATGACGACTATGACAATTGATGAAGTGGTGCGGGACATTCATGCTCTGGCGCACGGGCGGCCCGACTCTTGCGCTGGGCCAAACGTATGGGGTTGCAACCTGATTACGTGGTGATGGATAGCTGGTATAGCGCCAAACAACTGCTCAAACAGATTCGATCTTACCAGTGACACTTCGTCACGCGCTTGAAACAGAATCGCAAGTTCAAAGAAAAGAAGTTGCGCGAACATTGGCCGCATCGCTTTGGCCATGCCGAAGGCGACTTGGTTGAGGGGCATCACAGTCCTTGTAGCCAAGGACGGATGCCGGTACTTCGACACCAGTCATACGAGCTTGAGTGTGATTGAAGTCAAAGCGATATACGCCAAACGGCAACAGATCGAGGAGTTCTTCAAGCTGATGCGTGGCCCACTGCGGTAGCATCCGCCGCAGCACAGCAGTTTTGGCGTGAAAATAATGTGGCGTAATAACGTGCCGGACGCAGATCAACGAAGCGAAATGAAATTCACAGCGACCGGCTTCAGACCAAATGACAAACAGGTTTCAGGCAGTTTGGCATTCATTGCCATCAGTGCCATTCTTCAGATCATTGATAAAGCGCCGATAGATTCAAAGGGTTCTGCGTCAGGCAATGATTTGAGTTGACCCGTTTTAGATCAAGCAATGAAATGGCAAATCCCACATTCGATTATAGTTTCCGGTGAACTACAGAGCTTCGTCGGTGGACATGCTCTTGTCGCTGAGCGGTTGACACGTTTCGGCATCACGGATGTGGACGCCGCAAAGGCCTTTCTCGATCCAAATGCGTATGCGGTGACTTCGCCGTTTGAGTTGCCGGGTATGACTGCGGCTGTTGAACGATTGCAGCACGCCATCAAATTCAACGAAGCCATCTTGATCTGGGGAGATTTCGACGTTGATGGTCAAACGGCAACGACGTTGTTGTTCACAGCGCTACGAAACTTGGGCGCGAATGTGCAGTACCACGTTCCGCTGCGCAACGGCGAAGGCCACGGAATCAATCTGCCCAGGCTGCGCGAATGGCTGGTGCGCGGCATCAAGTTAATCATCACCTGCGACACCGGCATCACTTCGCACGAAGCCGTCAATGTGGCCTCAGCCGCCGGAGTTGACGTTATCATCACCGATCATCATTTGCCGGGCGACACGCTTCCTTCGGCGTTTGCCGTTGTCAATCCCATGCGCTTGCCGATTGGTCACTGGCTGCGCGAATTGCCGGGAGTTGCCGTCGCGTATGAACTGATTGCAGCATTAACTTCAAAAAGCTGCGACGACCTGCTTGATCTGGTTGCATTGGGCATCGTTGCCGACATAGCCGAATTGAAAAACGAAACGCGCTACTTGCTGCAACGCGGCTTGACGATGATGCGCGCGTCTAACCGCCCGGGCTTGCTGGCGTTGCTGCAAACCGCCGAAGTCAACCAACTGGCGATGGACGAAAGCGACATTGGTTTCAAACTGGCTCCGCGGTTAAACGCGCAAGGGCGAATGGGCAACGCCGCCGAGAGCGTGGAATTGCTTTCAACGACTGACGCGGCGCGCGCGGCAGACCTGGCATATCAGCTTGAGCAAATGAACGCGAGGCGAAAGCTGGAATCGCAATTGATCGAAGCCAGCGCTCACAACCTGCTCGAACGCGAACCGTCGCTGCTGGATTACGCCGCCATCGTCTTATCGCATCCCGATTGGAAAGGCGGAGTCGCCGGCATAGTCGCCAATCGTTTGGCCGAGACATATCACAAACCCGTCGTGCTGTTGTGCGAAGAAAACGAAAATGCTTTCGGTTCGGCGCGTTCGGTGGCTGGCCTCAACATCACCGACGCGCTGAAAGCTTGCCGCGAAACACTGACGAAATTTGGCGGTCATGCGATGGCCGCTGGATTGTCGTTGCGCCGCGAAGACATTTTTGAATTTCGGCGAATGCTTTCGCGCGCGGTTCGCTCCATGGTTCCGGCGGCGGAAGAGCCGACGCTGACAATTGACGGCTATGTTTCGCTGAAAGAAATAACCCGCGAGTTTGAACAGGATGTTCGGCGGCTGGCTCCGTTTGGCAATGGCAATCCGGCGCTGGTGCTGGCGACGAACGACTTGCGACTGGTTCGCAAAAAGAAGCTTGGCCGCAAAGGCGATCACCTGGAATTGATCGTCGAAGACGCCGAAGGTTCACAACAACGTGTGCTTTGGTGGAGCGCTGGCGAAACTGCATTGCCGAACTTGAAAACCGGGCGCTTTGACCTTGCCTACACCGTGCGGCTAAATCGGTTCAAAGATGCAGCCGATTTGGTGTTGGAACTGGTTGACCTGCAACCGCGCGAAAGCGAAGCGATTGAAGTCAGCAGCGAAGCTTCCGGTTACGAAATCGAGGATTGCCGCAGCGATGATCCGCCCGCCAAGTTGGCAGAAGTTCTGACTGCTCATCCTGACGCGATTGTCTGGCGCGAAGCGGATTCATCTGTTGCTGGCAACAATCGAACCGAGCTTCGCCAAGCTGAAACATTGATCGTTTGGACTTCACCGCCTGGTCCGGAGGAATGGCAAACAGCGCTGGAAACGGTCAAACCTCGCCGTGTGCTGTTTTTCGGTCAGCTTCCGGCAGAGCCTTCGCTTGAATCGTTTTTGCAACGGCTGGGCGGGCTGTTGAAATTCGCGCTGAATTCCAAAGGCGGCGAAACGACAATTCAGGAGTTGGCAGCCGCAATGGCTCAACGCGCCGACGCCGTTCGGTATGGATTGAACTGGTTTCAACAGAGTGGCCAGATCAGTTTTGAACTACGCAGCAATGGCAAATTGAGGCTTTTGCCCAATTCCGGCGAAGGCAAACAAACCGAGCAAGTCGCAATAGAGAAACTGCTCAGCAGCGTTTTGACTGAAACGGTTGCTTATCGAAAAAATTGGCGCCATTGAAATTTCTCAACAGGGGACTCGATGACTTTAAGGATCAGACCAAAAAAAGAATGCCGCTGGGATTTGGTGGCGTTGGGCGAAGTGATGTTGCGGCTCGATCCGGGCGATGGGCGGATTCACACAACTCGAACTTTTCAGGCTTGGGAAGGCGGCGGAGAATACAATGTCGCGCGTGGATTGAAGCGCTGCTTTGGGATGAACACCGCTGTGGTGACGGCCTTTGCCGACAATCCGGTCGGACGGTTGATTCAGGATTTCATTTATCAAGGCGGTGTGGATCAATCGCACGTCCGTTGGGTGAAATATGACGGCGTTGGGCGCGAAGCTCGTAACGGATTGAACTTCACCGAACGCGGCTTTGGCGTGCGCGGAGCGGTTGGTTGTTCGGATCGCGGGCACACGGCAGTGTCGCAACTGAAACCAGGTGACATTGATTGGGAAAAAATTTTCGGACAGGAAGGCGCTCGGTGGTTTCATTGCGGAGGCATTTTCGCGGCGCTGTCCGAAACGACTCCGCTAGTGGCCAAAGAAGCGATGGAAGCGGCCCAACGACACGGCACGATCATCAGCTACGATTTGAATTACCGCGAATCATTGTGGAAAGGCATTGGCGGCCAGGCCAAAGCGCGCGAAGTCAATCGCGGCTTGGCGTCGCTGGTGGACGTGATGATCGGCAACGAAGAAGACTTCACGGCGGCACTGGGCTTTGCAGTCGAAGGCGTGGGCGAGCATTTGTCCGAACTTGCCCCGACGAACTTCAAAAAGATGATCGAACGCGCGGTTGCTGAATATCCGAATTTCAAAGTCGTCGGCACGACCTTGCGAAACGCCAAGACAGCCTCGATCAATGATTGGGGAGCGATCTGTTATGCCGATGGCGGATTTTACGAAGCAAAGCTGCGCGAGAACCTGGAAATTTATGACCGCATCGGTGGTGGTGATTCGTTCGCTTCGGGATTGATTTACGGTTTGTTGACAGGCAAAGGCGCGCAAGCTGCCGTTGAATATGGAGCAGCGCACGGAGCTTTGGCCATGACTACTCCGGGGGATACCTCGATGGCGACATTGGCCGAAGTGGAAAAGGCCATGAAAGGCGGCGGCGCTCGTGTGGCCAGGTAAATCGCTTTACATCACATTCATGAAAAAAGGCCGGTCAATTGACCGGCCTGAGTTTTGTTTGGGATGCAACAGCGAACTTTTAGCAGTTCGGTGGGAAGACCGGGATACGCATTGAAGCGGTAGGAGCCAGTCTCAGAATGTGCAGGTTGTGGCCTTGATTGAAGGCCGTCGGCGAAGCGGAAGCCGCCGGGTTGAAATTGATGACCGATCCCAGCAACGGCGCGCCGGAGTAATTGAACATCTTCAACCAACCGGTTCGGCCACTGGGAACCACCGTCGTGAAACGCGGCGCAGTGCGCGGAATCGTGTTGGTGATGCTGAATTTCAACTGGCATTGACTGCTGCTGAAAGTGAAGCTGTAGGCATTTTCAGCATCGTTGTACATGATGCCGGCAACCGCTCCGATGGAGTTGGCGCCAATGCCCATGTTGCCTGAAGGATTGATCAGCACCAGCATCGTGTCGTTGCCGTCAACGCGGCTGGTGATGTTGTCAATCGCCACGGTCTGAGGCAATTGATCGTACTGAATGCCATTGAACGTCAGTGTCACGTCCGTTGTGGCAGCGTCGCAAACAGGAACCGTGCTTGCGGCGGCGGCAACGGCTTGCAGATTGGCCTCGTGCCCCGTCGAGAATTTGACGTATTCATCGCCAATCAGCGCATTATGAACAACCGGGCAACCATTGTTGTCAATTGCCACGACAACCAGATAACCCATTGTGCCCGGATCGAAATCCGAAGCTTTGAAACTGACCGTCTGACGCGCAGTCAAACACATAACACTGTCTGCCGGGCTGCAAGAAGCTCCGTCAATGAAGAAGAGGTGAACAGCGACGGCGCGCGTGTCCGAGGCATTGGTAATGTTGATACGAGTGTTTTCCGTCGCCGGACTCGTCGCGCTTGAAGTGTAGACGTTGTAGATCAAAACCGAACCGGCTTTTTGATCGCTCACAACACCATCCACTGGAAACACGACACCCGGATCCGCCGCCAGTGAGCTGACGGCCAACATCAAGAGTGCAGCCAGAGTGGTAAATATCAAGGTGAAACAGCGTGAGGTTCGCATTGTGTACATACTCCTTAAAGTTATTGCAATTGTGTCCAACAATTGGCTATCAACTATTGTGCCAAGTTGAGGCTTAGCCGATTTCGGGGATCAGGAAAAGCCGATGATTGATTTATGTGGAGGGCACCAATGACAACCTGTGGGCGTTCGTGCGCCTGAATCAGGCGAGCAGGCAAAGTCACGATGATTTTTCAAACTTTGGGTTAAGTTCGCATTGATTTCTCAAGACAGGCCCAATGATGATGGAACCGTATATTTAGTTCGCCTGCTTGAACATTAAAGTGCGGCTTGATGACGGGGTACCGCGCAAGGTCGGCTCGTTGAGAAGCAGCTTGGTGAAAGACACTGCTTGACGGGGATGGCAATGTGTCAGACGAGGCAAAAAGTAAATTTACAATTTACTCAATCGCTGCTCACTCGGTGAGGTGAGCCGATCACTCGTGAGGCAGTCTAAGCGAGGCCTACATGGCTGTCAACAGATTATTGTTTCAAGCGACGCAGATTAATCTTTATGGCTCTTTAGTTTGCGGTCAATCGCCAATTCGTCGCCAACTGGCGACACGTGATGACAGACAACGAAAACAATAGGCGTCAAAATGTTGCCGTGAAGCCAGCATAGGCTTGCCAGATTAACGCGCTTCGAGTGAAATGCGGGGCGCAGACTTTTGAATTCAATTCTTCATTACCAAGCTCGGAGACTTTACTCATGAAACGAATTTTTGTTTTGTTCCCGGTTTTAGCGTTCACATTGCTGGGCAGCGTGTCGTTGCTTGCGCAAAATGGGTCCAGAACCACGAACTCTGCCACGCCTTCTAACGACGCCATCGCTGCGCGAGCCAGAAAGATTCATTTTTCTTCGCTGGTGCTGGACACACATATTGATGTGACTCCCAAGCTGCAAAGCGCCTGGAAATTTGATGAACGCCACACGACCGGCCACATTGATTTGCCGCGCATGAAGGAGGGTGGATTGAATGGGCTGTTCTTTTCGATCTACATGCCCGGCACTGTAACCGGCCCAAAAGCCGTCAATGACGCGCTGCAACGAATCGCGGCAGTTCATAAACTCGCCGAAGACATGCCCGATCATGTCATGCTTTGCCGGACGGCGGCTGATGTTCGCCTGGCTCATCGGCAAGGCAAAATCGCCGCGTTAATGGGAATGGAAGGCGGCCACATGATAAACAACAGCCTGCCAGTGTTGAGAATGTACGCCGAACTCGGTGTGCGGTATTTGACCCTGACGCATTCCGTCAACACGGACTGGGCGGATTCTTCCGGCGACCAACCCAAACACAACGGCTTGACCGATTTTGGCAGAGATGTGGTGCGCGAATTAAACCGACTGGGTGTGATGGTGGACGTCTCTCACGTTTCTGACAAAACCTTCTGGGACGCGTTGGAGGTCAGCAAAGCGCCAATGATTGCCTCGCATTCTTCCTGCCGGGCAATCAGCGGCCATTCGCGCAACATGACTGACGAAATGATCAAAGCTCTGGCGGCCAAAGGCGGAGTGATTCAAATCAACTATCTGGACAGCTTCATTGATCCTGACTTGTTCACCTACACGCAGAAAACCCAGGCTGCGCGCCGAGAATTGATGCAGAAATATCAAAACGAACCGCGCGAAAACGTCATGCCGAAAATCCGTGAAGAACTGGCTTCGCAATTCGGCGCTCCGCCCAAAGCCAGTTGGGAACGCATCGTCGAACACATTGACCATGCGGTGAAGCTGGTTGGCGTCAATCACGTCGGACTCGGCTCGGATTTCGATGGCGGTTCGATGCCGGTTGGCATGGAAGACTGCACAAAACTTCCTCAAATCACCGATGCTTTGCTAAGAAAAGGCTACAAGGAGTCTGACATCAAAAAGATTCTGGGACTGAATACAGTCAGATTGATGGGCGATGTCGAGCGGGTTTCCACCCAACTGCGCAAGACAAAATGAAGCGTTCAAAATGGCCAAGTGACTGATAATCAAAGATTAAATTTGTTCACTTGGCCATAAACCTATGGACGACCGCTGTCAAAATGCGTACACTCCGTCCCCGGATGAGTTCCTCACAATCGCCTCAATACCTTAGGTAATTCATCCAAACTCAAGTCTTACGGTCTGGCTGTGGCGTTGTTGTTTCATCTGTTAAGTCAGTGGATTAACGGAGGGCAAACCGTCACTCGCCTGCTGTGACTTCCCTCAAAAAATCCCTTATCAACGCCCCGCCAGATGGCAACCGGTCATTGATGTTTTGAATAAACCTGTCGCGCAAAGAATTTAAGTGACGTTAAAGGCTGATTCTTGAATTCTTTGGCCAACCTCTATTCGGTTACGGGCGTCTGAGGCGTGCTTGATTACGAACGTCTTTCCGACGAAATCAAAATAACCAATCACTGGGTTTGATCGCTTTTAGCCGCAGATGTTTCTCCAAATCATCTGGGCGTGAGCGACTGAGTCGTGAATACCGGACTTCGCTGCGACTCACAATTATTGACAATCTATTTGTTCAGGGTTCGGTTCGCTGCACGGTGAGAGCGCTGGCATTGCCTTACTTTCGGCGACCGACCAATTCCTATAACCCTCACCAAACGTCACTTCCATTCAATGGCTACCTCAAGGTGATTGATAGCGATTGAAAGGACTTCGACGATTGGAATGACATATTCAAAACTGAATTATCTGCGTTTTTCCGAAGATGGGCCCGGATAGCAGGCACAAGAACCTCACGAGGATTTGGTCAATTCACTGACTTTACCTCCCGACCTTCTTCAAGGAGACAGTTCTATGCGAATGAAAACTACGATACTCACTCTTTGCCTGACGCTTTGCCTGATTGCGATCGCCAGGTGGAAACCTGCGCCCGCAGCGGCTGAAACGTCGGCGGCAATTTGCGGATTCGTGCAGTCATTTAATCCCGCCACAGTTACAACGGCGGGTTCACTCAATTTGAGCGGAACCACTTATACAATTGCGCCAGGCACGACAATCGCCGGACAGGCGATCATCGCCGCCGGAGTCAGTCTTTGCATTGACGCGGTGTTCAACAATTCCAACCAGATCATTCCGCCGAGCGCGGTGGGCGGAAACGTAGTGACGGTTTGCGGCGGCATAAACAGCTTCAAGGCTGCGACGCAAGCGCTGCCCGGAGCGATTTCAATCGGCGCTTCCAATTACGTCATCGCTCCCAACGTCACGCTCAAAGGCCAGATGGACATCAACCCCAATTCGAACATGTGTTTGACCGCAATTTTGAATGCAGGCGGTCAGGTTACACACGGCAGCGCGATTGTGGTCAACGTGACGTCGCCGATTTTTGCGTGCGGCCCTGTAACCAGTCATCTGGCTGCGACTGCTAATTCAACCGGTTCGCTGACCATCGGCGGCATGAGCTTCACGATTGCGCAGGGAGTCAGTCTTGGTTCGGTCAATGTCGGAACCAGTCAGTGCATGGCCGGGATTCTGGACATCAACGGACGCCTGGTCGCGCCAAGTTCGATTGGCAGCAATGCCGCGAATGAAACCAAAGTCTGCGGCGTTGTAACGCAATTCAAAGCCCCGCTGGGCGGCATTCAGGGTTCGATCACGCTGGGCAGCGTGACTCTGCCAATCGTCCAGGGAATCGCTCTGCCGGGACAAAACAGCATCGCCATCGGCTCGAATGTTTGCATCGCGCCGCTGGTATTGAGCAATGGGCAGGTCGCTCCCGGATCCGTGTTCAGCATCGGCGATTCCCCCTGTTCGCAGTTTTCTACGCCAGTGGCCGTTCACGGAACGGTCAACGGAGAAGACGACAACTTCCTGTTGCCGCGTCCGCTGAGCTTTTTGGTGTCGTCGTCGAATTCGGCAGGGGTCTCAGCGTTCACCGCCAACCAGGCCAATTTCGGATTCCGCCCGACAATCAACGGAACTTCACCACAGGGAATTATGGCGATGACGCCAAACACCACAGTGCGCGCCATTTCCTGTACAGACAGCTTCTGGGACATCTTTTTCTCCATCGGCTCAAAAGGCGCGACTGAAGGCGATATGGTGACGCTCTTCACCCAGAACCCGAATGGAACCTACCAGCAAGTCCTGGCGATGTTCACTGTTCAAAACGGCGGAGTCGTCATCAACCAGATTCATCCGCGAATCAGCATGCTGGTCAACAATAACGGCCCGTACAGCGTCGGTCAGTTCATTCCGTTGATGGTCCCAGCCGGATCAGCCGGATTGCGCACTCCGCAGATCACCATGATCTTTTCGATGGATCCGACTTCGCCGCTCAACGGATGCTTCCAACTTGGAGTTGACATCAAACGTGTTGGCGGCCAGGGAATGACCAGCGTGGTGGTTGATTACGTCATCGTCAAACGCATGGGAGACGAAGTGGAAGGTTCCGGCATTACCACCGGCGGCATTGGGCTGTATCCGAGCGGCGCGATTTGCGGAGTGATCTGCGATGGTTGTTTCCTTCAACCGACGCCGACTCCAACTCCGACGCCGACTCCGACTCCGACGCCTTCGGTAACTCCGACACCGACTCCAACTCCAACTCCGTCGCCGACTCCAACTCCGTCGCCGACACCGACACCAACTCCAACGCCGACGCCGACGCCGCCGCCTATGCCGTTCAAGTGCGATACCATCTGTTTCCGTAGCGCATCTTACTGGCAACTGGCTCCGATCAATCGTTGGCCGAATGGAGCAATTCTGGTCGGGGGCGTGAACTTCAACAATCCGATCAGCATCCAACGCAGCGAAGCCTTGATTCGTCAGGTGCTGCAAGGCGGTTCAGGTCCGATGCAACAGCTCAACAAGGAATTTGTCACCCTGCAAATGAGCTTCGCCGCCCATGGCGGAACTGGTTCGCCGGTCGTGTTCAACGTCTTCTGGAGTCCTTTGCGTTGCTCCGGCTTGAACTTCACGCAAGTGACGCTGTCGAACGGAGTCACGTTGGATCGCGATTCACTGCTCGACACGTTGTTTATGCAAAGCGTCCTGGCAATCAAGGAAAACCGCACGCAAGACATGGTTGCGCTGGCGCAAATCCTCGCATTGCTCAATGGCCGTTGCTAATTGGCAACAGTCAAGTCCATTCACCACTAACCAACCCAACGGCGAAGCCTCACATCTTCGCCGTTGGGTTTGATTTCGCAGCAAGAAACAGGCGCTGAAAAATTCACTGGGGCACAGCGCCGTCAGCCGTTAGCCCTTCTTCGCGCAAGCCCTGAAGAGCCTATTTTCTCAACAAACTCATCCGTGAACTTGGCGAAAGGCTGCTCGCCGAACGCCTGTTTACGCCTGGCTTCTTTTCGGAGGACTTAAAATGAGAAGACCAACCAAACTCGCATTATTTGCAGTCACGTGCTGTTTTGTCGCGTTGACCGTGTCCGTTTCGGGACTCATTTCAATGGTGGATCAACTGGTCACCAGAACGGTTTCAGCCTTCGCACCGTCTCTTGGTGTAGCGCGAATTTGTGGCGTGGTTTCAAGCTACGTTCCCTCAACAAAATATACGGCAGGTTCAATCAGAATCGCCGAAATAACTTATGTCATCGCGCCCAACGTATCTCTGAAAGGCGTTGTTGAAAACAGGGATCAATGCTTTAACTTTTGCTTCGACAACAGCGGGCGAATCGCCGGACGTGACGACACCCCGACCGCAGGCGAGAACATTCCGCAAGTTTGCGGAATTGTCACCAGCTTTTCTCCATCGCTGGGCGGGATTAACGGTTCCATCACCATTGGCGGCGCAAAGTTTCGACTGGCTCAATCAATGGCCTTCCCAGGTCAAAGCCAGGTTTCGCCCGGATCGTACACCTGTTTGTACACGGTCGCGTTTAACAACGTGATCAGCTTTGGCAGTAATTTCTTCCAGAATCCGTCGCCCAAACAAGTCCGCATTCCGCAACTCGTCAACGGAACCACTTTTGGCTTCCCCAGCGAAAGCGACGTATTTTTCTTGCCTGACCCTATGATTCTGACGCTTGACTCCGATCAGGCTTCTGTTTTCACAGTTGGCCAGCAGACGTTTGGCAGGATGGTGGCCAACAACACGCCGAAAGTAGAAGGCTTTTCGTATTCGGTTTCGAATTCAACCGTGAAGGCAGTTTCCTGTTCAGACAGCTTGTGGGATGCCGAACTGGAACTCGCAAGCGACGGTTTTACCGAAGGAGACATGGTGACGCTCAAATTGTTGAACCCGGACAAAACCGTCGCTCAACAATTGGCCATGTTCACGATTACCGGCGGTGCAGCCAAACTAACGCAACTACATTCTGATGTGAAGATGCAATCGAATGGCATGTCCACTCAGGGAGTAGGCCATAACGCTCAATTTCACTTCTGGGCCGGTAACGCCGGATACAAGACTTATCCGCTGACCTTCATTCTTTCCATGTCATCAAAAGCATTCAGCGGTTGTTTCCAGTTTGCCGTTGAAATCAAACGCGCCAGTGGCAACGGAAAAGTTTCCGTCGTGCTCAACAATGTCAATGTCAAGCGCATGGAACAGGGACATGACCAGTACGTCAGCATGGGCACAGGCCAGCACACCGGCCAGTTCGGCTGGTATCCAACCGGCAAAGTGTGCGACTTCGTTTGCTGGCCGTGTGAAACAACTCCACAACCACGAGAAGACGGCACTATTTCAGGTTATGTTTATTGCGACAGCAATGACAACGGAATTAAAGAGGCCGGAGAAAACGGATTGGCTGACGTTGAAATTCTTCTTCTCAATGAAGCCGGAAATGCCACCGGCCAAACCACGAAGACAGACGCCAGCGGTTTTTATTCCTTCAAGGTCAAGCCGGGGGTTTATGGAGTCAAAGAAATTCAGCCGACAGCCAGCAACATTATGGATGGAAAGGACGCAAAGGGAGATTGCGGTGGAGATGTGGGCAATGACGTCATCACAGGAATAATCGTCGCCGAAAAATCTTCTTGCATAAACTATAATTTTGGCGAAAAGTGTCTGGACAAGTGCGACACGCTTTGTTGGCGCACGACTCAGCACTGGATCAACAATTCGCGGTATTTGCCTGGAGGAACAGTGTTGATTTCGGGCGTCAACGCCAACAATCCGGTTGGCATTCAGCAAAACCTGCCTGCCGTTCGACAAGCCTTGCAGGGCGGTTTGAGCGCGATGCAACGAATCAACAGGGAATATGTCACGGCTCAGTTAAGCATGGCCGCTTCCGGCGGCAGCGGCTCGCCAGTCGTGTTCAATGCTTTCTGGAGCGTGCTGTCCTGTTCGAATGTTTCTTTTGCCCCAGTGACTTTGAGCAACGGCGTCACTCTGGCTCCAAGCTCATTGCTCGACACATTGAACACACAGTCGGTTCTGGCAATAAAACAGAACCGGCACGCCGATATGATCCTGCTGGCGGACATCTGGGCTGCCGTCAACGGACAATGCAGACCATGATCCGACTGCGCATTTGAAAGATTGCGGAACGCGGATTCATTCCGCGTTCCGCAATCCAATGTCTCGTCGAAACTGCATTCCTTCAAAAGAAATTGTTTCGACTGCCTTGTAGGCTCTTTCGGTGGCGTCAGCCAAATCCGCCGCTCGCGCCGTCACACCAAGCACACGTCCGCCAGCGGTAACGACTTCACCCGAAGCGTTCAATTTCGTTCCGGCATGAAAAACCGCTACGCCATCAAGCTGTTCCGCAGCTTCCAGGCCGTGAATGACTTTGCCCGTTTCATAAGCGCCGGGATACCCCGCTGAAGCCATCACCACGCACGTAGAAGTTTCGTCGCTCCAAACCGGTTTGCAATGGGTCAGGTCGCCTCGCGCGACAGCCAACGCCAATTCGCCAAAATCGCTTTCGAGTCTTCGCAAAATCGCTTGAGTTTCGGGGTCGCCGAATCGGACGTTGTATTCCAGCGTTTTCGGCCCGTCCGCTGTCAGCATCAATCCGCAATACAAAACTCCGCGAAAAGGAAAACCATCCGCTCGCGCGGCTTCCAGCGAAGGCGCAACAATTTCTTTCACGATTCGCGCTTCCAGTTCGGAATCAATCAGTCCCGGCGTGGAAAAGGCTCCCATCCCACCAGTATTCGGACCGCGGTCGCCATCAAAAGCTCGTTTGTGATCCTGCGCCACCGGCATCGCTGCAAAATCTTTACCATCGCTGAAAACCAGATACGACAGTTCACGACCAATCAAACACTCTTCAATTAACAGCCGATTCCCTGCTTCGCCCAATTTGCGGTCAACCAACCAGTCCTGCACGGCATGCTTCGCTTCGGTTTCATCGGCGGCAACCACCACGCCTTTGCCTGCGGCCAGCCCATCGGCTTTGATGACGACCGGATACCCAAATGAACCGACGGCTTTGAACGCTTCGGCAGCATCGTCAACCACTACATATTTGGCTGTGGGAATTTTGTGGCTGGTCATGAACTCTTTGGAAAAAACTTTACTGCCTTCCAGTCTTGCCGCCGCCTGCGAAGGCCCAAATACGGCAATGCCGCGCGATTCCAAAGCATCGCTTAGCCCGTCAACAAGCGGCTGTTCCGGCCCAATCACGACCAGATCAACGCGCTCGCGCTTGGCAAACTCGGCGACAGCCTGAATGTCGGTGGCATTCACCTTGGCGGCTGTCGTCAGATTCAAAATTCCCGCGTTGGTCGTCGCGGAATATATCTGTTTGACTTGCGTGCTACGGCGAAGCGCCCACGTCAATGCGTGCTCGCGTCCGCCCGAACCAACTACAAAAACTTTCATTGCGATACCCGATTTGCGTTGAAGAGTTGCGAGGAAGGGCGTCACTTTACCCGCGAAACGTAAAACTTCAAAGCGACCGGACGGAACGACCGTCATCTTGCTTCGCCGAATAATCTGTTGTAGCTTGGCGTTTCGGTACAACATCTTGTGGCATGGTTTTCTGTGACAAAACGGTTCAAAGCAATTTTCATTTTGGCCATTGGCATCGGGCTGGTCTACTGGTTCTTCAGCCGCCTTGATTGGACGAGCGTTGGAACGCATCTGCGAAATGCCCGTTTATGGCCATTGGCGTTGGCTGCGGTGCTCATCAACCTGACGATCATCGCTCGCAGTCTTCGCTGGCAGGCCTTGCTTGCGCCAATCGCCAAAGTCAGTCTGGGCAATGTGATTGCGGCAACGGCAGTCGGGTTCGGTGGTTTGTTTGTCATCGGTCGAGCCGCTGAAATCATCCGCCCCACAGTGTTGAGCTTGCGCGAAAAGCTGCAACCCAGCGCCACATTTGCCACGATTTTGATCGAACGAATTTACGACACAGCGACCGTCGTCACTCTGTTTTCAATCTGTCTGTTGCTGTTTGAACTCCCGCCAGACCAGGCTGCCGCGTGGGAAAAAGTTGGCGGTACGAAAACTTTCGGTACGATTTTGCTGGCTGGGGTCATCTGTGGAATTTCCGTGCTTGTGTTGCTTCGGCTGAAAGCCGACCCGATTCTGTCTTGGTTCGAGCGGCAATCAACACGGCTTCCCAGAAAGCTGGTACAGCCAATACTGAATTTTCTTAAGCATCTGACAGACGGCTTGTCCATTCTGCTCGATTTGAAAGAATTGCTGGTGACGGTTTTTTATACGCTGGTCGTTTGGGGGTTAATTACGTCGGCAACCTGGTTGACGCTTTATGCTTTTGGGCTGAGTTTTTCCCTTGAACAGATCATTTTCATTTTGGGATTTGGACTGGTTGGTTCAGTGGTACCCACTCCGGGCGGATCAGCCGGGGCATTTCATGCGGCGGCGGCAAAAGCTCTGGAGTTTTTAGGTACGGAGCCAAACCTGTCGGCCAGTGTCGCCATTGTGTATCACTTAATTGCCTTTGGACCACCATTCGTAATGGGGTTGTACTATTTAATTCGTCACGACATCAGTTTTCATCAGTTGCGTGAAATGATCGCCAGCGAAAACAAGCCCCAAGCTTTGACTGAGGTAAAGTCTTGATATTGGCTTCCCTTCTTTGTTGGCTTGTTTGGTCTGTGAATTTTGGAGGACACATTTTATGAAGTGCCCGTTTTGCGGCCACCTGGAAGATAAAGTTGTTGACTCCCGCGAATCGCGTGAGGGCGATTCCATTCGTCGCCGCCGCGAATGCCTGAAATGCGAGCGCCGTTTTACCAGCTATGAACGCATTGACGAAATCCCGTATATGGTTGTCAAGAAAGACGGGCGTCGTGAACCTTTCAGTCGTGACAAGGTGATGGCTGGATTGCTGAGGGCTTGTGAGAAGCGCCCCGTGTCAACCGCCAAACTTGAAGCCATCGTCAATGCAGTCGAAGCTTATGTTCAAGCCTCGCCGGAACGCGAACGCCAAACGTCCAAGGTAGGTGAAATGATAATGCGGCGTTTGAAAGACTTGGATAAAGTTGCTTACGTCCGATTCGCGTCTGTTTACCTGGAATTTCAAGATGTTTCTGAGTTCATGAACGAACTGAAAGGTCTGATTAAGCTCAGGAAGTAAATCACTGCTGTGAAAGCGCAACAAAAAATCTTATTTTAGACCGCTTAGTGTGGTGCTGTCCTTGCAAAATAAAAATGCGATTGCTAGTATGCGCGTTTTGATGGCCTCGCTATTTTGATACCGAGCATATCCACAAGGAAGTTGAAGTCGTTTTCCGCCGGTGTAGCTCAGTTGGTAGAGCATCTGATTTGTAATCAGAGGGTCGCAGGTTCAAGCCCTGTCACCGGCTCTTAAAGTTGGTCTTTCGCAGGGGTGGTCGAGTGGTTAATGGCACCGGGCTGTAAACCCGGCCGGCTAACGCCGTACGTAGGTTCGAATCCTACCCCCTGCATACGGTTCAATCTCAATTAGAGATTTGCAAATTGAGCGGGCGTAGCGCAATGGTAGCGCACTAGCCTTCCAAGCTAGGTGTTGCGGGTTCGAGTCCCGTCGCCCGCTCCATTGATTCTAAATTCGTACTCAATCTTAAAAAGTTCGGTTGAGTTTAAGCCCACATAGCTCAGTAGGTAGAGCGCGTCCTTGGTAAGGACGAGGTCACCGGTTCAAGTCCGGTTGTGGGCTTCAGTTTTTGGTCGCGGACAACACGGCCAACCAAATCTAAATCAGGAATTAACAGTAGTTATGGCGAAAGAGAAATTTGACAGAAGCAAGCCACACGTCAACGTCGGAACGATTGGTCACGTTGACCATGGCAAGACCACATTGACCGCCGCGATCACCAAGACGCTGGCCAAGCATAATCCCAAG